>Ga0129297_10001954_pt1 | contig 10516 bp, 6 predicted proteins | sample I18A1metaG_FD_94708 | JGI IMG/M metagenome (GOLD analysis project Ga0129297, IMG submission 94708) | Lake sediment bacterial and archeal communities from Gulf of Boni, Indonesia to study Microbial Dark Matter (Phase II) - ​I18A1 metaG | ecosystem: Environmental > Aquatic > Freshwater > Lake >... | reverse complement strand
GTGATGGAGCCTCCCTCGCCCCCTGCACCATTGACCTTCCAGCCCAACGCTCCCCGTCTACGCGCAATCTCAATCAGTTGCTGAGCATCTTTGCTGATCAGGTCGGGATGCAGGTTGCCTTGCGCCTCGGTATTCAGGATCATGGAACGGCCCAGTGCCCGGAAATCGCCAGCGTATAGGGCGTCGCGAGCCATGACGGGCGTGCGCCGCAGCGCGTCCAGGCGCGGACAATCAGGCCCCGCGTCTTCCAGTTCGCGGATGACCTTTTCGTGCACCGCTGAGGAACTGTGGGACTTGCCCAAAAAGATCAAGGCCAGGCGGCGTTCCAATTCCCACCAAATAGAGTTGGACACCAGGATCGGGGAGACGGTGGCGTGGGGATAATGATGCATGTCAATGAAATTGATCCCACCGAAGGCGGAGCAGAGCTGATCCTGGATGCCGCTCTGCTGCTTGAGCAGTTGCACTTCCACGGCATGGGCGGCCTGGGCGACCTCGTGCGGGGTCATTCTCCCTGGCGTCAGGCAGTTGAGCGCACCGATAAGCGCTACGGCCACGGCGGCTGATGTCCCAGTGGAACATCCCGATGGCGCTTCGGAATAGATCGAAATTCGCAAAGCCACATCCTGCGGGACACGCATATATTGGATCGCCGCCTCCAGCAAGGGGTGCCGGTCGAAGGTGGGCGATTCCGGGTGCACCACGTAACGCTCCCCATAATTCTCGGCAAAAAGGACGATGCGGTCGGGCTGTGCATCGCGCGGGAATACCTCGACCTGCACCTCAACATAAGGGTAGACGCCGATGTTGAAGACTTTACCGTGCTCTGCGAACCAGGTATCGGTCCAACCCCCATTATCGCACACACGAATCGGCGCCACGCTATTGATGATACGGATCGGTCGAACTTGCTCGCTCACCTTGTCACCCCCTTTTCGCATCTGCGAGCTAGCATGTCCCATTGTATCCCTCATTGGATGAGATGGCAACTTGCTTCACTCCCTCAGCGTGTCAAATAGGCATGATGTGCGTTTGACATGATATGTATTATCGTTTATAATATGGCCGTCAATCACGCGGGCGAATAGCTCAGTTGGGAGAGCGCTTCCCTTACAAGGAAGAGGTCACGGGTTCGAGCCCTGTTTCGCCCACAGTTTTTCACCACAGAGGACACAGAGCCACAGAGAAGATCCAGAGAACTCTGTGCGTTCTGCGTTCTCTGTGGTGATTTACAACTACAGGTGGGATGACCGATAGGAGGCGGAATTGGTACGGCTAAAGCGGCGAATGCGGACGCAGAGCGAAGCATATTGGCGGAGGGAGGGGAAGGTATCGGACGAGGATATTGAGCACCTTTATTCCTCTTTTCTGGAAGAAGAGTTGCCGCGCTCGCTGGATGATCTAGCCATCAAAGTGATGAAGAGACGGTGTCAGATCGAGGAGGAGAAGGTAAGCCGCGAAGCGGAGGGCCAGATTTACCGCCCACAGGAGAAATACGAAGTGGGGCAAGAGCTTGTCTTCTCCGCCCTCAATCAGGCCAGAGGCAAGATCATCTCCATGCGCCCCGGTCGCAATCCCAAATACGGCCCCTTTGAAGTAATTGGCGTCCAGTTTGAAAGCGAGCAGAGGGTTCGGGAATTCGCTAGCAACTTCAGCCAGCCCCATTCTCTGAATGATGCCGTGGAGACGTTGTTAAGTGAGAGCGAGGCCACGCTCTCCGTGGAGCAGCTTTACGCCCTTTATGGGAGCTACGTTCGGGAAAGCCTGGAAGCGACGTTGGCTGCCGATCCTGAATTTGCCCATCTGGAGGACAGGTGGTTCCTCAGGTCGCTCCTTCCCGAGGTCAATGTTGGGCATTTGAACATCGCCGAAGCGATGATTGACATGGCGCAACGCCCCCTGGCCACGGACGAACTGCTGCGCGAAGTGGGCCTCTCTACCAAGATGGGAAGGGAGGTACAGCAGGCTGCCCTGGAGGCGGCGCTCAAGAAGGACGAGCGTTTCGATAGTTTGGGAGAGCCTGGGGCACGGCGCTGGTTTCTCTTCAGCCTGGAACCCGCGGCGGCGATTGCTGTGCCTCCACATCTACGGGCAGCCCACCCTCGCCCTTCCCACCCCCACATCCTGGGCGAGTTGGCCGGGTTCGTCAAAGAGATCGGCGATGAACTCGACGAGAATCCGGATGTGGAGGATATGGGAGATCTCTCGGCTAAACTGCAAGAAAGCGCAAGTTTTATCTTGAACTATGCTCATTGGCGAGAGGGTACTATGCCCCTCACCCGCGAGATACGCCGTCTCTTGTCTCCTCATGCTGGCCCACGCTATCCGATCTCTTTCACTGAGGCTGGCCAGATGATGCCAGGTTGGGTCTGGTTGGAGAACCGATATGCTTGGGGGCTAGGAGACTGGTACCGGAGACAGGAAGTTCCTCTCGGCGGCACTGTCATCCTCTCGCGTACCGACAACCCCATGGTGCTGGCTGTGAGTCTAGACCGCCGCCCGCGACGAGGAGAGTGGGTGAGAGAGGCGAGAGCGTTAGATGGCAAGCTCACTTTCGAGATGCAGAGGCGTGCTTATACCTGCCGTTATGATCGGTATCTTCTCTTGCATGTGGCGGAGCAAGAGACAATAGACAAGCTGGCTGAGGCCTGGACACAAGAGGAGAAGCCGCTGGCGAACCTGATCCTGGATATCGTGCCTGAGCTGATCAAGCTTAGCAGTCAGGGGGTTTTCCAGGCCAAGACGTTGTATGCTGCTGTCAATCTCGTGCGGCGAAGCGGTGCTCTGCCCATTTTCGTCGAGCTTACAAGAAGGGCTTGCTTCGATCCTGTGGGCGCCGGCAACTGGGCTTATGATCCGAATCTCAAAGACCTGCTCTACGGCACGGAGGAAGAGATGCGCGATCGGCCCCTTTCGCAACGCGCAGATTTATTTAGAGACATCGTAGTGACATACTAACAGAGACAAATAGGGAATGGCAATGGGGATACCTTTGCGACCTGATGTGAACACCAAGTTTCATATAGACCTGAAATGGTGGGAGAAGAACAACAGGGATATTCGCGTTTATCTGAAGGATTTGCTCTGTGAGGATTGCCGCCGGGCTTTTGCTGGATATGCGGCGGCTGAGGAGACAGACTGGATAGACCCCGAAACGGCTGAGGTCACTCAGGAAGATGCTCTGTGGCACACCATTCGCACCTGCTGCGGCCAAAAGCCAGACTATATCACCCAGGACACCCCCATCATTGATGGCATCTTTATGACTTTTCTTGCCAACGGCAACAAGCCGCTATCGGTGCTTGAGCTTTACGAGAGGCTGGACAAACGCCCTCCTGAAACGATCCTGCGGATGCTGACACGGGGACAGACTTATATGGGATTGCGACCGGCGAGGGAATAACTATCAGCCTTCAGGCCTTTCTGACATTGCCATTGATCATGTTCACATAACGGAAACAGCCCACGACCCCAGCGTGCGGGCTGTTTCGTTCTGATCAACCGAAAGCTGATAGTGAATGCTGACAGTTCAATTATTTGATACGTTAACGCCCAGCCCCACAGAGGGGAGGTTAGCCACCACCGGCATCTTCTCCAGCGCGGCGGCAAGCACCTGCTCTATCGTATCCGTCAACGCAAAGCGCATTTCGGCTCGCACATCCTCCGGTACATCCTTGAGATCTGCTTCGTTTCGCGCTGGCAGGATCACTGTCTTTAAGCCGGCGCGATGCGCGGCCAGTACCTTCTGCTTCACGCCACCGATGGGCAGCACCTGCCCCTGCAGGGTGATCTCGCCGGTCATGCCTACGTCGGAACGGACGGGAACACCGGTGAGCAGGGAGGCCAGCGCTGTGACCATCGTCACGCCCGCGGAGGGGCCATCCTTAGGGTTAGCGCCCGCTGGCACATGCAAGTGAATGTCGCTCTCATTGAAGAAACAGGCGGCGATGCCCAACTCGCTGCAGCGGGAGCGGATGTAGCTTAAAGCGATCTGTGCCGATTCCTGCATCACCTCGCCCAGTTGCCCGGTCAGCGTCAGATGCTCGTGGCCACGCATTTGCGCCGCCTCCACGAACAATACCTCACCCCCCGTCGCGGTGACGGCCAGGCCTGTAGCGACGCCGGGCCGGCTGGTGCGCAGGGCGGCCTCAAAGTAGAAGCTGGGCTTGCCCAGGAACTCGCGCACGATGTCGGGGGTGACGATAAGCGGCGCATTGGCGCCCTCCTCGGCCACCCGCGTCGCCATCTTGCGGCAGATCGTGCCGATCTCGCGCTCCAAGTTGCGCACGCCCGCCTCGCGGGTATATTCGCGCATGATCAGCCGCAAAGCATCCTCTTGGAAGACGATCTCCTCTGGCTTCAGCCCGTTGACCTTGATCTGGCGTGGGATGAGGTATCCCTGGGCGATGTGCAGTTTTTCATACTCGGTGTAGCCGTCCAGGGTCAGGATCTCCATCCGGTCGCGCAACGGGGCCGGGATCGGCTCCAGCAGATTGGCTGTGCAGATAAAGATAACTTCCGACAGATCGAAATCCACGTCCAGATAGTGATCGCGGAAGGCGTGGTTCTGCTGCGGATCGAGCACCTCCAGGAGCGCGGAGGCTGGATCGCCCCGCCAGTCGGTGCCGATCTTGTCTACCTCGTCCAGCATAAAGACGGGATTGCGGGTGCCGACGCGCTTTAGTGCCTGTATGATTCGCCCCGGCATGGCGCCGATGTAGGTGCGGCGATGGCCGCGGATTTCCGCCTCGTCCCGAACACCGCCCAATGACATGCGTGTGAACTTGCGCCCCAGCGCCCGAGCGATGGAACGCCCCAGCGAGGTCTTGCCCGTCCCCGGAGGGCCGACGAAGCAGAGAATGGTGCCGCCAGCGCGGTGAATCTCCTCGTCGCTGACCGCTTCCTCCGCCAGGCCACGCTCGGCACGCAGTTTGCGCACGGCCAGATATTCCAAGATGCGATCTTTGATCTCGCTCAGATCGTAATGATCCTCGTTCAAGACCTGTCGCGCGTGGGCGATGTCCAGGTTGTCCTGCGTTACTACCTTCCAGGGCAGGAAGGTCAGCCAGTCCAGATATGCCTTAATCACGCCGTACTCCGGCGATTGCTGTGGCGTCTTGGAGAGGCGATCCAACTCCCGTTCCGCCTCCTTTCGCGCCTCCTCCTTCATGCCCGACTCTGCGATCTTGCGGCGATAAGCCTCGACTTCGGACTCGTGGCCCTGATCCTCGCCCAGTTCCTTCTGGATCGCCTTCATCTGTTCCCGCAAGTAGTATTCACGCTGTATCTTTTCGATCTCGGACTGCGCCTCGGATTGGATCTTTTGGCCCAGTTGCAGGACTTCCAGCTCGCGGGTCAGGGTGGCGATCAGCTTGCGCATCTTGGCATCCACCGAGTCGTAGGCCAAGAGTTCTTGCGCATCGGCCATTTCCATTTTGACATTGGCCGCGATCAGGTAGACGAGGAAGCGCGGGTCCTCGACACGTCGCACCAATTCCATAGCCTCGCTCGGCAGTTGCGGCATGAATTGCACTACTTTGGCTGTGAGATCCAGCAGGCTGCGCCGCAACGCCTCCAGCTCCAGAGAGGGCGCGACCTGATCAGGGCTGACTTCCACCTCTGCCTTCAAGTAAGGCTCGGTCGCCACCCAGCGGCGTATCTTGATCCGCTCCAGGCCATGCACGATCACCTGCAAAGTCCCCTCGGGGGTGTGCACGACCTTGTTGATGACGGCGACGGTGCCCACCTCGTGAACCTGGCCGGGCGCCGGCTCCTCAATGGAGGGATCCTTCATCGCCACCAACCCGATGAAGCGGCTGCCCTCCATCGCCTCCTCGACGAGCTTGATGGAACGGCGCAAACCGACGGCGAGAGGCAACATGCTGAAGGGAAAAGCCACCGTATTGCGCAAAGGCAGGATGGGCAGTTCCCTCGGTAATGAACGCAACAGTTTGTTCAATTCACCGCTGGAAAGGTTCCAGAAGGATGACATGATCGTTCTCCCTTCTAGATGGAAGCATACTCGTGTATTCGTGTATTTGTTTCAGTATATGCACGGTGTGTTAGAAGAGCGTTAGAAAAGTGTTAGAGTAATGTTAGAGTGTTAAAAGAAGAACCCTCAAGTTGCGCGGGAGGATGTCAAGCAGGTCAACCATGTCCCAACGTCTCAGTTTCTGGGCTGTTCCGGCGGGAAGCTGATCGAGCGGCGTACCTCCCAGAAGAAGTGCGGTCTCCTCCGCGGAGAACTCCGCCCCCTCTTCGATCCAGGCCAGGCAATCCCGGTTCTCCGGGCAGGCCCTTTGGCAATGGAGGCACCCCACCAGACAGTTGTGCCAAGAAGGGTCCAGCCACTCCGGAAATGGAACGCCGCCAGGTTTTTCATTGTGAAAGGTGATGCACCGCTCCGCATGGAGCAGGAAGCGTTCAGAGGTGATCGCGCCGGTAGGGCAATGATGAAGGCAGGCGGAGCAATGCTGGCAACGCTCCATCATCATCGGTTCCCGCCAGTCGTCTTGCTCACAGAGAAGGTCGGAGTAGAAAGCCGTCAGCCGATGGAAACTTCCCATTCCAGCGACGTAGGCGATGTTGTTCTTGCCATATGTTGCCAGGCCGCTGCGCACGGCCAGGAGCTTTTTCGGCAGCTTCGCCGGAGCCACCCGATGACCCTTTGGCCCCAGGGTCCCTGTCAGGACGCTTTCGACTTGTCTATCGGTCTCCCGCCAGTGCAGGTAGGTAGGCGGCACAACGGCCGGTATTTGCTTTCCGTTCCAGGCGAAAATGAAGCGAATTTGAGGTTGTCGGACAGCAACCACGATCAGAGATTGGGCCTCCGGCAGGCTCTCAGGCGGACTGAAAACAAACCCGGTCAGACACTCCTGGTAGAATGCTTCGTCCAAGAGACCTTTCCTGTAGTGGGCTTCGATATCGTCTCGCAGGTCGTGAAGACGCTGGATGGAGACGATGCGCCCCTGATAGCTACGCTCTTCCAATAGTTGAAAAAGTAGTGAGGTCATCGCTTCCTGACCCTTCCTGCCGATAGTTACAGTTCCTCCTTCCCACGCCCTCCATAGGATGATGAACTTGTCGCCTTGACTTGGCTGAAGTCGTAGTTCCCCTTCACGTGAACTTTCTAGGCTGGTACCGCTGCGGGGGTTGGAGGCGCACTCCGCGGCTTAAAGCGCAGCACCATGATCTGATCTGGGCGCAAACCGAGCGATTCGTATGTCCGCCCTTCGCGATCGCTGAATTCGACTTCAAAAGCAGCCCCGCCTGCAAGAATCTCCACCACGGTGCCAACTTGGCCACGCCACAGGTTGTACTCTGACAGGTCAACTGTGAGCGCTATTATGTCAAGAAGTTTAATAATATTGTCGTCATATATTACCTCTCAACGTCACAAAGGATAGCAAGTAGTCAATCGCGGGATGTCTGACTGGGCTTCATTTGTCTTGATCGCTTGTAGCAGCATGTCACGTAATGCTTCAGCCTGCTACCCAGTTCTCGTAGACATAGTATGTCATGGATATAACGTGCTCCTATTGTTAAAAAGGCGGGGCATGTCTCCACGCTCCGCCTTTTCTCCATCGCCTATCCCTCTATGCCGTCTTGCGACTCGGCGTCAACTCGACGGTGAATTTGCTAAAGTAGCTCTGCGACGGCAGATCACCACCTGCCGCACCATAGGCCAGATCCACGATCTGCGCTCTGACACGCAGGGCCGCCGTCTCCAGGGTGAAGGTGCCGCCCTCTTCCGCCACCACGACCTCCCCCTTCGCGCCCAGTTTGGTGCGCAGCCCATCATCTTGATTGGCGTAGGGGCTGACCACGACTTTGGTCACGGTGCGAATGTCGCTCTTGTCAAAGAGCCAGACGTCAAAGCCGATCGGCTTCTCCGGCGCGCCGGAGCCGATCAGTTCCGAGATGGCCACACCGCATTCGCCGAGGAACTCGCCCGTCTCCGTCTCGATGCCGAAGGACTCGTCGTAGCCATCATCCCCCAGCTCAAAGGTAGTGACGAAATGCCCCAGCGTTGGCTGCGCTTCCGCCGTCACATCCCATTTGATCTCCTTCGGCCACTTTTCCGCTTCCTCCGCTTCGCTCACCGCAACCGGAGCCGGGCGGGGTGGCTTTGCTCTGCGGGCCAATCTGGGTATGCCCCTGCGGCCGCGGAGATAAGACCAGATGAGCAGGGCACCGACAACGATCAGCACGACAAAGAAGGCGCCCAGACAAATGGTCAAGACCTTGCTTCTGGCCAGCGGCTTGGCTTCTGCGGAGGGCGCTTTGGTGGGTTCTGCTTTCGGCTTTGTCGGCTCGGCCTTGGTCGCTTCCTTGGACGGCACAGGGCTAACCAGCGGCTTGGCGCCGATGGCCGATGCCAGCTTTTGCAGCCTGGCAGCCTCGTCCACCTGGCCGGCTGACTTGCGCTCGGCAGCCACTTTAGCCACCAGGGTTTTCACATCTTCCGCCGACATGTGCTTGCCTTCTAGGTCGCGCAGGCGAGCCTGGGCTTCGGCGAGGTCGCCGCTAACTATATAAGAGTCGGCGACCATCTCGATATAGGCGATCTTGTGTCGTTCTCGCAGGGAATGGGGGTCTGTATCCCGATACTGCACGGGCCAGAGCCACCACCCCAATACGACGAGGCCAATGACCAGGCCAGCGATAAAGCTGACCACTGCCGCAAACGGAATCTTGTCCTTGAGAGTTCCCCATGGCATCTGCATCGTGTCACCTCACTTATACGGTTGTGTAAATATCTCCATTGACCTTCAGCCCCATTGTATCACAAAACTTGTAAAAAGACAAGCAATAGCAAGCTATCAACTTTTCAACTAACTATAACTCTTTTTTCTGCTTTTGTCAAGATGTCCACTCCCGTCTCGGTGACGACGCCCATGTCCTCGATGCGCACGCCCCCCCAACCCGGCAGGTAAATCCCTGGCTCGATGGTGATGACCGCGCCGGGCAAGAGCGTGTCCTCGGACAGCCGTCCCGCGCCTGGCTTTTCGTGAATCACCAGCCCCACGCCATGGCCCAGCCCGTGGCCGAAGGATTCCCCATACCCTGCCTCCGTGATGACCTGACGGGCGACCGCATCCGCCTCTTTGCCGAGCATCCCTGGCCGGATGGCGGCGCGCGCCGCCTGTTGCGCCTTGAGCACGATGTTCCAGACCTCCACGTATTTGGCATCTCGCGGCTGGCCCAGGCAAAAGGTGCGGGTCAGGTCGGAGCAGTAGCCGTCCACCCTGGCTCCCAAATCCATGACGATCGGCTCCCCTGCCTGGATAGGGCGATCCGAGGAGACAGCATGGGGCATCGCACTGTTCGGCCCCGCCGCCACGATGAAGGTGAAAGCGGCCTGCTCCGCGCCATGTGTGCGCATAAAGGCTTCCAGTTCCCAGGCGGCCTCTTTCTCGGTCATGCCTGGCTTGAGCACACGCACGATATGCGCCACCGCTTCGTCAGAGAGGGCTACGGCCCGCCGGATGGCGGCCAGCTCAGCCTGGTCCTTGGTCATGCGGATACGTTCCACCACCTCTTTAGTGGGCACCCACTCGCTCCCCTCTACAGCCTTCGTCCAGGTCTGGTGCTGGTCATAGGTGACATGCTGGCTTTCGAAGCCGATCCGCTTGGCCCTCACCTCTGCCACCAACTGCGGGAGCAGGTTTTCGAACTTGTCGGTGATCTTGGCCAGGCGAAAATCGGGCGACTGCCTCGCCACCTGCTCATAGTAGCGGAAGTCGGTCGCCAGGATGGCATCCTGGGCGGTGATCAGGAGATAGCCCGCCGAGCCGGTGAAACCGCTCAGGTAGCGGCGGTTCTCCGGCTGGCTGATCAAGATGGCATCCAACTGTAAATCGGTGAGGCACTGACGTAGTTTGGCTAGTCTCATTGCTTTCCTCCTATGTATTTACTAGTCCTCAAAGATCTTGCCGGGGTTCAGGATGCCGGCTGGATCGAACAGTGTCTTGATGCGACGCATGAGGTCGAGGGCCGCACCATGCTCCCGCCGCATGAACTTGCGCTTGCCCAATCCCACGCCATGCTCGCCGGTGGCCGTCCCGCCCAGGCTCAGGGCGCGGGCCACGATCTCCTCGCCTACAATCCGGGCGCGTCGCAACTCGTCGGGATCGTCCAGGCGGCCCAGCACTTCAGCGTGTACGTTACCGTCGCCAGCATGGCCAAAGGTGCCGACGCGAATGCGCTGCGCGGCGGCGATCTCGTACACCTGGTCAATCATCTCCGGGTAACTGGAGATCGGCACGACGATGTCGGTGATCATCACCTGGTAGTCGGGGTTGCCGTACTTGACCGCCTTGTGTGCTTCGCGCCGCGCCCCCCAAATCCGCTCTCGCTCCTCCGGAGATTCGGCAGGGACAAAAGAGCGTGCCCGGTTATCCCGGCAAATCTCCTCGGCGTAGGCCACCTCCCCCTGCACCCCGCCAGCGTTGCCGTGAAATTCCATAAAGAGCGTAGGGGACTCCTCCAACTGCATCCCCTTCCAGGCATTGAT
>Ga0129297_10001953_pt1 | contig 10518 bp, 7 predicted proteins | sample I18A1metaG_FD_94708 | JGI IMG/M metagenome (GOLD analysis project Ga0129297, IMG submission 94708) | Lake sediment bacterial and archeal communities from Gulf of Boni, Indonesia to study Microbial Dark Matter (Phase II) - ​I18A1 metaG | ecosystem: Environmental > Aquatic > Freshwater > Lake >... | reverse complement strand
GTAGCCAATCGAGCTCTCTCAGGACCCTTAAATGTATGGGGTGACCATTCTGATGTTATGGCTACTCGAGACTGTGGCTGGATTCAAATCTTTGCTGAAAATGTACAGCAAGCCTTTGACCTTACCTTATGTGCTTTCCGCATAGCTGAGGATCAAGCAGTTCTTTTCCCGGTTATGATTCATATTGATGGATTTCACCTTTCCCATGTAGTTGAAAGTTTATATCTTCTTGACCAGAAGCGAGTGGATGAATTTCTCCCTCCCTATCATCACCCTTATGCCCTTAATCCAGATAGTCCTCTAACTATGGGAGCCTATGCCGCACCCAATCTGTACACTGAAGCTAAGAAATCCCAGGATGTAGCTTTGCGAGCTACTAAAGAAACAATCTTTAGGGTCTGGGAAAAATTTGGTAAACTCACCGGTCGACATTACCTGCCAATAGAAGGGTATAAAGAGCGAGATGCTGAGGTATTGTTATTGACTATGGGTAGCTTCAGTGAGATAGCCATGATAGCCATAGACAAATTGAGAGCAGGCGGTCATAAAGTGGGGCTGATTAGGTTACGCCTGTGGCGTCCTTTCCCCTTTAATGAATTTCGGGAGGCTGTAGCTAAAGCCCGACTGCTTATCGTGCTTGACCGGGCTCTATCTTTTGGTGGTCCAGCGCCTGTCTGCTCCGAAATACAGGCAGCCGTTTATCCCTTACAAAAGCGACCAAAGGTGGTGAGCTTCGTTGGTGGTCTTGGCGGTAGGGACATTTCGGTTGATACCTTCGAGGAGATGATACTTCATGGCATCGACAAGGCCCGTCGAGGAAAACTTGATGAATTGGAAATGATTGGAGTGCAAGAATAATGGAAACCCTAGCTATCTATGTCCCACGTTTGGTAACTACAGAAGAGTATTTTGCGCCAGGACACCGAGCCTGTGTCGGCTGTGGCGAAGCTTTGGCTGTCAGATTTGTCTGTAAAGCTTTAGGTAGGGATGTGATTATAGCTAATGCCACCGGCTGCATTGAAATAATTTCTTCGCTGTTTCCTCAGACTTCGTGGCGAGTGCCTTGGATTCATACCCTTTTTGAAAATACTGCTGCGGTAGCTTCAGGAATAGAGGCGGGTTTAAAAGTTTTAACTCGAAAAGATAAATATTCCAAGAAGACCAAGGTGATTGCCATGGCTGGGGATGGTGGCACTGCTGATATTGGTCTTCAAGCCCTGTCAGGAGCCCTTGAAAGGGGGCATAACTTCCTTTATGTCTGTTATGATAATGAAGCTTATATGAATACTGGGATTCAGCGTTCAGGCACGACCCCCTTTGGTGCCTCTACTACCACTTCACCAGCTGGCTCAGTAAGCCTCGGGCAAACCACCTGGAAGAAGAATATGCCAGCTATTGCTGCTGCCCATGATATCCCTTATGTAGCTACAGCTTGTCCCAGTTATCCTTTTGACCTGATGAGCAAGGTCAAGAAAGCCAAGGAAATTGACGGTCCCAGCTTTATACACATTCTGTCAGTGTGTCCCACCGGCTGGCGGTCTTCCCCTGATTTGAGTGTCAGGCTGGGGCGTTTGGCTGTGGAAACAGGCATCTTTCCTTTATACGAGGTGGAAAAAGGTAAATACGCTTTAAATTTCGATTTCCCTCAACTCCGTCCGGTGGAGGACTATTTCCGACTCCAGGGAAGATTCAGACACCTGTCTTCGGACTTGATAACCAAAATACAAGACAGGGTTAACAGTGAATATGCCAAACTTAAAGAAAAAACGGCTCGGAGTTTTTAATAATGGATGAAAAAGTAGCTGCTGTTATCAACAAATATAATGCTGAACCGGGGCAAATAGTTTCAATACTGCAGGATATTCAGACACAATATTACTATCTTCCCAAAGAAATTCTAATTGAGATTAGTCAAACCATGAAAATTCCTCTAAGCCGAGTCTTTGCTGTAGCTACTTTTTTCCGAGCTTTTAGCCTTAAGCCTCGGGGTAGACATCTGATAAACGTCTGTCTCGGCACAGCTTGCCATGTTAGAGGTGCGGGCAGAATACTGGAAAAAATAGAGCGAACCCTTGGTATCAGTCGAGGCAAGACAACTGATGACTCTAAATTCACTTTAGACACTGTAAACTGTATGGGGTGCTGTGCTTTAGGACCTGTAATTAAAATTGATGAGGAATATTTTGGGCAAATGAAGATAGAAAAGGTTGATCCTTTGTTTGCAGACTATGAATAAGGCTAAAACAAAACTGACATTGAGTAAACTTCGGTCACCACAAGAATTAGAAAATCTAAGACAACGAATATCTCAAAGACAACTTGAAACCTCCCGAATCACTGTTTGCGGTGGTACTGGTTGTCATGCATACGGCTGTATTAAGGTCACAGAAACTTTTAAAGCCGAGGTGATTAAACAAAATCTGGATGATAGAGTTGACATAAAATCAACAGGATGTCATGGTTTTTGTGAACGTGGTCCTATTGTGGTTCTCCAGCCTGGGAATGTTTTCTATCAACGAGTGAAAGTGGATGATGTGCCTGAAATAATAGCTGAGACAGTTGCCAATGGCAGAATCGTCGAGAAGCACCTTTACACCGAACCAGCTACCGGAAAGAAGTTTATATGCCAGGAAGAAATTCCATTTTATCAGAAGCAGCAACGTCTTGTCTTTGGCAACAACGGCGAAATCGACCCTACTAGCATCGAAGACTACATCGCCATCGGCGGTTATTCAGCCTTGGCTAAAGCTCTCTTCACTCTTAACCCAGAGCAAATAATTAAGGAAATCAAAGTTTCAGGACTCAGAGGACGGGGCGGTGGTGGCTTTCCTACCGGACTAAAGTGGGAGTCCTGCCGTAAAGCTCATGGTGATATTAAGTATGTTATTGTCAATGCTGATGAGGGTGATCCGGGAGCTTATATGGACAGGAGTCTTCTTGAGGGTAATCCCCATAGCATCCTTGAGGGGCTCATTATCGGTGCTTACACAATTGGTGCTCACGAGGGCTATGTCTATGTACGTTACGAGTATCCTCTGGCAGTACAGAATATAAGAACGGCTATAGAGCAAGCGAGGCGATTAGGACTCTTAGGTAATAATATCCTCACTTCTGGTTTTGATTTTGATGTCCTCATAAATAGGGGTGGTGGTGCCTTTGTTTGTGGTGAATCTACTGCCCTCATGGCATCTTTGGAAGGCAAGATAGCTGAGCCGCGAGCTAAATATATTCACACTGTTGAAAAAGGACTCTGGGATAGACCTACTAACCTCAATAATGTAGAAACCTGGGCAAACATTCCCATCATTATCAATAAGGGCGCCAACTGGTATAAGACTATCGGTACTGAAGGTAGTAAGGGAACTAAAATCTTTTCTTTGGTTGGCAAAGTTAATAATACTGGCTTAGTAGAAGTGCCTATGGGGATAACTCTTAGGGAAATCATTTACGATATTGGTGGTGGTATCCGTGGTGGTAAGAAATTTAAAGCTGTCCAGACCGGCGGTCCCTCCGGAGGCTGTCTCCCAGAAACTTTCCTTGATTCACTAGTAGACTTCGACGAACTGACTAAAGCCGGTTCAATGATGGGCTCCGGTGGTATGATTGTCATGGACGAAGAAAACTGTATGGTAGATGTGGCTAAGTATTTCTTCAGTTTTCTTGAAGAGGAATCCTGTGGTAAATGTGTCCCGTGCAGAGAGGGAATAAAGAGAATGAGACAAATCCTTAATGACATTACTGAAGGAAGAGGCGAGGACAAAGATATTGGTCTTTTAGAGCAGCTTTCTTCCCACCTTATAGATGCTTCTCTTTGTGCGCTAGGCACCACTGCTCCTAACCCTGTCCTTACTACTATCCGTTACTTTAGAGACGAATATGAAGCCCACATCAGAGAAAAGAGATGTCCGGCGGGAGTCTGTAAAGTTTTAATTCATTATTACATCGTAGAAGAGAAATGTCCGGGCTGCGGCCTGTGTGTCAAAGCTTGCCCAACACAAGCTATAACCTTTATGGGCAAGAAAAGCCCCGTTGTTCTGGATAAAGAAAAATGCATCAAATGTGGTGCCTGCTACGATGTGTGTAAACTTGAGGCAGTAGGCAAGAGGTAAGGCAGGATGATAACTTTAACTATTGATGGACAGAAGTTCAAAGTTAAAGAAGGACTGACCCTACTTCAGGTAGCCCAACAAAATGGCATTGAAATACCAACTTTGTGCCACCACGAAGCTATAGAACCTTACGGAGCTTGCCGGTTATGTATTGTAGAGGTTGTGGCAAAGAGACGTTCTCGCATTGTAACCTCTTGTCTCTACCCAGCAGAAGAAGGTCTGAAGGTAAAAACTAACTCACCCAAAATTGTAGAAAACCGCAAAATGCTGCTGCAACTTCTTTTGGCTCGGTGTTCAAATAACGAAATCATCAAAGCTATGGCAGCCAAAATGGGAATTGAGCAGCCACCATTTAAGGTAGAGTATTTGGAGTATGATGATTGTATTCTGTGTGGCTTGTGTGTTAGAACCTGTGAGCAAATTGTGGGGGTAAGCGCTATAAGTTTAGTAAATAGGGGTACCACTAAATGGGCAGCGTCACCTTTCTTTGAACCAGCCCCTGATTGTATCGGCTGTGGCTCTTGTTATTATATTTGTCCCACTGGAGCCATAAAAATGGAGGACAAAGGGGACACCCGGTACATATACAACTGGAAGGTAGAATTCAAACTTAAGAAATGCAATGTTTGTGGTAATTATTGGGCACCAGAGAAACAGTTGGAATACATTAGAACAAAATGGAACTTGCCTGACGATTTCTTTAATATCTGCCCTAATTGCAAGTAGAAATTTCCTTGACCGGTTTGAATTGGTAAGTTATACTCTCCTTGGCGGGGTGTGGCGCAGCGGCTAGCGCGCATGGTTTGGGACCATGAGGTCGGAGGTTCAAATCCTCTCACCCCGACCAGACGCAAAGCATCAACAAAGACAGTCCACCATTACTATAGTGCTCTCCGCGCTTTCTTTAACTGGACGGTTGAGGAAGGTTTCCTGTCAGAGAGCCCCCTTACTAAGGTTAAGGTAACTAAGGCGGACTCGGTATAGTGCCTTCAGAAATTAAACCCGTCATAACAGTTACATGAGGATGACTTAAGGTCAGCATACTTAACCTTTTGGCTGGTTGTTACCTCCATGTCCAAGGAACCACATCTATGCAAGGTGCTGACAACTACATGAAAGCGTGTGCAATAAATACCAATCTGATAGAGCTGATAATAATATCAGCCATCTTTTATTCCCTAGAGGATTTGGGAACTTGACCGCAATCTTTGAGCAGCTTATGATGTCGGTCAGCACATTGCCGCAAGGTTGCTGACGACATACAAGTGTATTCCGACAAGGGGTCAAACTCGGGGTTACCATCAACCTTCCGGACAATCTAAGGAAAGGGGATACTGCAAAGTGGACCGCGGAACAGAATTAAAGAGGGTAATTTGCACATTTTGTGCCGGGAACTGTGGAGTGCTAGTTCACGTCAAAGATGGACAAATAACAAAGATAACGGGAAATTCGGAGCATCCAATAAGCCGCGGCTTTATCTGCGAAAGGATCAAATATGCTATTAAATGGCTGTATCACCCTGACCAGCTCAAGTATCCACTAAAACGAGCCGGTGAGAAAGGTGAAGGCAAGTGGCAGAGGGTAACTTGGGATCAGGCATTGGATGAAATAGCTGAAAAACTCAACGAATTAAAAGAAAAATTTGGGCCTGAGACCCTCGCCTGCACTGAAGGCACCCTCAGAGGCACCCTTTTCTGGATGCGATCTCGCTTTTGTTACCTGTTTGGGAATCCTCACAATGTTTTCCACCCCGGGACTATCTGTGGATTAAACCGGTATTCAATTGGTCAGGCCATTGCCGGGTGGCGTGTTTGCGATAAGGGCCTTACCCCCAAGTACGCTTCTATCGAAAACACCAACTGTATCGTGGTCTGGGGTAACAATCCAACCGACTCGATACCAAGGGCGTCGGCTTGGATTATGCAGCGGCAGCGAAAGAGGCCGCTACGCATCATCGTGGTTGACCCCCGGGTTACCAAAATAGCTGAAATTGCTGATATGCATCTGCAACTAAGGCCAGGTACCGATGTTGCCTTAGCCCTGGCTTGGGTAAATATTATCATAAACGAGCACCTGTACGATAAGGATTTTGTCAAGAACTGGACAGTAGGCTTCAATAAGCTAGCCGAACGTGTTCAGGAGTACCCAGCGCAAAGGGTTGCTAATATTACCGGGCTAACCATAGACCAAATAGTGGACTCGGCAAGAATGTATGCCACCACCAAGCCAGCATGGATTGTGGGTGGTGTGGCTACGGACCAGATAGGCTTGAACTCAGCTCGTGCCGAGCAGTCATGTGCGATCTGCCAGGCGCTTACGGGCAATATAGATGTTCTTGGCGGCAGCTCAGTGCCTGGGATTGGCCCAGGTACACAAGGGAAAAGGTTCATTCGAGATTCCGAGCTAGAACTGCGTGACAAGTTACCTCGAGAACAGAGGCTAAAACAACTCGGGGCGGATCGATTTAAGTTAATGACTTGGCCAGGGTACGAACTGACCGCAGGACCATACGAGAAATTTTATGGTGTTCCCGCACCCACAATGCACCGTATGGGAGCCAGTCCATCAATGCTATGGCGTGCTATTCTCACCAGTAAACCCTATCCGATCACCGCCATGATAAGTTGGGAAAGCAACCCCATAATTTGGGCGGGTAACACAAGACTGGTCTATGAAGCCATGAAGAGTCCTAACCTAGAACTTTATGTTGTCAACGATTATTGGATGACCCCTACTGCTCTATTTGCTGACTACGTACTTCCAATAGCCAGCTGGCTAGAAAGGCCTTATATTGATACGATGGAGGATTTTGCTGATTTTGCCGTCGGTGGTGAAAGAGCAATCCAACCACTGGGAGAAAGGAAAGAAGACTATTATTTCTGGCGCGAACTTGGGATAAGGTTTGGACAGGAGGAGTACTGGCCATGGGAGACGTTTGAAGAACATATTGCCTATCGGGTAAAGCCGCTGGGTATGACTTATGAAGAATTCATTCGGGTGGGATGTTTGCTCACCCCTTTGGAGGAGAAAAAGTATGAGAGGCTTGGCTTTGCTACCCCTTCGGGTAAGTTTGAGCTACGTTCTTCCATATTGGAAAAGTTGGGCTATGACCCTTTGCCATTTTATGAAGAGCCGGCGGAGAGCCCAGTCAGGACACCGGAGGTGGCTAAAGAGTATCCGTTCATATTGAACACTGGGGGCAGGTTTATGCCTCAGCACCATTCTGAGTTCAGGCACTGGGGAACCGGTATGCGTGAGAGACATCCCAACCCATTGGCGGATATTAATACTGAGGACGCATGGGAACTAGGCATTAGAGACGGCGACTGGATATATATTGAAACCAAGAGAGGCAGAATAAAGCAGAAAGCCAGGGTTTCCAACAAGATTCCGCGCGGCATGGTAAATGCCGAGGCCAGTTGGTGGTTCCCAGAGATGCCCGCCGAAGAACCGTCTCTCTACGGGCTATGGGAGTCAAACGCAAATGTTCTCACTCTTGATGACCCAGGAAGTTGCGACCCACTAACCGGTGGCTGGCAGACGAGAGCACTGCTGTGCAAGATTTATAAAGCATAATGCCGCTGCTAGCGTTCAACGCTGGTGTGCATTGGTCTTGTATCCTGCAGATACTATTGAGGCAGCTTATGTCGCGGATTAGATTACCCGTGGTAAAACTGTAGTTTCTCGCCTTTAGTCGAGAACAGGTATTCTTGCACCGAGAGGCATACCACAGCGTACCCAGACGTGAGTCCACCGTTTGCTTGAAACCCCGCGGGTGCAAATTTTCACCATGATTCCCAGGATATAGAAGACCTGACGTTAATGTCGTCTATGCTTTAGATGGCGCCCAATATTTTGGCAGCCTTGGCAACGTTCCGTGGCTTGACCCAAAGGATGGCTCCGTAACGCCTTCGTCCAGCGGCGATGGCATTCATGGCTACAACGTTGAGGCGGGCTCGCCCCAGCTTGTTCACTATGTCGGCAACAGCACCTATGCGGTCGTCTCCTTGGATTAGGAAGGCAGTCTTAGGACCTACGAGCTTGATGCCCGCTTTGCGCGCTGCCGCCAGGAAGCCTCGTTTGTTAGAGGGCACGAAGTCAAGCTGAGCGCGGCCCCTAGTCGTCGGGAAACCAGTGTAGGCGATCATATTGACACGGGCTGCCTTGAGTGCATTGAGAACCTTGGCACCCTCTCCAGGACGATCGTTGACCTCCGTGTAGTAATACTCAACACGCCGAATAACCTCTGCCATGGTATACACCTCCTTTCAAGTATTCGAGATTTGGGGCTCAGACCTAAGGAAGATTATGAACTCGATCAAAGCTTGTCTCTATACCCTCTTTTTGCTACTGTAATTATACCAAATCACCCGGGACGCGTGCATCCTTTATCCATGCAGTTCCCGGCATCGGTCGCTGACCCACAACTCGGAGGTGATAGTGGGGTGTGGCGGCAGGTATCTAGGGGATAATCCTCGCTTTTGCTAGACTAAAGCTTATTAGTGATGCCGCGCCATCAACGAGAGCGCTTCTTCGAGTGGCGGCCAGATTCACATATTGCACAAGCTAGCGGTTTGTTCGAACTGAACATTCAACTATCCAATACGCATAGTACCCCGACCAGGTTCAAGCAATGTTACGAATATCTATCGTCTTGCAAGGGTCATTGCTATAATGATGCCATGAGTATCCCTAGGCTATATGACTACATTGAGGTACTTAAGCCACGTGAGAGCAGTTTACTAACCTTTGTCGGTATCTGTGCGGCCTTCATAGCTAGCGAAGGGGATCTCTCATTGAAACTGCTTCTTATTGGGCTGACTATCTTGCTGGGGAGTGCGGGAGCAATTGGTCTAACTAACTATTTGGACCGCGATGTTGATGCCAAAATGAGGCGGACTCGAAATAGAGCCTTGCCATCGAGGCGTATTTACCCTCCAGAAAAGGTGTTGCCACCAGTTGTAGGGCTGATTGTGACCGGTCTGGTGCTCGCCTTCTATTTGCATTGGCTTTCTTTTCTGGCTGGTTTACTCGGTACTGCATCCGCTGGGTTTTGGCGGAAAAGGTGGACTTGTGTTTTTCCACAGGGCATTATACCCAGCTGCGCTCCAATTCTCATAGGATGGTTCGCCATCAAGCCTGCCTTTAGTTGGGAATTGTTGCTTCTTTGTCTTCTTATTACTGCATGGCTACCGCTCCATGTCTGGAGTATAATGATTACTAATCGGAATGACTACATCAGTGCGGGATTAGATTACTTCCCGATGAGCTGGCAGCCCAAAGATGCGGCAAAGGTATTGTTGGCGTTTAGCTTGGTACTTTATGTGGCTTCTATTGCTCTCTACTTTGTAGGCGGCTTTACTCGCCTTTACTTAGTACTGGCAGGTCTGCTGGGTGCTATGATAATTTATAACACTTCCCGACTGGCAATTTCTGGTGTCTCGCGAGATGCCTGGTGGTTATATAAGCTATCTTCTTTCCCCTATTTGGGGGTAGTCTTCCTTACTATGTCCCTTGATGTATGGCTACTGGTCCCCTAAGGTCATGGTTGAACAATTGGGCGGAATGTTCAACTTATTTCGAAGGCACTGATTTATCCGCAGCAAAACTTTACTAAATCGCCATATCACCTCTTGACTTCTTTAAAATTATGTATGATAATTGTCACCCTCGAATAGCGCGGCTGGGGAGTATAGGCAACGGAGGGGTGGGACGTGAGAGGAATCAAAGTCTTTCTATTCGGCTTGGGAGCTTTAGCGCTCTTAGCGATAGCTGTAATTCTGCTAATCTTTGTCATCGCCTTATTCCCTTTCATTGTAACCTGCCTTATCCTGATGAGAAGAAAGTTATCTCGTCTATGGTCGGACTTCAAAAGGGGCGTTTTTGCCTGGATAGTACTCAGCAATTACCCCCTTCACCGGTTTTTCAAATTCCTAAGGGACCACAAGAGAGTAGAAGTCACTTATATGAAAAGTTTTCCTTGGAATCAAGGAAAACTCTTGATTGTCTCCAATCACCCTTCCTGGCTTGACCAAATGGCGTTAACTCAATCTATGCTCTCCTATTTAGCAGGATCCGAGCATGTAAATACATTACCGTATATCGGAACCGCCAAAGACAGTATAGTCAGATTACCATTCCTAAGGTTTCTGGAGAGTTTTTACATTCTGACCCCGATTGAGAGAAAGCAAAAAAGAGAGGCAGGACCTCTTATTGAACGAATGGAAGACATTCTAAAGAATGGAGGTAATCTGATCATATCGGGACCAGCCGGAAGAGACTTCAGGATGAGACAGGATGAGGAAATACGAAGTCCAGTAAAGCAAAAGAGCATCCGCCAGTTTGGAGGTCTTTGTGGGAGGTTAGCAGCTCTGGAAGAACTGGCAGTGACCACTATCCCGGCTTACAT
>Ga0129297_10001951_pt1 | contig 10523 bp, 10 predicted proteins | sample I18A1metaG_FD_94708 | JGI IMG/M metagenome (GOLD analysis project Ga0129297, IMG submission 94708) | Lake sediment bacterial and archeal communities from Gulf of Boni, Indonesia to study Microbial Dark Matter (Phase II) - ​I18A1 metaG | ecosystem: Environmental > Aquatic > Freshwater > Lake >... | reverse complement strand
TTCCACAGCAGTCTCAGAGATATCAATCCCTTCAACTTCGTAGCCCATTTTGGCGAAAAAGAGCGCATTTCTCCCTTCCCCAATACCCAAATCCAAGATCGGGCCCCGGGGGACAAGTTCTGCGTAAGCCTTTAGCACATGATCCGGCTCTACTCCCCACAATAGACTCACTTCGCTATAGGCTTTTTCCCAGAGAGACTTTTCCGTCATAAATCATCCTCTTTTTCCTCATCAAAGAGGACCAGCACCTCCCCGCCTTGGGCGCATTTGATCCTGGCCAGGATGTTCCGACAAGCTTGTCTGGCTATCTCTATGTCCATAATTGTCTCCGTGAGCCGATCTGCGATCAGACCATGCCCCCATCCACGATAATAGCCTGCCCTGTGATATACGAGGCAGCGTCGCTCGCTAGAAACCAGACCACTTCGGCCACTTCCTCCGGCGTCCCAGCGCGCCCTAGAGAGACATTATCGGCGAGCCAGGCCCGCCCCTGCGCGTCGGGCCGGTTATTCTCCGTCGCAATCCATCCAGGCACGACGGCCACCACCCGAATACCATAGCGACCGACCTCCTGTGCCAGGCACCTGGTAAAGGCGATCAGGCCAGCTTTGGACGCGGCATAAGCCGTGTGCCCCGCCTCCGCTTGGAAGGCCGAGCAAGAGGCGATGTTGATAATGGCGCCCGCACGGGCGGAGATCATGCCCGGCAGCAATGCCTGGGAGAGCAGCGCCGCGCCGCGCAGATTCGTGTTCTGAATGGCATCCCAACTGGCGGAGCTCATGGCAATGAGGTCAACCAGTTGAAAGCCGATAGCCGCGTTGTTGACGAGCACATCCACAGGCTCTGCTTCCTGAGCAAAAGCAAGCACACTCGGAGGGTCAGCTATGTCGCAGTAATGGTAGATGAGACCGTCGCGTCCCTTCAAGTTCAACGGCTCTGGCAGGATGTCCACCACAATGACCCGGTCGCCACCCATCAGAAAACGCTCGACGATGACCCTGCCGATCCCACGTGCACCGCCGGTCACAACGACCATCCGCCCCGATCTCGTCCCGCCCATCGGAATAGCACCCCTCTCGGATATAGAACCGATGCGAAAACCGTCATTCTGAGTGAAACGAAGAATCCCCCTGATGCAGCGAGAGATTCTTCGTCGCAAAAGACGCTCCTCAGAACTTGTCCTAAGCTTGTCGAAGGAACGACATCTACCGAAGCTTCTCCCACTCGGCGCGGCTCTGGGCGGCAAGCTCAATAGCCTGCACGTGGCGTTCACGGGTCGCCTCCAATGTGGGCTTCCACACTGTCTGCAAAAAGCCGAGCAGCCGCTCCGGCACGATATGCTCTCGACAATAGGCCACAGTTCGTGGAAAGTTCTCCACACATGACCAGGTGCTCCCTGTAGGAACCTGGTCATAGCCGTGCGCTTCGAGGTCGAGATACGCTTTCACATAGTTGATCTGCTCGTTGAACTCCGCGCCATAGTACCAGTTGCTTTGCAGCACCGACTTGGGCATCCTGGCGAAGAATGCCTCAGGATGATGCCAGACATAGTCCGACCAAATCCAGGCACGCACGCCCCCCTTTTCAACCTGATCCACAAGAAAGAGAAAATCGTGCCACCAGAGATCGTGCTGCCGTATCACGGCGTAGTCATAATGCCGCTGGTGCTGCGCCGTTTCCTCGTCCATGCCGAGATGGAAAAAGCGCGGTTTGTCGAAGAGGTCAATGACTTCGGCGATGAGGTCTTTGCACACGCCATAGTACGTATCGGTGGACACGCAACGAGAATAGGGGCCGAGCCAGGCATCGTGCGCCGTCGAAAAGTTAAGCTTGGGGATTGGCTCCAGGCCCATGCTGCGGATTCGGGCCAGTTCCGCCTTGAGGCGCTCCGGCGCCCACGAACCGTGCACGGCGAGTTCGGGATGGCTGGCATATTGCACGCCTTCTCCCAGATCAATGACGACCATGTTCACGCCCGCCTCTTTCAGCTTGAGCAACACATCATGCCAAAGGCTGATGTCGCAGCGGAGATATGGCCTGGCATTAACATATTCGGAGGGCCATTCTGGAGCCTCGCGGTCGGCCCACATATTATAGCCGAGATGCAGCAAATAAGCCCAGATCATCTTGTTCTTTGTCACCCTCTCTCCTTTCAGCAAAGATACGCACCACAGAGAACACGGAGAGCACAGAGAGAAATAGGAGAACTCTGCGTGCTCTGTGGCCTCTGTGCTGATTCCAAAGCCGTCAAGCGAATTGCGTCAGATGGGCGCGGTGCGCCTCAAACAGCTCCTTCATCAGCTTTTCGATGTCGTCTATCGCCAACCGTGCCTGTGTCTGCGGATCCTGGATAAAGGCTTGCAGGGCCGTCCTGTAATCGCCCGTCAGCCCTGCTTCCGCGGTGAGTTGCTGCGTAGTGATGTGATTGCGCAGCATGGCGGCGATCGGCCCCGGCAGCGGGCCGACATGCACCGGCTGCACACCGTACCCGCCCACCAGGCTGGTCACCTCCACCACAGCATCAGAAGGCAGGTTCTCGATGGCTGCGCGGTTGGGTACATTCACCCCGTGCAGCGCATTGCTATTGGTCAACAGCGTCTCCATGATCTCCACTACCTCGATAGCCTCGGCACTGGGCAGTACGTTCAAAGACACCTCTTCCCCCTTGCCAGAAGCCCAGCCGTCCACCAGGGCTTCCCAGTGTTTGCCGCGCGCCCGCTCGTGCTCCATATCATGTACATGGATGCCATACTTCATCTCCAACCCTTGCAACTTGCCCTGGTAGGGCTGCACCAACTGGCTCAGCGCAGGGAAGAACTCAGTCACATGGCTCCAACAGTAAGGGAGCACGCCGTAGGTCTCCAGCCCCCAACGCACCACCGGCTGCTTGACACTTTGCAACATCAAGGGAAACGCGCTCCGTCCATCTTTGAGTCGCACATCGAGCATAAAGGCGCAATGGTTCAGCCCTCCCATCGGCGCGGGGATGACGACCTCCTCCGGCTCAACGCCCGCCCACTCCGCCAGATAATGGCGATTGCGGGGAATGGATGAGCAGGTGCACAGCCCCACCGACTTGACCCCGGGCCGGTGGCGGCGCATCGCGGTGACAAGGGAGGTCACGGGGTTGGAATAGTTGAACACCCAGGCTTCGGGTGCCACCTCGCTCACATCCTCCGCGACGCGGGCCAGCACAGGGATATGCCGCAAGGCGCGCATGATCCCGCCCGGCCCGATGGAATCGGCGATGGCCATATAGATGCCATATTTGGCCGGGATTTCGATATCTTTCTCCCAGGCGTCCATCCCACCGACAGAGATGGCTGCAATCACGAAATCGGCGTCAACCAACGACTGGCGTTGGTTCATCGTGCTCTCGATCTTGAGGTCGGCCCCCTCCTTTTCCACCAGGATGCGACAGAGCCGATCCATGACCTCCAGCCGGTGTGCGTCTATATCCATCAACACGATGGTGCTTCCCTTCAAGACCTCCGAACCGATAAAGAGGCGCATCAGTTGGGGCACAAAAGTGCTGCTTCCCCCACCGATGATGGTGATTTTCTTCTGCATCTTCCTCTCCAATTTTCCCACCTTTGAACCTTCTAACCTTTCACTCACCCTGACGCACGCTGATCTTGCCGATGGCCAGGCCAACGTCCAGGTCAACGCTGCTTTCCGCCTCGGCATAGGCCAGCGAGGTATAATAGTCGCCATCGCGGCGGTAAAGTGATGGCATATCCCTATCTCCCAAAGCGGTGCTGCCTTTGATACGCGCCTCCATCCCCCTGGGGATGATGATGATCAGCTCGCCGATAGCGCCTGCAACCTTGGCCCGGAAGCGGCCCTCTTGGGGCAGCGTCACAGTGAGCTTGCCCGTCGCTATGCTCGCCTCCAATTCGGTCAGCGTCAGCCCGGTCAAGTCGAGATTAGCCTCTCCCGCGGCGAGGCCGACTTCCAATTGCAGGGGCACGTCCGGGTTCAGACTCAGATCCCAAACCCACTGCTCCTGCCACGCGCGCTTATCCCAGACACCGGGGAAGAGCACGTTGGCCGGGGCCTTGGTGCGCAACGTGAACGTCGCCGTCTTACCCTCAACCTGGAAATCCTGCACCACCTTTTCCCCAGGCCCCTGCCGCACCGTGCCTTCAATCAGCGAAGCCGACTTGGGCAGCGCCTTGAGGCGCAAATTCCCGGCGGCGGGCTTGAGGATCACTTTGGCCCGCATCGCTCCATCTAGCGGCTGGTTGATCTCCTCGCTGGTCAGGACTTGCCCCACTATCGTGCGGTCGGCGAGCAGCAAAAACCCGCCTACAAAGACGGCGACGATCAGCACCAGCGCGAACAGCGTTCCCCAAATGGAGCGACGACCAATCAGGATGTCTATGCCGATAGCGATAAGCAAGAGCGGCCAGAGACGCAAGAGCGTCCTCCAGATGCTCCAATCCAAAAGCTCGAGGTTATTCAGCAAAAAGATGACGCCCAAACCGATGAGGATCAGGGGGCCAACGAGGCCACCTCGACGCACTTCTCTTTCCATGTTGTCTCCTTTCAAATTCCTTCGCTAAACCTTCCCGCCGATGTGACGCCGGACCGTCATTCTGAGCCGAAGCCCTGAGCCTGCGAAGGGGCAGCGAAGAATCTCCCCTGCCGCGCGAGATGCTCCATTTCATTCAGCATGACAGCGAGCAAGAGGGTCGCCCTGGCTCATTCACCCTTGCGGGAGACAAAATTCCGCAGGATGATGTATCCGCCGACGACAATCAGAGCCAGCGGCCAGAGCACATTGATGAGGGAGGCGGAGGCCGCCATGACCATCAGCCCTATCAAGAAAAGGATGCCCGCCGGGATCAGCGCCCACTTCATCTGCCCCTCTTTGCCAGGCAAAAGATAGACCAGGCCGAAGGTTGCCGCCAGGCCGATGAAGAACAGCCCGCCCGTCACTGTGCCCTGTAAAGAGTCGGGCAAACCAGCAACCACCGTGAGCGTGCTCAGCACCCCGGCAGGGATGATCGCCCACCAGTTCTCACGATTAAGCAGGTACACGGCCCAAAAGCTCAAGGCAATCGCCCCCAGGAAGAGCGAGCCGCCCAGCCTGCCAACGCCCCCCGGCGTCACCGCCTCCAGGCCGAGCAACGCGGCCAGTCCCAGCAAGGCAAAGCTGGGGATGATCGCCCACCAGTTGGCGCGATTGGTGTAAAACACATAGAGAAAGACGAGGCCGCCAATCCCGAACAGAACCGCCCAGAGCAACGTCATGCCCTTTCCCAGGACGCCCAGGCTCTGCAGAAGCAATAGAACCCCTAGAACGACCAACAACCCTCCCCAAACGATGTTCAATTCCAGCTTCTTCATTTCCGTTCTCCTTTCCCTTGTTCAATGGCTTTTCTCCATTGCCGATTCGATCAACTTGCTCTTGAGCTGCCAGAGGCGTTCCGTGAGAGAAACATGGTAGATGTGCGGGTTCAGCAGCCGCCGCACGCCTGGGTCCAGTCGCTCCATGTCTGCCTCGCGACGCTGGCGCATCTGCGCGATGGATGGCAGATCATACACTAGCTTGCCCTCTCGCAGTATATCTACCAGGAGCGGCTCGATCTCCGACACTTCGCCACGCTCAAGGGTGCGATGCTTGGTGTGATCCGACGGGTGGCGCAAGATGATCTGTTCCATCCGGCCAGGGTCTTCGTCATCGAGGCTGAGCAGATCGGCTGTTGCCTTCCCCCTCTGGTCGTACAAACGCCAGACCCGTTTATGGCCTGGATTGGGCGTCTTTTCCGACGATTCCGAGACCTTGATCGCCGGCAGCCATTGGCCGTTGTCGCGGACGGCGACCAGTTTGTAGACCCCGCCCAAGGCCGGCCTGCCCCAAGAGGTTATCAGCCGCGTGCCGACGCCATACACGAGTCTCCCGATGAGCTGATCGGGATCCAGGCCGTAGCGCGGAGCTTCCTGAGTGATCTGCGTGATAACCTGCCAGATGACCAGTTCATCCAGATCGTTCGACAGCACGATGGAAGTGTTGGCAAACCCGGCTTCGTTCAGCATCTTGGCCGCCTGGATGCTGAGATAGGCCAGGTCGCCCGAATCGAGGCGGATACCCACCGGCTCGTGGCCTTTGCGTCGCAGTTCCTCAAAGACCTTGATGGCATTGGGCACGCCGCTCTCCAGCGTATTGATAGTATCTACCAGCAACACACAGTCATCCGGGTAGACATCAGCGAAAGCGCGGAAGGCAGCAAGTTCGCTCATCCCCAAAGCCATGTAGATTTGCACCATGCTATGGGCATGGGTGCCCTTCGGAGGATAGCCGAGAACGTGAGAAACCCCGACGTTGGAGGTGAAATCGGCCCCTCCGATGAGAGCGGCCCGCGCTCCCGCATTGGCCCCTTTATCGTGACCCCGGCGCAGCCCGAATTCCAGCAGCAGACGGCCCCGCCCGCTTTCGCGGATGCGCGCCGCTTTGGTAGCGATAAGGGTCTGATAGTTAAGGTGGTTAAGCAGCGAGGTTTCCAGGATTTGAGCCATAGCGAGCGGCCCTTGCACGACCGTCAGCGGCACATCAGGATGGACGACGCGCCCCTCCGGGATGGCGGACATAGTGATCCTTTCAAAGCTGCCGTTCCTTCGCAGCCAAGCCAGGAAATCATCGCCGAACAACGGCCTGCCTGTGCGGCCCTTCTGGCCGCACAAATAGGCAATGTCCTCGTCGCTGAAACGAGCCTCCTCCATCCAGTCGAGAAACCATCCTAGGCCAGCGTTGATGCAGAAGCCTGCTTTGTGAGAGCCGTAGTCAGGATAGTCGCGAAAGAAATGATCGAACTGAGCCTGTTTTTCATGCAAGCCCTCTCGATAGTAGAGTTGGGCCATGGTCAGTTGGTATTCGTCCGTGAACAGGATCCCTTCGGCTATCCTTTGCTCCACTTTCTTCATATCCATCCCTCAACAGACAGCCCACTACCTTCTGGCCTTCAGGAACGAGCGCACCAAGAGCAACAGCCCCAGGACGATCAACAGCACCGGCCAGTAGGCTCCCGGGAAGCCAACCGCGCCGAAAAACGACGCAAAGATGGCGAACATTACCAGGCTGATGACGACCAGCCAGGCCCCGCCCCGCATCTCGCTCTGTTTCTCTCGGCCCAGCAGCCCGGAGAGCAGGATGCCCACGCCGACGAAACCGGGGATCAATGTCCAGGCGTAAGCCCAACTATCCCATCTGCCGGTGACATTCTGCCAGTAAAGTAGTCCGCCAACGCCGCCGACGATGCAGGCCGGCACAGCCAGGGCTGGAACCCCGCTCAGCAAACCGAGCACAAGTAGGAACAGGCCCACAGCGACGACGATCAACGGCCAGGTGAAGGCGATGTTGAGCGTGCTCCGCAGCCCCGGCCAGACCTGGAAAGCCAGAAAGAGCAGGCCCAGCAGAATCAACACTAACCCGCCAGCCAGATTCGACCTTCTTTTCTCGCCCATATGATTCTCCCTTCCCTTTCAGGATGATATTACAAACCCGTTTTCTCGCAGAAAACGGGTTTGTGGCCTGGTTTTCTCCCGGCTTCAGCACCCACAAGGGCTAAGACTCCATTGTAGGTTACCGATACCCCGGCTGTGCCTGCACCGTCTCAATAAAGGCCAGCATATTCTCCAGCGGCACATCTCCTTCGACAGCATGGGCTGGCGCGAAAATATACCCTCCTTCGCATCCCAACTCCAGGAGATGCTCCGTCGCCCGACGGACATCCTCCGCCGACCCATAGGGCAGGGTCTTTTGCGTGGAAAGCCCCCCGTGAAAAGCCAGCCGGCCACGATACTTGGCCATCAACGCATCCACATCCATGACTTCCGGCTGAAACGGATTGAAGCAATGGAGGCCGATGGCGATCAAATCATCGAAAAGCTCATCCACGTCGCCACAGGAGTGGATGATCACATACTTACTTTCTTTACGCACAAACCCATACATTCGTTTCAGCACAGGATGGATGAACTCGTGCCAGATCGCCGGCCCCATCTGCAACCCGCGTTGCATCCCCCAATCGTCCCCGAAATAGACACCATCTATGTCATATTTGAGCGCGCCGCTGATCTGGGTGATATTCCAATCGGCGATGGTGTTCAGCAACTCGTGGACGAAGGCAGGGTGGTCATGGAAATCCATCATCAGATTCGCCCAGCCGCGCAGCGTCCAGGCCCTTTCATAGAGCGAGAACCCAACCTGGAAGACGCGGAACCTATCGCCGAAGCGGGTGACCTGCTCTGGGATGTCGGCAAAGAAACGGGATTCCAGGGGATCGGGGAACTGATACCCCTTGAGAGTAGGCTCAGGGAGCATGCAACCCACCACATTGCCGATGTCCTTGTCAATGCTCCGATCCCAGACCACGCCGAAATGATCCCGCACGCGATCCGGGCCGATGTCCTCGAAAAAGCCAACGCCATTGCCCAGGTCCAGCAAGTGGTTCTGGAAGGTATCCTCCAGGTCGGGCTGGCGGAAATGCTCGACCAGCTTAGCATACGCTTCGTGGGTGAAGCCGAAATGCCAGGGAACGTAGGGCGGACGTTTCCCATCCAGCACCAACCGCACGACTTCCCGTTTGATCATTTTGGCTCTCTTCGTATCATTTCCGGACGAATTGTGGTTTTTCTAGCGATATTATAGCCGATTTGACAGGAAAGGCATAGCGTGGTAAAATTGCGCAAGATTTGACATGTGGAGGTTATATCGCCCATTGGAGGGTCCCAAAGCGATGGAGTTGCTGAGGGGCTTTTTTTCTGCCCAGAGGTGGCGAGAAAGGTAGCGAGTGTCAAGTCTGTCCCTGCCCGGCATCATAGATGCGCACGTGCATCTGCGCGAGCCTGGAGCGACATACAAAGAAGATGTCCTCTCCGGGACCTCCGCGGCATTGGCGGGAGGTGTGATCGGGGTGCTGGACATGCCCAACAACACCCCTCCCATTGCCAATGGGGAGGCTTTTTCCCGTAAACGAATACTTTTTCAGCAAAAGGCCGTAAGCGATTACGGCCTTTTTGTTGGCTTCGACGGGCGCGATATTGATTCATTGGTTGAGGTGGCAAGCCAGGCGGTCGGGCTAAAGCTCTATCTGGACGAGACCTTCGGCGATATGACTACCAGGGAGCCGCAGGCTCTGCACCGCGTCTTTGAAGCCTGGCCGGGGCCTGGCCCCATCGCCATCCACGCCGAGAGCCGTTCCATCCCTATCGCTTTGCGGCTGGCGCAGCAGCATAACCAGCGTCTCCACGTTTGCCACGTCCCCCATCCCGACGACCTTCTGCAAATTGACGCGGCACGCCAGCGCGGCCTGCGGGTCACCTGCGAGGTCACTCCCCACCATCTCCTTCTCTCCGACGAAGCGGTGGCCCGCCTGGGGGCCTATGCGTACATGAAGCCGCCCCTGGCATGCGCCGCGGACGTCGCCCTCTTCTGGCAAAAGTTGCCCCTGGTGGATATCATCGCTAGCGACCATGCGCCGCATACGCGCGTCGAAAAAGAGTCGGCCACGCCGCCGCCCGGTGTGCCGGGGCTGGAGACGACCTTGCCGCTGCTGCTCCGCGCCGTGGATGAGGGACGATTGACGCTGGAGCGAATGATCGAGCTAACGTATCATAACCCATTGCGCGTCTATGGCCTGCGCCCGCCGCAGGAGAGCGATGTGGAAGTGGAGATCGGTGCATCCTACCGGCTGCCCAGGGAGGGATACCGTACCCGCTGCGGCTGGTCGCCTTTTGCGGGGGAATGGGCAGTGGGGCACGTGGTGCGCGTGCGGTTGCGAGGCAGGGTCGTCTGGGAGGAAGGCCAGGTTCTGGCAAAACCAGGCGATGGGCAAGAACTGAGAAGAATCAAATGAAAATGGAGGTTAGAAAATGGCAGTAGAAACAAACAACAGGAAAATCGTCGGCCTGGCACCGGATCGCCGGCCAAACTTTTACGGACGCGACATCGTCTCAGTCAGGCAGTTCTCGCGGGAGGACCTGAGCTATATCTTTGGCGTGGCCAACGAGATGCGCAGCATCGTCAGGCGCGTCGGCGCGACTGATCTGTTAAAGGGCTACATCCTCGCCAATCTCTTCTACGAGCCAAGCACCCGCACCTCATCTTCGTTCATCGCCGCCATGGAGCGGCTGGGCGGCTCGGTGATCCCGATCCATAGCGTGCAATACTCTTCCGTGAGCAAGGGGGAATCCTTGCCGGATACGATTCGCACCCTGGAATGCTACGCTGATGTCATTGACCTGCGCCACCCGGAGGTGGGGGCATCGGAGATCGCCGCCCGCTACGCCAGTAAGCCGATCATCAGCGCAGGTGATGGCGTCGGCGAGCACCCCACGCAGGGCCTGCTCGACCTCTACACCATCTATTCCGAATTGGGCACAATTGACGGGTTGCACGTGGCGATGATGGGCGACCTGAAGAATGGCCGCACGGTGCACTCACTGGCTCGTCTGCTGCGCCTCTATGACACCAGCCTCACTTTCGTCTCGCCCGACATTCTCCGCCTGCCATCGGAGAT
>Ga0129297_10001950_pt1 | contig 10525 bp, 15 predicted proteins | sample I18A1metaG_FD_94708 | JGI IMG/M metagenome (GOLD analysis project Ga0129297, IMG submission 94708) | Lake sediment bacterial and archeal communities from Gulf of Boni, Indonesia to study Microbial Dark Matter (Phase II) - ​I18A1 metaG | ecosystem: Environmental > Aquatic > Freshwater > Lake >... | reverse complement strand
GGTTTCATCTTCTAAGCGAATCTCTTCACTGCCAGAGGCATCAATCCGCACTATATTCTTTAACCCTTCCTGTTTGGCCTTCTTCTCCATCCTGTCTAGAGCCCTCCTACTTATGTCCAAAGCATAAACTCTTCCTCTTTTTCCCACCAACTTTGCGGCTGGAATCGTGTATGTACCCGAACCACAACCAAAATCCAGAACCACCTGCCCAGCCCTAACGCCTACCTCAGCCAAAACCTCAGAAGCATTTCTATCTAACCAACGTTTGAATCGAACCTCACCAAGATGCCTCATAATCCCAAAATGTCTCATCAGCCACTTCATAATCATCGCCTCTTTAGACATGTTCAAATCATTACTCAAGTTTTGCCGTATTTATTCTTGGATAAGCCATAACATTTTCATTCTAGACCGTCAACTTGCGAAGCGAAAACCGAAAGAACCCTAAGAAAACGATACAACGGAGATATCGCCGAATCTCACCCTTTTTTCTTTAAGTTTGGTAGTCATGTATTAATGTTTACCGTAGCGCTTCTTTGATAGCTTCGGCGACTTGAGTGCCCGGCTTAACCGTGATTTTTCTTATATTAAATTGATCCAGCAATACTGAGACTCCTGGACCAAGCTCGCCAGCTATCACCACGTTTACCCTAGAATCTATCAGCATTTTTGTGACGATGGGGCCAGCACCGTGCTTGTACGAGACCGCGGGATTCTCGATCACCTTCACCCCTTTAATCTCCTCGTCGTCAACATCTACAATGGTGAATACGTTGGACCTACCAAAAACCTCTGAGACCGCATCTTCTAAGCCTCTACGCCCATTAGTCGCAACCGCTATTCTGAGCTCTCCCATAGACATCAACTCTTAACGATGTTTCCAATCTTGAAAAATGTGGATTAAGGTGAAGCGCGTCGCCACCTCGGCCCGCCTCTACCCCTTCTACCTCCCGGTGGACCCGGCTCGAGCCTGTGGATCATAAACGCCGATGCACCACACCTTGGGCAATTAGCCGGCTTCGGAACTCCTTGTGGAACCTCGATTATTTGTCCGCAGTTGCCGCATTGAAACCGCTTTTTCGGTAGAGCCACCTTTAGTCCCTTCACGGTCCCTGCCCGGTTCCCTGCCCAACAGCAGCCTTCAGCTCTTTAATTCTCGCTTCGATCTCGTTGAGTTCTTGCTCCAAGTCCGCTCGCTCTGCTTCCAAGTCCGCTTTGTAGGCTTCTAGCATCTCCAACTCCTGCTCTGGAGACTCAGGGGGCGCAGGAGGAACTAGTGGATAACCGTACGGAGGCGGATAAGGGTATGGTTGCGGATAGCCATACCGCTGAGGAGGGTACTGAACAGGCGGGTACGCATAAGGAGGGTAACCCCACCAACATCGATATCTTCTGCCTCTTCTTGGTTGTGACATGTCTAGATCACCTCACTTTACTAGTATTCCATGTATGGATACCCATATCTAGGGTACGAGGGGTAGGGCGTATAAGAGTACCCATATCCCGGCGATGGTGGATACGCATAGTATTGCGGCGGGTAGCCGTATTGCTGTGGAAGCTGCTGTGCGGGCGGATACGTCATGTAGGGATACCCGTATCCTGCGCCGTATCCGGGGCCATACGCTGGATTTGCCCACCACCACCTTGGAAGCCAAGGAAAACGTGCACACACGTATGGGTTACCGCCCCACCATCCTCTGCCAAATCCTCGTCCAAATCCTCTGCCGAACCCGAATAGCCAGCCGGGTCTCTGCCAAGGCGGTAAATAGCTGAATGGTCCTCTTCCGGGCCAGGGTCCACGCCAACCTCCACCTCTTCCTCGTCCTCTCCAACCCCACGCCATGATTTCTTCACCTCCAAATTTATTTTGTGTTTATGCACATAATCATTTATGGAATAGTGCACAGAAATATATAAAAGTTACGGTGGACATATTAAAAAGTGATTAAGGATGGGGTGGCGACATAGACGTAGACGCGGCAGAAGAGGGAGATTCCCGAAGCCAATAAGTATAGAAAAGGTTCCAACCGCAGACAAATTTACTCCTATCCCTCAAGGAAACCCCGAACCTATCTACATCGAGCCAGCCGAACTTGAAGCCCTTAGACTGGTAGATCTAGAAGGGCTTTCTCAGGAGGAGGCTGGAGAGAGAATGGGTGTCTCTAGAGGAACCGTCTGGAGGCTCACACAGAGCGCGAGAAAGAAGACCGCTCAAGCCCTCACAGAAGGAAGACCGATACGCATTGTCCCATTTGTTTCCGAACGTAACCGCTCGCCCTAATAAAGAGAGCAAAAGATTTCATCTCTGGCGGGGGTAATCCCTCCGAAAACTATTATTCGCGCAACTTTTTTTATTATTCGCAACTCAAATCATAAGTGTTGGGTAAAATCATGAATGAAATAAGGTATAAGCCAATAGGAATCATTCATTCCCCTTACAAAGAACCTCGCGGCACACCGATACAACCAACAGCTGCCAAAGATGTCGAAGGAACCGTTGAGATATTCCATGAGTACGCCGAAGGGCTTAAGGACATTGAAGGATTTTCACATATTATTTTGGTATATCATTTTCACTTGTCGAAAGAATTTTCCTTGAAGGTTAAACCACATATGAATAATAGCCTACGTGGGGTATTTGCCACACGTTCACCATCTCGACCAAACCCGATCGGCATTTCAGTTGTACGTCTCATAAGGGTAAAGGGAAATATACTACATATTCGAGACGTGGATATTGTAGATGGAACCCCACTTTTAGACATTAAACCTTATGTTCCAGAATTTGACATACGGAAAGTAGAGAAGATAGGGTGGCTGGAGAAGAAAGTGAAGAAGCTCCACAAAACAAAAGATGATGGTAGGTTTACGAAACGATTTATGTGAGTTCTGGTGCTAACGATTTGTTATGAGAATTTTGGAGTATTTTACAAAACCGGTCAAGAAAAAATATTCTACTGGTTCAGAAGCTATTAGGCCATAAAAGAATCGAAAGCACCTTAAAGTACACGCAGCTAGTACACTTTAAAGACGACGAGTTTGATGTGGCAACGGCAACAAACGTAGATGAAGCAAAAGAGCTTCTAGTAGCAGGCTTCGATTACATCACTGAAAAAACAACATCATGCTCTTTAGAAGGCCAAAAAGATCTGGTGTTTAAACGCAGAATTCGGGCTTTAAAATATTTAACTGTGAATGCAATTATACTTAGAATTATGTCAGAAGAAAAGCTTCAAGAAGCGGGAACAGTGACGCATTACTACCCCAGAATCGGAGTAGTGGTGGTGGAGGTGACGGCTCCCATAAAAGTGGGAGATCGAATCAGGATAAGAGGGACTACCACGGACTTTGAACAGACAATAGAATCCATGGAGATAGAACACAAGAAGATTGAAGAAGCAAAGCCGGGAGACTCCGTCGGACTCAAGGTTGAAGAGAGGGTCAGAGAGAGCGACATTGTGTACAAAATAGTAAAGTAAGTGAACGAGCTCGCAACATACAACCACCCCTACCCACGTAATGTTTAAACAAAGTTAGCGAGCGAAGAGAGAATCGTTCCTGAAGTTGCTTGGCAATAGCTGCTCCTGTTATTATCATCCCTAGGATTATGACTCGATGTGAAAACGCTTTCGTAACCATCAAGAGCGTCTCTGAGACAGTCGGGAAGTCTAAAGAATCTAGATCAATAATTATCTGGGTACCTCCAAGCGAGGAAGGGAGGAAACATACCCGTTGGCTCTTTTTAAAGAGCCTTGAAGGCTTCAAACCATCGGTTGTAGGATGTTAACATGTCCGGTGAAACGCTGGGTTTTCTCTCTTCCACAATCTCCTTGAAGTCGTTCATGGATATGGGTCTGGGCTGAGCCCGCTTGTCGCTTGCTTTACCTGACTCGAAAAGTTCCCCAATGACCTTGAGATGCATGGCCTGGCACGTGTCCCGTATGTCGCTTCCAGAAAATCCCTCGGATAACCTGGCTAGCTCATGAAGATCTACGTCCGCTGCCAATTTCAGGTGTCTGGTGTATAATTTGAACAGTTGTAAACGCGAGAAATAGTCAGGTAGAGGAACCAAAATTCGCTTCTGAAATCTCCTTATGAACGGCCAATCAAGGGACCACGGCTTGTTGGTGGCTCCAATAACGTAAACATGTAGACTCTTGCCCTTATCGATTATGCCGTCCGTTTCTTTGAGGAACTGGTTGCGTACCCTGACCTCCCCACCCACCTCACTTGAACGCACCCCAATCAAAGAGTCGAGCTCATCGATGAAAACAATGGCCGGGCGCCCTTCTTCAGCAGACCTCCTAGCCGACATGAAAAGCCTGGCAACATTTTGTTCAGCTTCCCCAAGCCACTTAGACATGATAGAAGCTGCGTCCACCGAAACAAAAGCAGCTTCGATCTCCGTGGCCACGGCAGCCGCTAACAAGGTTTTTCCACAGCCAGGCGGACCAAACAAGAGGATTCCTCTAGGCCATCCCAAGGGGAATAGGTCAGGCCTTTGAACGGGATAGACGATGGCCTCCTTGATGGCTTTCTTTGCTTGGTCCAGACCCACTACCTCTTCCCATTTCACGTTAGGTTTTTCCTTAAGCACCAACTCATCGTAGGTCGATTTTCTTTCCTCAGCACGCGCGGCCGCTTCAGGAGGCTTTTCCTCTAATGTCTGCGGCTCAATGGGTCCAGCCCCCTGCAAGGTTTTTATTCTTTCCTGATAAGCCATTGCTCGCTGGATGTAGACCTTGTTTAATCCATAATCGGGGTACAATTGAACGAGCTTCAGGAGGGCCTCGATGGCCTTCTGGTACATGGTGATGGCCATTCCCCTAGCGCCCTGTTTATCTAGGCGAACAGCCTCCAGGGCACAGCTTGTTGCCGCCTTCTCAAGTTCTTGGGATGCGCTCAAGTCGATCAACGCTCGATCCTTATTTTCCCTCGCGCCCCCAGACTCTCTATTGCTTCCATCACATCTTTATAGGGGATGTTCAATTCAAGCGCGCATTGGGCAACATCGATTTCACCCTCGCGTCGCTTAGCATACTCCAACAGAGTGTCCTCCAACGATGAAGACCTTTGGACTGTGAAGGAAACGCTCTGCACTTCCATGTCTTTATATGACAGGCTTGTTTGGGGTTCCCTTGGCTCACAAACTTCCGCTTCTGAGCAAGCAGCGGCGAGAGCGATCATTTTCCTCACCTTCTTCGCAGGCTCGGCTCTCCTCGGGACGATGACAGAAGCGGGCGGTTCAGGGAGATCCTCTGTCAGTCTCTGTTCTAGAAATGAGGAGACCTCCTTAAGGATTTCTTCGCTTTGGGGCGTTTTTCGTTCAGATGGTGTGACTGGTTGAGGAGTGTCGATGTGGGTTATTGCCAGCGTCTCGCTGATGCTATCATTCACCTTTTCCAGCTCCAAAGCGACCTCAGGCATAACCCTGACGAGAAGCCCCGCTATATCCTGGAGAGTTTTGAGCATGGGCTTCAGATTTACAATTATGTCACCTAACTCCCTGATGGTCTCAAGCCTTAAAATAACACGTTCTATGGCGAGCTGTGCGTGCACAACGATGTTGAGTAGTTTCCTAACCTCAACTAGCTCGTTGGCAAAAACGATTGCCCGATCTTTGTTTTTCTTTTCAACTGCTATAGCGCATGTTTCAAAAAGATTTCTATCCCTTTCACGCAATTTGAAAGTGACTTGCTCCAGCTTTACGTGCTGGACCTTCAGTTGGTGTATGGACTGTAAGATGGCATCTTTAAGTGGTGGAGGAGAGTGAAACAAGCTCTTAACCAGACCCTCCGCCCGCTTTAAATTCTAAGATCCTGTCTTAGCAGCGCTCTTTACGTGGACCACAACCGGAGGCTCTGGTAGCGTTGGAGGAGCTGGTGGAACCTCTTTCTCCACCTCTGCTTCTACTATGGTTGCGGGTTCCTCCCCAAGAAGTATGTTGGATAACCTATTTCTTATGGCTTCGAGATCACTTTTTTCAGCGCTAGTCCATTTCAAACCTCCTTGTATCATTTCTGTGGCTGCCTTGTATGATTTCTCATCGATTTTGCCGATTTCCCGCTCTAACTCGAGGTGTATCATAGCTGATTGAAGTTCCTTCAGCTGTTGGGCGCGTTTTGCAATATGCTTATCCACGTTTTCCAGAGTAGTTTTGGCATCCGATTTCAGCTGGTTTAGAGCACTTTCAAAATGCTTGTGAAGGTCTTTAAACATCTCTGGCGGGACCTTCTTCTTTCCCAAGAGCTCACTTAAAGCCTGGTCTTTCCGCCAGATCAAAGGTATCTCGTCACAGAGAGCCTTCACCCTCAATTTAATCCCTGACGAAAGCACAATGCCGTCGTCACCTATTTCAAGCTGATTGGTTGAGTAGCGGAAAAACTCTCCATCCCCGTGCTCAACAAAGACACCGTTGACACGACCATTAGGGCTCACCATAAATGAGGCGATTCGACCAACCTGACGCCCGTACTCGTCTTTAACTGGCTTGCCAATGAATAAAAAGGGGTTGCTGGAAGAAAGCTTAGCCATGGTGTCACCTCCTGGCATGTTATTGTCTATGGTTCTCATGGAATCCCTAGGTTTGGGTTGGAGCCTTCTCGCCTACAGCGGGCATGCCAGCAGGTAACTCTGGGAACTTCTCTTTGATTCTCTGTTCTGCAACCGTAGCCGCTTCATTCAGAATTTTCTGGGCATCCTCATTGGCTGCCTCAAAGTTTATCGTTAACCCGGTGCTCTGGCCGGCGTCGATGATTATTCCGCTAAGCAATGTTCCAATCTGCCCAAGCTCTTTTTCCGCTTCAGGAAAGATGCTAGCCATTCCGCTTCTAATGCCTCTCAGAACTCCCACCGCAGGAGCAAGCGTGCTAACGACGTCGCCAAGCTCTGAAACCGTCTTTAACCTGAGGACAATTTGTTCCAAGGCGAGCCTTGCGTGCATAATCATCTTTTCCATCTTCCGTATTTCAGCTAGTTCGTTGGCAAAAACGTTGGCGCGTGGCATGTCATGCTTTGTGTAGGCCTCAACGATTCGAGCGAAGATGGATTTGTCGCGTTCTGAGAAGCGATCACCTGCTTGTTCTAGTCGCTGAACTTGCAACTCGATGCGTCTAATCGCGAAGTCAAGGCGTGGCTTCAAGGGACCTGGAGGGCGAACTGCCTCCTTGACCTTTGCTGTGAAGGGCGCTTGTATCTCTCTTTCTTCCCATTTTTTAGCAAACTTCTCTGACAATACACATTCCTCCAAAGGGGTGGGCTCTTTAAACCTATTATTGCATTTTTAATATGATGAAAACATTGCTGAATATACCTAACAGTATACCTCTGTCTCATCAGAAGCTCTGGTTTAAATTCCCACATGCAAAGAGAAAAAGGGTCGTTGATTCCAATAGACAAAATCATGTAAGTTAGGCTCAAAAGCGTAAAATTCAAATGTTAAAGTAAGGTGACATGATGAGCGGGAGAATAAAAATACTGGCATCCTTTGCGTTGCTGGGGTTCATAGCTGGAGTCGCGGCCAACTTTGTCTACAACCGAGTCCTCCCAGCGCTATTGCAACTCTTCCCAGAAATCTTGCTGGCTGAGTGGGTCTTGTCCGGGATCGCTGGTGCCGCACTAACATTGATTATGCTGGTACTTTGGGCCTACCTAAGTAAGTAAAGAAAGGTAAACCGCTTTCCTTGATCTCTAGCGTTTTCTTCTCTGTTTTGAGGGTGTTTTGATAGAGTTAAGTTTCCACTACTTCACAGTTAAACTATCCCGCCAACTTCAATTTCGGCAACATGACTAGGGTGAAGACGTTTCCATGAAAAAGCTTCACCCATTTTGTAGAATTCTATGGGCACCCTCACCTCTAAAGTCATTTCGCATTCTCTTCGTTCATTCATACCTAAATTTTCTTCCCCATGGGCACGCCTTTATGCAGAGCCCACAAACTCATTTTATAAATTTCCTTTTAAAAAGCGGGATGAAGTGAATTTCTGCTAACATATTACGTCTAAAGAAGTTCACCTAATTAGACTGCTCATAACCTAAAGGAAGCATGTGAACCCGTAGGGTGCGGCTTTTAATACGTCACCGAGATGGATACAAGATTTTCAAGAAGCGGAAGTAAAAGTTAAACCCTTCGTCCAAAAATAACCCTTCAACCAAAGGCTTTATAAACACGGGCAAAATGTTTCCTCAAAAGGGAAGAAAATGGGTGAAAAAGTAAAAAGTCTTCTGTTGGCGTTGCTGGGAGCAGCCCACTCACTAAATCATTCCCTATTCCTGGTCTTGCCCATGTACTTACCCAAAATTGCAGAAGAGTTCGGGACCTCCCTGGAAGTGATTGGTCTAATGGCGGCAATTAGTGGTTTTCTTTACGGAGCAGGGTCGCTCGTAGGAGGATCATTGTCGGACAGGCTCGGCGAGATCAGAGTACTCGCCATGAGTTTGGCGCTGTCCGGCGTCTCCACCCTCATCTTTCTGATTGCTCGTGATCTGATCATGTTTGGCGTTGGATTACTTTTTATGGGCGCTTGGGCGAGCTTGTACCATCCAACAGCGAACAGCATCATATCAAAGGTTTTTCAAAGGAACATGGCGGAGGCTATGGGAATCCATGGGACGGGCGGCAATATCGGGTTTATGTTCGCTCCGATAATCACGGTGGCGATGGGTGATTTGTGGGGGTGGCGATACCCGCTCTTTTTCTTCGGGCTGTTAAACCTTGTGGTTTCAACTCTCCTTTTGAAGATCTTTCCGCCAGTGGAGAAAACTCAAGCGGCAGGCAATATTTGGGACGCCATTCGAATTCCTGGAGTATGGACCCTGCTTTTCTGTAACATTGCGATAGGCCTATTCTATAATGGAGTCGAGTTCATTTTCCCAACATTTCTGGAAAATAGGGGACTTTTCTCCATGCTTAAGGGAGTAGCGGTTTTCTCCTTGCTTGCGGTTGGAATTTTAGGGCAGTGGCTAGGGGGGAGGGCGTCAGATTCCTTTGGTTCCAGAAGGGTGCTAATCGCCGCATTGACTGGCGTTGTGACCGGTTTGTTTCTACTTCTAACAATACCTCACGCGGTCATCAGCGTTTCCGCCTTCATCCTAATCTATGGGATTTCCTTCTATGGACACCAGCCAGCAATGAACTCCATCGTTGGACTAACAACGCCTAACAGTGAAAGGGGCACGGTTTTCGGCATCTTGTTTTTCTCCGCTTTTGGTTTAGGATCCGCCTCAAGAGCCATCGCTAGTTCATGCGCCGACAGATTTGGTTTAGAATCTGTTTTTTACCTTATGACCTTGCTTTCAATAATCGCACTTTTATTATCCTTGAAGGTTCCTTCTCCTCAAAATCGTCGTTTTACTCGTAAATCATGAAAGGAGGCGCGTTCCTACGACGTTTTCTATGGTGGCTCGATGCCCAAAAACCTTGGCTCTAGGCGTGTGCGTCTGCACAGCGGTTCCGGCGGTTAGGGACCGTGTTCCCCACGCAGAAGCCGGGGTGGGAGCCATAGCGACCCAAGCCCGCACCAGCATCCTTTACGGAATAAAGGGCTTAAGACTGTTGAGGATGGGTTTCTCGCCACAAGCAGCCCTCGAAGCCATGCTAAAGGAGGATCCCCAACGAGAATCAAGGCAGGTGATCGTCATAGACAAGGATGGGAGAAACGCCGCGTTTACCGGAAAGGAAACCATTGACTGGAAGGGCCACTTCACTGGGAAGGATTATGTGGTTGCCGGGAACATGCTCGTTGGAGGAAGGGTTCTCGACGCCATGGCTCAAGCATTCGAAGGTTCGGAGGACGAGTTAGAGGAGAGGTTAATGAAGGCCTTGGAGGCTGGCCAAGAGGCTGGGGGAGACAAACGAGGGAAAACCTCTGCCGCCTTGTTAGTGGTGAGAAAGGAGCAGGTGGGGACTCGTCCATTCCTTGACTTGAGGGTGGACGAACACTGGGAGCCAGTCAAAGAATTAAGAAGAAAACTTGAAAATTTTAAGACAATGACCCTTCTTGACCAAGAATTTCCAAATAAAAAAGAGTAGGGTTATTGAACGGCTATTAAAGGTTGGTTGTTAAGCTCTTTGAACGATAAGCGTTGATGAGGCGTCGCCAAAAAAGCTGGCTAGGATGCTTCGCATCCTCGGCTTCCTCATACAAACAAAGATTTATCTATTCTGGAAAACTCCCGCATTTACTTAACTAACGGCTTAAAAGAAAGGAAGAAAACTTCTGAGAAAAGGATATCACAAGAGGAGATCAGCGAATTAGAAGCAGAGAAAAGGGAACACCGCGAAGAAAAGCTAAGCAAAAGGACTATCTATGCCTTAGATCGTTCATGGGCCTTGTTCATCGACATCGGAAAGTATCTATTAATCGGGTTTGTTGGGAAGAGGACGACGATAGCCTCCATAGTAGTAGGAGGCACAGCTCTAGTCGTGGTTTTCGCCTATTTAATGAACTAGGTTTGGACCCTAACTTGACGTCTCCTTTGCAATTACAAACCTCGATTCTTTACCTGCGCTGATGTAGGTCCCTCC
>Ga0129297_10001948_pt1 | contig 10533 bp, 9 predicted proteins | sample I18A1metaG_FD_94708 | JGI IMG/M metagenome (GOLD analysis project Ga0129297, IMG submission 94708) | Lake sediment bacterial and archeal communities from Gulf of Boni, Indonesia to study Microbial Dark Matter (Phase II) - ​I18A1 metaG | ecosystem: Environmental > Aquatic > Freshwater > Lake >... | reverse complement strand
TCTTCCATTGGACATCTCCTGAAGCGTTGCGGCTTGAGCAGCTAGTATTCCTGGGTGGCGTGTATAGGGATTCACGACACCAGTTCCGATTCGTATCCTAGTAGTTGCCTGGCATGCCAAAACACACATGATGAAGGTTTCTCGGTGTAAGCCGACGTCTGCTATCCACGCATAGTCAAATCCTTCGTCTTCAGCGAGCTTTACCTGCTCGATAAATTCAGCTACGGGCTTGTTTGGTCGGATTGAGATTCCGAACTTCAGCAGATGACCCCGCCTCCGTACCTTAGTAGCCTATCCCCTGAATCACCGCTAACTTGACCCGATGCGTTGGCCAGCGAAGTGAAAGCATAAGATTTCTTGCCTTCCGGCACGGCTGCTCCCTTAGATTCAAGTTGCGCCATACAGTGTGCCACTTGTTCTTCAACCCAGTGACCGTCCGCTTGAGACTCTAGGCGGCTTATCTACAGCTCTATCAGAACGCGGAGTGCTCTTGGATCTTTTTCGGCAAGTAGAGCGTCTTCAAGGTGCTCGAAATCGAAGTGATGCGTGTCCAATCGTGAAGGTGAAATCCTTCCTGAAGTCATAAGCTCCGCCGCCACCCTGTAATCATCGGGAAGAGAGCCATAGCTTCCCACTATTTTCAACTCTTTGTAGTGAACCGGATTTGGATCGAGCTTGAAAGTTGCGTCACCTGGCTCCAAGGCTATTCCACCGAAGAAATCGATCCTACCGCGGCTTCTAACCATGTTGAGGGAGCTGAGCATCGCATCGGGCCTACCAGTGGCCACAATGACAACGTCAGCACCGCCATCCGCAAGTCTCTTCACTTCGGCGACGGCATCAACTGTCCTGGCATTTATTACATAATCGGCGCCGAACTCTTTCGATTTCTCAAGCCTAAATTCGTCTACGTCCAGAACGATTATCTTGCTCGCGCCGAATGCCCTTAAGAGCAAAACGTGGAGCAACCCCATCGGACCGGCCCCCAGAACAACTGCGCTATCCCCAGGCGCGAAATCCACTGCCCGCAACGTGTTCAGGCAGTTTGACAAGGGTCCCACGTGAGTAGCATCGCCAAAGGACACATGCTTTCCGACCTTGGTCGCTCCCCCTGTTTGTAGAGACTTCGGCGGCAATACTACGTACTCGGAGAGCGCTATTCTTTCATCATAGAACCAGGTGCGTTTCTCGCATAGGTTGGTAAATCCTCTGCGACATGAAGAGCATTCTCCACAATGATAATAGCCGGTGATATAGACGCGATCCCCTACCTCAATGCCAGTGACCTCAGGAGCCACTTGAGCGATCTCGCCAGCAAGCTTGTGAAGTAGTCTTGGAACCATTGTGGTTTTGTAGGCTCTCTGTAGACTCGCCCCCGCCTTGTAGGCTCTCAGATCCGAGATCGCTATTCCACAGGCCTTCACCCTCAACAACGCTCCACCAGGGACTAACTTGGGCATTGGAACAGTCTGCCGCCGAAGACCGCCTCGACCGTCGTACAACGCAGCATTCATCTCTTCAGAACTCATCGGATATCCCGCGGCTCGGTGCACAACTGCTCTATATAATTGTATCCACTTAACACAACCACGTAGTACTGCTAGCGATCCGTGAAAAATCACATCGCATCAAGACAGCTTCATCTGTCGAGATCTGCTGCATTTCACTCTCACAAGAGATGGGCTTAATACAATCTAAAGTCACTCCGGCTTGGGCGCGAATTCCAAGAAAAATGAGGTCGGTTCGGAGCACCCAGTCGGCGACCACGCCGGAAACTGCGACGTACATACCAGACTTGTGCTTGGCTGCGCTAGCTACGTCCTTTAGGTTGGGCACAAGCTCTTCGCTCAACGGGGCGATAATTCCCGCCGCTGCTGCCCTTACCAATGCTTGCTCTCTCCCAAGGAAAACGTCCACGCTTGACGCCCCCTTTTTTTGAGCTATCAACTTAGCCGCCATCTCGCTGGACGATCCCTACAACTCGTAATTGCCCTTCTTCAAGAAAGCGAGAGAGAAGTGGTGCGAGTATCTATAACAGTACAAGTATTGTTGGTAGCCATTCAATCTCAGGTCATCAAGCCTATTTTTCTCGCACCTTCTTGGAGTGCTTGCTTGAAGTTGGGGTGAGCTATCTCGATCAGTACTCTCGCCCTTTCTCTTGTCGTCTTGTCCCTGAGGGAAGCAATACCACATTCAGTAACCACATAGTCAGCGTGAAACCTTGTGACGGTTGGTATTGATGGAGCCTTCGGATTTCCGGCAAGAGCCGGGCAGGCAACTATTCTTGAAGTTCTACCTCCGCACGCAGTGGATGGCAGTACGATAATCGATTTTCCACCATGAGATAACATGGCTCCCAGCAAGAAGTCGGGTTGACCGCCAGCGCCGGAGTACTGATCGAATCCTAGCATGTCCGAATATATGTTCCCGTATAGGTCAACCTGCAAAGCCGTGTTTATCGCCGTCATCTTGTGACTCATGGCAATCACTCTGCTATCGTTTGTGTAGTCCAGAGTCCTCATATCGACTTTCTGATTGTTGTTTAACCAGTCGTACAGCTTCCTAGTTCCGGCGGCGAAGGAGCACACAACTTTCCCCTTGTCGGTACTCTTTCTCTCACAAGTCAACACGCCTTGCTGGACGAGCGTCATCGCGCTCTCTGGAAACATCTCGGTGTGCATCCCCAGTTCTCGCTTCTCACTTAGAAAGGGCGTTATAGATTCGGAGACCGCTCCATACCCTATCTGGATTGTGGCCCCGTCCTCCACAAGACTGGCTACGTTCTCTGCCAACCTTCTCTCCAGACTCGTTACATCTGTTCTGGGCATTTCGTAGATCGGTTCAGATGCTTCAACCAGGTGGTCCATCTCGGATATGTGAACTAGGGAGTCCCCGCAAGTTCTCGGCATATTGTCGTTAACCTCTGCTATGACTGTCTTAGCCACGTCCAGAGCCGCCCGTGCGTAGTCCACTGATACACCAAGGCTACAGTAACCTTGGCGGTCAGGTGGAGAGACTGTGGTCATGAACACATCAGGCCTGAAAGGGCCCGTTCTGAAAAGCCAAGGAATCTTGCTCAATGGGATGGGGTAGAAATCGGCCCGACCATCTCTTATGAGCCGGACTATTTGCTGGACTCCCCCTGCAAACGCCGTAGCACACTTCACATGCTCTTCCATTCCGGGCTCCAAGTAGCAATCGATGAACTGCCCGAAAGGCCTCAGATGAAAGAGTCTAACGCCATGCAGCTCTTGCGCTCTGTTCATCAGTTGACCCGGCAACACGTGAGGTTCGGCGCATAGGTTCGCTAGGACAACCTTGTCTCCAGATTTGACAGTTCTCACTGCTTCATAAGGAGAGGAAAGCTTCTGATGATATCGGCCATCCAAGGGTCTCATTATACCCAGCTAAAGGCACCAAGACACTTGACTGGTATATCTGTCCTGGGGGCAAAGGAGTCACCATTACTGAGATCGAGGATGACGCCGGCGAGGCCGCCTTCGAGAACTGGGTAGTCTGACCGAGGGAGCTACTAGGAATCTTCGCGAGTTTCGAGACTCTTCCAGCCGTAACCGCAGAGAAGGCAGCTAGCATTGCGCTTAAGTGATGACTAGAGCAGGAAACCAAAACTCATGCCGCAAGAGCGAATATGCTAGCATGGTGATCTGATAAACTGAGTTAAAGAACGTGAACGCTGATGGCTGCAGTTCCAAAGACGATGAAGGTTGCCCTGTACTATGGGGATGGAGGCATTAGTCTTGCAATCGCTCCGGTGCCCGAATTAGCGCAGCTTAACAGTATCCCAAGCTTCAGCGCCAACCGGCACGCTCATTTCTCTACATTCCAATTCACGACATAGATGAGGAGATAGCCTACTAGAGCTACCGCGTCAACTGAGCACGCGAGTTGTTCAGGAGAGAATGAACCTTAGGTCATTTTGTCAAGTTGCGCTCGACTGTGATGCGAGCCAAACCGTTTGAAGCATCATAGAACGCCCTCCATATCAACTGTCGGAGGATAGCCACGGAAAGCGTCCGAAAAGTGGGACCATGACTTCAGATACACGACGAGGCACGTGGCTACCGGAAGGATGGTAAGATCCGTTCCGCTATTAGCCCCAGCAGCTCAGGAGAGGCGCCCGTGCCCAAAAGTAAATGGTTGACGCCGACAGCGACATAACGCTCTATGATATCGACCAAATCGTCTACCGAGCTGCATAGGTGGAAGTACTCTTGAATCACGTCGTCGTTCAGCATGGCCGTTGAAGATTCGACCCGTCGCGGATCTGGTTCATCAGAGCTACCTCTTGTGAGAAAACCGGCTCGTCCACTCTTCAGTAACTTGAGGCTAGCATCGCGATCTCCTATCACGAATAGCACTGGCACCAGTCTCTCCATTTCGCTCGGTTCCTTGCCTGCCATTCGAGCCGCGTCCTCAAACTTTGGGAAGATAACATCCTTGCAGCGTTCAGGTGAACCTATGGTTATCAGGTGGTCCCCTACACGCCCTGCACATGCTGCTGCCCTCGGACCCATGGCAGAGAAATAGATCGGTATCCTCACCTTAGGCTTGGTGTAGAGAAAGACATTGGTCATTTTGAAAAAACGCCTTTCGAAATCAAAAAAATCGGGCCTGTTCCACAATTCTCTTATCAACTCCACGCCTTCAACCAACCGCTCGATCCTCTCCGACCATCGTGGCCAAGTCCTTCCAGGTGCGAAGAATTTGGCGTCATTCACCGCTTCTCCGGATCCTACTCCAAGCAAACAGCGACCCGGATACATATTGTCTAACGTGGCGGCCGCCTGAGCGATGATCGCCGGGTGATATCTTCCCCCTATCGGCGCAGTAACAATTGGGCCAAGCTGAATTCTTTCAGTCGCCTCTAGACAAGACGCCATTAACGCCCACACGAACGCTGATTGCCCCCCTCCGTGAAAAGAGGGCATAAAATGGTCTCCCAACCAGACTGAGTCAAACTCCAGCCTCTCAGCCAAGACGACACACTCAAGAAATTGTCTGGGCTCCCTGTAGTTCTCCCCGAGATCCACACCAAACTTGAAGTGTTTCATTTCGCCTGAACATGAGCTCTGACGCTTTAAACGTTGTTCTTCAGTCTTCCTGAGAGAACACAGAGACTCGGCAGGTTGGTGCTGAATCAAGCCGCTGACGAGAGAGGGACCTTTTCGCGTCTATACTGTATTGTTCCTCGCAAGAAATGACGCCCTCGCAAAATCTTGCGAGGATTTCCCACAATAATTGGGGTTCACGATGTTTGAGAGCCAGGAGTTGCCGTGTAGTCAGCCAGCCACCAACTCGAATAGCCTTCCATTACAGGAAAAATGCATTGAGGTTGATAATCCCGCAACCCGGAAATATTTGACCGCGTGCAAGCCTACTCATCGAGGGTACCTAGGCAGAGTCGAGTCCATCGAGATAGGACACACAACCGTCCACCGCCTACTCAAGCAGGCTGGACTGAACAGCCCACTCCAGAACCCCCGCAGACAGAGAAGCTACAAGCGTTGGCATTGGAAGCATCCGAACAGCCTCTGGCAATGCGACCTGAAGCCTGTAGGCATCAGAAGGCTCATAACCATCCTGGAGGATCACAGCCGCCTGGTGCCTGCATCAGAACACCTCAAGGAAGGAACCGCAGAGAACGTAATCTGGCTACTCGACCACGTCATACATGAATACGCCAAGCGAACAGAGATCCTCGCCGATCACGAATCGCAATTCTGGAGCGTACGCAGAGGCGAGTCAAGCTTCGACAAATACTGCCAATCCAAAGGGAGCAAGCATATCCTCGGCGGCACAGGCAAACCAACAACCCTGGGCAAAATCCTAAGATGGTTCTGAACCTACGACCAAGAACACACCAGCTTCCCTCTCCACTGGAAATTCATCAAATACTACAACTACGAGCGCCCACGCATAGCCTTAAAGTATAATACGCCACCAGAAGTCTACTTCAGAGATGTGCCCAATGTCATATTATAACACACTTTGCCGGCAAACGGAAAGGCTTATTAGCGCAGAGAAGCAAATCTGCGGACTATGACTTTGTTCAGTTGTACGGCCATAACCAAACTCCAAGCAATAGTGGTCATCGTTATCATAATTGTGGCAGGTGCTGCAGGCTACTATCTCTTGACTCCAAAGGAAAAGCCATACATTACAGTGACCACTTGGGGCGAGAATTTCTTGGATGCTATGAAGAATGGGGTGGGAGTACCGTTCGAGCAACAGTATGGCGTAGAGGTGAGGTACGCGCTACAGGGGTCATCTGGTGAGATGGCGGCTAAACTCATCGCTGAAAAGGGGAACCCGAGCGCCGATGTCTTTCTTGGCGGAGAGCAAGCGGTCGTTAGGGCGGCACTAGCCGGAATAATGGCTCCGTTGACTGAAGACAAAGTGCCAAATTTGAAAGATATTGCGAGCGCAGCCAAACCTGAACTCAATAATACACTATGGTATGTTGGAGTCTTTGGGCTGGCCTCCGGGTGGGCGTTGCGAACAGACCTTATACCGGCGAATCTGGCTTACAATGGTTCATGGCGTTGGTTCCTGGATCCGCGCTTGAAAGGTAAGTTTACCGTGCACGATCCGACATGGACTGACCAGATGTCTTGGGCCGCTGCCGTGTACGGCGGAGACGATCACAACTACGACCCAGCCCTCAAGTTCTTCAAGGATTTCGCACCCAATGTAAAGTTCGTTTTCTCCACAGACGCGGAAGCAACCAATGCTCTATCATCAGGTGAAATTTGGGGAGCGTACGAGTATGCTACAGTCGTATACGGGTTGGCCCAAAAAGGCGTCCAAGTTCAAATGGTTTATCCGGAAGATGTCCCCACAGTTAACGGCATAAAATCGCCTATTACATTCGACATAGATGTTATTGGAGTGGTCAAGGGTGGCAAGGAGGATCTCGCATACAAATTCATCAACTACATCCTGAGCCCCGAGGCCCAGTACGAGTACTGCAGCCGGCTCGGCAATGCTCCAGTCAACCCCAAGACGAAACCGATGCCCCCGGAGATAGCTCCTTATCTCTTGACAGGCTCTGAACTCGAAAGAGCCTGGAGAGTCGATTTGCAATACTACTCCACGATCCAGGACAAACTGGTCGAGCGCTGGCAAACAGAGATAGCGCCCCTAATAGGGAAGGGTTGACGCAGCAAACAGCAGATACAACCCTTCTCGTGCCGCCGGGCGCATTCATACCCTGGGTGGGAGTCGCACCCATACAATGGAAGGCACTCGGTCAGACGATAACAGGGTTAACCTAAAGCAACTCTTCCTTCTGTTTCCCAGCATAGTCTACGTCGTTCTGATATTCCAACTAGCGTTGGCTCTCATGCTGGTAACAGCTTTCTTCCGATATCAGTTTCCGCACATTGTCGATCAGTTCACCTTGGAGAACTTCCAACGCTTCTTCTCGTCCTCTCTTTATCTGGGCACGTTGTATGTAACCTTCAAAATTGCTGCAACGACGTCTTTGCTTTCCCTGTTGTTGGGGTACCCCGTCGCATACGCTTTGGCAAGGTCTCAGTCGAGGTTGGAGAGGGCAGTGCTTTTCGTTGCTGTGCTTATCTCACTCTTCCTCGGTATTATAGAACGCATCTACGCATGGGTTTTGCTTCTGCAGGACACAGGAATCGTGAATAGACTCCTGGCTACACTTGGTCTTGGTCCTGTTCGCCTCATGTACAACGAGGTCGGTATAATCATTGCATCCACTCACTTTCTCCTGTCCTATGCCATCTTTACGCTGATGGGTTCCATTCAGTCGGTAAGCCCGTCATTAGAGGAAGCCGCGCTAGGCTTAGGAGCCAGTAGAGTTCGGATGTTCATGGACGTTACCCTACCGCTTACCCTACCTGGAATTTTGTCGTGCGTACTCCTTACGTTTTCTTTGGGAATGAGCGCCTTTGTGATTCCAATGCTGATGGGTGGTGGACTTGTGTGGATGCTGTCAAACATGATCTACGATCGAGTCGTATTCACAGGTAACATCCCCTTTGCTTCCGCCATTGCTCTAATTCTTCTCTTCGTCTCGATAGTGTCGACGCAGCTTGTGACCATGCTCGTAACAAAGAAGATCAAAGTCGGGTGATCACGAAGAAATGTCCTCAAGAACCATAGACCAGCTCAGTGGCGCATTAGTGAGAATGGTGCGACTAGGGGTCTTCCTGTTCCTGATGATGCCGCTAGCTTTTGTCGTTGTGATGTCAATTAACCCTCGGCCTGAGTTGTTTCCGCCCCCTGCCATAACCCCTGTTTGGTATCAATCGTTTTTGTCGCGCCCCGACTTTAGAGGTGGATTATTCGTTAGCGTACTGTTGGGCTTGTCTGTGACTGCAGCCGCTGTTACCGTTGGGACCTTATGTGCATTTCCGCTCGCTCGTATCAGATTCAAGGGAACTAGTTTGTTGTCCGCAATATTTCTGTCACCGCTCGCGGTGCCTCAGATCGCAAGTGCCGTAGCTTTGTTGAACTTTTTCGTTTTCGTCGGGGTCATTTCACGCAGGTTCGAAGTACTCCTCATCGCTCACACAATAATTGCGCTTCCCTATGTGATTCGTGTTGTGACCGGTAGCTTGATCGGATTCGACAGGTCTCTTGAGGAAGCTTCGCTTAATCTCGGCGCGAGTACGACTCAAACTCTATTGCGGATAACTCTTCCATTGATTAAGCCTGGTTTGTTGGCCGGTGCTTTCTTCGCTTTCCAAGCTTCCTTCAGCAACGTGACCGTGAGCGCCTTCCTAGCTTCCGCCGAGGTTACTCCTCTGCCAGTTGTATTGTTTTCTTGGATGAGATTTACCTTTGATCCGTCATTGGCAGCTATCTCGACGTTGCTTATGACATTCACCACAAGCGTGATATTCTTGCTCGAAAGGATACTTGGGCTCGAGAGGCTCATCGGCGTAGCCGGCGGAATACGCTCTATCTGAGCTCATACAGGTGGATTGAGAACTTGGAAGCCATGAAGTCCTTGGGAGTGTCACGGCACATTTGATCGCTCTCAGGCTGGAAAACATTTCAAAGAGTTATGGAGGAACGCCTGCAGTGGACGATCTCTCGATTTCTGTTGAGAGTGGAGAATTTCTGACACTACTCGGACCTAGCGGATGCGGAAAGACCACGACGCTACGAATTGTCGCAGGATTTGTTAGACCAGATAGAGGGAACGTCTACATTCGGGATCAGCTCGTAAATGAGAAACCGCCAAACGAACGCAACACTGCGATGGTTTTCCAGAACTACGCACTATTCCCTCATATGTCTGTGTACGAGAACGTCGCCTATGGCCTTAAGCTAAGGAAGCTCAAGAAGAATGAGATCGAAAAGCGCGTCAAGGGCGCTCTCGAACTCGTGCGTCTTTCGGGTTTCGAGGGCCGTTTCACCAGACAACTGAGCGGTGGTCAACAGCAACGCGTGGCACTGGCTCGCGCCCTTGTGATTGAGCCTGATCTCATGCTTCTCGATGAGCCGCTTAGCAATCTTGACTTCAAACTAAGGCAGCAGATGAGACTTGAGATCAAGAGCATACAGAAGCGAACAAACGTCACGGCTATGTACGTGACACATGATCAAGGAGAAGCCTTGACAATGTCTGACAGAGTAGTGGTAATGAACCAAGGCAAAGCTCTCCAAATTGGGGCTCCGATGGATATCTATGACTTCCCTAACAGCGAGTTCGTGGCCGACTTCATTGGTGAATCGAACCTCTTCATGGGAAAGGTAGTAGCTGTATCTAGCTCGCGAGCGCTCATACAGATCGACACTGGATTAGAGCTCCATGCGGAACTCCTTCGACCAACTGGCATAGAGGCCGGGGACAGGGTATCAGTATCCGTTAGACCAGAAAGGATCCAGCTTAGTTCTCAATTCTCTGAAGGAACTAATACTTTTCGAGGCGAGCTCGAGAATCTAGCCTTTACGGGGTCCGTTCTTAGGTACTACGTGAAACTTCCAAACAACCGGAGAATTGTGATTGAGGAAAAGAACATTGGCGTTGGTACACGCTCTCCAGGCGAGCGGGTGTGCATACACATTGATCCAGAAAACTGTCTGCCTATCAAGCTCTAGAGACCGTACGTTCGTTCCAAGCCAGGCTAAAAGCGTGCATACCTCAGCAGGCTCTATGATGAGGATCGGTAAAACTCCGTCCTAAGCACAGCGTGACCTCACGATATTTACGCCTCTTTCGAATTGCCTCAATACGTTGCGCGCCGTTGAATTCACGCGGGCGGACGGCGCCGCTCTTATGCGCGCAGGCTTGATGGGTTTTTGATGGGTCTTTGTTCAGAACGAAAGATAATCGTTCTGGACGTAGACGAATTTAGGCTTTGGAAATCGAAAGAGTTAGGCGCCGATTACGCTTTGAATGCTCATTCGACGAACGCGATCGACAGAGTCCTAGAGCCTACCGATGGCGGAGCAGAGGTGGTCATCGTGGCTACAGAGAGACCTGATGCCATGCGCGATTCTATCAAGATGGCTAGAAGACGTGGGAGAATCGAT
>Ga0129297_10001947_pt1 | contig 10534 bp, 8 predicted proteins | sample I18A1metaG_FD_94708 | JGI IMG/M metagenome (GOLD analysis project Ga0129297, IMG submission 94708) | Lake sediment bacterial and archeal communities from Gulf of Boni, Indonesia to study Microbial Dark Matter (Phase II) - ​I18A1 metaG | ecosystem: Environmental > Aquatic > Freshwater > Lake >... | reverse complement strand
TGTAGGAACGCGTTTCTGCCTGGCAAGTGAATGTTGTGTGGATAGCCTGGTAGGAGATACTCTCCTGTTGCGTTGCTGAAGTAGACGTATTTGTCTATCCAGAGTTCGCTTCCGCGGCATTGGTTCCAGTACATGTTCTGGATCTGTAGGGTGAACTTGAGCTCGTCAGCTGGCGTGCATGGTGGGAATACTTGCAGACCCTTGTATTTTTGTGGTTCATCTATCTGAGGGTCGACGTCGATTGGGCAGTAGTGGAAGAAGTTCGTGTTCTTCACAAGCTTGATCCAGCTGGGTGGGTTGTACCAGTCAGCTGCGGGGTCGCGCTTGAAGGGCCCTGTGCCTGTAAGGGTTGGGTCTGGAAGGTTTGGCGGTAGGGCTGGTGTTGGGTCGCCTGTTTTAACAATTGTTTCCCATTTGTGCTTTGGCATGATTGGAACGGCTATTCCAACCCATATCTTCGCCCAGGCGGGGGCATCGTAGTTGTACAGTATGACGACGTTGCAGGGGTCAACGACGTAGACGCTTTTGGCTGTTGGCCACACGTAGGAGCTCCACCATGGCTCTGGGAATCCACGTTTGTTCAAGTAGTACGGAACGTCCATGAACGTGAACTTCACGTCTTCAGCCGTGAGGGGTGTGCCGTCTGACCACTTGATTCCTGGTCTCAGTGTGACCCTCACTCCTGTTTTTTGTTTCATGCCATCTTCAGGGTCAAACCAACAGAACGTTTCTATCTTCTTCGCAAGCCATGGTATTAAGTCTGCTTGTGTGTTGGGGTCTCGCATCATCAGAGTGTCGTAGATTAAGCCTAGGACTTGACCGTCCCAGTACCAGCTTGAGTATATGATGTTCAGCTTCCTCAAGCTTGAGACCTTGAACCCGTATCTTAGTGTCATGTTTTGGCAGTCGCCCGTCTCGTAGCCTGCTGGGTGAGCGTTAAGTATGCTCCAGTAGCTGTTCTCTCCGAATCCAAGCTCGTTGACTATGTCCTTCCACATTAGGCCTCTGTACTTGTCTTCTCCGTCACCGATTGGTACGCCGCCGTTGCCTCCAGTGTAGGCTCTAGCAAAACACTTTGGAGCTGCGGTTGAGATCATAGGCACGGAGCAGATGGCGCATGGTGTTGCAAACTCTTTTTGAGCCTCTAGGCACTCAACTCTGATTTCTGCCAACGATCTCTTCCCTGGAAACTTAACATTGTATGCATGTTCGTTGAAGGCTGGGCAGTTGTAGCCGCTGTAGCCGTAGTTCGGCGGGTCACCTGGGTGCCAGTACATGTCAGGATGGTACAGGTCGTATAGGTAGTCTGGTTCAGGACCCATGAAGATCCAGCCGGCAGTGTACATGTGGAACTCCTTCTCCACCATGACCTTCTGCCAGCATGTGGTGGCGTCGAACAGTCTGAGGTCCACATCGATACATATTGGAGCAGGTATTAATATTAGTGTAGCGAGGGCAACTGCGATGTCTCTTCGCCACGCATGATCAACCCTTCCGTAGAATATCAGCTTAAACTCTTCGCCGGCTTGGTAGTTTCCGTCTTGAGGCTGGCCGCTTCCAGGCTTACCGTCCCAGAACCTATAAGCATACTCGCTTGCATTGTATATGAAGTGGTCCGCTGTCAGTATTTCAGCTGCCAATGTCACGTTGTACGGATGTGTCAAGTCTTCTAACAGCCCACCTGGCCTTATCTCAGGATGTTTCCAATACGACATGTACGGGCAGATCAATGTGTACATCGGAATTGAAAGCCCTAATGTGTTGTTGGCTACGATAACTGGTCGGTTGATACAGTGGGCGATTGCGTGTCTGAAACTGGAAACGCTGGTTGGGACGGGATACGCTGGGTTCGGACTGCTGTCTATAAGCAATGGTTCTGGGTAGTTGTTCATGTCGAGGATGTAGTAGCCCCTCTCACTACCCGGGTATGGATACGGAATAATTTTGATAGTTTCGTTGTATGGAGGTGCGCTCCACCTGTCCAAGAAGTATCGGGTTGCTGCCCAGTCTGTCATGTCAAACTGGCCATTCTCGAAATTGGTGAAAGCAATAGCTTCAGTAGCATACATCCTAATTACGACCCGATCAACTCTCGGTCCAAACCTCTCAAACTTAAGGTCTTCAGTGCAATCAGGATAAACCCATGCAAATGACGGTGCAGAAGCCAAGAATAGCATAGCTATGCTCAAAAGTCCAACAAACGCTGTCTTCTTATTCATTTTTTCTTCTCTCTCCTTTCTCTTAACGGCACTAATATGTCAGCACAGAGAGGTTTAAAAGCCTTGTGGAAAATTGTTACATAAGAAACAACCGGGTCAAAACTTAAATAAAACTCATGAACAGTTAAATCTGAGGCTTCGAAATGGGACTAAGGGGATACATAGCAAAGAGAATAGTATATTCGGTTATTCTCATACTCTTCGTAATCAGCCTCAACTTCATTATATTCATGTTGTTACCAGGAGATCCTACGACACTCTTCCTAAACCTCCGAACAATCTACACACCAGAGCAGCTCGAAGCAGCTAAGCAAAGGCTCAGAGATCTGTGGGGAATCGGAGACCCCGTTCATATACGATACGCAAAATACGTGGTTAACATGTTTACTTGGCAGTTCGGAGAATCGATGACAGTTTCGACGGGCGTTCCTGTTAGTCTCAAAATACAAGAGTTCTTACCGAATACGATACTTTTAATGGGCGGATCAGTTATTTTAGCAGTTATAATAGGAGTTATCCTGGGCGTTTTAGCGGCTCATAAAAGAGGAAAAATGTTTGACACGGCAAACGTCTCCATTTCTATGGTCTTCAATTCACTACCCGTATTCTGGATGGCCATGATGTTCGTCCTAATATTCTTCACCACACTAAGGTGGCTACCAAGTGCCCACGACGTCCCAGGAGAATGGGCCACAAACATGCCTAGACCACTAGTGATATCGGGTTCCCTCCCAACCACAGTCTTCTCAGTCAACACAGCAGAAACCATGAGGTTTTTTGTTGGACGCTTAAAACATTTGATTCTACCCCTGGCAACCCTCACCCTCTTTCAGTATGGAGCCTTTCTCCTTCTAACCCGAGCGTCCATGCTGGAATCCCTCACAGAAGACTACATAGTCACTGCACGAGCAAAGGGAGTCCCAGAAAGAAATGTCTTATTTAAACATGCACTAAAGAATGCTTCCCTACCCTTGATAACTACCGCAGCCATAAGCTTAGGGTTCGTATTTTCAGGGGCAATGATCACTGAAACCGTCTACACATGGCCGGGACTCGGAAGACTCATTTTCGAGTCAATAGGATGGTTAGACTACAATATTCTACAAGCCATCTTCTATGTTATAGGCCTATGCGTCATTATAGCAAATTTCATAGCAGACATCCTCTATGGAATAATTGACCCCAGAATCAAGTACGCGTGACAAAAATGTTAGCTTACAAAAAGAAAGTTAGATTCGCAGCCAAAAGATTCAAAGGATTCCTCACAATCTTCATACACAACACGAAGGGAATAGCCGGATTACTCATTCTCCTAACATTCGTAGTGATGGCTGTATTTGGACCTTTCCTAACACCCTACGATCCTGTCAGATCAATAGGTCTAGCTGGGGATACTGCGGCACCAGTTTGGCTTAGATACTTACCACCCTTACTAGGTGGAATCCCTAATTTAAGCGAAAACATGAAGGTTGTGAACGATCCTGGCTTCAAAACTCCTCCGGCAATTAATTCCAGCATGATTGGCGAATGGGAATTCGCAAAGTCGCCAAACATTACTATTCAGTTTCAAACAAACGAAGGAAAAAGCAGCCCTGGGTGTCTAAATTTAACGTTTGTACGAAATGAAGTCGGAAAACTTTATGGAGATAATTCAATCTACATCTACAAAGAGTACTACTACCCTTTCTCAGGTCCGCCAAAAAAATTCCTGGGGCGAGTAGCATTCTTCCTGAACGGCTCGTCTTATCTTAAGACGATGTATGATCTGGAATTTGCCTTATTCTATGTCCCCGTCAAGATTAATGTGATTTTTGAGCAAGTAGACACTGGAAAAAAATGGAAGATATGGCCCGTTCCACGAGAAGAATACGTGCCAGGATTCATGGATAATCCGGAGACAGTCAAAACCGAGCTTGACGGAACGGTTTATAGATATACCGGAGTCTGGTGGGACGTAGCTGAAGATCTTGACAGCTTTAACGCTCCTATCTGTCAAGGACTATTCAGAGGCTTCAATCCAGTCTTCGAAATGTTTGCTGTCACTCCAGGTAGATACAGATACGGCGTAGAGATAACCTTCAAAGACATAAAAGACAAGAACAAACCAGTTAACTCAACCGTCCTCCTCGACGACATGATGTTCAAAACTCAAGGCACAAGCTGGGGAATCATGGGAACAGACGCCTACGGACGAGACCTATTCTCACAACTCCTATATGGAACAGCCATATCTCTCTACGTCGGCTTACTCTCAGCAATACTCGCCATAGTAATAGGATTAATTGTAGGTCTCGTTGCAGGCTATGTCGGCGGAATAGTAGACGAAATCCTAATGAGATTCAACGACGCCCTCCTCGTACTGCCAGGGTTGCCACTCTTAATAGTGTTAGTGGCAGTTCTAGGCACAAAAATTGAGAACCTAATTATATTATTAGGCTTACTTGGATGGAACGGTTTCGCCCGAGTCGTTAGGTCACAAGTTCTCTCCCTAAAAGAAAGACCCTTCATCGAAGCTGCCAAAGCCGTTGGAGCTGGAAAAGCATACATCATAATAAGACATATACTGCCAAACGTGATGAGCTTAACATACGTTTCACTAGCAACCACAGTACCAGGCAACGTCATGGCAGAAGCCGCCCTAAGTTTTCTTGGCTTCTTCGACCCCAACAGAATGTCATGGGGCAGAATGCTCTACGACGTTCAATTCACAGCCGGAGCAGTTCAAAATTGGTGGTGGGTAGTTCCACCAGGACTCTGTATAGCATTGCTCGCCATCTCTTTCGTCCTACTTGGATACGCCCTCGATGAGGTACTCAATCCGAAACTTAGGATGAGACGATAGTCTTTACACACTAATCTATTCAACGTGCACATCTGGATGAATCAACGAGATTGGAAACAGTCTCCTCTACATAAGCCCAAAACTCTCTCTCTAATTTTTCGTAGACCTCTCTTGACTTCAAATCCCGAAGAACAAAACCGCCTGCCCCTATGAGCGTTGCCATAGGAGCTAACAATCTGGATGGATACGAAGGCTTGATAGGCTCAAATTCCACTACAAATTCATCCGGATTCCCAAAAATTTTTGCACATATACTTTCACGCTTACCGTTGGCACGACTCAATACTCCCAAAATCTTGTAGCCATCCGCCAATTTCTCTTTTAAGGTTTTAAAACCCCTATTTAAAAAGAAACGTTCAACTTCACCACTTAATAAATCGAGATCGATATTCTTCCCCGTCCACTTAGTTTGCATCTGGGACCCTCTTTCATTAAAAGATTAATTGAAACACTAAAAAATATTACGGTGAACGAAACTCACAAAAACTTATATCTATCACCTCCTATCTCACAGTAGTAAAATCTGCAAAGCTGTGTAAATGACCCAAAGCAATGCAGGAAGACCCCTCAAATGACCCTCCTAGACGTTCAAAATTTAAGAACCTACTTCACTATACTCAGAGGAGCCGTTAAGGCCGTAGACGGAATTTCTTTTCAAGTAGAGAGAGGAGAAGCAGTTGGACTGGCGGGAGAATCCGGATGTGGCAAAACTACTTGCGCACTGTCAATTCTTAGAATCTTGCCATGGAACGGCAAAATAATGGGAGGAAAGATACTTTTCGATGGCGAAGACCTCGTTAAACTTGACGACAGCGAAATAAGAGAAAGAATTAGGTGGAAAGGAATTTCAATAGTGTTTCAAGGAGCCATGAACGCAATGAACCCTGTTTACAAAGTTGGAGACCAAATAGTCGAATCCATCACTCTCCATGAGCCAGATGTTGAGAAAAGAGAAGCACTAGAAAGAACAGAAAAACTATTGGAGATGGTGGGAGTTGATCCTACTAGAGCAAATAACTATCCCCACGAGTTCAGTGGAGGAATGAAACAACGCGCCATGATAGCCATGGCTTTATCATGTAGCCCAAAACTTCTAATCGCAGATGAACCCGGTACAGCTCTCGATGTTATAGTAGCAGCACAAGTATTAAAACTTCTAAAAGAGTTAAAACGCAGACTAAACTTGGGAATGATATTAATAACCCATGACCTATCGATCATAGCAGAAACATGCGAAAGAGCCGCTATTATGTACGCTGGAAAAATAACAGAGTATGGAGACATCGTAACAATTTTTAAAGAGCCGTTACATCCATACACACAACGCCTTATAGGGGCTTTCCCAAGCATCAAAGCTGCTAGGAGCCGTATGGTCTCCATTCCAGGAGCCCCACCGGATCTATTAAACCCACCGCGCGGATGTAGATTTCATGAAAGGTGTCTATATGCCATGGATATATGCAGAAAAGAAGATCCCGCATTTCTGGACGTAGGAAAAGGGCATTATGTATCGTGTCATTTAGTTCAAAAGAAATAAGGAGAGAAGTTTTCATGAAAGAAACTATAATAAAAGTTGAAGATTTAAAAAAGTGGTTTCCCGTAAGATTAGGGTTTTTTGAAACCATCTTTTCAAGAAAACAATTGTTCGTAAGAGCCGTAGACCAAATCAGCTTCGACATAAAAAAAGGAGAAATATTTGGTCTAGCAGGCGAAAGTGGCAGTGGAAAAACAACTACTGGAAGACTGTTACTTAGGTTAATTGAACCTTCAAGCGGCACAATATACTTCCATGATAAAGACATTACAAAAATCCCTGATAAACAGTTTAAACGAATACGCAGCAAAATGCAGATAATATTTCAAGACCCGTATGAGTCTCTAAACCCGCGAATGACTATCAGCGATATAGTGTCAGAACCTCTGAGGGTTCAAGGACATGGCGAAGAAGACGAAACAGAAAGTAGAGTGAGCAAAGTCCTCGAAGACGTAGAATTAATTCCTCCTGAAGAATTTCTTCTCAGATATCCACACGAGCTCAGCGGGGGACAAAGGCAACGAGTCGCTGTAGCTAGAGCACTTATACTTGACCCCGAATTCATAGCTGCAGACGAACCAGTGTCCATGCTAGATGCATCAATTAGAGCAGAGGTCTTAAACCTAATGATAGATCTAAGAGAGAAATACAATGTGTCAATTTTGTATATAACTCACGATTTAGCTTTAGCCAGACACACATGTGACCGACTAGCGATAATGTACTTAGGTAAAATAATGGAGAGAGGAGATGTGGAAGAGATCGTGCAAGAACCCCTACATCCGTATACGAAAGCCTTAATGGTTGCAGTTCCGGTGCCTGATCCAACGTCAGCACGCATTGAAGTGGTAATAAAAGGAGAAATTCCCAACCCCATTAATCCGCCTTCTGGATGCAGATTCCACACACGATGCCCACAATTCATTGGGGACATATGCCGCATTAAGGAACCCACGTTAATCGAAGTTGGAAAACACCGACACGTAGCGTGTCACTTATACTCCTAATATGTTGCAAAATTGTTATAAAGTGAACAAGAGAACCTATGAAAAAACTGGAGCGATACGTATGAAAATTGAAAAGTGGACTCCGCCAATCATACTTATCTTAATTGCCCTTATTTTCACCATTTTAGGCTTCTACTTGCCTTGGTGGAGCATTAAGATGGCTCCGGAGTCAGAGATGGCCCTGAACGGAACGGCTAGAGCGGATTACGGACTTCTACAAGTTGTGACGGCAAGCAGAACCATAAGAAACGACACGCAACTAACAGCCGTGCCTATTGCCAATCTAACAAAAAGCCAAGAAGACCTGAATGCAATCGCCTCAGTGTTTAATTCCACATTCGCACTCGTGGTAGCTGGTCTGGTGCTATCACTTGCCTCACTAGTATTGGTGATAATCTCAATTCGAGGAAAGCCGATGCGACGACTTGCCACTTTGGCAACATTGCTTGCAGCATTTCTACTTTTTATAGCACCTCTTTACATTACAAGTACGTTACCAACGGTTGCCCCGAAACTCACTTCCTTAATCCCTTCAACATTGGTTCCTAATAACCCCCCCTTTTGGTTAAATCAAACCCTTTTGGTTAAACCAAAAGACATCACCGGTTTTTGGGGATCCATAAAGATACCAAGTTCATCAGAGTTCCCAGCATGGGTTCGTGATGGAAACTTTTGGATGTGGGGTCCGGCAAGTGGATGGCTCCTGACTTTCACTGCTTCACTGCTTCTCTTCGTGGCTACAACATTAATCAATCAAATATTCGTTAAGGAGTAAAGCCTTGTAAAGCCTTAAATATTGTCAAATTTCATACCATACAAAACTCATGAGGACAAAACGATGAAGGAAGAAAAGCTGACTAAGGCCTTCCTCTTATCTTGTCTAGGCGCCGTCCTAATTTTAATTAACGGATTAATTATTGCACTAAACGGGGCGCCTTTGATGGTCTCTTCAGGTTCAATCGCTCCTGAAATGGTTCTGTCAAGCGATGCCCCACTTTGGTGGCGAATATCATTTGGGTTTCGAGGACTCGTTGAAGGACCACTAATGATTTTATGGCTTATTTTCGCTGTGATCATTTTGTTTAGCGCTTTAATGTTCTACATAAAACCGATAAAGCGGAAAACTCTAGGAATGGTAATAATAGCATTCTCTATTCTGAGCATTCCCACCGGCGGTGGATTCATCATAGGTCTTATTCTAGCTATTATCGGAGGCGGAATGGTGTACGAATGGCCTAAACCCGCCAGACAAACCTTCCTTGGCAGACTCATCAGAGTTGCCAGACTGGATCCAAAGATGTATAGTTCATTTATTGAGGAACTTAAAGGTCTAAAACCGGCTGCGTTCACTATAATCTTCGTAAACATCCTAAGCGGGTTAGGAATAGGGTTATACTCCTTCAACGCCAGAAAAATATTGGACGCTGCAACTCCCATCAGCACATCCACCAGAATCATACTATTTGGCGACATGTTCTTGGATCAGGAAATACTGGTACTGCCAATAACATTTGTTGGTATCGCAGTGGTTAAATGGATAATTCTTTCAGGAATAATGTACATCATTGGTGTGAAGATAATTGCCTCTAAAAGTGAATTCGAAAAAATAGGGCGGGCGATCGCCTTGGCCTACGCGCCCATTTCGCTACAATTCTTTATGCCATTCATATTTACAAGTAAGCCTAATCTAGCGGGTTGGCCTCTTACCTTATTTTTGATTACGAATCTTTGGATGATTCTGGCACTGGTGATAGGTCTCAAACAGTGTTTAGATATCTCTCTAGGCAAGTCTCTCGGAGTCGTATCCTTAGGAGGTTCAATCTACTGGCTGACAAACCAACTGATTTTTGTAAAAGCGTTCGGAACGTCAAGCGGCATACCATCATCGGCATTTATGATCTTCCCCCTTCCCCAGATACCGGGCATTATTCAATTTGCAATAGAGCCGCCAGAGCTTGTATTCATGTTCATGTCCGTCATAATCATTCTTGCGATCTTGCTTGGAGTATTCACGAAGCACTAGCCTAAGATAACCGTCCCGTCAGTTAACCCAGTTCTCTTTTCTGTTTCTCCTCTTTACGCTTGTGGACAATCCAGTCCTTGTAGCCTGCGGCGACTCCCCAACCAATGATTAGAAGGACTGTGGTTACGAGTTTTAGTTCGGGTGGTAAATACGTAATCAGCCATATCACCATCAATGGTACGACCACTATCAAGATTAAAGCAAGTATTATGTACCATAACCACTTTTCCTTGAGGACCGTGGCCAACTTCTTTCCCAATCAATTACTTTAAAAAATGAGTATAAATGTTTTTAGATTTTATTTTTGTCTGATATAACATGGTCTTTATACACCCTGAATATTCCGGTTACGAAAGACGGCATTAAAAAACAAAACTACTGCATAAACATTGAAATGAACCCTCATCTTACTTTTCAATGCCACTGACTTAATCGCAGACTGGGAAAATGAATGCTTCAAGTTGAAAAAGCCCTTTCTAAAGGTTTAATAGGAAACGTTAGTTTAGGTATAGTGAGAGAAAATGAAGAAGTGGATATTTGCCTTCGGTCTGGTTCTCATATTTGTAGGGATTATTATGGTGTCCCGCCATAACATAAACAACAAGACAATCGGTTGGATTCAGGTTCTAGTTAAAGGTCCAGTTAACGATCAACGAAGCATCTCGAGCGAGTTTAGTACGGGAGACGCGATATTTCTGGAGATGAGAGTAGGCCGTGATTGGCCGTCCGGGTATTTTGAGGAACCTGGCTATTTATACGTATTTGTTGACTTTGTTGACCCAAGGGGTAACGTAACAAAATTCCTGATGCAATACGTGCCGAGTGAGGCGGGTGGGAGCATATATGAGTGGTTTCTTAATGTCACGCAAAACGAAGGTGGTTTGCTCGTGACAACTCCATATCTTGAAG
>Ga0129297_10001945_pt1 | contig 10537 bp, 9 predicted proteins | sample I18A1metaG_FD_94708 | JGI IMG/M metagenome (GOLD analysis project Ga0129297, IMG submission 94708) | Lake sediment bacterial and archeal communities from Gulf of Boni, Indonesia to study Microbial Dark Matter (Phase II) - ​I18A1 metaG | ecosystem: Environmental > Aquatic > Freshwater > Lake >... | reverse complement strand
TGGTGCAGGGGGTGAGATTTGAACTCACGAACCCCTACGGGACGGGATCTTGAGTCCCGCGCATTTAGCCCCTTTTCTTATCTATTGCGGGTTTGACCATGCTCTGCCACCCCTGCACCTTTGGCAGAACCATTTTCTCTAACTTCTCTTGGTTTCTATTATCTTTTTCCAGTGCTGATAGTGCTCTATATGTGAGTCTTTGATTGAGCCGATTTCTTCCATCCATCTAACTACCTGCCTCGTTTGGGTTGTGTACGCAACCTGCAGTGGAGCCTTGTTCTTGCCTCTGGGTGGAAGATAAGCATAGGAACGAAATGAGAAACCAAGCCGATCTACCAAGTCAAGAAAATCATCTCTCAATTTCTCACTCTTAACTTGAATCTCAACACGAGGACCACGTTCAATCTGAAAGCTGAAACAACCATCTGTACTAAACAAACCTCTCAAAAAAGCTTCAATTAACGCGTCATTTTTTGATTCAAGAATCTGCTGAGGAACACGAACTTTTCCAGCTTTTCTGCCTTGCGGAAGACCATAAGTCCTAAAGAAATCTAAGGCTTGCCTTTGCCCACTCCTAATCATAATCGCTTTTCCCGCTGCACATTTGCAGAGCTTTATTGGCTCAACGCCTAAAACGTCTCTAATAAGCTGAGTGACCTTAATAATCATTGACTTGTCTTTAGGCTCGCATGTAATTCCCCATTTATCAGAAAGCCACCCATCACCAACATGAAGACCCAGCAAAAGAGCGACATCTTCGTCAAGTTCCTTCCTCGGTTGATGGTAAACGACGCCTCTGGGCTTTACGTTTGTTCGCATAGCGGCTTCCTCTACTATAATAGTAGTGCAACGTTTATAATACTTTCTACTATAACAGTAGAAACATGCGACAAAGAATACTAACAGACCGAGAACGCCAACACATCAAAAAATGGCTCAAAGGTGAAAAAACAAAGGGAAAATTCCATGAAATGCTCAAATACCGAGGCAAAAAATTCCTACCAAAGCTCTTAGAAGAAATAGAACTTATAAAACGCTTCCTCGAAACTGGTTAGTCCCCTAGACCCCTCTATACCCGTCTCTGTGTCTGTCTCTCTCATGTCTCCGCCTGTTTAGGTCTTCTTCGCCTTTGACTTGGCTTGGCGACCGCTGCTTCTGTTTTAAAACTTCTTCACTTGGTTTCTATTAATTCTTTCCAAAACTAAGCAGCCAACCCTCCCCCTATAGAGGTAGTCTCACACACGCACACACAACTACGCTGTTATTCTATAAGCGTCCCAACTTTTTCGCCCCTCACAGCCCGCAACACATTCCCAGGCTCAAAGCCATTCACCACAACCACACGAACACGACTCCTCAAAAGAACCTTCAAAGCTTCAGGATCCAAAACCTGATGAATACCAGCCCTATGCCTATCAGCCTCAAACAAACGCGACAACTCATCAAAGCCCAACCTATCAACCTTCTTCGCATCTGGAAACCTCCTCGGATCCTTCGTAAAAATCCCATCCTGATCAGTAGCCTTCACAAGCAAGTCAGCCTTCACACGCTCCGCAACTAGAGCAGCAACCGCATCCGTCGTCATACCAGCCCTCAAACCACCCAAAATCGCAATCTTTCCACGCCCTAAACAGTCAACAGCCTCATCCACCGAAACCGGCACAGTTCCACAGCCAGCCTCACCTAGGCGCATCATAAACAAAGAAGCATGCAAACGCGAAACAGAAATAGCAACTTCGTCTTGTTCTGGCTCTTTCAGTCCCATCTCTTTAGCCACTCTAATCATTTCTCTCGCTAATGAGCCTCCGCCCACTACCGCAACTATTTCGTGTCCATGCCTCCTCAAATCCTTCAACAATTCCACGTATTCCTTCACCATCGTTGGGTCAGGCGGAGAAGCCATGACTGAGCCGCCGACACGAATCACCAGCCTCAACGAAACCAGTGCCTCCTAACAATTCATTAATCTCTAACCCAATAAGAACTCATCGCTATCCTTGTATGCACGTCCGAATTTCTGATATACCAGAAACAACCAAAAAAATAGTCATCCTAGTGAACAGCAATGACCGAAATCCAACTCATACTTTTAGGCACGGGTGGTGGCAGGTTCGCCACAATAACGCAGAAACGCAGAACAGGCGGAATCCGCATCCTCTCAGAAAAGCTAAACGTTCATCTGGATCCAGGACCAGGCGCACTCGTATACTCCTTAGAAGCAGGACTGAACCCCCAAAAGGTTAGGGCTTTGCTGGTTTCGCATGCGCATCCAGACCATTACACGGATGCGGAAATCTTCGTTGAAGCCATGACTGGAGGAATGATAAAGAAAAGAGGCCTATTGGCCGCGCCTCGGAGTGTTTTGTCGGGCAACGACGTTTGTGGACCAGCCATCTCCAAATATCATCAGCAGATTCCCGCCAAAGTCGTGGAAGCAAAGCCCAGCGTCGCCGTCAACGTTAATGATTTAAAAATAGTTGCCACAGAGGCACGGCACTCAGACCCAGACACGGTTGGGTTCAAGTTTGAAACCCCAGACGTCGGAGACTTCGCTTACACATCAGACACAGAATTCTTTGAAGGAGTTGGAAAACAGTACAGCGGTGTTAGACTCCTCTTACTCTGCGCGATGAGGCCGTCTGGAAAGCCCTGGAAGGGACACATGACCACAGACGACGCCATAAACATTGTGGAAGAAGCCAGCCCAGAAATGGCTGTGCTTACTCATTTTGGGATGCAGATGATTTTTAGGGGACCCGACCATGAGGCAGAACTGATAAAACAGAAGACTGGAGTTCCCACGGTTGCGGCTAGGGATGGAATGCGAATCAGCATAGGCGAAGAAATCCGAGTGGAAAGTCCGAAGAAAAAACAGCGAGGCTTAAACGAGTTCATGAAAACAGCAGAGGACTAAAAAATTTTTGCTTTTCTTCATCTTTAAACACTGTAATAGAAGTATTTTGTTTGTTTTTTTGTGAAAAAAAATAAATGGGAGTAGCCTAGAGGGGGGTCTAATAGGCGTGTTAGAATGGGCTTTGGGTTGGGTGCTGACGGTTGTTCAGGGTTTGTTTTGGACGCTGACGGCTTAGCATATTTTCAGCACAAAAACAGTGAAGCCATATTTGGAATCTAGCAAGGCTTATTCTAGGCTTGGGAAGAAACTACTTATTGCTTCTCTAAATGCCCTTAGGCGTTCTAATGTTCGGATATAACTAGGAGAGAGGTTTATTTCTTTGGCATGCCTTAATCTCTCTTCCACAGCGTCCACCGTAGGCAATGCTGCCCTGAGTTTTTTCCATTCAGATTTCCCTTTTAAAGTTTTCATTTCTTTTGGACTGGATGCAAGATGGGAACACTAGAGGTAATTGATAGGTGCGGAGTTTTCTTGCTTCTTCTCTTTCCAAAATTTTGACTTTATCTGCAGTTGTACTGGTTAAGGTTGCTCGGTTCATTTTCATATCACCTTCTCTATAGCGTTCGCGTTACTTGACTGAGAGCCAATATTCTTATAATTTAAGATGTGTACGTTAGAGTGAGTGAACCAATACATGGTTAAATATCTGTGTCATAATTGTAATGATCTGTTGTTGAAAAATATATCTTCAGTCGTTAATCATGTTTGGGATGAACATAAAATAGAAATAACAAAAAAACTGCAAATGGTTAAGCGAGCGGAAGATGCACGTTTACCGTTAAAGAAAACGGGGATTCAGCGAGTTTCTGGTTTTCGATGTGAAGAATGTAATGTTACTCTGAGAGATGTTCCCTCGTTTTTGGTTCACCTTGATAAAATACATGACATTCACATATGGTATGAAAAAGGTTTAACAAGAAAGCGAGTATTTTTTGACGGAATTTTAGATGATTCTCCAACAGAAGAGAATAGAGCTTATAAAAAAACTGCTATGTCAATTTCAAAAAAGAGTGTTCCGCTTTCACAACGACCTTATGAGCCAAGAAAAAGTGATGACGAAGACTTAGTCAAACAACACCATAGAAAGTAAACTAAGGAAAATATAAAACATAAAACGGTCAGAGTTTATCTTTAACAACATTAGAGGTTTGGTTGTCCCAAGAAGCGCTTCGTATTCTTGTTGCTAATTTGCTAAAACAATTCAGCTTCATAATGGTTAATATACTGCGATAGCAACCCACGGATTTGTGAATGTGAAAAGAGAAATTGTAGGATTTTGGAAAATCCTTGTAAGTGACTGCAATAATTCCATGCGACCTTTTTCAACCAAATGCAGACTTATACTTATTTGGTTACCTTGAAGTGTGCGAACATCTACATAAGCAACTCCATCCACTTTCTTATGCTCATATGGACTATTGTGAATTTTTTGAATGTCTTTGATCATACCGACAAAACAAAGTTGCTTTATTCCCTGGAAGTTTGATATTTGTTCCCATATTGTTGCTCTATGGTATTTAGAAAAACGCATCTTGCCGCTTGCATGATACGAACTATGAAAATCGGCTTTAGGAACACAAATTCCCCAGTAGAAACTTCCATCTTCACACTGCTCGACCCAAATAAGTCTACGAGTCTTCGTGCCGTCGGTTGCCACAACTTCAATGCGTTTTTTCTCATATCCCACTTCGAATCTCAACCAATACTTGGTAGAATTCCTTCATGCTTAGCCATGACTCCGCACTCTTGCACTATCCCTTTGATATCAAATCCCATTTATCCTCATATTCCCAGAATTTGTGTTCTCCTTTTCTTTTTGGACTTGCGGAAATCTTGAACACTTCCGAATGCCCATGTAATTCCTTTGAGGGAATGATAAAACACCTTGGTTCTTCTGAGAAATTTTCTGATCTGAAGCAGACACATACTATAAATTGGCTAGCATCTCCATGCAGTTGCCTTGGATTCCTTCTAAACTCCCAACCATCAGAGTAGTAAGTCTCCTTTGGATGTTTTCTTTCAAACTTTCTGAGAATAGCTGTCTTCACTTCAAGTCGCTTATTATTGCTGGTTATCAAATCATATGAAAAGAACTGTTGAGGAACTCTTACACTTATGATATTGAAATCACGGATTAACTTTGCCATGACATACGTTTCACCAACATAACCTTTTTCCACGAAACTTCTTTCCATCATGCTGGGAACCCTCTTCGGTTACAAGCTTTATACTGAACAATTAATAAGCCTTGCGATTTAGCGCCTTGAAGGTTTGCAGAAACTATTAATCGAAATGGGGGCATCGACTTTAACGTCAACGAAACACTACTATTAGTTCTAAAGAAACAACACGCGCTCCACAAATGAGAAAAACCTAAGTCGTAAAAAGATGATGAACTCAGACAAATCAGTCATGTTATATCAATGTTAAACGGGTTTACCACTTATACAGCTTGTTAAATGAATAAGAATACGGTAAGATTTCAAGGGGCGTTGAAAATTCTTGAAGAAGTTTCAAACAAAGTAAGGGAACTAGTGACTTTCATAGAAATTTCGTAACCCAAAGGAATCTTTATTATTTATGCTTGCTATTTCCTAACTACAATTACCGTGTCTAGTTGAGGAGCAATTCAGCCTATGAAACAGTTGCCCAAAGAATGCAATTTGCTCGAAATCGAGGAGAAGTGGCAGAAACGATGGGAAGAGATGGGCATCTACCATTTCGACTGGAAAGACACTCGGCGCCCAGCCTACAGCATTGATACTCCTCCGCCTTACCCGTCTGGCGACTTCCACATGGGAAACGTCCTCAACTGGACCTACTTCGACATCGTAGCCCGCTACAAACGAATGCGAGGCTACAACGTCCATTTTCCTCAAGGCTGGGACTGCCACGGCTTACCAACAGAAGTAGAAGCCGAAGAAGAGTATGGGATTAAAAAGACTGAGGTGCCTCCCGACAAGTTTAGGAAACTCTGCGAACAGTTCGTAAACAGATACATCAACGTGATGAAAACAGCCATCATCCGTCTCGGATGCTCCATCGACTGGACAACCGAATACAAGACTATGAACCCAGACTACTGGAGGCGAACCCAGCTTTCCTTCATCCTCCTCCACAAGAAAGGAATGATTTACCAGGGAACATATCCCATCAACTGGTGCCCCCGATGCGAAACAGCCATAGCAGACGCAGAAGTAGAACACGAAACAAGAGAAGGAACACTACATTTCATAAAGTTTCAACTGGAAGATAAGAAGACCTTAACAATAGCCACTACTCGCCCAGAACTCCTACCCGCCTGCGTCACAGTTGCAGTGCATCCACACGATGAACGCTATCAGAAGTACATTGGAAAAAGCATCATCGTTCCAGTTGTTAGAAGAAGCGTCAAAATCATCGCGGAGGATATAGTGGATCCAGCATTTGGAACAGGCGTAGTCATGATTTGCACCTACGGTGACAAGGCAGACGTAAAATGCGTCACGAAGCATCATCTGCCAGTCATAATGTGCATCAACGAAAGAGGAGAAATGAACGAAAACACTGGAAAATACGCTGGGATGAACGTGGACGAAGCCAAGAAAGCTGTGACACAAGACTTACGGAAAGACGGGCTTCTGGAAAGAACTGAAAAAATCCAGCAAGACGTAGGGGTTTGTTGGAGATGTAAAACACCTATCGAAATTCTCGAACGGAAACAGTGGTTCATGAAGACGCGCATGCTAACCGATGATGTGGAGAAGAACGCGTTAGAAATCACGTGGTATCCAGACTTCATGAAGACGCGATTGATAGACTGGGCGAGGTCGCTTGACTGGGACTGGGTCATTTCTAGGCAAAGAGTGTTCGCCACTCCAATTCCTATTTGGTACTGCAAAAAATGCGGAGAAACCCTTCTCGCCGAGCCTGAATGGGTGCCCATAGACCCAAGAATCGAAAGTCCAAAGACTGAAAAATGTCCAAAGTGTGGTTCTAGTGGGTTCATTCCCGAACGAGACGTGTTAGACACGTGGATGGATTCTTCTATCAGTTGCGCTGTTCATGCAGGCTGGCCAGACCGAAAAGACTGGCACAGACTGTTTCCGGCCAGCGTACATCCGTCAGGCGCGGACATCATACGCACGTGGGCCTATTATCTTATGGTTCGACATCTCGCGTTGTTCAACGAGAAACCCTATAGAAGTTGCTTAATCAACGGCATGGTTCTGGGGAACGACGGAAGAAAAATGAGTAAGTCACTCGGCAATTATGTGGCTACTCCCGAAGTTTTCAGCAAGTATGGGGCTGACGCCACTCGGCAGTGGGCTGCTGGCGGAGGAGCAACTGGGTCGGATATACCGTTCCGCTGGCCAGATGTCGAATACGGTTGGAGATTCCTCATTAAGTTATGGAATGCTGCACGGTTTGCTTGCCAACACTTACAAGACTATAAGCCAGAGAGAAAAGTGGAACTGGAGCTTTTGGACAGATGGCTACTGAGTAGACTTGAAAGAGTCACTGAAAAAGTTACGAAGGCTCTTGAAAACTGCCAATTCAACGTAGCCCTCGAAGAGGTTCGGAACTTTACGCGGCATGAACTCTGCGACGTTTACATTGAGGCGATAAAGCATCGACTCTACAAGCCTGAGACATACGGTGAAGGAGGAAAACGGGCTGCTCAGCACACGCTGTACACGGCAATTTACCGAACAACACAGCTTCTCGCACCGATTTCACCACATATAACTGAGGAGATATATCAGCTCATGTATGCGGAGGATAAGGGGTTCAAGAGCATTCATGTTTCGCCTTGGCCTGAGCCAAAAAAGGAGAACATTGACGAAGAAGCCGAAAAATACGGTGACCTCGCCATAGCGGTGATCGGGGAAATCCGAAGGGAGAAGGCGGAGAAAAGAATATCGCTAAACACGCCTATTAAGAGACTGATAATTTATGCAGGAAGCAAAAAGGGTGCCCACATCTTAAATCAGGCAGTTGCAGATATTGCGGGAACATGCAAAACCGAAAAAATCGAAATCTCGCCTGAGAAAGGCGAAGGCAGAGAAGTGAAAGAATACCCGAACGTTCAATACCTTGCCCAATATTAGCTCTGAAGCTTAAAGCGAAGGATGGCTGCGATTCCGCCGAAAGAATTTTTCAGCATTTGACCCTCCTCGGTTTCGGTAGATATGATTTCTATGTTAGCCTGTGCCTGTTCTGCGAGTTCGGCTAGTTCTTCGATGAGGTCTTTTGTTTCTGCCATACTGAGCGTTGGCGTATTACACTTCGGACAGGGTTGTCCAGTGAGGCTTTGCTCATAGCTGAGAAGTGTTGGTTCTTTTATTGTCTCTTGTTTCGTGTAGTCGCAGGATGTGCATTTCACGGTGACTCGAAACATGTTGAGACCCTCAGATAAAAGTAAGGTTCTGACGATGCCCGTTTTTAGACATTGTCTCACATCATTTTCGCCATAGGTAGCCATACCAGTGTCGTGTCCAATCTCGTAGAGGAATTCTTGTATGATGCGTTTCTCCTCAATATAACGAACACGCCTCAGAATTTCGGGGGCTCGTTCCACAACTTCGTCAACTCCCTGCGGACCCACATACGCCGTGTCGATTGTGGCGATAACCTTTTCCTTCAGCGTATAATGCATATAGCCTCCCTTTTCGAAGTCGGTTTTTGTCGGTCCTGGACCCCCAATAATTATTCCCTTTAGGTTGGTTATGGGTAGAAAAGTCTCATCGGCGTGTTTTCCAATGCGGTTGAAGTATTCTTGCATTTTGGCTTCTCGTGCTCGTTCGAATCTTCTTGCGGATTGTCCGCCTGCTTTGAATTTTCCTGGCACGCCTGACGTTATGTCTCGTACGACTTCTAGGCGTCTTCCCTGAAGTGTGGCGTATGTAGCCTCGCTTGCGTCCAATACTATGATTCCGTAGGATTCTCTTTCCTTCAGAAACTCTTGAAGATATTCGGTGTGGAATTTGGCGTCGCAGCGATACAGATAAACCTGTATGGATTCGGGTGGATAAATCACGTAGGTTTCGATTCTTTCGCTCCCAGGACCGTTTTGTGGAATAGCCCCGCAGAAGATGACTAAGCCGTTTTCAGGCACTTGCCTAAACAGTTTGAGACGTTGCATGACCTTGACAATGGCGTCTTGAACATTTTTTCGCGTGGTAGTTGACTTAATATTCGAAGCGGTTCCGTACTCCTGCTTGAGCATGTTGGCGACCTCGCTGAGTTGGCGTCCAGGCGGCACGTAAAGTGAGACTAGTTCTGTTCCTCTTCCTTCTTTGCGTGTTAGCGTGTCTAGTGCTTTTTTTAAGCGGAATCTTTCCAGCGAGGTTCGTTTGGTGGTGCTCATGTTGTGGTTCCACGTGTAGATGGTTAAGCCTACATTAGAATGCGATAGATAAGAGTTGCCGTTTACCATCTAGGCTTGCAGATAAAAGAGGGGAAGAGTGAACCGTGAAAATCTGAATAAGGTTAAGTGTATTGCTAAATAGTGTTCCCATGATGAGGCTTCTTTCTGTCCCAATCTTTTCACATGGTAAGCCTGCAAGAAATGTGCGAAACCCGTGGCGAATGTGTTCAACGAAAACATTAAGGCTACGAAGTCATCTTTGAAACCTAATTCGAGCAGATAGAGGTTGAAGGCGGTTATCTAAACCCCAAAACTTAGACCGTATGAGGCGCTGTATGCCAAGAATATTTTAGCGTTGAAACTAAACATACGAACTCTACCTTGGTATTCTCGAAATCCAGCTAGTTTTCTGTTGTTTACGACGTACATGGGAAAGCATGTTTAGAGAGAGCCTTTGTGTGCGAGACTAAGATTGAGGACAGTTGCTCAGAAACTTTCTCCACTTCAGTCTTAGGCTGGTGGCTCCTACATGGGTACAAGTCAAATACAGGTGGACCGGGCGGGATTTGAACCCGCGACTTCCGCCGTTCTCGGCAAGGGCTTGCTTGCGAGGGCGGCGTCTGTACTGAACAACAGCCTCAACTGTTGTCATTCATACCACTGAACTACCGGCCCAAAATACCGTTGAAAACAACAGCCCATATTAAACGTTTTGAAGGGTCGGCTCAACTCCAATTTGTTAGAGAGCAATGTTTTTACTTACTCAACTGACAAGTAAGCCCGCTACCTAAATGTATAAAATGGAACCAACTTGACTGATGGTGCGGCCGCCGGGATTTGAACCCGGGTCGTCAGCGTGGCAGGCTGATGTCCTAGTCCAGGCTAGACTACGGCCGCTTGTTATGGATTTCTGTTCTATCTGATTAGACAAGCCTAATTTAGATGTTTCTTTGTTATTAGTTTTTCATGCCTTAGAAGACTTCACCGATGGCACTCTTGCCTAAGTCGTAATCTTCCTGAAAGATGTTTTCACAATACTTGTGACCTAAATGATATAAGTTATATACAAGTGTTTAAATCTCACTTACATAAAATAGTTTGAGGCGTGATTCATATGAAACAGAGAATGGTGAAGCTCCTGTTCGAGCTGATTAAGAACTCTAAAAGAAGTGACAGAGAACTCGCCAAGGTTCTAGGAGTGTCTCAGCCAACAATAACAAGAATGAGAACAAAACTAGAAAAGAAAGAGATTAAGGAGTACACGGTCATACCAG
>Ga0129297_10001943_pt1 | contig 10544 bp, 5 predicted proteins | sample I18A1metaG_FD_94708 | JGI IMG/M metagenome (GOLD analysis project Ga0129297, IMG submission 94708) | Lake sediment bacterial and archeal communities from Gulf of Boni, Indonesia to study Microbial Dark Matter (Phase II) - ​I18A1 metaG | ecosystem: Environmental > Aquatic > Freshwater > Lake >... | reverse complement strand
GGTAGGCGGGGATGGTCACCTCCAGGTCCTCCTCGACGCGGAAGGCGTAGAAATCGGTTTTTTCGGCGATGAGGAAGAGCATGCCGAGCAGCTCGTTGCCGACCTCGTAGCCGAGGTGCGCCGCCTGGATCTGCTCCCAGGCCGCGGCGTCGAAGCCACCCTGCGGCTTCTCCTTGGCGAGCAGGTCGTTGAGTTTGACGAACTCCTCCTTTGTGAGGCCGAACCGCTCGCGCAGGGTGGCGTAGAAACGAAGGGCGTCCTGCAGCAGGGCGTGATCGTGGGTCCAGATCACTTCGGCGGCGGGGACTTCCGGGCGCCAGCTCATGTTCAGGTACTCGTAGGTCTCCTCGAGAACCACCAGGGGGTTGCGCAGCCAGACGACCTTCCCCTTCTTGACGGCGAAGTTACCGCGGTTGAGGCTGAGCCAGCCGGCGAGCAGGTGCGGGTCTTCGAGGAGCCGCTCCATCGGCCGGGTGAGGAGGGTTCCCTTGCGGTCGAGGACTGCAGAGACGGTTTTGGCGACCTCCGGGGCGTCGGCGTAGGTCTTGGCGTAATGTTTCTTCATCGCCAGGAATGCGTGGACCACGTCGACCTTGAGCGCCTCTTCCTTGAGTTTCCCGACCAGGGTCAGGTAGGGGACGACGAAGCGGGTGGTTGGCTTGGCCATGACGTTCTGGCCGAGGAACCAGTTGACCAGGCCGTAATGGAACTCGAGGTTGGTGGCGAGGTTGGTTCCGCGCAGGACGGTGCTGCTCAGAACCTTCGCCAGATGCTTGTAGCTGTCGAGGCGGTCGCTTCCCTTGGTCAGGAGCAGGGCGATGTTGGAGTCGTAGGCGCCGGCCACGGTGTAGCGCATGAACAGGCCGGTGTCGGGGTTGACCAGGCTGATCCCCTGGTCATCGCGGATCTCCCCTTCGATGGGACGCGACCAGAAGCGGATGACGCCGCCGGCGCTCGGCGAGAGCGAGCAGTCGGTGGCGTTGAGGCGCGCCTCGGCGCCGGCCCCGAAGCGCAGGATGCGCTCCGGTTTGGGGAGGCGCTTCTTGTGGCGGGCGATCAGGGCCATCGCCTCGACGAGCGACTCGACGACGAAGTAGTCGTTCTTGTTCTTGGGATTGGTGAACTTGAGGGAGTAGACCAGCTCCGTTACCCGGTGTTCGACCTGGATGCGGGTGTTGACCTCCATGAAGTAGTAGCGATCGCGGTCGACGATGCACTCGAAGGTCGAGGCCGAATCGAGGCCGACGGCCAGGCCGAAGTTGGCGGCGTCCTCCTCCATGCGCTTGAGGGTCTTGAGGTCGGTCTCCAGGGCCTTGGCCTCCGCCTTGCGGCCGGCTTTCTTGGCCTTCTCGCTCTCGAGGGCCAGGGCTTCCTGGGTCACCGAGATCTCGAGAAGCTTCTGCTCGTGCATCTGCAGGGAGCAGTCGCGGCCGCCCAAGGCAACGCACCACTCGCCGTTGCCGAGGAGCTGGATCTCGTTGTGGCGAGTCTGCTCGATGTTGAGCTCGATCAGAACGTTCTTGTTGTCGCCCACGCCGGCGGCCTTGACCTCGTTGAGGACCTCGCGCACCAGGCCCGGAGCTTCGGCCGCCGCCTTTTTGATGTCCGCCTCGCTCGGGTTCTTCTTGGTCAGCAACGAGGCGCCGAGGATGCGCTGTCCCTTACCGCCGCCGCCGCCGATCGCCTTGAGGCGGATGCGGGCTGCGGGGTACTTGCGGAACATCTCGGCACACTCCGTCTCGACCTGGGCGCAGAGCTCGGTGATGGAGAAGAGGTCGATCCCCTTCTCGTAGGAGGCAAACAGAATCTGGTCGGCGAGGTCCTCGAGGGGGAGCTTCTTGTCGTCCAGGACCGTCTTGGAAACCGAGAGCCCTTCGGCCTTGACCACGGCGAGGAGCGCTTCGCGGCTCGGATGCTTGGCGATCAGGGTGCGGGCGGTGACGTTGTTGATTCCGGGGGTGACCGAAACGCCGACGGAAAGGGCGGTCCGCTTCGCTTCGTCCTTCTTGCCCGCGCCGCGCTGGGTGGCGGAGCAGGGACCGATGAAGGAGAGCCCGGCGTTCTCGATGGCGGCGACGAACTCGTCGTCCTCGGCCATGAAGCCGTAGCCGGCGAAGATCGAGTCGTAGCCGTTATCCTTGGCGATCTGGATGATCTGCCCGATGCGCTCGACGCGCTCCTCTTTGGAAGCCCCGGTGTAGTCGGGGACCCGATGCACGCGGTTCGGGTCGGTGATCTGGCGCAGCTCGGGGGAGAGGGCGTTCGGGTAGACGATGGAGTCCTTCTCGGAGAGGAGGATGCCGACACGGGTCATCCCCATCTCGGCGAAGACGTCCATCGTCTCCTTGCGGATCGGGCCGCGGCAGACGATCAGCGGCTTGAGGTCCTCGCAGGCGAAGGAGCGGGCCCACTCGGAGGGCGACTGGCTCAAGCGCCGGTCGCGGTGAATCAGCGGATTGTTCTTGTACAGGTCGACGGTCTGGGCCATGGGTATCTATCTCCAATCGGTTCGATGAATGCGGACGTGGACGGCGATCAATGGAACTCGCGCTGCGGACCGCCCATCGGTGCGGCCTTGTAGTGGCGCATCAGGAAGGCGACGTTCTCGGCGAGCACCTTGCGCAGGTCGGTCGGCATGACGATGGAGGAGATGGAGCCGAGGGCCAGGCCTTCCTTGGGGTTCATCAGCTCCTTCTCGTAGCGCAGGTTGAGGGCCGCCTCCTGGGCCTTGAGCCAGTCGGCCGCTTCCTTCTCGGCGTCCTTTTTGGCCTCATCCCCGTTCATCCCGGCGGCGATGCGGTCGTTCATCCCCTTCTTGAACATCTCGGCGCCGGCCGCACGGATCTTGCGCAGCTCGTCCTTGTAGACGAACTCCTTGCCAGCCGGACCCATGACGGCGAGGCGGGTGGTCGGCAGGGCCAGAACCAGGTCGGCGCCGGTGGGGTAGTTGTTGTAGGAGGCGTAGGCGCCGCCGAAGGCGTTGCGCAGGATCAGCAGGATGCGCGGGGTGCGCACGTCGACGATGGAGTCGAGCATGGAGCGGCCGGCCTGCACGATGCCGCGCGCTTCCTGCTCGCGGCCCGGGAGGAAGCCGGTGGTGTCCTCCATGAAGATCAGCGGGATGTTGTAGATGTTGCAGAAGCGAACGAAGCGGGCGATCTTCACCGCCGAGTCGCAGTCGATCTGGCCCGAGGCGACGGCCGAGTTGTTCGCGACGAAGCCGACCACGTGGCCGCCGAGGCGGCCGAAGGCGGTCACCGCCTCCCTGGCGCGCTCCGGCTGCAGCTCGAAGTAGTCGCCATGGTCGCAGATCTGCTGGATGACGATGGAGACGTCGAAGGGAGTGTTGAAGCCGGTCGGCGAGTTGAAGGCCTTCTTCAGCAGGGTGTTGATCTCCCAGGTCTTGCGGTCGGTGGGGTCGCTGGTCTCCAGGAAGGGAGCGTTGATGCTGTTATTGTCCGGAAGGTAGCTGAGCAGGCGCACCGCCGTGCGCAGCGCCGCGGTCTCGTCGGCCACGGTCAGGTCGGCGACGCCGGAAGCGCCATGCACCTTGGGCCCGCCGAGCTCCTCGGGGGTGATGTCCTCGCCGAGAACCGACTTGACCACGCCCGGGCCGGTGAGGCCGAAGAAGGTGTCGTTCGGCTGGATCACGAAGCTCCCCTGGCGGGGAAGGTAGGAGCCGCCGCCGGCGTTGAAGCCGAACATGCACATGATGGTCGGCACCACGCCGCTGATCTTGCGCAGGGCGGTGAACGCCTCGGCGTAGCCGTCGAGACCGCCGACACCGGCGGGGACGAAGGCGCCGGCCGAATCGTTCATGCCGATGACGGGAATCCCCTTCTCGCCGGCCATGTTGAAGAGCCGGGCGAGCTTGCTGCCGTTGGTGGCGTCGATGGAGCCGGCGCGCACGGTGAAGTCGTGGCCGTAGAGGGCGACGTCGCGGCCGCCGATGTTGAGGATGCCGGTCACCAGCGAGGCGCCGTCGAGATTCTTGCCCCAGTTCTGGAAGAGGATGTTCGGCTCGGACTGGGTCAGCACCTTGATGCGCTCCCAGACGGTCATGCGCTTCTTGAAGTGCTGCTTCTCGATCTGGTCGATCTTGACCGACTTGATCGGACGCTGGGTCAGCTCGTACCCCTCCCGCATCGCCTCTTCGTAGCCGCCGGTGCTGCGGGAAATCTCGCCGGGAATGGTGAATTCGACTTTCTCGGGTGGATCGAAGGGGTTTTTCAGTGAGGGTTTGATCGCGCTCTTCGACATTTCGGTCATCCTCTGGTGAATGGAATTTGCTACCCGGAACGGGCCTCGCGGAGGCCGTCCGGCCTGTCTGTCAACTCTAGATTGATGGAATTGGCGGCAAAACGTGAGCGGTTGCCGGCTGATTCAGCGGGTGCAATTCTTGTGCGGGGGAAGGGGGTATCGTTCTTCCGGTTCAGCGTCGGCGGAGGAGGCAGATCCGCGTCGCCTTCTGCGGTTTCGGAGGCCCCGCCGTGTTCGACGCACCGCAAAATAAAAAAAGGTTCTACTGAACGCAGGGATATATCGGAAATGGTCGAAATTGTCAATTGAAATATTTTATCTAAGGTAAAAAGCCTTTATCCAGATTAAACCGTCCGTATCTGCAATGCATAAAATGCTGGCCGACAGCGGTCTGCTTCAATGGGGGATGTGGAGTTTCAAACTTTTGTTCTGTTCATTGCGGGAGGACACCGTTGACCGTGGGGCAACTTGACTTTTCGCGGCAAATCCTCTAACTTGGCACCTCGTTCAGGTCGAATTAGCCCCCCTTCCCGCCTACCGGAGCCAGGCATGCGTCTTTCCGCCGGTTACCGCCGCCGCACCCGCAAAGGATCACGCTTGTCCCAGGAAATCCCGGACCTTCCCCTCGGCATCCGCCTCTGGCCGAGCGAGTTGCGCCTGCGGCGCCGGCCTTTGCGCGAGGGGTACTGCTTTTCACTGCTGGAGAACGCCACCGACGCCTACCGGTTTACGGCCCTGGCCGGGGCCGGAAAGGTCGCACAGATTTTCCAGTCTTTCGCCGACTGCCTGCCGGACGAGGCGTTCCTGATTCTCGAGTATTACGCCGAGGAGGTGCCCAAGGGGGCCAAGGAACAGCCGGTTCCGACCGTCTACTATTCTCCCTACCTGCCGAAAAGCGAAATTCTGGAGGTCCTGCAGGCCTACCTGCCGCGCCTGGTCCACGACGGTTTCGTCGGTTTCGGCCTGGCCAACAACCGCGCCGGCATGGAGCTCTTCTACTCCGAGGAAAAGGTGCTGACCTGCTTCACCGGCAATCACATCCGCCTGATGGACCTGCTGGCGAGGCATGGCCTGGCCCACGACCCCCAGATCGTCTTCCCGACCGATCTGGGACATGACCACCTCTCGCTCCTCTGCCATCCCCGCGCCGCCCTGCCCGAGCCGTTCGCCTCGATGGACGACGCCGCGCTCGACTATGTGCGGTTCTGCGGGGAGTTGACCGAGCAACTCGACATGTACGAGGTAGAGGAGACGCTCTCGTTCTTTCTTTCCCAGCGGGACCAGGACGTCATCGAGGAGTGTCTGCTGCGGCATCCGGAATTCTCCGATTCCGTCGAGGACGATTTCGGCAGCCTCCTGCTCGACTGGAACGATTTCGTCGGTGAATGCGAAAGCGGCTTCGAAGGGGACCTCTGGGAGTACCGCCAGGGCCTGAAGCTACGCGACATGATCCAGTATGTGGCCGAAGGTGTCCCGCCGGAACTCGGGACCAAGCTGCTGGAGATCATCGCCGAGGCCGATGCGCGGCTGCAGCGGAACCTGGTCGACGGGCGCAAGCGCCTCGATCCTCCCGCCGACGAACCGCAGCGTGACGATCGCTTCTGGTATCGCGGCGTGGTGCGCAACCAGGGGGTCCATCTGCGTCGCGACCTGATCCGCCACGGCTGGTACAAGCCCTGAGGGGCGTGATCCTTCATTCCACAGGGGCGGCCACAGGTGGCCGCCCTTTCTGTTCCCCAACCCGAATCGGACGGACCAACGGCCTGTCCCTGCGGAATCATGATCGCCCTTCTCGCTGCCGTTCCCCTCGAAACTGACCTGCTGCGTCGCGAACTCGCTCCCTGCGAAGTGCGGCGTTGCCACGGCTTCGACCTCCTCTGCGGCACCCTAGCGGGGCGCCCGGTCTGCCTGCTGCACAGCGGCGTCGGCAAGGCCAACGCCGCGGCGGCGGTGGCGGCCCTGTGCGCCGGCGAACGTCCCACGGCGGTCTACCTTTTCGGCTGCGGCGGGGCATACCCCAGCAGCGGCCTCTCCGTCGGCGATCTGGCGCTGGCAACGGAGGAGGTTTACGGAGACGAGGGGGTGCTGGCGCCGTCGGGTTTTCTCGGCATGGCGGCGATGGGACTCCCCCTCCTCGAGCGGGAGGGAAAGCGCTACTTCGACCGCTTCCCGGCCGATGCCGCGCTTCTGGCGAATGCGATGCCTCAATTGTCCCAGCTTGCCGCCGCAGAGGGGCGGAGATTGGCATCGGGGACCTTCGTCACGGTCTCGACCTGCTCGGGGACGAGTCGGACGGGGGAGTCGCTGGCTCGGAGGTGCGGCGGCATCTGCGAAAGCATGGAAGGGGCGGCGGTGGCCCAGACCTGCGCCCGCTACGGCATCCCCTTCCTTGAAGTGCGCGGGATTTCCAATCTGGTCGAGGACCGCGACCTCGCCCGCTGGGAGTTGAGGAGGGCCGCCGAAATCGCCCAGAAGGCGGCGTTGGCGGCTCTCTCCGAGCCGTGCGAGGGGGCGTTGCCGGCATGAACCGGATCCTTTCCCTGGGGTACTCGCCCTGCCCCAACGACACCTTCATCTTCTACGCTCTGGTGCACGGGCGCGTCGGCATCCCCGGCTTCGGGTTCCGGGAGAGGCTCGAGGACGTGGAGACGCTCAACGCTCTCGCCCTGGCCGCCGCGCTCGATCTGACCAAGGTTTCCTACCATGCGCTGGGACATCTCCGACGAGACTACGCCCTGCTGCGCAGCGGGGGTGCGCTGGGGAGAGGGTGCGGTCCGCTGGTGGTGGCGCGACAGCCGCTGTCGATGGATGCGCTGCGGGGACGCCGCATCGCCGTGCCCGGGCGCTTTACCACCGCCAACCTGTTGCTGCAGCTCTACGGCGAAGGTTTCGGGGAAATTCGGAATCTCCCCTTCGACCGCATCATGGCGGCCGTCTCCTCCGGCGATGTCGACGCCGGCGTGATCATCCACGAGTCGCGGTTCACCTACCGCCAGCATGGGCTGGTCGAGGTCTGCGACCTGGGTGCCTGGTGGGAGCGGGAGACCGGGCACCCCATCCCGCTGGGGGGGATCCTGGCCCGGCGTTCCCTGGGGTGCGACACGATCAGCCGCATCGATGCGGCGCTGCGGGCCGGCGTCGAATATGCTTTCCGCCATCCCGAGGAGCCCAGGGCGTATATCAGGAGCCATGCTCAGGAACTCGATGACAGGGTCATCGCGCAGCACATCGAGCTCTACGTCAACGATTTCTCTCTCGGCCTGGGCGCGGAAGGGGAGGCCGCTGTCGCGGAGCTGCTGCGCAGGGCCGAGGCCCGCGGGCTCATCCCTCCCTCCGATCTGCCGCTTTTTGCCGAGTGACCTTCCCCTGACGGACGTTTGGACAGACGGCGATGTGAAAGCGATGCGGCGCGGGCCCGCAGGGTTTATCGGCACCGAAACGGAAAGCGGCGAAGGCGACCTGAAATGAGGTCGCCTTCGCCGCTTTCCGTCCCTCCTGCCTGGTTCGCGGCAGAGTCTAACCCTTCATGTGGACGGCCTTGATGAAATGGGCATCCACGGCTGTGGCCAGTTTTTGCAGGGTCGCCTCGTCGACCGGCGTGTCGGTGGAGAGGACGAGCATCGCCTCCCCGGCCTTGGCCCGGCGCCCGAGATTCATGTTGCCGATGTTGATGCCGGCCTCCCCGAGCAGGGTGCCGATTCTGCCGATCAGCCCCGGCCGGTCGGCATAGGTGATGACCAGCATGTGCTCCTCGGGGGCGAAGTCGGTCAAGAAGTCGCGCAACTTGACGATCTTCGGCTGCCCTTCGAAGAGGGTGCCGGCGATGGAGCGCCTGCCTTCGGGGGATTCGAGCGAGAGGCTGATCAGGTTGGAGAACGATTCGGATTCGGTGGAGCGGACCTCCTCGACGGCGATTCCCATGTTCCTGGCGACGAGGCGGGCGTTGACCATGTTGACCTCCTGCTCGCTGTGCCGGCCGAGCAGGGCGGCCAGGCCGCAGACCGTGAGCGGAGCGCAGTCGTAACGGGCCACCTTGCCGTTGTAGGTGAAGACCACCTTGTTGGGGTTGGCCGGTGCCAGCTGGGAGACGAACTCGCCGATGCGGCTGACCAAGCCCATGAATGGTTTCATGTGATCCATCAGGTCGGGGTCGAACTTGGGAATGTTGACGGCGTTTTCCAGGGGGCGGCCGTCGAGGTAGTTGATGATCTTGCGGCCGACGTCGACCGCCACGTTCTTCTGGGCCTCGAAGGTGTTGGCGCCCAGGTGGGGCGTGACGACCATGCGAGGATGGGCGATGAGGCGCCTGATGACGTCGGACTGCGGCGGCTCTTCGCTCCAGACGTCGAAGGCGGCACCGGCGGCTTTGCCGTCTTCGAGGGCCTGAAGCATCGCCGCCTCGTCGATGATCCCTCCGCGGGCGCAGTTGACCACCAGCACGCCGTCCTTCATCCGGGCAAAATGCTCGGAGGTCAGCATCCCCTCGGTCTCCTCGTTGAGGGGGGTGTGCACGGTGATGACGTCGGCGAAGCGGACGATGTCGTCGAGAGAGACCAGCTTCACCCCGAGATCGTCGGCGCGCTTTTCGGCGATGTAGGGGTCGCAGGCAAGCACTTCCATCTCGAAGGCCTTGGCCCGCAGGGCGACGCGGCCGCCGACCTTGCCGAGGCCGATGATCCCCATCGTCTTCCCCTTGAGTTCGTAGCCGGTGAAGGGAGCGCGCTTCCACTCGCCCCCCTTGAGGCTGGCGTTGGCCGCGGTGACGTTGCGGCAGAGGCTGAGCAGGACGGCCATGGTGTGCTCGGCCGCGGAATTGACGTTGCCGAAGGGGGCGTTGACGACGATGATCCCCTTGTTGCTGGCGTACTCGACGTCGACGTTGTCGATGCCGACCCCGGCACGGGCGATGATCTTCAGCCGCTTGCCGTGATCGATCAGGGGCGGGTCGACCCGCGTCCCGCTTCGGGTGATGATGGCGTCGTAGGCGCCGATGAGCTGGTGTAGCTCGGAGGCCGGCAGCCCGAGGCGGACATCCAGTTCGATGCGGGGATCATCGAGCAGGGGTTGCAGTCCTTCGCGGGATATTTCGTCGGTGACGATGACTTTCATGGACCCTCCTTGCCTGGGCAGGGTGTCGATGTGCCGCCAGGGCGGCGGTGCTGCGAAAAAAACGAAGTCTAGACCGTTTGCCGGCGCCTGTCAACGCCGTAGACGGCGATGGCGGCTGTCGGCGGGGACGGGGAAAAAGAGACAGTGCAGTCGGACAAATCCCTGTTATCATTGAGACAAGTGGTTTGATACCGGCAGCAGTGCGAGGTGACTATGGGCCGAGTGGAAGGCGAGGAGAGACGCTCCCTGGAGGTGGCCGAGGAGGCCCGGGAGCAGGAGTGGAAGCAGCCGAGCTTCGTCGGTGAACTCTTCATGGGGCGGTTGCGGACCGACCTGGTCTTCCCGTTCCCCGAGCAGGAGCCGCGGGACCGGGCTGCCGGCGATGAGGTGCTGGCTCGGCTCGGGGCGTTTCTCGCCGAAAAGGTCGATGCCGACCGCATCGACCGGGAGAAGGAGATCCCGCCCGCGGTGCTGGAGGGGCTCCGCGCGATGGGTCTCTTCGGAATCAAGATTCCCGTCGAGTACGGCGGGCTGGGCCTGTCGCAGACCAACTACAACCGCATCATCCAACTCGTCGCCGGCCACTGTGCCTCGACGGCGGTACTCCTCTCGGCGCACCAGTCGATCGGTGTCCCGGAGCCTCTCAAGCTCTTCGGCACCGAGGCCCAGAAGAAAAAGTATCTGCCGCGTCTGGCGGCGGGAGCGATGAGCGCCTTTGCCCTGACCGAGCCGGGGGTCGGCTCCGATCCCTCCCGGATGGCGACCGTCGCCGCGCCGGTGGAGGGTGGCAAGGCCTACCTCATCAGCGGCCGCAAACTCTGGATCAGCAACGGGCCCGTCGCCGATCTGCTGATCGTCATGGCCCGCACCAACGATCCCGCCGAGGAGCGCCCGGAGATTACCGCATTCATCGTCGATGGCAAGGCGCCGGGGCTCTCCGTCGAGCACCGGTGCGATTTCATGGGGCTCAAGGGGCTGCAGAACGGTCTGCTGCGGTTCGACAACGTGCGCGTGCCGGCCGAGGATATCGTCACCGAGCTGGGCGGGGGGCTGCGGCTGGCCCTGCGAACCCTCAACACCGGCCGGCTTACCCTGCCGGCGGCCTGCGGCGGCGCCATGAAGCAGATTCTGTCGATGGCTCTTGCCTGGAGCCGGGAGCGGGTCCAGTGGGGGGC
>Ga0129297_10001941_pt1 | contig 10550 bp, 10 predicted proteins | sample I18A1metaG_FD_94708 | JGI IMG/M metagenome (GOLD analysis project Ga0129297, IMG submission 94708) | Lake sediment bacterial and archeal communities from Gulf of Boni, Indonesia to study Microbial Dark Matter (Phase II) - ​I18A1 metaG | ecosystem: Environmental > Aquatic > Freshwater > Lake >... | reverse complement strand
GCGGTACCTCTTCACGGCCCACGAGACAAGGCCCAACGCCGCCCCCACCGGCCTGAACTGGCAGCCGGGGGTGGCTGAGTTCATGGCCCGGAACCCGGCTTGGAGCCGCTTGGACCGGTGAAGTGGACCCCCTGGGGCACTCTGGTCATCGGCGAGGAGTACGCCGGGGGCCGCATCTACGAAGTCCACCCCTGGACGGGCGAGTACTGGAGCCGTGACTCCCTTGGCACCTTTGCCCATGAGGGCATCGCCTTCGGTCCAGACGGCAGCGTCTACCTGGGGGACGAGAACGGCGACGGCGCCATTTACAAGTTCGTCCCCGCCAGCTACGGCAACCTGAGAGAAGGTACGCTTTACGCCCTCAAGGACGGCGAGGGCTGGATCAGGATCGAGAACCCGGCGATGGCGGCCGCCGAAGCCAAGGCCAAGGGCGCCACGCTGTTCAACCGACCTGAGGACATGGAGGTCGGCCCGGACGGAAACATCTACGTAACCGTCACGGCCACTCACCAGGTGCTGCGGTTTGCGCCCGGGGACCGCCCGCAGGTGCAGGTCTTCGTGCAGGGCGGTCCGGTCGGACAGAACGACTTCAACTGGCCTGACAACCTGGCTTTCGACACGAAGGGCAACCTCTACATCGCCGAGGACATCCCGGATAACGAAAAGCTGCAGTACCAGCAGCAGGACGACATCTGGGTGGCGCTTCCCGACCAAAACGGTGATGGCAAGAGCGACGGCATCTTCCGCTTCGCCAGCCTGAGCACCTCCCAGGGAGCCGCATACGGTGCCCAGAATGAGCCCACCGGGATCTACTTCAACCGGGACGGCTCCAGGCTCTACCTCAACCAGCAGCACGCCGACAACCCGCTGTGGGTAATCACCGGCTTCGACCGCGAGAACCAGGGCGAACGGATGAAGAGCGTGCGGTAAAGGCCTCGCCCCATCGCCGCTCCCTGATTTTCATCCACGGGTACAATCCCACAGGGTAGAGGAAACCCCGGGGCCCCAGGCCGCCGGGGTTTTTCTCGATTATGCCAACGTGCCTGCGTAATCAGAGTCGCGGTCAGAACGAGCGGGCCCAGTACCGCCTCTCCAGCGAGCGAGCCATGGCGGAGAGGACGTAGTTGACGATGAAGTAGACCACGGCGATGGTGAAGAACAGGGCAATGACGGCCTCGGCGTGCGCCCCCATGATGATCTTGGCGCGCCCCGTCAGTTCATCGACCCCAATCAGCCAGACGTACGCAGTGTCCTTGACCACGGTGATGAACTGGCTGACGATGGGCGGAATCATCCGGCGCAGGGCCTGGGGCAGCACCACGTGCCAGAGGATTTGCACGTAGCGGAAGCCCTGGGCACGGGCCGCCTCCCACTGGCCCCGGTCGATGGAGTTGAGGCCGCCCCGCACCACCTCTGCCAGCACCGCCGAGGTGTAGAGGGACATGCCCGCCACGCCCGAGTTCCAGGCCGTCAGGCGCAAGGCGAAGTGCGCCGCCAGAATCAGCAGCAGCATGGGCGAGTTGCGCATGGCCTCCACGTAGGTGGCGGCCATGGTGGCCAGGACCGGCACCCGCGCGTAGCGCAGGATGCCCAGCGCCACGCCAAACAGGAAGCTGATGAGGATGACCTCCAGGGACAGCTCCAAGGTGACCCCGACGCCCTTCAGTAGAAAGCGCAAGTTCTCGGCGCGCAGGACGATGGACATGCCCTGCAGGAGCAGTTCCGTAAAGCCAGCCATCACGCCACCCCCCTCTGACCCCGGCCGAGCCGGACCTCCAGGTTGGTGGTGAGCCACGCCAGGGGCAGAGTCAGCACCAGGTACAGGAGTCCGGCCACGATGTAGGCAGGCCCGTAGTGCAGGGTGTCGGAGGACCAGGAGTCCGTGTAGTACATCAAATCGCCGCCGGCGATCATGGCCAAGACGGCGGAATTCTTGATCAGGGCCAGGGCCTGGTTGGTCAGCGGCGGCAGCACCACGCGCGCGGCCTGGGGGAGGATGATGTGCCGCATGGCCCCGAAGTAATTAAAGCCCTGTGAATAGGCCGCTTCCAGCTGTCCACGGTGGACCGAGTTGATCCCGGCCCTGACCACCTCGGCCACATACGCGCCGTGGTAGATGCCCAAGCCCAGCACGCCCACCCAGAGCACCGGCATCATGATGCCGGCGTAGGGCAGGCCCAGGTAGAGGAACAGCACCTGCACCACCAGAGGCGTGTTCTGCGTGAATTCCACGTAGGCCCGGTTCAACCAGCGGGGAAGGCGCCAGGGCGAAACGGCCATCACGCCGAAGACCGCGCCCAGGACCAGAGCCAGGCCCAGGGCCAGGGCCGAGGCCAGAACAGTCTGGCCCAGGCCCTGCAGGAAGATGGCGCGGTTCTCAAAGAGAGCCTGCCACCGCCACCAGGCGAGGGGGTTCAACTACTTGAGGCCCCACTTCTGCTTCAACTGGTCGAGTTCCCCGCTGCTCTTCATCTCCGCCAGCGTGTCGTTGACCACCTTGGCCAGGTCGGTCTTCGGCTTGGCGGTGGCGATGCCGTACTCCTCCTGGCTGTAGCGGTCGGGGAGAATCTGGGTGGAATCGTCAAGGTAGCCGTAGAGGATGGCGCCGTCTACGGAGAAGGCGTCCACACGGCCCGCATCCAAAGCGGCCTTGATCTCCGGGTAGGAGTCAAACTCCAGGAATTCCGGCTTGACACCCAGCGGGTCGGCCTTCTCCTGAAGGCGCGCCTTGGTGGTGGCGGACTTGGCCACACCGATCTTCTTCTTGTCCAGGTCCTTGAGGCCGGTGAGGCCCGAACTCTTCTTGACCATGATGGCGATACCGTCGGTGAAGTAGGAGTCAGTGAAGTTGAGGCTCTTCTTGCGGTCCTCGGTAATGGTGAAGGTGGCGGCGACCAGGTCAAGTTCGCCGTTGTCCAGCAGGGCGGCGCGGGTCTTGGCCGTAACGCCCGTCAGCTCGATCTTGTTGGGGTCGCCCAGGATCTTTTTGGCGACAGCGCGCACCAGGTCGACTTCAAAGCCGTCGATCTTACCCGTGCCCGGGTCCTTGTAGCCGAACTTCGGGACGTCGATCTTCACGCCGGCCTTGAGGACGCCGCGCTTCTGGATGGCGTCCGCGCTCTGACCCAGGCTCTTCCCATTGCCGGACGAACCCCCGCTGGAGCTCGAACACGCAGTCAGGCCCAGCACGCTGACGAGAATCGCGGCGGCTACGGCCGCCATCATGCCTCTTCTCACTGCACGCTACCCCCCAGAAATGTATTGTAACTACCGCAGGATGCGGCTCAGGAACAGCTTCGTCCGTTCGTGGTTGGGACTGCTGAAGAAGTGCTCGGGTGTGCCGATCTCCAGGATGTTCCCCTCGTCCATGAAGATGACCCTGTCTGCCACCTGCCGGGCGAAGCCCATCTCGTGGGTGACGACCACCATGGTCATGCCCTCCCGGGCCACCGCCACCATGACATCCAGAACCTCCTGGATCATCTCCGGGTCAAGGGCTGATGTGGGCTCGTCAAAGAGGATGAGCTTGGGCCGCATGTTCAGTGCTCTGGCGATGGCCACCCGCTGCTGCTGGCCGCCGGAAAGCTGCGAGGGGAAAGCCTGCGCCTTGTGCGACAGGCCCACTCGCTCCAGAAGCTGGCGCGCCGATTCGTCCGCCTCCTGCCGTGGGATGCCCTTGACCACCGCCGGCGCCAGGGCCAGGTTTTCAAGGACCGTCTTGTGCGGATAGAGGTTGAAGTGCTGAAAAACCATGCCGATGTCCTGACGGACCCGGGCCAGGTCGGCGCCGGGCCGGGTCACATCCTGCCCGAGAACCACCACCTGCCCGCTGCTGGGCCGTTCCAGGCCGTTGATGCAGCGGATGAGGGTGCTCTTGCCCGAACCGCTGGGTCCGATCACGACGACTTTTTCTCCGACATTGACCTGAAGGTTGACGTCCTTCAGGACGTGGTGCTGCCCGAAGTGCTTGTTGACGCCGCTGAAGCGGACCATGGCGGACTCCGGCAACGGCTCGGCTGCGAGGGCGCTCATTCCGCCGACCACCCCATCTGCCCAAAAGATGTACTACAGTTCGCCGTGTAAGTTCCTTTTGCCTGCTACCCAAGTGACATTTTTGTATGCTAAAATGCGGCAGTTGTCAGATCGCCTGACAGAAAGGGCGCCCGCCGCCGGAGCACCGATGGCCTGGCACGCCTGCCAGATTCTCCACCGACAGGATATAGCCCATCGCGACAAGAATCTTCCCTGATGCATTTGTGTTATGTAGTGTTCTGGAAACCATATGAAAGCGACCCCGTCTTAGTTCAGGAGACAGACAGGAGGTGACCTTGTGGTCGCACCGATACCCCAGCCGTCGCTCTACCCGACGCCGCCGTCGCGAGGCCGCTCCCGGCTCCGCGCCTGGTTGGCCGCCCTTCTGATTCTGTTGGCGGCCGCCGGCGCGACGGTCGCCGCCTATCAGATGGGAGCCGCCCGGTCGGTTGTCCCCGTGTGGGACCCGGTCTGGCTCCGAGCCTACCTGGACCGGCCTTTGGACGCGTCGGGCCCCGGCCAGGGCTTCTGGGTCGCGGGGTACTGGGTGGGCTACGACCTGGAATCACTGCGCACTCTGCAACAGCGTTCTCCCCATCTCGATCAGGTCATTGCCTTCTCCTACGGCTTTACGCCCGACGGAGACCTGCAGGGCAAGGACCCCTTCGTGCTGCGTGGGGTGGTGGCCCAGCCGAAGCGAATCCTCCTGTTTGCTAACATGACCAACGACGACTTCTCCGCCGAAACCGCACGTCTGCTGCTCACCGACCCGGCCGCTCGCGCGCGCTCTCAGGCAGCCATGGTGGCCAAGGCCAGGGAGTACGGCGCCGCCGGCATTCAATTGGACTTCGAAGGCGTGCCGAAGGAGCTGCGTGCCGAGCTGACATCCTACGTACGCGAACTGAGCCAGGCGGCGAAGGCAGAGGGGCTGACCCTCAGCATGGCCGTACCGGCCAAGGTGGCGGATTCGCCGAACAGTTCCTGGAGCGGAGCCTTTGACTACCCGGCCCTGGGGGCCCTTCTCGACGAAATGTACATCATGGCCTACGACGAGCACTACCGCCTGGGGCCGCCGGGGCCCGTGGCCTCACTCCCCTGGACGGAGAAGGTTGTCCGTTACGCCATCTCCGTAGTGCCCACAAAGAAGATCATTCTGAACGTACCCGGCTACGGTTATGATTGGGCCAGTTCCAACCAGCCGGCATCCGGTGGGGAGGGCGCGGCCGGAGGCGGCGATGGCAGCAGCGGCGCCAAGACGGTGACGGGGCGCAACGCCGACCGGCTGCTCAGCCAGACGCAGGCCCAAGCGCACTGGGACCCCGTGATGGGCGAGAGCGTGGCCGTCTACGGCAACGCAGACCAGGCCCACACCGTCTGGTTTCCCGACGAACGCAGCCTTCAGGCCAAGCTTGCCCTGGCCCGGCAGTACAACCTAAAGGGCGTGGCGCTCTGGCGATTGGGTCTCGAGCCGCTCAGCTACTGGGAGCCCATGGCCGTCTGGCGCCAGACTCCGGAGGATAGCGCCACGCCGGTGACAGCGCCGCCGTCATCGGGCGGGTCGTATCCCTCAAACTGAGGCCCTTGCTGAGTGACCGCACACAAGACCGAATCACCGTGGCAAAGTACAGGACGGCCTCCAAAGCGGAGGCCGCCCCTTTGTTCAAGCCAGGCACTACAGGATCAGGTGCTCGTCGCCAAACTCATGCCACAGGTAACCCTGCGCCAGGGCCTCGTCGTATGCCCGGCGCAGCGGCTGGGGAGCAAGAAAGGCCGCCAGCATGTCGAGGTGGCTGGCCTCGGGCTCGTGCAGGCCGCTGAGCAGCCCGTCGACGGCCCGCAGCCGGTGGTCCGGCGTGATGCGGAGGCGAGTCCAGCCAGATCGGGCTGCCACCTGCCCGTCCTCACCGGCGACGGTCTCCAGGGTCCGTACCACGGTCGTGCCCACAGCCACCACACGTCCGCCCAGGCTGCGAGTCCGGTTGACGGCGTCGGCGGTTGCCGGCGGGATTGAGTACTCCTCTTCTCCCACCAGGTGTAGCCGGTCGATGTCCGGCACCTGAAAGGCGCTGAGGCCTGTGTGCAGGGTGATGAACGCCAGGCCGATGCCCTGTGCACGGAGACCAAGGAGAAGCTCCCAGGTGAAGGCGCGCCCGGCTGAGGGCATCTCTGCGGACCCCGGAGTGGTGGCGTAGACGGTCTGGTAGTAGTCCAGATCCCAGGCTCCCTGGGCGTAGCTGTAGCGGACCGGCCGGCCCAGTTGGTGAATGGCCTCAAGGAGGTCCGAGCCGAGCCGGTTGAACCGAACCTGCCAGAGAAAGGGCAAATACGGATGGGGGGCCAAAACCAGCGCTTCCAGAGGCGCTGAAGGACTGCCCAGGCTTGTCGGCCCCGGCGACGTCAGGAAGAGCAGCCGGTCCCCGGGCTCCGCCACAACCTCCGCGCGGCGCCCGTCTGGGCCGGGCTCGCCCTTCAGCAGGATGGTCCAGGAGCGCTTGTGCCGGTGGGCCAGGCGAACCTCCACCGGCTGGGCGCCCCCGGCGGCGCGCCCTCGGTCGAGGAAGGCGGGCAGGGCTGCAGGGAGAGTCCGGCTGTCGTTGGTCACCAGCAGGTCACCTGGCCTCAGGAAGCGCCCGATCTGGTCAAAACGCGCGTGCACGGTGTGTCCGGTGGCCCTGTCGGTGACCATCAGGCGGACGTGGTCCCGCCGAAGGCCTCGCGCCTCCGGCGGCAGACCGGCCTCGAGGTGTTCGGGGAGGTCGAACTGCAGTTCCTCAAGCACGCTGCTCCTCCCCCTTCCGCCAGAACTGTGCCTCAAGGCGCTGTCCTGTTTCGGAGGAACCCTCGGCGGCCAGGTGGAGGAACACGCCCACCACGTCTTCCGGTTCGGCCAGTGTAGACGGATCGGCGCCGGGGATGGCGGCGGCGTGCATCTGCGTATTCATTTCGCCCGGGTCGACGCAATTGACGCGGACCCCCGATCCCGCCAGTTCGGCCGCCCAGATGCGGGTCATAGCCTCCAATCCGGCTTTGGACACCCCGTAGGCGCCCCAGGTGGGATAAGCCTCGACGGCTGCGTCAGAGGTTACGTTGATGACGGACCCGGCACCGCGGGCAAGCATGTTGCCGAGGATGGCCCGGGTGAGAAGGAACGGCCCCGTCAGGTTGGTGGCGAGGACGCGTTCCAGCCAGTCGGGTGGCGTATCCACCAGGTAGGGCATCGGCGTGGGTCCAAGCTCGGATGCATTGTTGATGAGAACGTCAACCCGGCCAAAGGCCTCGAAGACCTGGGCCGCGAGGCGTTCCACGTCCTGGCGCCGGCCCATGTCGACAGGCAGAATCAGGCAGCGTCGGCCCAATGACTCCGCCTCCCGACGGACCGTCTCCAGGTCTGCCGGATGGCGGGAACAAAGGGCCAGGTCGGCTCCCTCGCGGGCGTAGGCCAGGGCGAGGGCCTTTCCCAGGCCCCGGGAAGCACCGGTGATCAGGACGACACGACCGCCAAAGCGACCGCTGCTCAGGCCTGCAGTCTCCGTCATCTTGGCTACCCCCTTCATTTCCTCTGCACCCCAATCTTGCCACCTCTTCTCTACTTAGTCAACACCTTAGTTTAGAAACAGGGCGGGGAAATTTCTGGACGAAAAAGAAGGAAATTGAAGCCCGATGTCGTAAAGCGTTAGTACCAGTCATTTCCATGGTCTGGCGATAAGTAAGACATCGAAACGGCTAACCCGAGCGAAAGCCGGGGGCGCAAAGCGCTGGGTCTAAGGCCTCTCAGGGGCTATGGCAGCCAGGTTGCCGTATGCGGCGTAACGTTGCTTATTCCTACCCACCCGCTGACGGCGCGGTGGGTCTTTTGTTGCCGCAAAACGACAGGAGGGATCGTGTGAAGGGCGTTTCGGGGCGCCGCGGTGCGGCGCCGGCGTTGGTTGCGGCTGCGGCCGTCGTTCTGAGCCTGACCGCCGGCCCGGCCCCGGTGGCCGCAAGTGGGCCGGAGGACTCGCTGCAGGCGGCCCTGGCGCGTCACCCCTGGGGCTTCGTCGATCCGGTCCAAGGTACCCTCCAATACGGGGCCGAGGACTTCCCACTGGAACAGGACGGGTCGGGTGCAGGCCTCGTCCGATACTACGAGTGCAGTGACTACCGCCTGCCCAGCGGGCCGTTCGGGCCCAACTGGTTCGTCAACAGCCAGCTCCGCCTGTTTACGGAGGGCGACGCGGTGGAGCGCCTGGCAACGGGGGAGACGTTCCCGTTCCTATACCAGCCCGACGACCCCCACCATCTGCCGTCCTCCTTTGATGGCGATGACCGCATCCATGTGGACCTGGACCGCGGCCATTATGAATCCCAGGACGGCGAGGGTCATCTGGAGCGTTCCTCCGCATCGCGGTACTCCGTCATCACCCCGGACGGCACCCGCCGCGTCTACCACGCCTACTACGCTCCATGGCGGCCAAACCGGGCTGCAAACGCGGGGCAGCCGGACTGGATCACGGCACCCGACGGCAGTGAGACGCGCTACGTCTACGACGACAATGGGCTCCTCACGGAAATCGTGGGCGACAGGGGCGGGCGTATCAGCCTGACCTGGCGCGATGGGCGGGTGGCGGTCGCCGCGGACCAGTCGGGCCGGACGTTCGGCTACTCCTATAACCGCAAGGGCCTCCTCTCGGCGGTGTTCCAGCCCGGAGGCGGCGTCACCACCTTCACCTACGACGACGAACGGCGGCTTTCGGAGCGTCTGGATCCGGACGGCGCCAGGACGGTCTATCAGTACACGGACGACGGCCGGGTCTGGAGGGTGTCGTTCAGTCCCCGCCGAGACGCCGACCTCACGGAGGTCGCCCGGTGGGATTTGAACCGCAGCGAGCACACCGTCCGTTTTACCACGGCCGGGTCGCGCGGCATCATCTACCAGTTGGACGGGACCAACCATCAGCTCGTGGGGATCCGTCCAGTCATGGGGCTGAACACTCCCGCATCCGACCTCTCCCTGCCCCAACTGGAAGACTTCCGAACCCTGGGGGCCCTGGGGCCATCGCTGCTGGCCCTTCTCTCCCTGGCCGCTGCGGCTGTGCTTCTGGTCTCGTTCCGCCGGCGCCATCGCTGGCAACAGCTGGCGGGAAGCCTCTCGCTGATCCTGCTGGCGTCCGGGAGCGCCTGGCTGGCCTGGGCCGTGTGGACGAATCGGAGTCTCTGAGTTCTTCCGTCCGTAAATCCTTCGGGTTCCGTCCGGCCCATAGGGTCGGGATAACCATAGTTCACAAGTCTGAACTGAAAGGATGAACGAATCGTGTTGAAGCGTTCCATAATCATTCTGGCGGCCGTGGTGGCCTCCATGTTGGTACTGCAGCCGGCGGCCCAGGCCGCAGGGTTTGCCGAGTTCACTGATATTGGCGGACATTGGGCGGTGGACGCCATCAGCCAACTGCACGCCATGGACATCGTCAAGGGCGATCCGGACGGCCGGGTCCGGCCGGACGACCCCATCACGCGCGGCGAGTTTGTGGCTCTGCTCCTGCGCGTTGAGGACATCAAGGCCTCGGCGCGAACCGAATCGCCCTTCGTTGACGTGCCCGGAAACCACTGGGCCTTCGGCCTGATCCAGGCGGCGAAGGAGAACGGCATCGTCAACGGCGTCGACGCTACCCACTTCGGCCTGACCGACAACGTCACGCGGGAGCAGGCAGTAGCCATGATCATGCGGGCGGGGAAGGCTGTTGAACTCAGCCTTACCGGTCAGACCTTCGCCGACGTGGAGGCAGGCCGCTGGTCGGCCGAGGCCATCCAGTCTGCCTCCCGGGCCGGCATCCTGGACACTACCGCCACCGCCCTGAACGCCTTCCGACCAGCCGCTCCGGCCACGCGGGCGGAGGTCATGTCCATGCTGGCGAACCTGCTGGACGCCGAGACGAAGGCGGACATGCTGCCGAGCGATGACCAGCTTCTCAGCGTCATTCAGAACACCGAACTGACCACCGTGGAGATTATCAACAAGGGCTACCCGTTTGATTGGACCAGCGTCAGTTCACAGTCCGTCGGCGCCTACGCCGAGCTGCAGAAGATGGCGCAGTCCCTGTACGACCTGGGGGGCCAGACGGGCGGAAAGTGGAACTTCGTTGCCCCCACCTTCGCCAACGCCAAGGTGGTGCACAAGACCCAGCACATGGCCGTGGTTGAAATGGACGAGCATATTCAGTTCTCTGTCACCGGACCCAACGGCACCACCAACAGCGACCTGACCCAGACGCAGCGCTTTTACCTGCGCCTGGTAGGCGGCTCCTGGAGGATCTTTGCGGCCGAGCCCGTGGTCCGCTAAGCCATGTGATAACCGCAGAGAGCCAAAAATCAATAGAGGGGCCGCCCGACGGCGACCCCTCTATTTCGTTCTGCTTCACTCCCATGAGGCGTTGGAACCGGGTCCGCTCGGGACCAGACCCAACTCATCCAGGGACGGGAAGTAGGTGCGGCGGTTCGCCAGCACCTGGGCCGCCACCCTGTGCCCCAGCCGTACGGCATCT
>Ga0129297_10001938_pt1 | contig 10558 bp, 12 predicted proteins | sample I18A1metaG_FD_94708 | JGI IMG/M metagenome (GOLD analysis project Ga0129297, IMG submission 94708) | Lake sediment bacterial and archeal communities from Gulf of Boni, Indonesia to study Microbial Dark Matter (Phase II) - ​I18A1 metaG | ecosystem: Environmental > Aquatic > Freshwater > Lake >... | reverse complement strand
CAGTAGATGGGTTCCGTTGAAGTCGGGACTCACCTCTCTGATACTGAGACTGTAGAGCGGGGCTCCCCAAGGCACCGACATATTCGACAAGGCGAGCTGGAAGCCCAGAGAGTAGGCATATCTGAATCCCATCGAGAGGTCGATCTTGAACTCGGCGTCGTTGAACAGCAGTTCAGTCATGTTTGAAAGGATATCCTCGAGGCTTAGGGACAAGTTGTGCAGAGCCGACTCAGCCTGCCCTTTCCTTATCTGCCGTATCTTGGTTCTGGCCTCTGTAAGAGTCCTTCCGTCTTGGAGCTTCATCTTGGTCGCTACTTCGAAGTCCGTCATGTCGTAGTAACCTGTGTTGTTGACCGTGACAGGCACGGACAAGACCAGACTGTCATCAGAAAAGCTTGTCTGGAATCCGCCGACTGCTATGCCATGTCCCACCATGAGCGTCTGGAACGCCGAGTAGACAGCTGTCAACAGAAACGCAAGCAGCAGAAGCATAGATATCGTTATTGCCCAGCCTATGGCTCTGACACTCTGTCTCATTTGCACTTTTTCCTCTCTTTCGATCGCTTCTGCGGGAGGAATCCGCCGATCCAGATCGGTTCCGCTACTTCCTGACTTCGATCTGGGCGATCTGCTTGGCTTCTTTGGCTTTGGTTGCTTCTTCGCCCTCTTTCGGCAGCGAGATTATGATCTGGACGCCTCTTCTTGTCAGGATTGAGCCTATCCATCCCATGATGCCGAGGTAGAGTGCTCTGATTGCGTAGGTAATTAAAGGAGCCAAGGCTTCGCCGAAGACATTCATCAAGTCTTCCGATCCAGCGATCTGAAGGACGCCGATGAGAAGCTGATACGCGCTGGCTAATGTGAAGAGGAGCACCGCCACGCCGATGAAGAGGACTGTGAACCCTGAGATTTTGATGTTACCCACGGCAAAGTACACCTCGGACTAGATTTGCGGTCTGATTATTTAAGATGAGTAGAACTCTTCTACTATATTGGATGTCCATATGTCCAATAGAAGACCGCGGAATATGCGCGAAGAGTTGCTGTTGGTCCTCAAGCTAGCTGGTTAGCTTTGCTCCAGCAAGTTTCTCCATGGCTACGATGGCGGCTTGGGTTCCCTTGTCTCCCATCCCCTCTGCCTCAACCGCCCTTAACATCTGGTGGACCAACGCTGTTCCCGGCAAGGGTAAGCCTAACTCAGCTGCAAAGGAGAGGACAAGCCTGAGGTCCTTCTGCTGGTGCTTTATTTTGAAGCCGGGTCTGAAGTCTCGATCCACCATCTTCGGTCCGAGGTTCGAAAGCATCCATGAGCCAGCTGCTCCCGCAGTCACCACATCCAAAAGCTTCCTGAGGTCTATGCCGGCTTTGGCTCCGAGCATCAATCCCTCGGCGACGGCTTGGATGTTGAGTGCGCAGATCACTTGGTTGCAGAGCTTCGTCGTCTGGCCCATGCCTGAAGGACCCATATGGGTAATCCTTTTTCCGAGAACTCTGAAAATGGGTAAGCATTCCATGAAGGCTTCTTCGGGACCTCCGATCATGATGGACAAGGTTGCTTCCTTAGCGCCGACTTCGCCTCCGCTGACAGGAGCGTCCAGCATCTTCACGCCCCTCTTTGAGAGTTCCTCAGATAGTTTCCGTGCTACTGTGGGCGAGATGGTGCTCATATCGATCAGAATAAGGCTAGGATGGGCTCCGTGGATTACGCCTTCCGGTCCGAGGATAACCTCTTCCACATCCGGAGAATCAGTAACCATAGTCACTACGATGTCGGACTTCTCAGCCACTTCCTTGGGCGAATCAGCTCCGGAAGCTCCTAAAGCGATGACCTCGTCCATCTTCGACCTGGTTCTGTTCCAGATCGTCAAAGGGTAGCCAGCCTTCAGAAGGTTTAGAGCCATAGGCTTACCCATGACGCCTAGCCCTATGAAACCAATCTTCTTGGCGGTCACTTGAATAGCCTCCGAAGAAAGATAGCGATCACATGCGATAAAAAGCCTTTCATCTCTTAAGAGGAAGAATGATTCGCCCAACAAAACCCTTAAGAATCCGCGGCGTAAGCTTGTATGAAGGCGGAGACGAGACGGGCGGGTAGATCAGTTTGGAATGATCGCGGCGTTGGCATCGCCGAGGTCGAGGGTTCAAATCCCTCCCCGTCCACTGTGAAAAGAAATGTCGAGCATCATGTAGATTCGATTGGTTCCTAAGCATTTCTCTCAGTTGATGATCAGAAACATAAGTACAGTTAAAATAGAGGTTTGACAGCTGAATGTCCGGAGGAAAAAGAGTTTGGGCATAATCAGGGAAAATCTGCCGGTGAAGGGTGATAAAGGGGAGGGAAAGGTAACCGTCCTGTTCAACAGCGGCGCCTCAAGATCACTTGTAAGGAGTGATATCGCGGAAGGGCTTTCGACCTCAAAGGAGCTGCTGGTCCCAAGGGAGTTTACCGTAGCCAACGGAGGCAAGATTGACTGCAAATACCTTTGCGAGTTGATTGTAGAGATTGAAGGGAAAGAAATAGGTATAGAAGCCTTTCCAGTTGAAAATCTGCCAGCGCCGCTCATTTTCGGAGCCTTGGATATGGAAGCCTACATGATTAAACTCGACTTAGCTAAAAGGAGACTTGACCTCTCAGAGTTCACAGGATATATGTTAGCTCTTTGCATAGCCGTGCAAGTGTGAAGCCTTCAAAGGAGAGATCGCGGAGATCGAGAGTCCAAATCCCAGCGACCCCACCAGTACGCGGCAGACCACCTCAGCCGTTTGGTTAAACCGACAATCTTAGCTTCACTGATTTGCTGCAACAATGAGTTTTTCTTTTGTTGCAACAAACGAGCGCTGAGCCTTGACGTATGCGCCTCAGTAGCGAAAGTTTCACCAGAAAGACCCAAGGTGACACCAAACGCCAAGGCTGACAAGGAGACCGCTGGACCTAGACGCATTGATAGCAATCTACGAGTTCCAATTCCTCGAGAAAGGGACCCAACCATGAACCATACACGCTTGTTTCGAAATATGTCTCAAGCGAGGGGCGAAATCAGTTTCTCGGCTTAGGCGTATGTTGCCCTCCGCTTCATCTGTGTGTTCTGTATTGAGGGGTGTCAGCCTATTCAACAAGGTGTGCAGCATAGTCCACGTGGCAAGATAGGCTACAAACGCGTGGGGAGTTGTCCATCCCACGGCGTAGTGCATGACGCCTCTTTGAATGAGACACCATTCAGCCGCGGCCCCTCCAGCTCCAAAGAAGAACAAGTCCAGAAGAATAAGAGAAAAGCGTAGCGGCCTGTTTGAGTGACCTCCGTATCTCGACACGAATAAGGCATGCGCTGACAAGACATATAGCGCCCAAGATGTCCCGCCAAAGAAACATGTAAGCATCACTTCAATCGGCACAGCTAAGACAAAGAAGGAGCTGCCACTCGTGCCCCAGTACCCAAAAACTAGAGTGCCAACGTTCTCAAAGGCAAAGTCGAAGACCATCAGGAAGACTCCGATGACCAAGGCGATCTCTAGATTCCTCCTAGTGGCCTTCCGAAACTCCAATAGGAACAAGAGAAACGAAACCGATGGAATGATCCACCAGTTGAAGGGTATCGAGGAAGGAACAAAGAAAACTCCTAATCCGAAGAAGAAGACAATGAACTCCAGTGCAAAATCGTAAATTGATCGTTCGACGGTCATTTACCTGTTCATCCCTCACCTTAGCGGACATTTTACAGCACCATCAACGGAGGGATGATTTATAGGTTGCTGTAAAAAGAGCGTAGAATGCGGTTTGCGTCACAACAAGACTTAATAGTTGTGCTTGATAATTAAGAGGAAAACTTCGTGTACCGAATAGGAGATCTAGACATCAGATGAACATATTTCGCAAGGGGAAGCCCCCAGTCGACAAGCAAGCGAAGAATAGATCGAACTTCAGAGGCTTGTATTTTCTTCTGAAGAACTGCCGATTTCACCTCATAGCCCCATACATAAATGGGTTCGTAGTCTTATTTGGGTTTCTCAGCGCGTCTGATCCGGCTAATCTCTTCTCCATCGACACGGCGCTGATTTTTCTCTTTTCAGTCCTTCACACAGGAGCCATCTACTCACTGAACAATGCATATGATGTTGAATCTGATAAGAAACAATTGACGGCCGACAGAAGCTTCGCACGGTGGAACCTGTCAGCCAAGAATCAGGTTGCGTTAGGAAACCTTTCAAAAGGAAAGGCGTCTCTATTTTCCATTGGCTTATTCTGCCTATCAACCCTCTATTTCTATCTGGCCGGAGGGTTACTGCCAGCATTTCTCGCCATAACTATCTCCGTTGTCGGGTGGGCTTATTCGGCGCCCCCACTAAAACTGAAGAACCGATTTCTTTTGGATCTAGTAATACACGGCTTGTTCTGGGGAAGTTTCCTTTTTCTCATGGGCTCCTCGATGAAAAACATCGGTTCCTTGAATTCCTCTATGCCCAGCCTGATTCTCGTCTTCCTTGCGTCCATTCTATGGGAGTTTCACAATTGCTTCGAGGATTACCACGCGGATAAAGAGACTGGGAACTATACGTCCGTCGTTCGGCTCGGATTGAAGAGGTCCTTTTACGTCTACGTGCTTTTGGTGAGCGTCGCCCTAGCCTATTCCATCTTTCTCGTACCAGTAATGTGGTCGGCAGCCGCGTTTCTAGGCGCAATGATACTATATCTTGTGAGCGGACTGAAGATTGCGAGGAAAAATTCTCTTAAGACCCTGTTTCTGCCTAGAAAACACTTCTACTTGGCTGATCTGCTCTTGTTTCTCTGGATAGCTATATCCCTGTTCTTCCGATGAACGGCTTCGAATCGATAAAGGAAATCCGGTAGCATGCGTCCTTAAGAGTATGAGGCTTCTGTACGATATCATAACCGTTCAAAGGAATCATCAGCCAAGGGACGGCTTGCGAAGAGAGTGATGAATGCTGTCGCTAACCGGATGGAAAAAGGACTGCGTTAATGCTCTCTAGAAGAGCTTTCAATGCAACGATCAGATCCCCTATTTTCCACGATGTCATGCTGCGCGAGCGCTGGTGGACAAAATCTTAAAAGCGTGTAGATCAGCTCTCTGATATAGGTTGAGATCAATGGTTCACTGTACAAAATGTGGCAGGCAGAACGAAGATAGCGCAAAGTTCTGCGTCAATTGCGGATACGAGCTCTCTCCCGAGAAACTGAAAGAGAAGGAGGAGGACCAGTGCTTCGGATCGAGAAGCCGCGGTAAAGAGGAATGTTTCGGTCTTCCGTACGGCGGCGTGATCGCTGGCGTAGTTTTTGGGCTCTTCATAGTGATCATCGGGTTCGCGACGCTGTTTGAGCTGGATGTTGGACGCTTCATCGGGCCCCTCGTAGTGGTCATTATAGGAATCCTGATCATAGCAGGCGCTATCTACGGGCTCAGCCGCAGACCAAGACGATAATGCTCGTTCAGCTAAAAGAATAGCCGCACTCGGCCAAACCGCAGCCGGCGCATGTCTGCCTATGGTTTAGCCGTGATATCATCACTCTGGCTATTATCCAGTAGGTAACTAAGGTTAAATAGTACAGATCGAGGACGATACTGTCTACTTCACTGATCCCGATGAGGAGAAGGAAGGCTCCTAGAACGAATAGGGAATTTAGGCAGAAATGGAATGCGCCCCTATTCACGGGCAGGTTATACTGCAGTAACCCGCAGGTAACCCCCATAAATCCCAGCCCGAAAGCAAGCCTCCCCGCTTCGCCGACATTCAACCCAAAGACGATAAACAGCAGAGCTCCAAAGAGAGATGCAGTCGCGCCTATGATCAGTCCTCCGCAGCCCGCACAGTAAGTTTTCCCCCTCAACTCTAAGACGTGTGAAGAGAAGTTTCCGCACGTAGGATGATGCCCCTTGAAGACTGTGACCTTCTCCGCCGCGCTTTTTCGGGCTTCCTCGGAGGCATGATCGCTATGGACTCCAACATAGCTTACACGCGAGCATTTTGAGGGGTAGATACCTGCTATCGCGCCTAGGATGCAGATTGCTCCGAAAACCAAGAAGGTGAACTGCTTGCGGAAGGCTAAGGTCGCCGTGTATGCTGAAGTGCTGAACGCCAACGATGCGAGGATGAACAGCCCAAGCAACGATGTGCCTGTGTACGCGAAGGAAACCAGCCTGTAGCGGTTCAGCTTACTCTCGTCTCCCGTGCCTGATAGTAGCCTCACCGTCGCCCCGAAGACCTCGGCATCCTAGGCAGACGGACGTCCATTGGACATCTTTAAGCTCGTTCTTTTACGTCGGGTATCCTTGAAGGACCTTGTAGTCTGTCCTCGCAGATATATGTCGCTATCGCTTCTCTCGAAGGGCAAAGTAGATAATCGCGTTAGCTACGACTAACAGTCCAATGCCGACCACAAAGTAGGCCAATGTCGCCCTAGCAGTGAAAACGTCTGTGGCGTAGTTGCTCAACAGGAAGGCAACGAAGAACGAGAACAGACCTCCAAACAGATCTCCCAGAGCTTTTCTTGGGCTTCTCTCAATTATCATCCTCAGCACCGAGAGGAGAATTCCCCATATCCCGGTGGCATTGAAGAAGAAGACGGCAGCGTCAAGCAAGATTATCGGGGGCTTGATGAAAATTCTCTGATCAGCCATGCGCTGGAAATAATCAGCTACCACCGCGGCTTCAACAGGATACAAAAGGTATGTCAAAGCCAAGAGCACAAGGACGACGCCAGCCGACACGAAACCCAAGACCTCGGGGGCCTTTGGCGGTCGCCTTTCAACTCGCCTCACTTCGGAAGGCTGAACAGGAGCACCCAGAGCTGTGCCACATTTGGGACAGAACTTCGTGCCTGGTTCGACTTTTTCTCCGCATTTTGGACAGTTTGATACTTGGCTTCCGGGTTCAGGCTCTCTTTCCAAGATCGTCAGCACTCCTTCTTGAGTGTTACGTAGTATCGGTCTCATATTTACCTTTGCCTACGCAATAGATGCATCTCAAGTTGCAGTTCTGTCCTAAGGGAAGAAGGTTTTTAAGAGCCCAGCGTCGCAGACAATGTGAAGGAGGCTGTGACCAATGGTTCGATGCGCGAAATGCGGAACTGAAAACAAGGAAGACGCAAAGTTCTGCGTTCAGTGTGGAGCCTCTTTGCCCGCTGCTAGGGCAAGAAGCGAGAAACAGGAGAAATACGAAAAGACTGAGACAGATGTCTGCTTCGGTCCAGTTCGACCAGTGAGGTACTTCTGGCTTATTATTGGTATGTTGATCATTCTCTGGGGCGTATCCCAGCTCGTTGAGGTTCTTTTCGACGTAACGCTCAACATCTGGCCCTTCATCGTGATAGTCTTGGGACTGTACATAATCTACCGAGTTCTGTCACGCCGTCGCCCATCATGAGAGTCCCCCCGATCGCTGATGTCCGGATGTAGATTAAGGTCCCTCGACTTCGCAGTGTCACCAAAGCAGACAATATCCAGCACTCCAAGTCCAAACGCATGGTTTATTTGACCCACGACACACTTCCCTTATTGCATATGCAGCTAGCCTTCAGAAACGGGAACCTTCTTACGCCCATACTCGAGCCTTGGTACACGGGTCTTGAGGACCCTGCGGAGGCTCAAAACCGAGTTCTCACAGAACTGCTGAGAATGTACAGCAGAACGGAATATGGCAAGGAACACTCAGCCTCCGAAATTGGGAGTATGGTGGATTTCAGAGAGAGTTTTCCCAGTATTGGCTATAGGGGGCTCGTCAAATATCTTGACAAGGTGAAGGCCGGTCACTATGAGGTCCTTCTTCCGGAGCCGCCTGTCTGCTGGGTTATGACACGTGGCTCGACGGGGGCTGCCAAAGTGTTGCCTGCAACACGGACGCATCTTGATCAGATTTTGACTTGCGGAGCTCGTGCATTTCTTAACTACTCTCAGAGGAAGCAGGATTCCGGGATTCTGACTGGCAGAATATTGAACCTAAACTTCCCTTCGAGAGTAGCTGAGATGGATGGAGATGCGGGAAAGGTGAGTTATGGGTACAGCTCTGGAACATACGCAAGGTTTTTCCCGTCACTCGGCAAAGCTGGCTTGGTACCACTGCAGGAAGAGATCGATGCCTTAGGTTCCGGGGTCACTCGACAAGACTGGGAGAGACGGTTCGAGCTCACCTATTCAAGAACGGCATCCGAGGACGTAACAGCTGCGATGGGGGTTGCCCCGGTTATACTTTCGTTCGCAGGGTTCGTCAGGCGCAGATATGGAAAACTGCCTAAAGATCTCTGGAAGGTCCACGCCGTCTTCTGCACGAGTGTGAGGAAGATTCATTACCGGTACGCGCCCAAGCTTCGGAGGTATTTCGGAGAAGTGCCGGTTGTCGAGATTTACAGCGCAACAGAAGGAGTCTTCGGTCAGCAGTTGGACGACTTGCCTTATGTTGCGCCAAACTATGACAAGTACCTCTTCGAGGTTGAGACGGGCAGAGGGGTGAAGATGCTTCACGAACTCCAGAGAGGCGAATGGGGAAGGCTGATAATCTCCTCGTGCATGTTTCCAAGATACGCTATAGGCGACATGATTGAGGCAATGGGCAGGAACTATTTCAAGGTCTTCGGCAGAGACAAAACCTTACACATACTGGAACATAGACTGTACCGGTTTCTCTTCGGATGGTTTCTCTAAGGCCGAGGGTGCCTCCTCGACGCGGTTACAGCAGCGTACACAGCGGCTATGATGATGGCTAAGCCAAGGACGAGAATGAGGAAGGGCCAGACGGTTTGGAGCCCAAGTATCCCAGCTATGGCGAGATATGCCGCTATGCCGACAAATACCAAGATCACGCCGGCTACCAGTGGTGCAGCTGGACTGACCTCTTCTTTCTCAGCTTTTTCAGTTTTCTCGGATTTCTCCGCCTTTTCAGCTTTTTCTGCCTTTGCTGCTTTCTCAAACTTCTCTAACCTTGCCCGTTCAGCGGCTATTTCGGGTTTCAGACTTGCGCCGCAGTTTGGGCAGAAATTCTCCTTCTCAGAAACTTCTCTCCCACATCTTGGGCAGTAGGGCATTCCATCCACCTCAGATTGGCATCTCTTTGTTCTTCAGCTTTCACATCTTCCCTAAAATCTTTTACCTAGCAAGCGGCTGCCCGCCTATGATTGTGTTCATCCCCAAGAAGGTCTTGACGATTAGCAGAGCAATGCCTTTCTTAGACATTGCAGGAAGAGGGAAAGTATAAGTGTATCGAATGTGATGTCATATACGATATCGCCGGTGATAGCTTGCGAGAACCATCAATTCCGTTCAGACAGTGGATCAGGCACACCGCAAGCGTTCCGAAAGGTCTTCTCCGATACTATGTACTTAGGCTGCTGAAGGAGAAACCGATGTCGGGATCAGAGATTGTGGAAGAGATCGCGAAGGAGACAGGCGGCCGGTGGAGACCAAGTCCTGGCTCGCTATACCCCCTGTTGGGTTGGCTTCAGGAAAACGGCTACACAAGAGAGACGCCAACCGAAGAAACCGGGATGAAACGCTATATGCTCACTGAAAAGGGCGGGAAATTCTTTCAGGAACAAACGCATCTGAAGGAAAGATTGGAGAAAAGGCTGGAATCTTGGGTGCCTCAATTGTTAAGCGGGTTCTGGCTTAGCTCACACCCCGAGAAGATGCGGAAGCTCAGGGAGCCCACTAGGAGGTTCCTTAAGGCGCTTATCGGTCTTAGAGCGACGGTGGAGCACAATCCGACAGATCAAGCGCTCCGCGAGGTAGAAGAGTTTCTAGAGAAAACTGCTGAACGGATTGAAGAGATGAGGAAAGACTTAGGGAAGCGAAAACTAAGCAGGTGAAGATGGCTTCAGATGAAGGCGAAGACCGTGGGTGAGCACTCCTTAAGCCGTTTTCCGGCCACGGTAGCTGCGGTGCTTTTGGTAGCCATGGTTATCATAGAAATCCAGCTCCTCCTCGGCTTGTCACCAGACTTCCGATCACGTCTTCCATATCCCGTGGACAAAGCCATCAGCTGCACATCCTTGGCCCTCGGCCTTTTGGGAGCATACGCTCTTTCAAGGAACAGTGCTACAGGTGCTTACTTTGCTCTCCTGAATTCGGTGTTGGAGGTCGTCTCAGCGTCTTTCTTTCTTCTAAAGGTTTTCGCTGCGCCGCAAGTCAATCTTGCCCAAATGGCGTCTGCCGTCGCTTTGTCTGCCCTAGGGTTCTGTGTGATTGTGTGTATCTTCAGTGCAGGCTTTGACCGCCAGAGGTTAACAACCGCAACGTCCAGCGACCCGGAGCCGTTAGACCGTGAGAACGGACCTGTCGTGAGCGGGATGTATGCGCTGGAAACCATTGACGTGATGAAGAGATATCATCTGGGCCCGAATATCGTCTCTGCTGTCGACGGCGTCAACATGAAGGTCCGAAAGGGCGAGTTTGTGGCCATAATGGGGCCGTCGGGAAGTGGCAAATCGACCTTGCTGAACCTTATCGGAGCATTGGATAAGCCTTCTTCAGGCACAGTCTTGATTGATGAGGCAATGGGCAGGAACTATTTCAAGGTCTTCGGCAGAGACAAAACCTTACACATACTGGAACAT
>Ga0129297_10001937_pt1 | contig 10558 bp, 11 predicted proteins | sample I18A1metaG_FD_94708 | JGI IMG/M metagenome (GOLD analysis project Ga0129297, IMG submission 94708) | Lake sediment bacterial and archeal communities from Gulf of Boni, Indonesia to study Microbial Dark Matter (Phase II) - ​I18A1 metaG | ecosystem: Environmental > Aquatic > Freshwater > Lake >... | reverse complement strand
GTCTTTAACTAATTAAAAACATAATGGAGGGTCTGTAATGAAAAACTTCATTAAAAGCAAGAAAGCAATCTCACCCATCATCGCTACACTATTGCTCGTAGCAATTGCGGTAGCCGCAGCGGTCATCGCATACTCATGGGTCATGGGCTTCATCGGAGGCACGACAGCAACGACACCACCAGCGCAAGGTCAAATTACCGTTGAAAACGTAGCTGGTCTCGTAGATGGTGCAACGTCGGTTACGATAACTGTACGGAACTCAGGTAACAAAGCAGTTACTATGTCCACCATATACGTTACGGATACGAATGGGACATCGGTGGATTCATTGAAGGAAGGATCTGGAAGCGGGACTTGGCAAGGAACTGCAGGCATCAGTGCTGGAACAACCCAAGATTATGTCTGTGAATTCTCAGCTCCAGTCATAACGGGTCATGGCTACACATTTAAGGTGGTCTGTACTGACGGGACAACGGCAAGCTCGACTTACACCTGTAGCTAAATGGTATGAGGTAGTATGAATGAATACCCTGAGTACGGGCATCCCGATCTTAGATCGCCGGGGAGGATTAGCGGTGGGGCTAAATCTATTGATCGGAGAACCAGAAGCGGATGCCCACCATTTTGTTTTTAAAATAATTCTAGAGGCCATCCGAAACAAATTATCCATAGTCTATACTAATATAGATCGTTCTGTTGAAGAGGTCATAGATGAATTAAGTCGGCTCGGTTGTGATCCTGAACAAACTGAAAGGGAAGGATTGCTTAGTTTTTTAGATTTATATTCGTTAAGGCAAAAATTTGAAGTGATTCTTCCGCGCGTGTTAAAAAATGCGAAAATCCTTGTGGTTGATTCTCTCAGCAGCCTGATATTGCCTCACAGCCAAATTAGTGAAACGCAAGACGTATTGGCTGTTCTTCGCTCCGTATCTCGGAGCAATAACCTAGTCTGCCTGCTTTTAGTTGTTCGTGACCTTCACGATGTGAAGGTCATGGCACTGCTTAAACACTTCTGCGACTCAGTCATAGAGTTCTTCATAAAGGAAACCGGACAAGGTCGGATGCAACGCTTTTTTAGGATTCTAAAAATGTTACCCTATCCCGCAGACTTGCAAGCATATCCATTTTCTATATCAGCAGAAGGTATTATAATTGAAGAATATACACGCACCTAGGCGTTTTCTTCGTGATCAACGCGCTGTTAGTGCCATCATCAGCTACGTGATGATTGTTGGCATAATAGTGGCTGGGGTTTCAGTCGCATATAGTTGGGGTCGTCCTCTAATCTATGGGATGCGCGATAGCGGTATGATTCAGCGAATTGAGGGTGACATGGAATCTTTAGCGGATAACACGTGGCAAGTGGTACATGAGGGTAGGAATAGCCAGCGTACTACTACTTTCAAATTTGATAGAGGAGCCCTTTTTGTTTTACCAGCTGGAAGTTACGGAAATATTAATTTCACATTTACAGGGCCTTCCTTAAGCACACAGCGCACGTGTAATGTAGGTGCGATAGAATTTCAACTACACGATTCCTATACAACATTAGTTGAAGATAATGGGATTATGTATTATCGAGGCGGGTCCGATATTGCGGCTAGCTCCACCACCCAAGGAGGAGCCTCAGTTTCACGAATTGCGTTAGAGAAAATTGGTAGTTTTTATGTGATCGTTCGATTTGATATGCGGGCATTCCTCTATGATTATACTGACTCGAGTGGTAGCTTACATATCATTCTCTATCTTTACCAATTAAATGCAACTTCTAGTGGTGCTACGGGAAAGGGGCCAGGTCCGGTTTATGTCACTGTAAAAAATGTTGGGACCGAATATGCGCAAATTGCGTCATACACGCCTTCTTCTTCTGGCACTCTTAAGGTTACTGCTCGGTTCAATAATGGACCTGAACAAAACGCTCTCAGCCTAATTTCTTCAAAAGGGCAGCAGGTGACCATTGAAATGTTCGTTACTAAATTGGAGGCAAGCATGCAGTGAAACAACTGGCCAAGCTTGTGCGACGGTTTTTACACGACTCTCGCGGGCAATTTGAATTCGAACATGTGTTCCTTGGGTTGGGTTTATCGACAGTGATTCTCGTTACTATAGCTGCTTCTGCAAATGTTACTATTTCCAACTCTGATCAAATAGCTGCCTCTGCAAAGTTCAACCAAATCGCCGTCTATGTAAGTAGCGCCGTCACTGATGCATTTCTCGTAGCCCGAAAGAGCGATGTAACCTTTCCGAATGCCACGTTAATTATCGTCACAACGTTGGATTTCCCGAGTGAGTTTAGGGGGCACATTTACGTAGTTAATGTTACCGATGTGGACTCGGATGGGAAACTTGACATTTACGTATATGCCGTAGACCATACTGATTGGTATGGAGTTGCCCCAATACACGGGATTGAAGTTAATAATACCGCAGAAAAGTTCATTGTAAATGGCACGTTAGCTAGCACCATGGCGAAACCAGCTGTTAAATTCTATCGTTATATGGTTGGATCTACCGTGTACATTTGGGTAAATTTAGTTAATGATGTTAAGCCAACGTTTTAAGGTGCACTATATGTTGAAGTTAAAGCGAAAAAAGGAAAAAGACGAGCTTCCTCTAATCCCTCCACTCCCTGATGCTCCAATGATTGCAGAAGCTGGGAATGACGGTGTTAAGGAGTTAGTTCCTCTTTTTGCGTATCGTAAAATTGTTGAAAACCCTGAGCCCAAATACATTGTGCTTGAACCTCCGCTTACAGAACAGGAAACTGAACTTGTTGCTAAAGTAAAGAAGTTTCTATACGATGAGACCGAATTTGATATTGAAAGTGATAAGAAAAAGGGAGAAGATTGGGTTCTTAATACGCTTCGAGAAGAGATTTGGAAGGCAATCAACCGCCACATGTTATCGGTTGATTCAGGTGTCTTCAATAAGATTTATTATTACACAAGTCGAGACTTCCTAGGTTACGGGAAAATCAATCCGCTTATGCATGATCCCGAAATTGAAGACATAAGCATTAGTGGCTACAATATCCCTGCTCATGTCATCTTGCGTGGTCATCGGTACTATCCGACTTCGATAGTTTACAATCAGGAAGAATTAGACAGCGAGATTCTCCGCTTGGCCTACCGTACTGGGCGACATATCTCAGTTGCACAACCAATTCTAGATGCCCCTCTCCCTGACGGAAGCCGAGTTCAGCTCACCTACCAGAAGGAGGTTTCTACACGTGGTAGTGTCATTCAAATCCGTCGTTTCCGTGAAGACCCATTCACTATCGTCGATCTTGTGCTGAACAATACGTTATCCCCAGAGATTGCCGCGTTTACATGGTTCGCAATAGAAAATAAGGCTAGCGTCCTTGTTTGCGGAGGGACTGGAGCCGGGAAAACAAGCACTCTCAACGTGTTATGCATGTTCATTTTACCCTCTCTAAAGATTGTAACTATCGAAGACACGGCGGAAATCCGGCTTACTCACTTAAACTTAACAAGCTTTGTTTCTCGTATTGGCTTTGGCGCACGAGCTGAAGAACGAGGAGATATTCCGTTATTCGAACTACTCAAAGCTTCGTTGCGACAAAGTCCTGACTACATCATCGTTGGCGAAATTCGGGGACAAGAGGCGTTTGTCCTAATGCAAGCGATCGCCACGGGGCATGGGGGCTTGTGTACTATCCACGGCGATTCAGTTTCCTCGATTATCAATCGTCTTATCAGTCCGCCGATGAGTACTCCAAAGGAACAGGTTGCAGAGTGTGTCGATCTTTATGTTGTGCAAGGGAAAATAACAACACAGGATGGGAGGGTGGGGCGTCGGATTTTCTCTTTAGGCGAAACCGTTGTGTATGACCCCAACACGCGTGAGATAGTTACCCGTGACCTGTTTAATTGGGATCCGATCAACGATATTTTCACTGCGCTTCAACCGGGTAGCCGCTACTTGGAAAAGGTCAGTCGTCGATCTGGTATTCCAGCCGACCAGCTACTCGAGGAAATTCGACGTAGAAGAACTGTACTTGAGTGGATGGTGCAAAGAAGTCGCACAGATCCAGAGGAACGCCATTACACGTCAGTGACCTCGCAAATCCGGCAGTATTACTCCAACCCCACGGAAGTTTACGAACGGGCAACTAAAGAGTTGAAGGAGGGAGCCGGATGACGCTCCGTGAACGTTTATTCCGGCGCACTCAGAGATTACAAGCTTTCAAGCCTGAATTGAAGGTGCCAACGCCAAAAGAGAGGCTAAAGCATTGGTGCACTTATGCCGATAGTCACATGGCTAACTCAAAACTGGTTTCTCGTCTTCTTCCTCAACTTGGCTTCCTAGAGTATTGGCTTAAAAAGGGTGGAATTCTAGTTGAACTCCGCAGTTATGTTAACCTAATCTTCTATTCCATCAGAACAGTAGCGATATCCGCATTTATTCTTTTTTTCGGCCTCGGCTTAATCTTTCTTCTTCCCTCCACCATTCTTCTTCCCTCTTTCCCACTTCCACCTTTCTTGTCCTCAATTTCTATTTCTTATCAAGTTCCACCTCTCCTTCTTGGATTTGTATACATGTTCATCCGGGTGTTGCTTGTTTTACCCATGGTTATTCTAATCAGCATAGTGGCAGCTGTCGTTACAGGGCTTCTCTTCGTTTTTTACCCCTACTCTAAAATGGTAGAACGCCGGGCGAAATTCGAAATTGAAGCGCCTTTTGCCTCTGCCTACATGAGCATTCTCAGTAGTGCGGGTTCTCCTCCAGCACGAGTCTTCGAACGTATGGCGGAAACAGCCTCCTTGTTCGGCGAAATTGGTAAAGAGGTTAAAATCATCGCCCGAGACATTGTGTTGTTTGGGCGTGGCATGATTGAGGCCTTGGAGGCAGCTTGTTTCCGAAGTCCGTCTGAAAGTTGGAGCGATCTCTTGAAGGGAACTTTCGGCACGATTCAGTCTGGAGGAGATATCTCCCGATACTTCCACGAAGCAACACTTAGCTTAATGGAACTTAGGAAGACCGAGTTCGAAAGATATAAAGAGGTTCTCAGTCGTTATGCCGTGGTCACCAACAGCGTTCTCTGCGTTGGACCCCTACTTATTGCAATTATGCTCTGTGTCATGGGCATCTTTGGAGGTGCTGTGGCTGGGATCCCCATCACTATCCTTTTAGTCATGTTAGCTTTTGGAATTATTCCAGCCATTGCGGTTTCCTTAGTTCTCATGTTAGATGCGATTACCCCTCCATTAGGCAAAGGAGGCTTACCAGATGACGTGGCAAAGGCACGACAGTGGGCGAAGCGATTTTTCTATATTTTCATCGTTTTCGGGTCTGGTGCAACCGGAGCTTTAGCAATAATTGCTTATTTTCCCCCTATTTCTCAGTACATGCCATTCACAATTCCATACCTCCACGTTTTAGTTCCAGTATTCACAAGCGTCATAATTGGCTTAGTTCCCTTCATCCTCTGGGATCTACGCTTTAGATGGTGGAGAAATAAAATTGAACGCAACCTACCAAACCTTTTGCGTGACGTAGCCGAAGCCCAAAAAACTGGTATGAGCTTCATCGCAGCCCTTCAGCGAGCTAGTGAAAAGGATTATGGACCACTTAGCAAGGAGATGCATAAAGTTTGCTTGAAAATGGCGGCAGGTGTGACCTATGAAGAAGCATTAACCTCGATGGCATACCGAATCAAGAGCAGGCTCGTGGATCAGGCAACAACCTTAATTGTGGAGGCGGGTCGCTCGGGTGGAAATGTCCAAAAACTTATGGACCAAATCGCAACCTACATCAACGACCTTCAGACGATGGACCAACGACGCAAAGCAGAACTAAAAGGCTTTGAATACGAGGTTTATGCGATGTTTGGCGTATTCCTTTTCTCCTTAACAATGATCTTCACCGTTCTCATCTCCTCTATGCCGAACACAGCTACCACTGCTTCAGCTTCACCTTTCCCCTTCTCAATTGGAGTTGATAAGGAGTTGTACCGAGTTCTATTCTTCGCGGTTTCTGCGAGTGAGGGGGTAGCTTCTGGGCTTGTCGCTGGAAAATTGGGTGAAGGAACTGTTTACGGAGGAATAAGACACGTGGTCATTCTTTTGGCACTGACGTTGATTACTTTCGTGGTCTTTGTCCGCATCTGACGAGATGATTGGTGATTCCATGTGGAAACCTCTAAGGAAGTTTCTACGTGACAAGCGAGGATCAGCGAGTTTAGATTACATAATCGCTGTAGGGATCATAGTTTCTGTCCTAGTTTATGTAATTGGGGAGGGCGCTAACACAGTCCAGACAACTAGCTCGCAGATACAAGGCGAGACATTGTCGATGCAAGCCGATCAGTTCTCCAGAATTTTGCTCGAGGATCCAGGGGCTCCTCCTAATTGGAGTAGCATCAAAGAACCAGATCGACCGGGCCTCGGTATTTACGATCCGTACCTTTACAATTATACTAATGGCGAAGGCCGGCTAATCATCGATGAGAATAAAACGATGCGGCTCAGTCCCTACGGGCAACGGTACATCCCATATATTGGTGGTGATCCGTACTACGACGCAAATTACCACGTCATCTCCCCGCAACAATATAACATGCGTGGAGCATTTGGCTTGAATGCAAGGGGGTACAACTTCCGCCTTGTTATTCGCCCTGTCTTTCAGGTTACGTTAAGTGTCGCAAACCAGACTGGATACATGGACTCTAGTCACCTTGCTATTGTAGTCACGGTAGCCGGATGGAGTGGCAACCGTATCTCAGGGGCAAGGGTTTATGCCAGAATTATCGGGTGTGATGGAAACGTATTCACACCTTCTGTCTCTGGCAACTCTACCCAATCCAATGGTCAATTAAGTTTCACAACAACCATCAACGGCACCGCAAACGGGCGTTACGCAATTCTAGTCCTCGCTTCAAAGAAAAGCTTCTACGGTTGGGCGGCCACCTTCTTTACATATAGAGGAGGAAGTACCTCGTGGAATTCAAAATACGATGTTCGTCCAACCTTTTACCGGAACACCTACCTTAGAATGACTGCAAACGTAACGGTAGGCAAAAATGGAGCAAGTGCAGATCCGGATACGGTAAGAGTCAATTATTTCTGGCCTGACGGCTCGTTCCAACAATCCGACTTAAGTTTGAATAAAACTAGCACCTTACTCGGTGGGGCAACAATTTGGCGCAAATCCCTCTCCGCCCCGTTTAATGGTCCATATCCAATTGTTGTTTTGGCATACAGAGGTAGTGCTGCAACATATGGTTATGCTGTTTCATCGTATCCTATGACGGTGGATTATGGATCTCGGTTAGTGCCTGAAAGCAATTACATATTGATCACTCGTATGGCAGTAATTAAAGGGTCAATTTACGAAGTGCTAATCTACTTCTGGAGGTAAGGGCGAAAAGTTGAGTCAACGTAGACTTCGAAACCGGAGAGGGCAAATGTATACAATAGAAGCGGTTATAGCATGTGTTTTGATACTGGCCTTTAATTTCTTCGTTTCCAGTTACGTCACTCCAAGTCGGTCTTCACCTTCCGTTAGGCAATTGCAACGGGTTGGGCAAGACGCTCTTTCTACCCTTGCAGAAAATGGTGATTTAACAAATTTCGTTGAGCAGGCGAAATCCGATTCCAATCAATTTGATGACCTTGACACCCGGGTTGGCTATCTAATCCACGTGCAAGTGGCTGACATTGGATATAATCTCCGCCTCAAAAAAATTAACTCTAATGGATCTACATCTTTGTTGGCATCTTGGACTGAAACAAGTCGCCCGGTTCCACCTGGGGCAGACGTAGTTTCGGTCCAATATCAACTAAGTGGCTGCAATTACACTTACGAAGCGAGAATTGTTGAACTGGACCTCTGGCACATGGGAGGCGTTGGCTAGGTGCTTTTTAAACTGGCGAAAAAAGGGCAGTTCTTCATTTTAATGGCGGTAGTCATATGCTCCCTTGTATTCTCGCTTTGGGGTGCAGCTGCCCAAATGCGCAGAGGACCTGCGCTAATTTATGCGACTGATCTGAACTACTTGCTGGACAATATAAAGAACGATGCGAACCGTGTGGTTCAGATAAGTCTCGCTGAGTATTCTAACCCTGCCTCAAACTCAACAGGGCTCGAAACCATTTTGTCAAGTAACCTCAATGACTGGAAGGGAAAAACGCGAACTTACCTTCGCGGAAAAGGCTTTGAGTTTTATTGCACGTACGCCGTAACCGAAGATCTAGGTCGCGGGCAAGACTATAATAAGAATCCAGCAAAATCAGAAACAATAGTTTCATTCACTGTTTCAATAATCTCGCCGAGTGCAAAGGTAACTGACAGCTTTATCGTTCGTGCAGGGCTATATCTTAAGGTCATTGAAGGAAGACTAAATCGTGATAGTACAATTAAGATCCGTGTTACTTGGAACGGAGAGAACGGAGCGCTAATTGCGGGTTGCACCATATCAGGAACTACATCGCCATCTGGTGGTACACTAGATGTCACGGATAATGGGGATGGAACTTACACGGTTACGGTAAGCGGTGCCTATAAGGTGAAAACTGTGAATGCCATTGATCAGCATGCAATTTATGTTCAGAGGAGTTGAGAGGAGGTGGTAAGATAAGCTTGGAAAAGTTGAATCTTTTACATGGGATTAACTGATGTCCCAGATGTTGGCATACTGGCTGAAAAGTTGGAATCCCCGCACAAGAGGTAGATAATTTATATATAATAAAATTCGATAATTGTGGTAACATATAAATGTCAAAGAAAATTCTCTTGGAAAAGTTGATCAAGTCAGGACGAGGCGTTAGTGTTGTCATTGCAACCTTACTGATGGTAACCGTGATCCTAGCTGCAAGTTTTGTAGTTTACGTAGCAATGATGGGACAGATTCCTGTTTGGCAACAAACTGCACGTCCGCCATCTGCTGCCTCGCCACTTCTCATCGACCAAATCGGTTGGTACGATAAAAATAATAATAAACGCCTAGATGGGGGCGATGTACTTGGGCTAGTCGTAATTAACAATGGGGCAAACGTACTCACCATTGACCGCGTTTATATTGCTGACATATCCGCAACTCTCATTGGAGGCATTTATATGATTTCTTCAGGTGGAAAAATAACAGTTTGGACAAACGTTTCGCCCCCTGCTTCATTTAGTCTTGGGAAACCAGTGAAAATAGCCGTCGCCACAACTCGTGGTGAAATTGGAATTACTTTCTTTCCACCATCAGTTCCTTCTTTGCAATCTTCACTAGACCATGACTATCTCTACATGCATGGGAATGTGATGACTGGTATGAAAAAAGGCCCTGCATTTTTCATGGATAATTCCCAACCGAATACACAAAATTCTCCAACAACCCTTGAAGTTAGCAGCAGTGGAATTTATTTCTACACAAACCCGCTTGGCGAATCCTTTTTGAAAGGTACCCCCCACAAATTTGAAATTCACTTATGGTTACAAGGAAGCGGAACCGTTCTAGTAAAAATGTTGGACTGTGATCAATATGGCGTTATGACTGATGTTACCGGGGTAGCATCGGAAACTTTTGACACAGGGAAAAATTATAAGGAGTTTACGTTTGGGCTTACTAACCCTGCCTATGTGCTCCAAAATGGTCACCGCCTTGTCCTATGGGTTGGCTCTTCATCAGGTACATTCACCTTAAACTTGGATGGCGGTAACTACCACAGTAGGATACTTGTCAGCGTTTAGTATATAAGGTGAAAAAAATGCTTATCCATTTTCTGCGTGAGCGGAAGGCTGTATCAACGATTATATCAGCAGTCCTACTAGTTTCAATAGCGTCTCTGGCAATCGCCGTGGTATATTCGTGGAATGCCGGGCTCATCCAACAGTGGTCGGGCTGGACTCAAGCTGAGTCAACTGGGCATTTGAAACGAATTTTAATTACCGATGTTTCTCCGCAAACCGCGGGCACAACTAGTCTAACTATAAAGATACAAAACAAAGGTGGGGAAAACGAGACGCTTGACACTATCTTCGTATCCGACGAAACTGCCAGTGGACAAGTGGCTGCATTCAAAAACCTTTACACAAGTGTCCCAATGAACCAGCCTCCGGTGAGTGTTCCGGTTCAATTGACCACCAGTCTAGTTCAAGGACACCAATATCAAGTTAAGGTGGAGTGTAAAAGCGGAGCTACCGCAGAATACATATTCATTGCACGGTAGTATAGAAAGAAGTTTCATACCTACAAATATTAATGGCAATTATTCTATTATTCTGCAGATAACCAATGTTCCTTGGAAGTTTAAGACTTATAGTCACCTTCGCATTTCTTTTGTTTGCTTCTTGGAGCGATATGAAAACTCACGAAGTCTCAAACAAAGTCTGGATTTTTTTCGGGCCCGTCGCCTTTGTATTAGCTTTGATAGATTCGTTAAGGGCACCCCTACTTGAAAGTTTGACTTTTTTCGGGTCTTCTCTAATCGTTATTTCAGTATTAGCTATAGCTTTGTTTTATCTCGGCTTCTTCGGGGGAGCGGATGCAAAAGCGTTGATTTGTTTGTCACTTGCATTTCCAATATATCCAAATGGGATTTTTCTATCG
>Ga0129297_10001936_pt1 | contig 10561 bp, 9 predicted proteins | sample I18A1metaG_FD_94708 | JGI IMG/M metagenome (GOLD analysis project Ga0129297, IMG submission 94708) | Lake sediment bacterial and archeal communities from Gulf of Boni, Indonesia to study Microbial Dark Matter (Phase II) - ​I18A1 metaG | ecosystem: Environmental > Aquatic > Freshwater > Lake >... | reverse complement strand
GCTGAAGGCGCCTGGATCGTCATTCTGTTGATTCCCATCTTGCTTGTAGGCTTTCTCAGGATTCACGCTCATTATCAGGATGTTACCCAGCAACTGTCTCTACGCGAGTTGTCACCATCGCTGCTCAGGCCGTTTCCACCTTTGCGGGTGGTTGTTCCTATTGCTGGTGTCAATCGTGCTGCCGTTGACGCGATCACTTACGCTAGGTCAATCTCAAAGAACGTGACTGCGGTGTACATTGAATTGGAGCCGGGTAGCGGGCAGCGTATTCGTGATGACTGGCAGAGTCTGTTGTCAGATGTGCCGCTGAGGATCTTGCCCTCGCCTTATCGGTCGATCGTTGGACCATTCCTAGACTTCCTAGACGAGACTGATCGACAGCATAACGACGGGCAGCTCGCGGCAGTGGTCCTGCCTGAATGGGTTCCAGCTCGCTGGTGGCAGGGCGCACTTCATAACCAGACAGCACGGCTTATCAGGGACGCGCTCCTCTATCACAGACGACATCTTGGCTTTCAAAGAGTAATCATAGATATTCCATACCATCTTAGACGGTAGATTCCGAACATTACACAAATACGCAATGAGCACGCGTATGATGAAGTTGATATTGGCTTGAGTTGACGCACGGGGTACCGGAAACCAGCCAAGAAGCCAGATAGGTATCAAGGACATAGAAGAGGAAGACCGTGTCTCCGATGTTGACTGGCACCTCCCATGAACGCACGACCTCAGCGTCTCCGCCACTGAGTTGCTTGACATGAGCAAGCGTGCGGACCGAGGAATGGCTGGAGGGTCAGCCTCTAGTATGCTGCCCTTACCTCGTCGATTCTAGGATGCACCTATGTCATGTGAGGATGCGTTCGTTTTCGTCTTCGCAGGTCTTGCAATAGAAATCCTTGCTCGCCGGAATGTTACTCCAACAGATCAGACAGTGATGTATTCTCGATTGGGCGATATGGCTACCGCTGGAACACAGCCACCTTGTTCCTTGGCCATAGATCGGCTTTCGATGGAAAGAGTAATAAGTCGTTGAAGCACGTCTCCCCGGACGCCTCACATACACCGCCTTGCCTACCGTCACTTTTGGAGTTGATTTCCATGATGCGCGGTTCGCCTCACTATGACGCCGCCATGCCTGAACCCTGCTACAACGGATGCACATTCTTCCGATGTTCTCAAAACCACTTCAACGTCCGAAACGACAGGGGCTGGTGCCGCCTGGTTGACGACAAATGTGTCCCGGAAGCGTGCAAGTTCACACAGTGCATAAAAGGCAAGTTTCTCCCGAGTGGTACTTGTGCATTCACGGTCAAATCCAAGACTGTTGAACTCAAGCCTCAGCGAGAGTTAAGACCGATTCGGGCCCCTCCGAAGCTTGCACAGAAGATCAAAGAACGAGAGTTGTTTTAGGTCTCCTGTGCAGCGGCACACTCGCCTAGGCAGAAAACTTAGCGGCAACAATGACAGAAGAGCTGCAGGCCTCTTGTCGCCTAGACCATGCCGTATCGAACCCGGAGGTCGGAGGCGTCGAGGCATGCAGGTCCCCTGGCGGCGCTCTCCTTTCCCGACGGCGTGCCGACCCCTAAGTGTCAACGTCTTCGCGAAAATAGTGTTTTACATGCCTTGAAGACCTTTTGCGCACTCTCAAAGGCGATTCTTGCTGATTTTCTACTGACCGCTTGATCTGGTGCCTGCCCGAGTTCCTCGAAACCGTACATACTTGCCTCTCGCGTCTCCGCCAGTTTTCTTGAGACTTCTGCGAAGAATCGAATTTGGTTCGAGAACCAAACCGGGAATAGTCCCGAGGATCTCAGTAGCACGTCGCTAACATCGTGGAACTTCGGGTACTCAACTCCCTTCAACCTCAGAACCCCTTTCAATGAAAGCTCTACGGCTTCCTGGCTCTGCCTCAGACAGTAGGCGTATTTCCTCTGGCGGAGAGCTCGCCTTGCGGTTTCGATACGGTGTCCTGCCTCGCGTAATAGAGCTTCGCCGAATCCAATCAAACTGCTGCCACCAGCTTCCCACCAATGTCGGGGCTCAATGTCCAGTACCAGCGATCCTTGTCCAACCAAACTCGCTTCCCTCCCTCCCGCTCCAGTCTATTCCGCAACTCCCGAAAGATCCCTGCCAAGAAATGGCCTCTATCATAGACGACCGTGGCATCTTCAGTCATGTCCAAGTAGAGGGGTCGGAATCGGGCTGCTTCTTCCGGTGTGAGTGGGAACCAGCTTATGTGACATCGTACTCCGTGAGCTCTAAGCCACATCAGTTCCCTCTCGATCTCGCCAGACCACTCGATTCCCGCGAGCTCGTCAATCCTTGAGGCGGCGTCGCCACGGAATTCGGCGACGGTCAAGACGTCGACGTCGCTGTCCGGGTTTGCGGTTCCTCGCCCAACTGACCCGAAGACGGCGACGCAGGATAACCCATTCTTGTAATGATCAGTTAGCGCTTTGATGACACTAGAAAGCAGGTTGGCGTACCGTCCCTGTTTCGGAATTATTGATGCTCCTAAGGCCAATGCGTTCATGGCATGATCCGGTTTCAGGAGTCTGTAGTACCGGTTCCTTCCTTCTCTCCGGAAGACCGTTACCCAACCTTTCCTACGCAGAAGGCTCAGGACCAGCTTGGGGTTGCCACTGTGAGTGACTTGCGTAGCCTGCCGGAAGGTGAACAGCTCTTCTCCAAACGCGTGGTACAGCTTAGCGTATGAGAGACCAAGCCAGCCAGGCAGCCACGCAAGCACCGAGGACATCGAGACCAAGCTGCGGAAGGCAGACTAAAGGTATGCTATAAGGATACCTCAATCGAGGAGTCGCGAACGGCTGGACCTCGAGCACGATCTGCAAAGACCCCGCCTAGGGACGATCCACCGTCACGCCTCCGTGCATCTCGCCTTCGTAACTGCGTTGAGACTCGGGAGAGGCGGTGTCATCGTAGGAACCAATAAGAGCCGGCCGGCATGCCATCCACTCGGCACGTGGTCGATTTGAAGTGTCAAGTATGCGGTGCAGAAGTTGATATGCCGTTCGTGTGCTCCTTCTGTGGAGGCACCTTCTGCCCTCAGCATAGGCTACCAGAAGGTCATGACTGCCCAGAGTACTTGAGAGTCCGGGCACGTAGGGAGCCGCTTGTCAGGGTCATAGCGCCTCCCGACATTCGCGCATACGCTGGCCCCACCGCGCGCTCTTACAGGTCCAGAGTGAGGTTCAGCCCGACTGAGGTCAGACATGTCGTGGTCGGAGTCATTCTGGTCTCGGCAGTTGGGCTTTCCTTCTTTGCGCCCCACATGTTCTCGAACTGGCTCGCAGTGGCCGCGGCCGTCCTCTTCTTCACTGCCGGTTTCATCATTCACGAGCTTACACACAAAACTGTTGCCCAACGCTACGGGCTTTGGGCGGAGTTTAGGCTGGATATGTTTGGCGCACTTTTGACCGTACTCTCAGCGGTCTCGCCACTCAAGATCATCGCACCGGGCGCGGTTGTTATTGCTGGTCAAACAACTCCCGATCGGGTCGGCAGGACGGCCGCGGCTGGTCCCCTGACGAACATCGTGCTCGCCACGCTCTTGTTTGGGCTTGCCCAGAGTGTCAGGTCCGTTGGATTGTTTGAGGCCGCGCTGGCAGGGGCAGCCATCAACTCTTTCATGGCCCTGTTCAATCTGATTCCGTTCGGCGTTCTTGACGGGCTCAAGGTCTTCAGGTGGAGCAAGACCGTTTGGCTTGCCCTCTTCGCGTTGTCGGCAGTGGTCACGGCAGTATCGTATCTTTCGCTCTACGGCACAAGCTAGAGAACGGTCCCAACGGTACTGAGCTGCGAGCGGTCAAGGACCGGCGCCGTCAATCTGGGATTTGCGTTCCCTCAGAGCCAGGTAGAGCAGCACGAAGCCGAGGGCAACGCAAATCAGCAGTACTCCGGCGATGACTGTAACTTGAAGACGAGCCGCGAGGCCAAGAAAGGCAATGGCATACGGTGGCCCGACCATCAGCACGACGCCGGCGACTGTGAGGATCAGGCGTGTAACCATGCCTAGTGATCCAGTTTTCGTCCTTGCGCCCAACGATCTTTACCTTGGAGCCGCAAATCGTGACTGAGACTGATTAAACGCTTGTGTAAGATTTCCGGGCTAACCCCAGTTGCTACTCTGCGGGATAGATTTTGTTCGCAAACGTAAGGTATCCTGTGTGGCCAATCATCATAGTGGCCGGCCTCGTTTTGCCCTCCTCCGCGCGAATCTCGCGAAGTAGACACTCGTAACTCTTTACGTTCGCAAATCTGCCGCGTAGGCTGGCCACTGTTCGCTCCACTTGGTTGACAGTGGGGCTGAAAGAACACACAGGGGACCCTCCACGCAAGGCTTGCCAAGCATGCGGGACTACCGCCCACGGTTCCCCGAGATCTATGACCGCCGCATCTACTTCGGTCTCCTCGAACCCTGACTTCGCATCCTCTTGCTTCAGCGTCACGTATTCTTCAACGCCAGCCCGTCTGAGACTCCTTCTGGCTGACTCCAGAAAGTCGCTACGAATTTCGTAAGAGTATATGTGACCGTTCGGTTTGACAGCGTTCGCAATTGCAATGGTCATCGCACCGCTTCCGGTGCCGGCTTCTACCACGATCTTCCCAGATGAGAGGCCAAGTCTGAGGAGCACAAAGCCAATGTCCTTTGGATACATGATCTGGGTCGGACGCGCAAGATGGCCGAGAAAGTCGTAGGTGGTCGGACGCAAGATTAGAAAATCTAGTCCGAGGGAACTTCGTGCCTTGCCCCCGTATCTCTTCCCAACCAAATCCGCGAGTCTCACGATGCCTTTGTGTGTGTGAAATTGCCCGTCTCTCTCGACTTTCAGAAGCCACTGTCTTCGTTCGTCCCAGAAGAGTAGGACTGGGTCCCCCTCCTTGATCGTGTCCGATTCACGACTCAAGAAGCATCCTCCACACTAGGCTTTTTGAGAGATCGGACCCTGCTTTTGGACCAGCATAACGAAACGCTTTGCGCTGTCAGTCGGGACCATCCTCACAATGATCGCAGGGATGTCTGCTGCTTTCAAAACCAGGTTGGCGAAGAGCCATCGACTTGTCAAGACGATCAGACAGACGGCTGCAAGTCCCAGCGACAGCATTCGGGTGGGGATAAGGAACGAAAGCGGAACGATTCCTATCAATCCGCCGCCGGCCAGCCCGAGGATCAAGCCCAGTGACAGGCCAATCCCGCCGACAACCGCGGGCGGCCACACACTCTTTCTCAGCAGTTCTATTGACTTGATCCTGCCTATCTCAACAGTCAAGGTGCTATCTTGGAAGGGTCTTGCGCGGACTTCAACGGCTCCTTCATGAAGTCGGACGGTATAGTTTATGCCGCTGCATTCGGCTGACACGGTGTTTCGTCCTCCCCCCAACCTAGCAGAACTTTGGGTCGTACTTTGGGACAGCATCAATATGACGCTTGCCGAGCTCTTGAAAGGGCTATTGTAGAATATAGTCGATGACGGCGCGGATGTCATCATCCTCGATGACTACGTCCGCAACAGTTCTGGTTTGCAGAGTAACTGGCTTGAAAGCTATTCTCAAGCCTGCAGTTTGCGGGATGTCGAAGATATTGTCGCCAACGACGACGGTTTCTTTCATGTCGGCTCCGAGTAGCCACGCAGCTTCTTCGATGACGCTCGTTTTGTTCCCTGGTCCTACGCGGACGACGACCTCGCCTGTGAGGATGCCGTCATTCACCATGAGCTCATTCGAGATGGCGAGATCAGCATTCAAGTCGATCTTGGCTTTGTCGGCCAGAAGGGATAAGCCCGCGCTCACTATTCCGGTCCGGATCCCGTGATCTCTAAGCTGTTCCATTGTCTCGCGGGCACCTGGAGTGTAGCCGATATCGTTCAGAGCCGATAGGACGCTCGAAAGAGGGACGTTTCTCCAACATGCCGCGTCAAGTCTTGCCCACTGGACGTAGTCAATAAGACCGTCATGGTACATCTCCGCCGTTCTTTTTCCTATATCCCAAGTTCCAAACTTTTTGTGAAGGTATCGCCAGCTGCTTTGAGTGTCGGTGAGGGTCCCGTCAAGGTCGAATATCGCCGCTCGAACTCCATGATGGTCCTTGGCATGCACTCGCATTCTCAGACACCTCATAATCAAGCAGCGCTTCTGAGGGCTTTCGATATCTCAAGAATGGCAAGCGGGGGAGTCCAAAAGGAGAAGACTCGCCCATATCTGACGCCTGCGGCTTTCTTCAACACGTTCTCGTTGCCTTCTTGCCGGTAGCCCTGAACGAATGCGTTCACATATTGCTTGAAGCCCCCGGATGGAACGCCCGGGAAGACGTAGTGCCCTGAGAAGTACAGGAACTCGGCCAAATCCCACGCCTTGTCGCCAGACTTTCCAGCCTGCTCGAGATCGAGTGAATACACTTCATCCTCGACGCTCCTTTGGAAGTTCTCCGGTTTAGCGTCCCCCATGGCCACGCCTGACTCGTGGATCTTCGCGAGCGTTGACCCAACCTTAGAAGCCACGGCTAACCCCTCTTCCGACATAGACTTGCTCGAGGCCGCTTCCTTGACAAGCTCGACCAGCGGCGAGCCTTCGACATAGCGCTCCACCAAAACACGATCCGGCATGCTGACGTGCAGAATTTCGGGTACGCGGACTCCACGTTTCGACAGAAGACGGTTGACGGCGTACTCGTTCTCAAGCCTTGCTTTGCCCGAGACCGAGAAGAGCCGTGTTCCAAGCGAGACTAGGCCGAGGGTGAACCATTTGAAGCTGTGCCACTCTGTGAACTTCTTTGCCACGAGCCTCTCATTCCCCGCACTTATCAGATAGACCTCGTTCAGAACGTTTCCCAGTGGTGAAACGGTCACGACCACACCAGGCCTAAACTTGCCTGCGAACTTCTCGATCGAGAACCTCTCCGCAAGGCTGACCTGGCCCGTCGACGTCTTGAGCGACAGGTACTTCTTTGGATCCTCGAGACCTGCGGCTTCGATGTCGCCAATCAAACCCTGTTCGAGCGATGAAGCGAGCTCCCTCGTCAGGATGTCTGGTGTTAGATAAGCAGCTCGTCCATGCGCCAAGTATGCCTGAAGCGTACGACGCCCGGCCTGCACGACGTTGATGACTCTACTCGCTGACTTTTTTCTCAGCGAATGGTCGATGAAAGAATCCTCGAGCGAATACTCTGAGTGTTCTTTCCGAAGCACGCCCGCTTCTGCAAGTCTCTGTATTGCGGCCTCATATCCTGGAGCCATCTTCCTGAGGTTGGCCTCACGGACTGACGGTTCCAACAGGAGCACGCAAGTCCTCGCGGCCGGAAGAAAGACCCTCGCCCTTTTTCTGATCCTGGCCAAAATGAGATACTCCTCTCGAATCGAGAGCTCCCTCGCCATCTCCCCGTATTCCAGAACCAGCTCCACCAATTCTTCGCGTAGAATTCGCTCTTTAGCGGCCACCTCGATTGATTGGAGCAGGTCCGCATTTCGAAGCGGACGATAAGGCGTCAAGAGTCGTTCCACGATGAACTCACCCATCGCCCCCCTTTGCGCATCCAGTTCCACCAGGGATTTGTCGGCGGCCAACATCGTTGCTCGCTGTCCATTCACCCTTCGCGTGTGATAGCGCAGACCGTCCGTGTAGTCTTCAAGGACAAGGAGGAGCGTGTAGCCTTCAGACCGAGATGCGTAGACACTCTCCCCACATTCACAAGCTGCAGCTACCGCGCCTTCTCCTGCGACCTCCGTGCAAAGTTGTTTCAACGACTGGTCCAGGTTCGATAGCACGATCGACGCCTCTATCTTGCACAATGCTCATGTGGCCAGGCTTAATCGACTAACTTGATACAAGCTGGGTGTACTAATGGCTAGCGGACGCGGATTCAACCTTAAGGAAGACAATCATGCGTATTGGATCGGCGGCGCGCCAATTGAGGCGGTTGGGCCACTAAGGAAGAAGGAGTCTCGATGGTTCAACGTACGTCGGCGGGCCGAACTCCAAGAAGAGAGTTATGTCTTCTTTCAGCTTTCCTGATCCTAGTAGTCATGTCCGCCGGATCGGCAGCCTGGGCGCTCGAGCAACTTCCCGTGGCGAGGATCGTCGGCATCGACTCGCCTCAGGAGGTCTCGCCGGGCGAGGACTTCACCGTTACAGTTGCCGTCGACTACTCCGGAGCATATTCAACGGACATAGCTATCCTAGATGCCGCGTCTGGTTTTGTCCTTGCCTCCAAAGGGTTGATCATACCAGCTGGAAGGAATCTCTTCAATTTCTCGCTGACCGGCCCGGACCGCCCAGGCATCTGGATGCTCCTCGTCGCCGTGCGAGTTTGGTGGCATAGTGGCTGGTATGGGAATCAGAATGGAGGAACCTTTCCCTTCGAGATCATGGTCTCGGAGGCGGGCTTAGCAACCCTCAACCTCAGGTCAAATATCGAGTCTGCGCTGGTTACAATCGACGGCATCTCACTGGCGATCTCTTCTAGCGGTCTTCAACTCCCGCTCGAACGCGGTTTCCACACGATCAAGGTCGAGTCTCCCATAATCATCACGAATGGGACTAGGGTTGTCTTTGATCACTGGAGCGACGGAGTCCATTCTTCGCCGCGGCAGATCTACTTGAGCGGTAAGCTCGATCTCTCCGCAATCTACGTGACCGAGTTCTCTCTAAGAGTGGAATCCAGCATAAGCGAAACAGTAGGCTCTGGATGGTATCCTGCCGGTACAAATGCAAGCTTCGCTGCACTCAATCCGACAATGGCAGAGCATTCGCCGACCGGTCTCAGAGTGGGATACAAGTTCAGTCATTGGTCGGGAGATTCGCATTCTGCTTCGCCTGTTGGGTGGGTTGTGATGGACGGACCTAAAGTAGTGGTCGCCAGCTGGTCGGAGGATACCTCGCAAACGACACAGATGTATCAACTGGTCATCATTTCATTGGTCTTCCTTTCGTGCTCGGTGACGCTCATCGCTGTGGCGATTGTTATCAGGCGCCGACCGCGAACGAGATCACATTATGACCTTCCCAGAAAGGCCATCGTAACAGGAATCTTGCTAGCGCTTACATTCTTGACAACACTTGCGCATTCGCCAGCGACCCAGCCCGCAAACGCGTTGACCATACTCGAGCCCGAGAGCGTCGTCATCGGGGATGCCGCATGGTATCATTGGAATCAAGCCGCGAGCGACACTCTGCTCATATGGCTCGGTGGAGGAATCGTCGAGCAGACCAGGTTCCTAGTGAACCCATACGAATTCGAGTCCTACAACACGATTCGGTTCATCCAAGATCTCGCAATATACTATGACGTTCTTGCGTTGAAGAAGGGATCGACGCGCTCAATAGACCCCGGTCTGAACAGGACAGTCTTCCGGGAACCTTACCCCAGCTCACACAACTTCATGGAGACGATCCGTTCTTGGGCGGGCGAGCAATGCTACACATACTTGTACGCTGTCGGCTACTCGGTTGGCGCGATGGTTGCCGCAGAGGAACTGGTTGTAGAGAACCCTGAAGATTGGGCTAGCCCCGACGGCCTCATAATCATCACCACGAAGATCCCCACTGGAGTATATTCCAGGGTTGGCTCTCTGAGGGCCAGCCTTCTTCTCCTATACGGCGACAAGGTTGCGCCTGAGTTCATCACGTCTGGAGAGGGATTCTTCGAGAGGGCGCCGAACGAGGGATGGCGGAATGAGTTTTGGTATCACAAAGAGTACCATCTAATTCCGGACGTTGAGCATGAGGTCTGGACAATCAGAGACTCTGGCGAATACGACAAACGGGCCGTACTCCTCACGTTGAAGTTCATTGAAACATCGAAAAGCTTGCAATTTGAACGGGTCAAGGAGAGCATCTCCGGAACTGCGCTGAACCTTACAACTGGGACAGAACAAAGCTACCCGTACAAGGTCAGCATAGCCTCGGTGGAGTCGCCGGAGAAAGCGAGGGAGGGAGACGCGTTCAGAGTCGTCCCCGTGGTGCGGTACGCGCTCCCGTCAAACTTCATTGTGGCAACTGTAGCGTTCGACATAGACAATGCTTCCATCGTATCGGCCAGCGAACGACAACTTGCCGGAACCGGTGAGGCCAAATTTGTCGTTACGCTGCTCTCTGGTGGTACTAGACAGACACTGCGATATGTCTTGATCCCTTTGGTCTTCGCTGAGGGTGGCTGGAGCCCAATTGCGGACGGAATGAGAGCTGTCTCTATCGTGGTGTCGGATTTGTTCAGGATAACCGTGATCATAGGGTATCCAGATGTATCCGTTCAGTTCGACGGTGGGTCTTTTCGCACAGAGCAGAGCGGCGAGGTGACGGTGAAAGCGTCCCCGGGTGAACACCTTGTTTCTGTGCCGCCCATCATACCCCTAGGCACCACGTCACGCGCGGTCTTTCAACAGTGGAATGATACGACCTCTTCTCCGACCTTGCGCATGACCACGTCGACTGACATGTCTTTGTACGCGATCTATCGTCGGCAGTACTACCTGAACGTCACATCGCCATTCGGCAAAACAACAGGGACCGGATGGCACGATGAAGACTCCACCGCACCCTTCCT
>Ga0129297_10001932_pt1 | contig 10573 bp, 9 predicted proteins | sample I18A1metaG_FD_94708 | JGI IMG/M metagenome (GOLD analysis project Ga0129297, IMG submission 94708) | Lake sediment bacterial and archeal communities from Gulf of Boni, Indonesia to study Microbial Dark Matter (Phase II) - ​I18A1 metaG | ecosystem: Environmental > Aquatic > Freshwater > Lake >... | reverse complement strand
GAACTGCCACAAGAAAGATGGGTCGCCTTGTAGGCTTTGCGAGAGAAACGCCCCCGGGGATCCACTAGACTCTAGCGCGAAGGGGCCTTCATTTCTGATCAAATGTCAAACCCTATCCCTTCGGTTAGAATCCAATTAGGTAACAACTCTGTTGGATAATATCCTCGATACTCTTATCATAACCGCCAATTGAACTGGCAAACCGTGGGTTTTATATCTTTGTCGCCAGAATGCACGCGCAATCTTGACTGAGCAAATCTTGAGTAAGGGCGAATTCTGGTCTCTACAGGCCGATCACATAGCACGCTACGTTTTTGTCAAAGAACGGATCACACATGAAGGTGTGCTAGACGTCGGTTGTGGGTGTGGATACGGAACCCGCTATCTCGCGGATAATGGAAAAAAGCACATAGTGGGAGTCGACATCTCAAAATCTGCGATCGAGCTGGCAAAAAGGCATTACAACCATCCAGGTTGACTATTGCCTTATGGACGCAAGTCATCTGGCCTTCAAGGAAGCAGCCTTCCACTCTGTCATTTCCTTCGAAGTTATAGAGCACATCGGAGATGTTTCTTCATATTTGAACGAAATCAAGAGAACCGTCTCGAAAGCAGGAATAACTTTTCTGTCAACGCCTGTGAAACAAAGCTGGACGGTTAGAGAGGACGGTCGGCCAATCAATCGATATCACAAGCGAGAGTATACAAAGGATGAGTTTCAGATGCTTATTGGACAATACTTCAGATCAATCAGCGTATATGGTGAACATGACAAAGCCAGAACGTCCTTGGTTGATCTGCTTGAAGAGACTTCCAAGAGTAAAACACGAAATCTACTACGAATGATATCCCCTGGTTTCATTAAGAAGCTTTATGTGTGGCTGAAAACGTCCAAGAAGGCTTTGGATGCCTTGGAGGGAAAAAGCAGGCTGGACGACATTCAGATAGATGAGCACGTCACGAAAGATTGCATCGCGCAGATCGCTGTCTGCTCCAACACAGAAACCTCGTCGGATTCAGAGAACCGAACAAAGTCCATAATCTGATAAAGTGGCATGTGAAGTGAACGAAGAGAATTCGAGCTACTCTGTTCAGGAACACTATGAGAACTGGTGGAACCGGATACTCAAGGAAAGACCTGGAAGGACCCAAGTGAATGACATGGAGGAGACTTTAGTTAGATACTACTTGAAACTGTTTCCTAATCCTCAAGAAAGTGTACTAGATGTCGGATCGTGACTCGGAGGCGCGACAGCCGCATTAGCTCGTGCAGGGAAAATGACGGTCGGGCTGGATATATCTCATACTGCAATTAAAGAAGCCCATCGACTTCATCTTGGATTGGAGTTTAGAGTCGGCGCTGCAGACGTCCACATCCCTTTCTCGGATTGCAGTTTTGATGGAGTTTTCACGATTGACGTCCTGGAACACGTCTTTGATGTCGCAAAGTTCATCCAAGAAATATGGAGAGTTCTGAACCCAGGTGGGCATCTTTTTGTTTCAACGCCGTATCACGGTCTTGTGAAGAACCTCATCGTGGTTCTGACTTGTTTTGATCGGCACTTTGATCCGTTGGGCGAGCATATCCGATTCTTCACGCCAAGGACACTCCGTATGGTATTGGAGCGAGCATCGTTTGGGGAAGTCAGGATAATTCGCTGGGGTAGATTTCCGCCGGTCTGGAGGGGCATAATCGCTGTTGGCAAAAAGCCAGTTTCTTCTTCGATACTGTGTACCCACTCCTCGTGAAAATGTATTTTTTATTATTTGAATGGTGCGATCTTAGGTCCGGCTATAGTAAAAAACTCATGTTCGACTTCGGAGATCTTAAGTCATGACTGCCAAAGGATGTTCTGGAAACCGTCACTGAAGATAACTGTATGGGACATCAACCTGGTCTTGAGCAACTCCCATTCTGGCCGGCACTCTGGTGATATTCCCAGATAGAGTTCGAAAGGAACTCGCCATAGGGCGGAAAAAACAAGAATACCCGAACTGTTTTCAAATCTATCTACGAGATAGTTTTCCTGTAGCCATAGATTTGTTTCATTAGCGGTTCGCATACCTTCTATAGCAAGGAAGTCATTTGGCAAGTTGCGTGAAGAGGTCAGCACATAGTATCGTAGATATGGCCATGTTCCAGTGATGCCGAAAACTCGCAAAATATCTCGACCTGAAGGATAGGAAGATGCTACGAAGTTCCCCAAAGACTGCTCCTGCGACGAGTAAGGCATGAGAGATATGTCCTTGTTGTATGCTAGAAACGTAGGGAGCGACAGGAACACGAAAGCGATGGCCAAGGCGCCGGACAAGTAGCGTCTCGAGCTAACCTTCGTGCTGAATAGACGTCTCAAGATGACAGGTGAAGTGAACAATGCGACGTAGGTTAGAGGCCTGAATAAAGCGTCGCCGAATCGAAGCGTGAATAGCAAACTCGCAGCAAGCACAGTCGCAGATACAATTCCTGCAGTTTCAATACGCTGTACAAGTGGCGATCTCAGCCTTCTTCGTAATGAAACAACTCCCAGATAGCATCCATATGCCGTAACGATCAACCAGAAAACAATCGATAGAGTTACCCAAACAGGATTCCTATTGGGGGCCAGGTTTGTGGTCTCAGATACCAAAGAGAGCCTGTCCAGTGCCTGTCGACCATACAGGGATAGCATCTCCAGCACAGTCGGAGCGGTGGAAGGAGAAGGTGTGGTAGCTGATACGCTAGGTGTTACACTAGATGTTACACCAGATGTTACCACCAGCGTGTTGACGACAGAGAATCCAAGTGTCGGACTCAGAGCCTGCCAAACTACTTGAAATGCAGCACTAATGCCCAGCAAGCCTATAGTGAATTTCCGCGCCTTTCCGAATAATCCCATGAAACTGAGAATGATCAGGAACAGAAAAGTGTACGTCCACGTTCCAAAATGAGATATTGCTATCGCAAGCACAACTACTAAGATCAACGAGCGAGAACCAGCACTTGATTCGAACCTCGTCAAAAGAAGTAGGAGTGTAGCAAACAGAATCCACGGGGCGAAGCTTCCAGCATGAATGTATCCTAGGCTCTTGCCAACACTCCAATTTCCTTGGATTGCAAGCAACACGCAGAAACCAGCTAGCTTGGAATTGATTCCAAGAGCTTTCGAGAAAAACACATAGCTGATCAGAACAAAGGCGACTATTTGAATGAGAGAGACTACAGCGATTGTATCGAACAACCTGAGGCCGGTAAACAAAGAAAATGATGACAAAAATAGTGAAAGCCCGGGGTAACCGCGATATTGCGAATCAATCGGTAACCTTGAATGATCGGTTATGTACTCCACATCTGAAGCAAATACAAAGGGCTCGCCAATGTAACCTCTAGACGAGATTGTCCACAGCCCTGCAAATATTACTCCGAAGAGAACTAACAAGACAACAGCCTTCATTGCGTGGGAGTGTTTCACCGAAGTTATGAGAAATACGGTCGGGACCAAGAAAAGGTAGAACTCAAGTCCAAAAGCTACGGGGTCTCTCATGACGTACATCGACTGAACAGGATGTGAGAAGAAGAGATCCAGTGAAACTTGTATTGGTGTTAGCATAATCGCGGTGGCAGCTGAGATCGAGATGATCCAAAGCCATGGTAAACTAGACAATCTTTTGCGCCAAGCGTCATGAATATGCAAAGATATCTTCATAGGCACATCTCGATCCTCAGCAGCCTGTAGGTAACCAACTCGAAATCGTGACGGCAAGTTGGAGAACCCTCATGGTTCAACAACTCTGGCCAGACCGTAGGATTGTGTACTTGCGCCATGCCGCTCCCAGAGCCATAGCAACTGCATAGAATGTGAGGCTGACGACTATTGAATCTAATCCTATCCCCCACGGAGTGAAGTTCAAGATCAGCCCCACTAAAGGTACCAATGCAACACTTACACCCAGACTAAGTGCTAGCCGCTCAAGATCGTCCAGTTCTTCCTTCGGGAGGAGAAGTTTAACAGTCACAAAACCGGGAACGAACAGCAATACAATGGATCCGGCAACCCAGCGTACCACAACCAGCGGATACGTGTTTGGCAACAAGTAGATCGTCACTACCATAAGAGCTAAGATACCGACTACAATGTCAAACCACAAACTCACCTGCCAACGCCAAAGGAACTTGAAGAACGAAATGCCTCGAGGAACGCTTTCTTGCAGAGCTAATCTGCGTTCATTTGCTAATGACCTGACCTCTTCCACGAACGTTTCAACGGACATCTCTTTATGCAAATCCCTAACGATAAGGTACAGATCACTAGCCTTGATCTGAGGCTTGCTTTGAGCTAAGTTCACAATCGTTTTCCGAACCGCATCATCTGGCCGCAAGATAGTACAGTCCGTCAAAATGCAAACTCCGATTAGTTGGGGTCCGCTGACTAGGTATCTCTGAAAATGGGGTTTGATTCATAGGTTTTTCTGTTCTATTTCCAGTCTGGTTGTTTGCTATTCTTCTCTTTCCCGAGGGCGAAGGAACAATAGAGTGCGGGTAGGAGAGGCTTGGTTGCTGCCGTTGTTCTGCCTTTGTAACAATGGCATGTACAAGTATTGCATAGCAAAGCAATTGTCTTGGTCATGTTGACAAAAGACCCAGCTAAAGCCCCAGAAAGAAAAACTAAATCTTACAAGCTTTTGATATATGTTGAGGGATGAATTTGTGTTTGAAAAGCCGGATGTAGTCAGCAAGACGCTCCGGAAGCGTCCATCCATTTGTCTCATGTGCGTAGCCGTTCTGCTCATGGTCGGGATCTCTCAGGTGGACCCAGGTCTGCTTTCAGGGCAAAGTCCAACTGAGCAAGCCAAGTCGAAATTCATTGAAACCTTCAAGTTGGCTCGTGCTGCGAATGAGGCGGGGGCTACGAACGAGGAGCTCTTTGGCCTAGCGCGAGAGCTGAATCGAGCCTTGCAGATAATTGGCGAATGTAATAGACTAGAGCAGGAAGGCGAAACAGCGCAGGCGCAGAAACTTGCCCAAGATGCCATTAGCCTACTGAGCAATGTCGAGTCAAACGCGACTGTTCTGCGAACTCGATCTGAGCAAAGGGTACGTTGGAGCAGAGTTCTAACCTACTTCGTTGCTCTCGTATCGGCTATGCTGTTAGCTATCGCCTACTACTATGGAATGGAGGTTTACCGGAGATATCGAACCGCGAAAACGATGAGTATGACGGTCAAGGTGATCTCTGATGGTAAACAAAAGTGAGTACCGTAGAAACTCGCTCACCATCTTCATCATATCGCTGATAGCGTTCAGTGCGCTTGCATACGTCACAACCACGCCTAGGTCCCGAGAGGAGTTCTTCCAGCTCTATTTGCTTGGCTCGAACCGCAAACTAGGGGGCTACTTCCCAGATAACAATCCGAACATATCCCTAGGCACCGCTATTCGATGGCACGTGGGTGTAACTAATTTCATGGGGTCAATCCAGTATGTGGCCATCAAGTTCAAGCTTGGGAACATGTCTATTCCTCCTCCGGATGAAACTACATTGGTTCCCTCTCCCGCGCCACTTGTCATGGAATATCAAAGGGTTATCCTTGACAACGAGACTTGGGAATTTCCGTTTGAATGGAAAATAGTCGCTGCGACTCCTAAAAGAGACGCCACCTCACTCGTTCTTAACATAAATGGAACAATAGTAGAGACGCCGGGTGTCGTGAGCACAGATGCAAGAAACTTCAGAATGATCATAGAACTTTGGATCTACAACCCCAGTACGGGCACGGTCGAGTTCGGCTGGGTTACCGGCTCGCAGAGGCGGATCGCTTGGCTTCAAGTCTGGTTCAACGTAACTTCGTCTAGGCAGTAAGTTAGGCGCGACTCTTTGTACGTGTCGTCAATCACGATACGTCCAAAGCGCCAGCCAAACGTTCAGATATGGATTTCGAGCTAAAGCATGTTAAATGCGTCAGCTAGCCAAGGCACCCCTAGGAAGGGGATCGTCCAGAGCGAATTCTGGACTCCTTGGAATAGAATGTAAGCCATAGCATAGAGAACGGGGTTTGAGAACACGGAGCGGCCCCCCACGTTTGCCAATGAATGGCTATCCCTAAGCATTGAGGTCGCAAATCGTACTATTCCACAGATTCCTGCGACAAGCGGGAACGAAAACACAGGCCACAGAACAAATAAGAATCTTTCGATACTCCAATGCGCCGCAAAAACATAGACCGCCAGAAATGGTACGTACCCAAGGAGAATCGCGCGTTCCCTCAAACCCTTCAGTCCAATTCCCATTATGCCTAGAACGAGTATTAATCGTAAGATTGATCGCCATTCGTGAGTACCGTTGATAAAAAACCGTGAATATAGAACCAAATCGAGGGGAGCTGTGATGCCGAAAGTCCAAGGGATCGCGTCAACGAGTGGAGGCCCCATCATTGGAGCCATCAACCATTGCGGATTAAAGTAGGTATATATCAGCGCGCTCGGTGCATCAGATATCCCAATGAGGGCGGCCACAGGCACCATTGCCAATGCCACGGCAGCTATACCTCCTAGGAACCAGACGCTGAGTCTCTTGAGGAGTGCCAGTCCTATCGTCACGTAAACTAGTCCGAGCACTGTTACAGGGTGAAATAGGACCCCTGATGCCAGAATCACGCCGATAAGCGCGAGCATGCTTGGCCTCAATCGCTGCTTGGACATAAGGAGTAGCGCGTAGAGCGATAGTCCGACGAAGAAATATGCTGCCGGTTCTGTGAGTACGGAAGCGCCAAACGCGATCATTGGTACAGATGTGCTGTAGAAAGCGCCTACGAGGGCGCCGAGTTCTTTGTCGGCTATCAGGAGGGAAGTTTTATAGATGATCGCAAGTCCCGCTAACCAAAATAGTCCGTTGGCTATGCCGAAGGCCACCTGCGCGCCCATGATTGATATGATAGGTGACAATAGAAACGGCAGCGCGAATCGCACGCGATAGCCAAGTGTGGGAGCTACGTGTGTCTCAGCCAGCGTTATGTATGCTGGCGAATCTGGCCATATTCGTCCAAAATTTAGTATGATCTCTAGCAGAGAGGCTCCAATCGCCAAACAAAATAGCAATCTAGATAGGTTTCGGACGCTTCGCATAGAAGGCTTTGCATCTGACCCTGATCGGAGACTGTATATGTGCGCCTTCACACTGGCTTCGTGGTCTTGGTAAACGAGCTTTTCTGCCAAGAGAGTGGAACCCAACTCTTTCAAGGTTCTTCGGTTCCTGAATATATGGCTTTGCAAGGCTGAGACTTTCTCGGAACTCAAATCATAAGAGAACGAATGGGTTGACGATGTATGACGCTCAGAAGAGGCTTGAATGGGAGTGGCAGACTATGGATAGAGTCTGTGAGGTATTGACTCGATTAGGAGGCCGCCACTAGCTTTGGGTCCTCCTTCAGTTCTCGCTTGTATTAGAGCACGAAATGGAGAGAGGAAGATTTCAAGTGCTCTGGTGAAGGCAGAATTTCACGCAGTTAAGATTCTTGTTCGAGAAGGAAAATTGCAGGAGTATGCAGTACTTACTGTACCGCTCATAATACTTCAATGCTTGATACTATTCGTTCAAAGGACCTATGGATTAGAAAAGTACGCGACCTTTGGCGACGGGTTAGAGTACATTAACTTGGCTAGGGTTCTACTTAACGATCCGGTCAGTGTGATAGTCAATCTGCACCCTCCGATGTATCCACTCGCCATAAGGATTCTTGGCGTTCTGTTTCGCTACGAGGCGGCTAGCCTGCTAGTCAACGCTATTGCCCACATACTATCGATCATTCCCATCTACGAATCCGTTAAACTGACGGTGGCTTCCAACCATAAGAAACTAGCTATGATGGCTTCAGTCTTCCCACCAGCTACCCTTACTTATGCTGGAATTGGGCTATCTGATACATTGGCCATTTTTCTTTCTTCAATTTTCTTCTATTTTCTCTTGAAGCGAGACGAGAGAGGGATGATTGTTGCCGCCCTCTTAGCGAGTCTGACCCACCAGATCACTTACCTACTTATCGTGCCTCTAGGATGCTTTTATCTAAGGCAAAATCTACGAAGATTGTATCGAACATTCATTCCCCTTCTTCCCGTCATCATATTGTCGCTGTACAGGTATCTTAAGGGGCAAGGCATAGGATACTACGTGATTGCGCATTTCACATTTGCAAAAGTGTACTGGGAGTCACTACTATTCTCGTTTCCCTTTGAAAGCCTTATCGGAGCATTGATGGGCAGACCAATAAGGGCTGGGGGAATAAACTACCCTGTGACTCTATTCTCGGTCGTTCAAGTTATCTTCTTGCTCATCATATACTTAGGTGGAACGATACTCTCTTGGAAGAACCGAGATATAGAAGCTCTTTCATACAGCCTGCCTTTTATTGTCTTTCTAGCGTTCTATCAAGTGTGGTTTTTTATCCCTCGATTCCTAACCTTCTGTTTTCCGCTATTGATCTCCTATGGCCATTTGATGGGAAAACGTGGAGTTGTGCTTCACTTAGCCGTCGCTCTGTCTATGGCGAGCTTGATTTACTCGGTATATTTCCTGCTTTGTGCATTTCCATTCACCTAGAGTCGGATCGGGATGATCTCGAAGTTTTCAGCTGCCAGAGCATTAACCTTTGGCAGCGCAGTAGGGGTTCATCCGCATGCACGGGACCTATAGAATCGGCGCAATCTGTACGGCTGAATTGAAGTTCTTAAGGCTGCCAACGGAAACGACCGTTCCTTGTTTGCCCTCGGCTCCGAACCGAATAGGAGGGTTCCTCTGCCAAGAAGTAAACTTCCGCAAATACAAGCTGCACTCAGGTCACTCGTCGAGGAGACCGTGGTCGCTGGAAAAAGGCTTTACGACGGCGTGACTATTGTTGGATGATAGTCTCGGTTGGAGGTTCCTGTGTATTGATTGTGGCTTGTGTGCCGGCTCGCAATGAGGAGAGGACGATAGCAGGTGTTATCGTGAAGGCGAGATGCCATGTGGATAGAGTTGTTGTTTGTGACGATGGGTCAAGTGATCTGACATCTCAGATAGCGGAAGCACTTGGCGCGGAAGTGATCAGAAACGTATCTGCCGGAGGATACGGCGCGGCTCTAGGGCTTTTGTTCAAGCGAGCGGCTGAGTTAGACGCAGACATCATGGTGACCTTGGATGGGGACGGACAACATGATGCCGATCAGATTCCAAAGTTGGTCAAGCCTGTCCTGGATGGAGAGGCTGATGTCGTGATAGGTTCAAGGTTTCTGACCAAGAAGCGTGACAGCTCCGTCCGTACGTACAGAAAGACAGGAATCAAGGCGATTACTGGTTTGACGGATGCTGTGTCGGGGCTGAGAACAACGGACGCGCAGAGCGGCTTCCGAGCCTATGGAAGAGAAGCTGTTCGGAGAATAGCCCCTGTGGAACTAGGGATGGGGGCGAGCGTTGAGATCCTCATGAAGGTGGCGGAGCAGAAGTTGCGGATAACTGAGGTTCCCGTAACGATCAGATACGATGGTTTGGAATCCTCAACTCACAATCCCATCTACCACGGTTTAGACGTCATCGCAAGTATTCTAAAGTTCGTTTCGTTACGCCACCCTCTAATGTTCTATGGGACATTGGGCTTGGCAACAATCTTGTTCGGACTTGCGTACGGATACTTTGCAATTCAATCCTACTCAGCGCAGACGAAACCTATAACGAACATAGCACTCTTGTCAATGGCGATCGTTTCCACAGGCGTACTATTAGTCTTCATGGCGGTGATACTCTTCACGCTTACGAATCTCATCAAAGAACACCGGCACTAGTCTATCGTTAGGTTGACCACTAGACAAGTGACTTTCCGTGCGCAGATTCGCGATTTGTAGGGTGACACACGCGCTGTACCCTGACGTAACAGGAGGACATGCAATTTACTGCCACGAACTTTCCTCTAGGCAGGCTGATTTGGGATATCGCGTCGAGGTATTGACGGCTCAGAGAAATCATCTGCCAGAACATCAGTTGTCAGAGGAGGGATACAGCGTAACGAGATTGAGTGGCGTTTGGATGCCGTGGGAATCGCTTGGCATGTCAAATCCCTTTACGCCGTCTTTGTGTGCCATCATTAAAAGGTCGAGTTGGGATCTTGTGGATGCACACTCTCAACTGTTCTGGATGACGGCAATATCTGTAAAGGCAGCTATGGACTCCGGAAAACCCATAATAACTACAGTGCACGGCCTTCTCGCCCTTCGTGACTGGTTAACCAACATCTCTCAGAGAATCTACTTGCTAACCATCGGAGCTTGGGCTTTAAGAAACTCCTCTCGCGTGATCTGCCTAACAAAGTCAGATGCAGAAGAAGTTGCTAGCCTTGGTGTAAGGAAGCGAAATATACGGATAATCCCAAACGCGGTTAATCTGAACATGTTCAGGCCTGGATTAGACAGACAAGAGCGCCTTGTCTGGGTAGGACGTTTGGTTGCTGAGAAGGGTTTGGAGACCTTACTCGAAGCAGTTGCGGTGTTGCGCAAGAAGAGAACTGTGCAGGTGATCCTAGTCGGAGATGGGCCTCTGAGGAACAAACTCCTCACACGCACCTACGCGTTGGG
>Ga0129297_10001931_pt1 | contig 10577 bp, 7 predicted proteins | sample I18A1metaG_FD_94708 | JGI IMG/M metagenome (GOLD analysis project Ga0129297, IMG submission 94708) | Lake sediment bacterial and archeal communities from Gulf of Boni, Indonesia to study Microbial Dark Matter (Phase II) - ​I18A1 metaG | ecosystem: Environmental > Aquatic > Freshwater > Lake >... | reverse complement strand
AATCTAATCGAGTTCCCATCTCTCTCGATAACCCTGACTTCCATATCCCTGTCATCCTTCTAACAGGCTTTCAAAGCAAGAAAGCCAAGTCATTACTTATACTTTTCTATAATCATCGATAACATTTATTATACCTCATTGATTATAGGCTTTTGTAAGTTAATGAAGTGGTTGCATGGATTGTGTTGATCGTTGGTTGGGTCATGTGGCTCGTAGCACCGCTTTCCATTATAGGACTGTGCTTGATGGTTTCTGCCGTGCTTTAAATGTTTCGCCGGATGTTTTGCTTGACGAGGCGAGGGGCGACGGATATTTCGCGCTTGATCTTGTCCAGGATTATGTTCAGGCGCGTCAAGGGACCAAGAACTACAAGGAGTATCTATACAATGTGCTTCAAAGCTTCTTCATAGCGAACCGCTGCGCTTTGCCTCGAGACAAATTTAGGATCCGTGGTGACAAGATCCCTGTGGTCCCGCGTTTAACTGTTGAGGATGTGCGTTCGATAGCTTTGATGGCCGGTCTGCGCGATCGTAGCATGATTATGTGCGGTTGGGCTGGCTTGATGGGTTGCGGAGAACTCGCGTATATGAACACTCAATGGGAAAGCGTCAAGAAACAGTTTGACAACGACCTTATCCGCATAGATTTTCCACAAGGCCGGAAAGGCAACATGATGCCATACTACGCGTTGATCGGTGGAGATGCTTTAACGGTTTTACGCGAGTATGTGGAGAAGGTTCGAGGCTCAGGCGACGGCTACATTTGGGAGACGAAGTTTCATACACCTGTGACGCGGCCTGTTTATCAATCGGCTTGGAGGACGCTTACGGTTCGCCTTATGCTCCGTCCAGCTCGCGGCCAATACGGGTCGCGTTACGGCGTGAACATCCATGAGATGCGTGATTTAGCGCGTAGCGTTTGGCATAAGAGCGGTGCGGATAAAGACGTAGCCGAATTCCTTATGGGCCACGTCGTCGACCGCAACAAGTACGATAAAATTTACAATCTTGACCCTGAATGGGTTCGAGAGGAATACCGGAAAGCCCTGCCCTACTTGAACTTGATCTCAGGTGAAGCAGCCAATAGACAGCAGCAGGATAAAGTCCGAATGCTCGAAGAACGCTTGGCCAAACTCGAGACAATCTACATGGAGAAGGTCCTCGTCAAAGAATAATTTTGCAATCCTATTTTTTGGAATCTCACTTCTTCGTTCTTCCCAAAAGTTCTTTCCACTCTTCTTTGGTGAACTCTTGTGGAGAATTTGATCTTTGATCCATTTACTCACTTGCGCTTCAGCCAATTGACCTAAACCTCGAGCCAGATCATCGCTCGGCATCTTAATCTCAACCGCTATCTTCCCGCCACTCAAGCCTACGGCTTCCCCATCGATCTCAGTATTGCTGACTCTGATCCGAACCATCTTAACGCCATGACCCAAAGACTCGAAGTATCGCTTCACACCCCAGCTCATTGAGCGTTCACTCAAACCATTACACATTCAAAAGCGTAAGCCCTTTACGGGCGGAATACAATGAGCGGCGAAATTTGCCGCGCTACAGCAAAGCGATGGATGCTGAGCGTAGTGGGAGCCCGTTTTCTCAAGCACGAAATAAAGGCGACTCTGAACATGTGTTTCTGCCAGCGATGTGTGTCTCTACATCGGTTACATTCAGTCTTGAAGGAATATCCACCGGGTTTTCGACGTACTTCCTCAAGAGACCTCGACTCCATCGTCCTCCTATGGAAACTACAATGCTAATGTTACTTTCCAAGGTGACATAACCTCTTGCATTCCTTTCAAATGCGCGGCGGGCTCCATCACCAATTGTTCCTCACTTAGGCAGTCGCGGAAGCCCTCAGCCTTCCCGATGTCTGGATTTATCCTCTCAAAGACCTCTTTGAGATCCGCATATCTGGCAAACTCCTTGTATCTCTCGGATACGAACCAAAGGATTTCGGCGTATACAATCTTGGCGTGCGTCACCATTCCTTTTACTTTGCCCAAGTAGTGGCTAGGCGCGTCCTTGAAGTACTCCCTGCAAGCGCGTACAAGACTATCTAATTCGGGTTCACCCATCCGTTTTCTCCAATTCGCAAATCGACCCCGCTCTTCAGCCTTGAATCTGAAATACGATATCCTATCGATGATCTCGCCTTTCTCGTTTAGGATGGTTAATGGAGCTCGGACTATTGCATTCTGTACTCCGTCTTCAGCAGGGTCCCTCAAGCCGTTGACATACTCTTCCTCATGTTCCTTCCACTTCGCATAGTCCGCCTGCATTTCAGCTCTCTTCTTCTCGTGCTTCCTTCTCCAGTCTCCGTCGAGTTCAGAGAGTAGCGTTTCCTCCTCCGGCGTTTCTGGACGAAGATAGCGCACCTCAGGTAGCTGTATATTCTGCCATTTGTATTGTGTTAGATGAGTTAGGAGTACTATCAACCAATCCAGGTCGTCTCCTCTGCCTTGGGACAGCCTATACAAGGCTGAAGCGTAGAGCAGGTTGTAAGGGCGGAGCGGTGCCTTCGCCGGAACCGTTTCTCTACTTCGATGCAGGTCGCGTCGCGCCATCCGAGACAGCCTTTTCAACATCCTGTCTCTTGGTTCTTGGTGTAGCCATCGGAACATCTTCGCGTCTTCGATGCCCTTGGAGCCGTATGGTCGATAGGAAGATTGTTTCGACAATTCTAGGATGTATGGCCTCAGCCTTATAGATGCAGCTTGACGTCCTAACCAATAGAAACCCTTGGATATCCTCTTGGCAACTGGATGCTTGAGGATGCGATTCAGCTTGAGCGTATGCTTCTCGATGTAACTCCATGCTTTGTCCTCGTCGAGAAGCCTGTAGAGAACGTAGCGTCCCTTCCTACGCTTCCCTACGAGTTCCTTCGCCGCTAAGATCTTCAGGTTACAGGCAACTGTATTCCTATGCAGCTTGGTGGCGTAGATCAGACTTTGGAAGGATAGTTCTTGAGCTCCTCGCAACGCTTGGAGTAGCTTAACTTGCGATGCATACCCCGACCCCCTCGGCCTAGGCATCCTCAGTCACAACGTGTACTAAGAAACTCCCCTTTTCAATAAAAACCTCTCTTGACGAGGCGTTGGACATGTCAGTAGATAAAAAGTCTTCCATCATTCGCGCGTTGAGGGAATCTGGTATGCCCTGCGACGTCGAAAATGTTAGAATCACAGCCGGCTTGAAGTCTTGGGAAGCTACGAAAGCGATGCTCCTTGAGCTGATGGTCGAAGGCAAGATATACGGACGAAAGACGACGAAGTCATGGATCTTCTGGCAGAAAGAGAAGGCTTCTGGAGGCTGTCCCGCTCTGCCGGATCCACCGGCTGAGGAGGGTTGAAGGGCCATGAATGCTTCCACGAATGAAAATAGCCAGTCGTTTTGTAAGTATGCGATACGGGACCAGCACGGTAAGTTAGTGTGCATGTATAACGCAGAGGCGCCGGGCAATTGTAGCTGCCCGCTTGTGCTTAAGCGAGCTGGATGGCCCTAGTTTTGGAGAGAATGTGTATGGAGATGAAGCATGAGTATAGCATAGCTGTCTACTGCCCAATCTGCAATGCTTGGAAGCCAATTTCAACACAGCTACTCTCGAGTCCAGCTGCTCAATAAGTGGACCATGCGTGATTCCTCATGGGCCAGATTTCAAATTGCTTTCACTATACTTCGATCCAAGTCACGGTGACGTAGAAGCATGGACCTTCCGACACTTGATCTGCAGAGCTTTGCGAAGAAGATCCTAGAGCTCCTCGGCGTCGAGGGGTCTGCTGAGCTTGAGTTGAGGAAGCTTGCTGATGGGAGCATTAGAATCATCAGGAGAAAAGATTCCGATTGAATCGAGTTGGAAAGGGAGCAACGCAGTGAATGACTGAGAGATCAATCGCTACTGAAGTGCTAGTTTGGTACAGCAACCCAACCGTTCAGAAAGCTATCTGCAGCTGGATTAAAGGCCGCAGAGTCAATGTTGCTAAGCCTCTGTTAAGCGAAGAGCCTAGAATGGAGATAAGGCGGTACAACGGATCGAAACCTACTAATTTTAAAATCGCTCGGCCCAGCGATGTCTATGAGATTATGAAGCGGTACCCAGGGTTCCGAGGATACTATGCTACAGTCGCGGTCTTCAATAAGGAAGCGCCTGCAGACATGGAGATCAGGGAGGAGGTGTTGAAGCCATATGTTGAAGGGATGGACCTCGTCCTCGACGTCGATCTGAAAGGAGAAACCCTAGAGGAGAAATGGAGTCGCCTCGATGCCGGACTGTTCTTCGTGAAGATTATTAATGAGCAACTACGGGATTTAGGGTTTAGACGAAGCCAATTCAACCTTTTTTCAGGCGGAGGCTTCCATAGCCATATAGACTGGAGAGCTCTACCGCGAATCGAAGGCTATGAGCCTTGGCAGGTCACCGCTAAGATCGGAGCCTATGTTATCGAAAGGGTCAAGGAGATCGCCGGCCTAGAAAACTCCAAAGCTTTGAATAACGCGACTCTATCGGTTTACACTGATATTCCGCGAATAATCACCGTTCCATCTTCGCTCTATGGGAAGACAAGCGGGGTCTGGTGCTGCCCATTCAGATACGAGGACATAGGCGACTTCGCTGAATCGTGGAGATCGCTTGAGACGGTTTGGATAAGGGCGAAGGAAGAGAACGTCTCACGCATGACCGGCTGGTTGAATCAATGGGAAGAATGGAACAGGACCCCTGTCGAAGTAATTGATCTGGAGAGAATAAAGAGAATAGTTAAAGTGAAGCCTGAGGTTAAATCCGCCATATTAGTCAAGCCAGAAGAGCTTGGATATCCACGCGTCCAAGATCTCGACGCTTTAAGGGATGCTTTAAACTCAAATCAACTTGAACCATCCTTCCCACCTTGCTTCACTGCGATCTATCGGTACGACGCGCCTCAAGGGCAACGGCGGGCTAAACTCTCATTTGCAGGTGGCCTGCTTAGAAACTGCGGGTTAATGGAAGACGAGATCGAAACTAAACTCAGGAAGATCAATAACGACTTATCCAATCCGCTCTCAGAGAAGGAGCTAATTGATTTTCTGAGCATAGAGAGAGAAAAGAGTATCAGCGCAGCTACGTGCGCGAAGATAAGAGCCTGCAACTGGAGCTTCTGGTGTGAAGCAGGGTTGCCAAACTTCTGCAATGAGAACTGCGTCTACCGGGACATCGTAGCGCATCCAGCTATGTGGATAGTGAAGGAGCAGAGGCGGCTACGCGATCTGGAGTATGAAGCAAACGTTCAGGAACTTGAGAGAAAACCGGTCAGGAAAGCAGTTGTCGACTACAATCTGCCTGGAGACATCACTAAACTCTATGAATGCCGATGTATCAAGGCATTGGCAGAAAAAGCGTCGGTCGAAGGCACCTTGGGTGATGAAGAGCAGAAAGCCATCTTGCTCACATTGATATTCTTTGGGCAAAACGGCGAAAGTGAGGTCCACAAGATTCTCAGCCGATGCCGCGACTATAATCACGACTTCATTCAACGTAAGGTCGACCGCTACAAAAGGGCCGATTACCTGCCGATATCATGTGCAAAGCTCAAGGCAAGAGGAATATGCAGGGAAACCGAATGCTTGGGTTCTTTAACCGTAGTAAAGCATGTCTTCGGCCGGGATCCAAATGCTGAAGCAGTGAAAGAGATTCACCTTTCAGAGCTCGGCATGCAGCCTTTAGACTCATTTGTGAAGTCAGAGATCTTCATAAGCGGCATAGGCGATGAACATAAGGTTCCCGACAAGATCTTCACGCAGTGTCAATTTACAGAGCGAGCCATATGCGAGAAATGCCCTCTGAAAAACGGCGAGACTTTAAGTTTAAACGATCTACGCCTCGCGTTGGATGAGTACAGCATCGATCTGGAACTGCTAGGTGCCAGTAAAGAGAAGGAGGAGAACGTCGTCTCCCGCTACCTAAACAAATACGCCAAGGAAACTTTGAACTGCACAGTTCCCGGAAGAATAATCAGATTTGACATCCTAACCCAGAGGACAGTGACCCCTCTCATACTTCTACCGGCTACCAGCGAGATCGAAGTGGCGGAACCCAAAGCTCGAGAGACACTCCGAAAAACAGTTTATCTCTTGGGCGAGAAGCAAGGCGTCTTCCGTAAAGCCAAACTATTCGGCTCAGTACAGAAGGACCCGCGAACAAGCAGAATAACGATTGTAGCAACACTATTGGCGCCAAGCGAGACAGGAATTGAAAGCTTCAAACTCACGCAAGAGATAAAAGGAAAAATGCAAATTCTGGAGAAGACTGTGGATGAGGAGCTTTTCGAAATCGCTGGAAAACATGTATGCGGCATAGTAGGCCGGCCGGTGGCCGTTGAAGGGAACCTTCTGGCGTTCCACACGCCTCTAAACATAGAATGGAAAAACGAGATCATTCCCGGCTGGACTAAAACCGTTAACTGGGGCGATACAACTAGCGGCAAGAGAATAGCGAGAAAGATTAAGGAAGCAGTCGGCTTGGGCATATATGTGGTCGTCGAAACTTCTGGACGCACAGGATTGCTTTACTCGATCACGATGACCAAGGACGGCCCAATATTGAGCTTCGGAGAATTCGTGTTCGCAGACACTGGCTTAATCATAATCGATGGGGCAGATAGAATGCATGCTGAGGAACAAGCTGAATTTCGCGAATCATACCGGTTAGGCTACCTGAAAGTGAGGAAAGTTGTTCCAGGAGAAGCGCCCATGAGAACGCGAGTTGTAACATGTGAGAACGTCAAGAAAGCTCTTGACGAATATATGTACCCTTGCGAAGCGTTGCTTGAAAATTATAGGACGCCGGATCTCGCGAGGGTCGACTTAGCAATTCCATTTCGCGGCGGAGACGTTCCGGTCGAAGAGATCTTCACGAAGTTCGGCACGCCGCCTGAAGCTCTACCCCAGTTGATAGAGGCTCTCAGAAACAACGTGTTATGGGTCTGGACCCGCAGACCGGATCAAATAGTATACGGGGAAGACGCGGAATCCATCATCTTCGAGGAAGCGAAGAAGCTGGAAGAGAAATTCGGCAACGACATAATCCCGCTGATCAGCAAGGATATGGATAAGAAACTGGCCAAGCTAAGTGCAGCTTACGCGGGACTGAAACATTCCACAGACGAAACCGGTGAACTTCTAATCATTAAGGCAAACCATGTAAAACATGTCTCAGACCTAATTAACCGGATCTACTCTAGTGAAGGAATGCGCCTGGACGATTACACGAAGATAACGAGAGAGCGAATACGGCTACCTGAAAGCGAATATGAAACAATCATGCAGGAGATTCAGGGGGAAGAAGAAAAAGAGAAGCTTCCGATAATCGACGTAATCCTATACGAGCTGGAGGTCAGAGGCTCCGTGAGGCTCGAAGAATTAATGGCTGTCGCAACGGATGAAGTAGGCGCCGCAGTGTCAAAGGAGACTATAAGGAGGAGGATGATGACCTTCAAGAAACATCGAATGATAGCCAGCGCAAAGGAAGGCTACAGTTTAACGGCGAAAGGCAAAGCCTTTCTGAGAAGATATAGAAAAGAGCAGGAAACAGGCTTACGGCTTACGGCGGAAAAGAAGGTTGAAACCGCGGGCTCTCACGTAACAGAGGCCAAAACAGGGATATGCGAGCTGTGCGGAGAGGCTAAGGCTAGAACCCACATACTTACGATTCAAAGGCAACGCCGATACGTGTGCCAAACATGCGCCGAACAGCAGAAAGGCCGGTGAAATCATTTTCCGTTACCACCGAGACCACCGTGACCACGATAAAAGGGTACTCCTACCTACCTACCCTACCTACCCCCCTATACCCTCTTACCATACACACGGCGGTCATGGAACAACTAGTAAGAATGGAGAGTTAACAGTGAAAAATGCTTATGTCCTATATCATAACAGCGATATAGATGGATTTGCGTCAGCAGCCCTTGTTAAACGTTATCTGCTACGCAGAGAATTCAATTCTGCCACGATCCGCTTCATCGGCATTAACTACAGTGACTTTCTACATGGGCTGGCTGATGTGGCGAGGAAAGCCAAGGGCGGCGATGAAGTTTACATCGTCGATATGAATGTGAATGAAGGTTGGATGGTTCTATCGCTATTCAAAGGCTCTGTTCCAGCATGTTTGAGCAGGATAAAGGAGAGAAAATGTTATGTCTCTTGGTTTGACCATCACTTCTGGAGAAAATATTTCATCGATAAGGTTCAGCCGTTTACCGGCAATCTCCACATTGATTTTAAGGCGTCTTCCACATGCCGGCTAATAAAAGAAGCTCTACTGGCAGACGATAACGTGGCGGAGAAACTTTGCCTTATCGCCGACCAAGTCGACCGCGATATGTGGCTTGAAGCTGAAGTGGAGAAGAAGATTGATTGGGATCAGCCATGCTGGCGCTGGTATCTCATAAGCGAGGCTGTGGGGAAAGAACTGGTTCCAGCACAATGGGTTGTAGAGAAAATGGTTGAAAGCGGCGCTGAGTGGAGTCAGGCATTGGAAGATTTGGCGTTGACGGCTAAACGTGAAGTTGACCACGGAGTAGAAGGAGCTCTACAGAAAACGGTTGTGAGAAATATAGGAGGGTTGAAGGTTGCTGTCACAGCCGCGAATCCTCAGCCATGCAAAGCAAGCCTGCTGGGCTTGTATGTTTACCTAGCCAATAACGTAGACTTATCCATGATGATTCTGCCCAACGGTTCAGTTAGCATACGAAGCATCAAGGGGCTAGCCTGCGATGTAGCATTGAGATTTCATGGCGGAGGCCATCCAAAGGCTGCGGGCGCAATGCTGCCTCTTAAGCGTAGGTTGCTACTCATGCTTCTACGAGTCTACCCGACAGAGTGGATCTGGCGCGTTATTCAAAGTTACGTCGGAGGGTCAACAACTCCGTGACTGAAGTCAGGAGCTCCCCTGCGCCTTTCTAGGGTAAAGGATCGGTTTTCAAGGTGTGTTCAGTTGACCAATTGAACGGTCCCAATATGGAGAGTCTTCTGGGATCCAGTTGTCTTCTACAGCATTTCCACGCTTCTTCCCCAACAACCTTGCTATGGAAACGCCATATCTGACCCAAGGGTTACCTTTCGCTTGCTCAGCAAAGCAGCATTCTTGAAGTGAATGGTAGCCTTCCAGCCTCATCTCGATAGTGTAAGGGGCTTCTCCATGCGGGATGACATGGGTTCTTCTAGTAAGCTTTGCCATGTTAATGCATCCATGCCAAGTGTAGAGAGCTACTACATAGCTTTCCGAGCGTCTAAGAGGCAATAGTTTCTGATTCTGAATGCATTCCACCAACTTTCTCCCTTTCTCAGCAAGTTCTTGGGACGAGCAATCACGAATCAAAGAACTCTTGATGAAGTCATTCTCGACACATTCTACTACTGCAACACCTATCTCTTTTTCAGGAAGCTTAGTGGGCAATCGCAACTTAAGGAGCCCAACAACTTCTGACGCATGCCAATATACATCGATGGTGTTCGGGTCTCCTAGCCCAGCCAACTGAGGCCATGACCCGGCTGCCTCTTTAATTGCCTCTAGGAGCGAGCTCATTTCATTCATATAGTTTTACCTCCTCCAAAGCGATCGTGCCAATTCAGCATATTAGCCTTCCTTATTCTCTGCAGCGTCTGCCAGAGGGTTATTGCTGATAGCGGTGAAGCTTAACCTTTCGAGAAAGGAAGGCCCATCCATCTCTCATGTAACGGGGATCAAGAACGCGATTCTAACTCCTAGAGAGCCTGAGGCACCTGTGAAGCACTACTTGCGTATCAACCTAAGTCTTTCCTGTCGTATATAGAGGTAGGAGGCTATGAGCACAGCCGCGATAACGACCACGACAAATAGTAGCGAAGAGCTAGGAGCTAGGAAAACCTCTCCCACGGTAACCTCAACGCTTGTAGAGTCGGCATAGGTGTTGCCCATAGCATCTTTATATTCGAAATTCAGGGCGACATCGTATATCCCGGGAGAAATTCGTGGGGATGTCTCAACTTTTAGCACTAAAGGAAGTTCTCGGCCTCTTTCAAGGAAAGGTATCTCTATAGGGCCTTTTTCTCTGCTGTCTATGTATACAGCTAACAAGTTGGATGACTCTGCTGTCAGTCGGATGTCCCAAGCGTTTGCGTAGACGGTCGCGACGCTGACATTGATATTCTGCCTCATACCGGGCTCGGGCAGCTGGACAAACTTTGGTGAAGGTGAAACAACCAATACTGGTCTCTCTGTCAGATTCGGCACGATCGCGACTAGCGGAAGGACCGCACATAGAACAAGCCCAAGATATACGAGGGCTCTATGTCTTCCATATTTGTCGGCTAATGTTTCTCGCCTCAACAGGAAAACAATGCCAATTGCACTCATGATTAATAATCCCATCATCACGCTAGTCAAGGCAGACCGGTATCTAGCCCATGAGACGAGAACAAAGCCAGCCAAACATGTGCCGGCAATATGCCAGACACCTTTACGCCAGCTATGTTTCTTCTCGATGAATCGACCTAAGGAGATTATGAAGGTAACAACACCAGCCAGTAAGAGAGTCCAGAAATATGGGTTAAGGCTAGTTT
>Ga0129297_10001929_pt1 | contig 10581 bp, 11 predicted proteins | sample I18A1metaG_FD_94708 | JGI IMG/M metagenome (GOLD analysis project Ga0129297, IMG submission 94708) | Lake sediment bacterial and archeal communities from Gulf of Boni, Indonesia to study Microbial Dark Matter (Phase II) - ​I18A1 metaG | ecosystem: Environmental > Aquatic > Freshwater > Lake >... | reverse complement strand
TTCTTTCCTCCATATATGGAAGCCGCTGTCCCGATGATTATTCCTGCTAGAACTATTCCTTGCCCACCGAGCCCTGCTATTCTTATCTCAAAGCGGGACATTGGTCAATTTCCCTTCCTTCTCCAATTTCACTTGAATCGATTGAATCTGCTGTTGAAGGAGATCTGTGTATTCCGGTTTCTCCGTGTCTACGAACTCTCCAACGACTATCTCGTTCGGCGTTATCTCTGCTTTCAGCGGGTCGATGCGATTTCGAATCACACTCTTCTCCCGGTACCATACCATGGAATCCATAGGTTTCGGCATCCTGTTTCTTCTTCCATACTGTTCAGGGCATGGCGAAAGAACTTCGATGAAGGTGAAACCGTGCTTCTTCAGCGCTTTCTTCATCGATTCTCGCATCAATCTGACGTGAATAGTGGTCCAACGGGCTACATATACGGCGCCGGAACCTGCTGCCAGATGGACGAGGTTGAATGGGTGTTCAATGTTGCCGTATGGCGTTGTTGTCGTATAAGCCTCAAGCTGGGAGGTTGGACCGGACTGCCCTCCAGTCATGCCGTAGTTGAAGTTGTTTGAGCAGATCACGGTCATATCGATGTTTCTTCTTGCTGCATGTATGAAGTGGTTTCCACCTATCGAGAAGAGGTCTCCGTCACCGCTTATTACTACGACTTTCAAGTCGGGTCTTGTTGCTTTGACGCCTACCGCAAACGCTATTGGACGACCGTGTGTCGTATGAAATGCGTCTGCATTTATGTAGCCTGATACTCTGCCGATGCATCCTATTCCTGACACTATTACAATCTTGTTCATATCGTAGTTTAGTTCGCGGAGAGCGCGGAGGAACTCGCTGAGGATTATTCCGTCTCCGCATCCGTTGCACCAAATGTGCGGTATCATGCCCTTTCGAGTGAATTCTTCGAGTGGATGAGCTTCCTGCATCATCCGGCTACCCTCCTTATTTGAGCTAGGATCTCTCCAGGTGTATGTGGGTCCTCGCCTAGTCTCTGGAGGAAGGTTACTTTTCGATGATTCGCTCTTCTCTCAACTTCTCTAACCATCTGTCCGCAGTTCATCTCTGCAACAATTATTCCGTCAACTTCATCGGCAACTTCTTCAACTTCTTTCTCAGCGAAAGGCCACAAAGTTATGAGCCGTAAGAGGCCCACCTTCAAGCCTTGTCTTCTAGCTCTATTGACCGCTGCGAGAGCTGATCTTGCGACACTTCCATAAGCGATGACGCATGCCTTAGCGTCATCAAGCATTATTCTTTCCACTCTTACGATCCTTTCTCTGTTTCTCCTAATCTTGTCGCAAAGTCTTTGCACAAGTTTCATCTGCTCTTCAGCGCTGTCGGTTTGAGGGTGACCTGTCTCGTCGTGTGTCAGGCCCGTTGCGTAGAATCTGTATCCTTCGCCGAAGCAAGCCATTGGTGGGATTAGGTCTTCATCGGGTCTGAAGGGCACGTAGCTTTGCGGTGGTTGTCTTGGCTTCTTACGTTCAGTCAAATGTATGTCTTCAGGTTTCGGAATGTTCAGCCTCTCCCTAAGGTGGCCGATGATCTCGTCGGCCATGATGAATGTGGGGCATCTGAACTCTTCTGAGATGTTAAACGCTTGTATAGTTAAATCGAACATCTCTTGAACAGATGACGGAGCGAAGGCTATTATCTCGTAGTCCCCGTGGGATCCCCATTTTGCTTGCATGACGTCCTGTTGGCCGGTCTTTGTCGGCTGCCCTGTGCTAGGGCCTCCTCGCATAACATTCACAACTACACAAGGGGTTTCAGTCATAACGGCTAGACCTATGTTCTCCTGCATTAGGCTGAATCCTGGGCCGGATGTTGAAGTCATCGATTTAACTCCTGAGTAGGAGGCTCCTATTAGAGCGGCCATGGAGGCTATCTCATCTTCCATCTGAAGGTACACGCCTCCGACTTCAGGAAGTCTTCTGGCCATGTGTTCTGCAACTTCTGTCGCAGGGGTTATCGGATAGCCTGCGAAGAATCTGCATCCAGCAGCGATGGCTCCTTCAGCGCACGCGTCATCTCCTAGAGCAAAGTATACGCCTGTGATGACATCTCTTCTCATTTATCCTTCTCCTTTATTTTCATGAAGATCGCCATCTCTGGACAGATCTCCTCACACACTCCACATCCAACGCATCCTTCATCCTTCAGGTAAGGTGGATGAGCACCACGAATGTTCAGTTTGGTTTCATAATCGAGAACATGTTTTGGGCAGAGCTCGATGCAGAAGCCGCATCCTTTGCATCTGTCATCGATCACAACTATCTCAACCTCGGCGATCTTGAGCTTCTGCGCAGGCGTCAATGGAGTTCTGGTAGGGCTCATAGACTTTCACTTCAACTCTTTTCGGGTTCCAAGAGGTTGGCGGCGACAACTCTATTCATTCTCAATCCAACTTCGTTTTCCGACAGCCCCATCGCGAGGCCTAACAGTTGAGTGTAGTAAATTACGGGGATGTTGTAGGCTGCTTTGAATTTCTGTTCAAGCTGAATTTGACCAGCATCGAACTGGAGATGGCAGAACGGACAGATGTCGACTATGCACTCAGCTCCAGCCTGTTTCATGTTTTCAAGTTTTTCGCGGAGCATATCGAGCGCAACATCTAGTATGCCGGATCTTAGTCCTCCTCCTGCACCGCAGCACATCATCCTGTTTCTGTAGGGAACACTGGAAGCACCTGTAGCTTCTATCATTTCATCGAGGAAGGTCGGACGTTCTATCGTGTTCCATTCTCTAAGGTCTGCAGGCTTCAGTATATGACATCCGTAGTGAGCAGCAGCCTTCACTGGGAGGCTTTGTTTAACGGAGCTTCTTATCGTGTCCAAACCTATGTCGCGGTAAAGTACTTCAGCCAAATGCTTCACTCTTATACGGCCGTTGAATTTGTGTCCGATAGCAGAAAGCGTTTCATTGGTCTTTCGTCTCTCTTTCTCATTTCGGGTTAGAATAGTATTCGCTTCCTTGAGTGTCGCGTAGCAACCATTGCATAGGGTAAGGATGTCTAATCCCATCTCCTCTGCAATACATAGGTTTCTAGCCGAAAGCAGCAGCCAAGTCAACCTGTCGAATGACTTGATTACCCCCGGCGCTGGACAGCAAGAAGCCCCCTTCATATCCTCTAACTCTATGCCTAGTCTAGGTAGAGTCACTCTCGTAGCTTTCTCAATGTTGGGGTATCTGTTTGGGATGATGCATCCTAGATAGAATGCATACTTCACGTTTGTCTTTCACCATGTTCCACAAGCGTTTCGAACCCGGCGATTTTGATGAGCGTCTGAACTTCATTTAGAGCCGCTGGGAATGAGTGTACCGTTGGAGGCAGAGTTGGAAGTTCCAGCCTCTCCCTCTTCTTCCTTGTTTCTTCATCTATCGGCACAGCATGCCCTTGCGTTATCAAGTACCTAGCGACATCTCTATGTGGTCCAAGCATGAAGCCCTCTTTAACAGCCAAGTTCCTCAGGAGCAGGATGGCGTTCGTAACTTCAATCTTCCTAGGGCATCTCTCTGAGCATGTGTAGCAGGTGGTGCAAAGCCACAAATCATCACTCGCTAGAGTCTCTTCCTTCAGTCCAAGGAGGATCTTTCTCATGAGCGTTCGCGTCCTATAAGCTGTCCGCCCTGTTGAAGGGCATGAAGCCGTACATGTTCCACATTGAATGCATGCCCTGATACGTTCAATCCCGCTACTGATGAGAAGGCGTGAAAGTTCAGGGCTGATCCCAGAGTTAGTGATGACTTCTCTCTTAAGACGAGACATCTTGGGGCCTTCTTATCCGACCCGAAGGATCTTTACATATGTAAAGACCATTTACATATGTAAAAGTGTTTCTTAGGCAGAAACCCGCCACTCGAACATCCTTTGGAACTGCAAGCTTTTAGACCAATGAAGCGATACCTCTAAAGTCAGAGGATCGGTCGTTGAGGAACATTAGTGTAACCGAGAAGGGAGTCTCCATTCAAAGATCGATCAACTTCGTCAGGTCGAACAGGCGGTTCGATGAAGTTGGAGCCTTAGCTTGCTTCATAGGCTTCGTAAGAGGGTACACTGAAGCCAAGAAGAAGGTGAAGAGGCTTGAGTTGGAGGCTTACGCTGAAAGAGCTGAAAAAGCTTTTCAAGCGATAGCTGATGACGTTAAGAATCGCCCAGGCGTAGTAGAAGTTCTCATCCATCATATCGTTGGTAAGCTGCTGGTTGGCGATCCGATCCTATTCGTCATCGTTGCAGGAGCTTCCAGAAGAGACGTCTTTCCAGCTCTAGTCGAGACTGTAGATAGGGTGAAGAGAGAAGCAGCAATATGGAAGAAAGAGGTACTGGCCTCAGGCAAATCATACTGGGTTGAATACGCATAGCCAATAGTGCGATAACGCTTTTTCTCAGAAGTAGGCTCTTGCCATTTCATATGAGAGTTTCACGTGAGTGTTCCCTTTCCCCAGCACAGGCTCCTCATGCCCTGGAAGCAGCGAATCTATGTTGAATTGAGTCAACCTTCTTAGAGATTCCTTCATAGCATTAGCGTTGCCTGTGGGCAAGTCGGTTCTACCGAATGAGCCGTTCGTGAAGACGGTATCTCCTGAAAACAGGATTCTATTATCTGAATCATACAAGCAGATGCTTCCAACAGTATGGCCAGGTGTATGAATGACCGTTAGCCTGTGACCAAGCGTTTCTATCACGTCCCCTTCAACCACTTTCGCAATCGATGCTTCATCAAGACTCAAGTACTCAGCTTCAGATGAATGGACGAGTATGGTAGGCGCATTTGCCATGAGCAGGTCAATCAATCCGCCTGTGTGGTCAGGATGCGAATGCGTTAAGACAACTTTGGATACGTCCTTCACACTCAAACCTGATCTTTCCATTGTCTCTTTGAGCCTATTCATCTCATCTCCAGCACCTGTGTCTATCAAAGTGATTTCTCTCTTACCAATCACGTAGACGTTCGACGAAAGACCTATGCCCTCAATATAATGGATAGGCCTTAGTGAGACTCCGAATTTTTCGAGATCAATCGCCACAGCCTACTCCCTTCTGGTTAGTTTCCAATGTTGCGGCAGATTTTAAAGAGATTGCTTAAACCGAATGTACTACGGCTGTTTCTTTACGTAATGTAGCTAGATGGAGAATTGCCCTAGCCGGTTGAAGGGCTGAAGGATCCCGTGGGTCAAGGTGCTAGGTAAAAATGAAGTTGGGGAATCCCGCAGCTCTCAGTGCCCTTATCAATGCAGTGCCGAAGACCGCTGCTCCGATGACTATTATTGTTCTCTCGATAGGATAGAGCCAGAAGACGATACTCCACCAATTGAAAAGGGCTTCGAGCGGTTTGCCCAAATATATTACTTGGATTGTTTCATACAGAAGATTTCCTGCCAAGTGTTGAGCGAAGGTCCCGATGAAAGATAGGATCGCTAAACCTGGAAACAGCCGCGATATAGATGATCCAGTCACCCAGTTTGTAGCCCTCCTACTTAGAGGCGAAACTAGCGCTACGAGAGCTATGCAATGGACCCAAGCGAATGGCACATAGTAGGTTGTCCCTGAACTAGGATTTGAGATCGGAACAAGCAGCATAGTGTAGGGATGCACCAGAAAAAGTAGGAACGGAACAATGAAGAAGATTGCTGAGAGAACCCATTTTCTTTTCACAAGGAACCCTACTAGTAGCGCGTTCGTCATTGCTGGCAGAAAGTCGACAGGGAAGGGGGCGAATACTGGCGGGCGACCGAATGCGATAGCTACGAAGGTGCCGAGAACAATTGAAGAGGCACCAACATAAGGTCCGAGTATGATCCCGTATAATGGCGCAATCATATCTGATGTAGAGAAAAAAGCTCCAGACATTCCTATAATCGGAAACGTCGGGATCACTCTGAAGACCATATAGAGAACGCCAAAGGTTGCCGTGAACGTCAGTCTTCTTGTTGTTTGACTTCCAAAGAGCTGCAAATTTCACTCCTCGGGACGCCGTGTAGTTTTCTACATAGCATTTTATAAAACTTCCTTCCTCTACTTCAGAAAAGGGTTGCTTTGTTCAAAACAGCAACGCGCTATCTTGAACGTAACTCTTCCCTGTTTGAAGCGCGATCTCCGCTTTCGTCAATTCAATTCCGAGGTAGGCTGCGTGGTCGAACCTTGATAGGAGCCCGTTCTCAATTATGGTTATGCATATTTCCAGAGGGGTTCTTCCTTTGATAATAGCTTCCGGCTTTTCTCGACTATATTTGTAGTGAGAGACCACTATGCGTCTTCTATCTCTTTCCAAAGTCACTTTGAAGCATCCTTTAGGATCGTATACGAACTTCCTCTTCTCTGCGGGGATTTCTCTAGCGTATTTCTGAATCTCACGTTCATAATATTCCTCTCTCCTCCTCTTCTCCTTAATCACCAGCAGATCCAACCCGAGATCTTTAGGTGGTGAATTTCTCTCGCGAGCAAGCATCGCCATCTTGATGCTGGTAGATAATTCTCCCACAGAGCCCAGCGTCTTGTTGCTTGCTTCTGTAGTCAATACTATGTTCGCGTTCAAGTCGTATGCAATTGAAACTAGCAGTAGGTTTGCTCCGATCGAGTCTGCATCCATAAGTTCTGTCACGTTTCCTGCGCCGAACATAATTGGGGTTTTGGGGTTTCTCTCCCTGAAACCATAATATGCCACAAGAGATTCCGTAAGGTTCGGGGTGAAGATTGGCACAAGTATCGGGTCCGCTATTAACTTCTTGAAGCCCAGCTGCATCGCTTGCCCGAGGTTTCTCTCAAGCTGTTCAATCTTCTTGTCAACGCCGGTTGGACAGTTCCTTGCCTCATCAGCAGGGGTCACCACAACCGGTATCTCACGGGCGAACTCCGAAACATCCTTCATGTTTTCAGCGTTTATGCTTAGTATGAGGTCCACTCCTGCCTCTACTGCTGCTCTAATCTCTTCGGCATCGCTTGTGTCGATACTTATCGGGGTGGAGACGGCTTCTCTAACGGTTTTGACCGCAAGCTTCGCTTTCCACGGGTTTTCTCCGCCCGCCATCATCCCGACATCTATTATCTCAGCTCCAGATTCTACAAAGTTTCTAGCCTTCCTTCTTAACTCAGATCTGGATAGAGTTGGTGCATCTACGATTTCAGCCAAAACGCAGGGAGGGAAAGAGTTGCCAATCCAAACGGCCCTTCTTCCTTCTCCAATCTGAATTCCCAGCTTCTTCCCTGCAAGTCGGCGAATTTTCCTCTGCAGTAGATCAAGCTGTCTGAAAGCCTCTTTCCTGAGCAGATCTCGCAGTAACTCGCATGCAGGTGTCCTTGTGGATAGTCTAACCTTTCCAAGCTGTTGGAGGACTAACGGCAGATCTGCTGCTTGTTTAGGACCCTTGTAGGTCGGTGTCCCAAGTCTCTTTGCTATATATGAGACATCTCCGGCAACAAGCCCTGGCACCAAGATGAGTGTGAATCTCGAGAGGTCTCTCGATTCAAGCATATCTGAAATATAGTTGACAGACATCAATGCCGCGACTTGTGTCGGAAGAGAGACCACTTCAGCCTCAACGCCACTTTCTCCAACACACTTTCTAACCATTCCGTCAGCCAAGGTTCCAGTTACAACGAGCGTCTTCATATAGAATCCTCAACTAAACGCCGTGATAATCCTGCTTTTTGGACGATTGGTCATAAACAGTCTTTACAGTGGCTCCTCTATTGTTAGCGGAAGTGTAGAATACGTCTCCTCCACCCTTTTCTTCAAGGAAATCAATTACCGAGTCCCTGAGCTTCCCTGCCTCATCTTCACCTTGAACTAATCCGAATGTTGAAGGGCCGAATGAACTCTGACCGACTCCATAGGCCTCTTTCTTCAACATAAACCGTATACATCTCCTCACGATGGGGTGCATCAAGTCTCTGGTAGCACTTGCAAAGCCAGCATCCTGCAGTTCCGTTAGGCCTGAACCAAATTCCTCGATATTTCTTTCAAGAAGCGCGGGGAGGATCTTCATTAGAACGATTCGGCATGCCTTGCCAACGTAGGCCGCTTTTATCGGGCAGCGTTCTTTGAAGACACTGATCTCCTCTTCTCCATGCACTCCTCGGTGAATATGCGGTATGGCTATGACGAAGAACCAATCTTCTGGAAACGTGTAGCGAACCAGTACAGGCGCAGGCCGCGCCTTCGAAACCCTAGATGGGAGAAAGGACTGTTTTTCGCCACCTCTTCCGTAACTATGGCCGCCATCTAAGATTAACCCACCTTTCTCGAAAGCGGCAACGCCTACTCCTGAAGTTCCTCCCCTCTTCATTACGATTGCTAGTTCTCTCGTTGTTTTCTTGATCCCGTAGATTCTCAAAAGTACTGAAGCGACTGCAAGAGATAGTTGAGTGTTTGAGCCTAATCCAACATGCTTCGGAATCGTGCTTTTCACCTCGATTTGAGCACCAGATTGTATTCTGAAGTGTTTCAGAAATGCTGATGCAAGCTTCTCGACTAGTGCGCGTTCTTCTCCTTGGACTCTAAGATCTTCGCTCTTGGAAGCCTCTAGGGTGACATTTGGATAGTTAAGAGCTAAGCCCAAGCTGCCATCAATTCTTCCTAGCTGACCGTTCATATCTATCAGCGAAAAATGTAATCTTGAAGGGGTTCTAACGTAGACCTTCATTGGTTCTCCTCCATCTATCGATCTGATTGCAGATCTGGCGGATTATTGAAACATACTTGGAACTGGGAGAAACTCTCTCCGCGAGATCCTTGTAGTAGTTTACCAAAGCGATGAGCTTCTTTGCATGTCTAAGCCTACCCTCAGAAAGATACTGTTGAACTCTCGTCGCATGGATGATACATTCGATTGCTGCAAAGGCTCCTCTACAATATCCTGCGGGCAAGGTTCTGCGAAAATCGATGCGCCCGGTCTCACAGGTCACTCTAGATCGTAGTTCGTCAAAGCCCTCGATCTTCTTGACCTTGAACTCTATGTTTGCATCTGCATATCTTAGTCGCGGAGCTTTTACAGTTCTTGCCTTTTCAAACCATTCAACTCGAAGCGATCTCAAACCAGAAGTTTGCTTGAACGCTGTCTTGTAAAAAACCTCGGGGTCGCTTGTGAGGTTTACAACGCCGCATCTCAATCTCTGTAGATTCTTGAAGGTCTGGGTTCGTTTGAATATGCGGATGATGAATCTTCTCGAGCTTTTCGGTATGATGCCCATAGGGGCTGCTGTCGATTTTCCATCCGCGCTGTATGTTGAAAGAATCATCTCGTACACTTGGTCTTTGGCTAATCCAAGCTGACTTAGAGACGCGGGCATTTCTTCAATCGTCCTCAAGTTTCTTCTACAACTCTAATTTGCCGTCGACATAGATAACTCTGAGCTTAAATCGATTTTCCAGAAATGTGTCTTCCGACACGCTTGAGACTGATTATCTCATGGTATCGTTTTGAAAGGAAAGAGCAGAATGAAACCCACGATTACTGCTATCAGGTATACGCCGATCAAGATCTTCGGCGGTCTTTGATCCAAGATTAGAGAAGTTACAGCTGCACAGACGCTTGGGATTGTATTGAGAAAATAGAAGATGTAGCTTATTCTATGCCCGATTATCGACATTGGGTAGAAAGGAAGGTAGGTGCAAGAGAACCATGCAATAATGAATAGAGAAAAGTTGTCCTTCTTCCTGACGTAGACATAGGCCGTATACGCAATGGACGGTATGGTGAAGAAGAGGATGAAAGGGTTCATTGCTCCAACGAATGCTACTGAGACATAAGTTGATAGTAATGTATGATCTGCGTAGACGCTCTCCTCTACAGTGAGGTAGGGTATCTTTACCTCGTTTATCAGCCATTGCCACGGGTAACTCTCTATCCCAGATAGAGCAGGTCGAGATAGAGCTAAAGTGTAGCTATAGATGAAGGAGAGATGTTCCAAAGGGTTTTCGTACCCTCCCCAAATTCTATCTAGGATCGTCAACAGAACCATGAAACAGGCCACGTAGGCTATACCGAACTTTTCCAACCACTCCAATTTCACTCTCCACCGGGATTTCTCTCCAATGACTTCAGATTCGCTTGGTTTCTTCAAAAGGTGATAAACTAGGATTGTTGCGAAACCGTATGCGCCACCTATCTTACTTAAAGTACTCAGGCTGAGTGCAGCCGCACTCAGAAACGTTCTCTTTGCAAAGTAGAAGTAGAAGCCGATCAACATGAAAGCTAGCATGAATATGTCCAAAGTTGCAATTCGACTATGTACGAAGATCAGGTTGTCAAAGCTGAAGAGGAAAGAAGAGACTAAAGCTAGAGTTTGGCTCCTCGATACCTTCTTCATCAATAAGTAGAATATGAAGATGGATAAGGTTCCTGCGATCACGCTTGGAAGTCTGAAACCATATGCGTTGTCGCCGAAGAGAAGCATCGAGAAAGCTATTACCAGTTTGGCTAAAGGTGGGTGCTCATGGTTTGGATCGACTCCTAACACGGCGTCAGGATATACGTCAAGGTCATGAGGTCGCCCAAGAATTATCCTAGCTACATTGACGTAGTACTTCTCATCGAAGATCAGTGAGCCAATTGGACGATCT
>Ga0129297_10001928_pt1 | contig 10582 bp, 7 predicted proteins | sample I18A1metaG_FD_94708 | JGI IMG/M metagenome (GOLD analysis project Ga0129297, IMG submission 94708) | Lake sediment bacterial and archeal communities from Gulf of Boni, Indonesia to study Microbial Dark Matter (Phase II) - ​I18A1 metaG | ecosystem: Environmental > Aquatic > Freshwater > Lake >... | reverse complement strand
TCCGCCGGCCGCGGCAGCAACGGAGAAGGGGCGATGAGGCGTGGAAAGGATGGCGAGAGCGTGGTGCTGGAGGTGCCCCTTGGCACCGTCATCCGCGACCTGCCCAGCGGGGAGCAGCTGGCGGAGCTGCTGGAGCACGGCCAGTCCGTCTGCGTGGCCCGAGGGGGCCGGGGCGGCCTGGGCAACGTCCACTTCAAGAGCTCGACGAACCGCACCCCCCGACACTCGCAGCCCGGCGAGGAAGGTGAGATCCGGGACATCGAGCTGGAACTGAAGCTCATTGCCGATGTAGGCCTCGTGGGCTTTCCCAACGCCGGCAAGTCGACGCTGGTGAGCCGTGTGAGCGCGGCGCGTCCCAAGATCGCCGACTACCCCTTCACGACCCTGGAGCCCCAGCTCGGTGTCGTGCCCGTGGACGAGGTGGAGAGCTTCGTCATCGCCGACATCCCCGGACTCATCGAAGGCGCGGCCCATGGGGCGGGACTGGGCATCCAGTTCCTGCGCCACGTGGAGCGCACGCGGATGCTCCTCCATCTGGTGGACCTCTCGGATCCCATGCAGGAACCCGAGGAGGCCATCCGGGTCATCGAAGCGGAGCTCCAGACCTTCTCGGAAGTCCTCTATTCCAAGCCCCGCTGGCTGGTGGGCACCAAGCTGGACGCCCTCCAGGATGACGAGCGCCGGACCCGCTTCGAGGCCCTCTGCCAGAGCCGGGGTCAGGAGCCGATCCTCATCTCGGGGGTCACCGGCGAAGGGCTCAAGCCGCTTGTCTTCAAGCTGGGAGCCCTGCTCGGAGAGCTGCACCGGCCATGAGCACCGGACGCGCCAGACGGGTCGGCCTGCTGGGTGGCGCCTTCAATCCGCTCCATCTCGGACACCTGAAGCTGGGGGAGCTGGCCCTGGCTCACCTGGACCTGGCGGAAGTGAGGTTTATCCCCACCTCCCGGTCCCCCCACAAGGCGGAACCCGGTCTGAGTCCGGACAGCGGCTCAAGGCTCCGGATGCTCGAGGAGGCCCTTCAGGTCACCGGGCTCCCCTTCCGGGCGGAGCCCCTCGAGCTCGAGCGCGGCGGCGTGAGCTACACCGTGGACACCCTGGAGGATCTCCGGCGACGGGAGCCTGATTCCGCCTGGATCCTGCTGATCGGTTGCGACCAGCTCCAGGGATTGCCACACTGGCGCCGGGTCGATCGGATCCTGGAGCTCGCCTCCCTGGCCATTGCCCCAAGACCCGGCTTTGACACGCATGTCCCAGAGGCCTTTCGGTCCAGGGTGCGGGACCGGTGGTCGGGAGCGCCGGGGGAGCTGGTCTGGTTGCCGGGCACACAGCTGCCGCTCTCCTCCTCGCGGTTGCGGGAGCAGATCGCCCAAGGCCTCCGGCCCGAAGGGCTCCCGATTCAAGTTGAAGCTGCGATCTGGCGAGAAAACCTTTACCGTTAAAGAGGAGTGGGAGAGCGAATGACCTTAGATGCACGGCTGGCGAGCGTAGTGGAAGCAGCACGCTCCAAGAAGGCTTTCAGGATCCGGTTGTTCGATGTGCAGGGCATCGCGAGCTTCACCGATACCTTCGCGTTCATGAGCGGCGGCAGCGACCGGCAGAACCGCGCCATCGCAGACGCCATCGAAGAGAAGCTGAAGCTTCAGGGCGAACGGCCCCTCTCCACGGAAGGCGATTCCTCCGGGAACTGGATCCTGCTGGACTACGGTGATCTCATTGTCCACGTCATGGATGAGGACACGCGCCGCCACTACAACCTGGAAGGGCTGTGGCACCAGGGCCGGGAATACGAACTGCCTCCCGAGATCCATCCCGTCACCGGGAATCCCGCCGAATTCTGATCGATATACCGGAGTTACCCATGTTGAGCAAGCACAGCGCCTTCGATGCCATGCAGACCCGCCTTCGCGCGGCAGCCGAGCTCTACGGCCTGGAAGACGCCCTGTTCAAGGTCTTCATCCAGCCCCTCCGTTCCGTCATCGTGAGCCTGCCCGTGCACATGGACGACGGCCGCTGGGAGGTCTTCACGGGCTACCGTGTCCAGCACAGCCTCGTGCGTGGTCCCGCCAAGGGCGGCATCCGCTTCGATCCGGGGGTGACCCTGGACGAGATCATGGCCGGGGCGGCCTGGAACACCTGGAAGACCGCCGTGGTGGACGTGCCCTTCGGCGGCGGCAAGGGTGGCATCGTGTGCGATCCCTCCACCATGAGCCAGGGCGAGCTGGAGCGTCTGACCCGGCGCTACACCGCCGACATCATGGATGTCATCGGACCCGATCGTGACGTGCCCGGCATCGACATGGGCACCAACTCCCAGACCATGGCCTGGGTGCTCGACACCTTCTCCATGCACGCCCGCAAGACCGAGAACGCCGTCGTCACGGGCAAGCCCGTGGGCCTGGGCGGCAGCCTGGGACGCACCGAGGCCACCGGCCGGGGCGTGCTGATCTCCGCCCGCGAGGCCATGCAGCGCCTGGGCAAGCCCCTGGCGGGCGCCACGCTGGCGGTGCAGGGCTTCGGCAACGTGGGCTCCCAGACCGCGCGGCTCCTGCATGAAGCCGGGGCGCGCATGGTGGCCGTCTCCGACCGTGGGGGCGCCATCCGCAACGACCGCGGCATCGACGTGCATGCCCTCCTGAAGCACAATGCCGAAGCCCGGACCGTGGCCGGGTTCAAGGGCGCCGAGCCCATGGATCCCGCGGACCTGCTCACCATGGCCGTGGACATCCTGGTGCCCGCCGCCACGGACAACCAGATCACCGAGCACAACGCCGCCAAGGTGCGCGCCAAGGTGGTGGTGGAGGGCGCCAACGGCCCCACCACGCCCGAGGCCGATCCCATCCTGCTGTCCAATGGCGTGCTCGTGGTGCCTGACATCCTGGCCAACGCCGGCGGCGTGACCGTCAGCTACTTCGAGTGGGTGCAGAACCGCATCGGCTACTACTGGCGCGAGCGCGAAGTGAACGAGAAGCTCGTGGAGTACATGACCCACGCCTTCCAGGCCGTCTTCACCACCACCGACAAGTACAAGACCAACCCCCGCATCGGCGCCTACATCCTGGCCCTGGACCGCGTGTCCCAGGCCCAGCATTACCGCGGGTTCTACGCGTAGTCGACCCAACAAAACACAGCGGAGAGAAGAACGCGAGGTTCTTCTCTCTTTTTTTATGCCCGTCCTGACGGCTTGAATCTCAGAACGCCCGCAGCAGCGCCACGTAGCCTTGCACGCCCTTGAGGCCGTCGATGTCGCTCTGGAGGCCGGCGCCGAGGTTCACGCGGACGGTGGTGAACCAGCCGAAGCCGGGGATATCGCCGGCGAGGCCGAGGCCGGTGAAGCGGTAGATCTGGCCGTTGTCGATGGCCCGGAGGCGGGCGTGATCCAGGGTCGCGGTGATGCGCAGCAGGCGGCTGGCGGGCAGGGTCAGGGAGACCTTGGCGTAGTCGGCGCGATCCGAGGGCAGGGCGGCGGTGTTGACGCCCTGCACCCGGGCTTCGCCTCCCACCTGGAGGAACCGGTCGAAGCCGTGTCCTGCGAGGTGGCCCACCTCGCCGTGGAGCATCCAGAGGCCCCCGAGGCGCTGGTCGAAGCCCAGGCTGCCGCCCCAGTAGCGGTAGCGGCCCTCTTCGGGGATCGTGCGCGGGTCTGCGCTGGTGCCGTAGGTGCCATGGGGGCGGCGCCCCCCGCCATACAGGGCTCGAGCGTGGAACCCCTGGAACTGCCAGCCGAGGTTGCCTTCCCAGCCCCGCTGCCAGCCGGAGGGCGGTGGCTCGAATCCAGGGGTCTCGTGATCCTCGTCCTTCGTCTTGCGGAAGCGGTTGTAGTCGAAGAGTCCCGTGCCTTCCAGGCGGAAGCCCGCACCCAGGTCCCTCCCCAGGGTGAAGCTGGTGCGGAGGAAGTTGCGGTCCACGGCTTCGTCTTCCAGCAGACGACCGTTCACCACGGGGCGCTCGGGGATGGGCCAGAGCATGGCCGTGGCCTTGACGGAGGCATCGAAGCCCAGGGGCAGGTTCGGGATCATGACACTGGCTGTGTTGAAGACCCCCGCCACAAGGGCGTTGACCTGGATGCCGCGCTGGAAGGCATCGAAATCGAAGAAGGCGAAGCCCACGGCCGGCAGCACCGGCAGGCTCATGCGCGAGTCCACGATGGCCACGGCGCCCAGACCCTTGCCGGAGAGCTTCATGCGGGACTGGAGGCTGCGGCTTCCGTCCTTCTGCTTGGTGAAGTAGCGGACCCCGTCCACCGTCTGCTTCAGCATGGTGTCTTCGGAGTCCCGGGCGGCCTGGCGCTCGGCATCGAAGGAGAGCTCGTTGACGCGCATCTCCGAGAAGACGAGCCGCCGCTGGACCTGGGAGATCCCGCCCGGGGTGACCCAGCGCTCGAAGGCGGTCACACGCATCAGGCCCCAGAACCCTGGAGCGAGTTCTCCGTAGGTGAGGGCGCGGCGCTCGCTCTTGACCACGCCGGGCAGCCCGCTGCGGTGACCCTGTTCCTCCAGGACACGGCCGGTGGTTTCCTCCACGCGGAGCTCCCCTTCGAACAGGAGGGGATCCGCGTCCACGGGCTCGAAGCGGATGATCCGCACACCCGGACCACCGGAGCCCCCATCGGAGTAGCGGTACCGCTCCGTCAGCTCCAGGGTCACCGGGGGGGCCAGGGTGGAGCGGGGTTCGATGACGGGCAGCTGGACATCGCCCTTGAGGTTGGCCTTCACACCGTTGAAGCGCACTTCCTGTTGGCGCACTTCCTGGGTCTCGCCGGCCTTCTCGAAGCTGCGGAAGGTGAAGCCAAGGTCCGCGCCACTGCCGCGCTCCCCCTGGATGTGCAGGTCCACGTCCAGGCGGGCGGACTGGCTCAGGATGGCCGCGCGATCCCGCAGCTGGGTGGCGCGCATCCGGGCCAGGAGCCCGTGCACGTCGTACAGGGCTTCGGCGCTGACGGACACGTCCTGGCGCTCCTTCGGCAGCTCCGTCGGAAGCCAGACGCCATCCCGGAAGATCCAGCGGCGGCGCTCTCCGGTTCCGGGGTGACGCAGGGTGAGGTCCCCCAGGCCACCTTCCACGTCCGTGAATCCGGGCGGGATGAGCGCGGCCAGCTTCGTGGACGGCCCCTCGGCGGGCACCACCAGCCGTGCACCATCGCCCAGGAGCTGGGAAGCGCGGGGACCGGGGTCCAGGGGCAGCCACAGGTGCCACGGGCGGCCTGGCAGTTGTTCCTGGGCCTTCACCAGCTGGTCCCGCCAGCGGCCGGGATCGGTGCCCAGATCCTCCGCGGTCACGATGCCGCCGTCCAGGGCGCCCCAGGCGCTCTCCTCCCACAGACCCGGGGCTCCGGGCTCGAAGGCGAGGTAGAGCCGCTGGCCCGGGTTCTGGGCCCTCAGGGCCTGGCTGGCGGCCAGGAGCAGGGGGAGTCGCTGGTCGGTCCCGGGCAGCAGGAGCCGGAGGGCAGGGTGATGCTGGACCGGCTCCACCAGGGGGTTCCAGGCCTTGCGGGCCGCCTCGATCTGCGCCGGATCCCGCGCATCCTTCGGCACCAGGTGCACCGCATCCACGGACCGCAGATCCAGCAGGGGTGGCAGCGTCTGGCCTACCTGGATCGGGGACTGGGCCGACAGGGCGAGGGTCAGTGTGGCAAGGCAGAACAGGGGGCGCATGTGCATGGATTTTCCGAGGGTTTCGCGGCGGGGGCGATGTCCCGAGTGTATCGGCAATCCGTACTTGGACTCCTGACTGGGACCTCTGGTAGCCTTTCGCCATGTCGCGTCTGTCCGCCTGCTGTTGCGCCCGGTGCCGGTACTCCCGGCCGCCGCAGGCTCGCCCGCGCTGACCGCGCACGCCCCCTTCGAGCCCACGGCCGCCTGTATCGGGCGGCCGTGTTGTTTTCAGCGAGGTTTCCATGGCTTTGCGTCTCTACGACACTTACAGCAGGACGGTCCGACCCTTCGTTCCCCTGAAGCCCGGGGAAGTGGGCTTCTACGCCTGCGGTCCGACGGTCTACGACTACGCCCACATCGGCAACCTGCGAACGTACCTGTTCGAAGATGGCCTCAAGCGGGTTCTCCTGTGGAACCGCTACCAGGTGCGCCACGTCATGAACATCACCGACGTGGGCCACCTGACCTCCGATGCGGACACGGGGGACGACAAGATGGCGGAAGGGGTCCGGCGGACCGGCCGCTCGGCCTGGGAGATCGCAGAGGACTACACGGAGGCCTTCCGGAAGGACCTCACGGCCCTCAACATCTCGGAGCCCGATGTCTGGTGCCAGGCGACGGCGCACATCCCGGACCAGATCCGGTTTGTGCAGGACCTGGAAGCCAAGGGCTTCACCTATCGGACTCCGGATGGCATCTACTTCGACACGGCGAGGCTCCTGGACTACGGCCATCTCGGGCGGCTGGACGTGAAGGGCCAGCGGGCGGGCATCCGCGTGGAGCTGGGCGACAAACGGAACCCCACGGACTTCGCGCTCTGGAAGTTCAGCCCTGCGGATCAGGTGCGCCAGATGGAGTGGGACAGCCCCTGGGGCGTGGGCTTTCCGGGCTGGCACATCGAGTGCTCCGCCATGGCCCAGCGCTACCTGGGCGACCTCTTCGACATCCACTGCGGCGGGGAGGACCACATCAACGTGCACCACACGAACGAGATCGCGCAGACGGAGGCGCGCTGCGGGACCCGTCTGGCCAACTACTGGCTCCATGGCTACTTCCTCCAGCTGGACCAGGCGAAGATGTCCAAGAGCACCGGTGGGTTCCTCCGTCTGCAGACCCTTCTGGATCGGGGGTTCGATCCGCTGGCCTACCGCTACTTCTGCCTCACGGCCCACTACCGGACCCACCTCATGTTCACCTGGGAGGCCCTCGACGGCGCGGCCACGGCGCTGGATCGCCTGCGGCTCGCGGCGGCCGGAGATCCTGGCGATGGCAGGCCGGACCCCGAGCTGACGGAGCGCTTCACGGAGGCGCTCAACGAGGACCTGAACTTCCCCCGGGCCCTGGCCTTGGCCTGGGAGGCCGCCAAGGGGAACCTTCCGGAGACCGTCCGGCGCGCCACGCTGCAGGCCTTCGACAAGGCGCTGGGGCTGGATCTGGCCTTGATCCGCGAGCACCAAGCTCCCGAGGCGGTGCTGCAGCTGGCCCAGGCCCGCGTGGAAGCCCGTTCCCGCAAGGACTTCGCCGAGGCCGACCGCCTGCGCGCGGAGATCCAGACGCTGGGGTGGCGGGTGGAGGATGGCTCGGGCGGGTTCCAGCTGAAGCCCTGGAAACCGTGAGAGGGTCACCTCACTTGTACTTCACCTTCAGCCACTTGTTGGGATCCTGGGGCTGGGTCTGGTAGCGGATCTCGAAGCCGAGGCGGGGGCCTTCCGGGGAGTCCCCGGAGGACCCCAGGTATTCGCCGGCCTTCAGGATCTGGCCCTTGGAGACGGTGAAGACGCGCATGTGGGTGTAGAGGCTGAAGTAGCCGCCCCCATGGTCGAGGATGACCATGGGGCCGTAGCTCTGGTAGACATCGGCGAACACGACCTTGCCATCGGCGACGGCCTGCACGGGGGTCCCGGGTTCGGTGGAGATGAGGAGGCCCGACTGCATGGTCTTCGTGCGGAAGCGGGGGTGCACATGCTCGCCGAAGCCCTGGGAGAGGGTGCCTTCCGCGGGCTTGGGCAGCTCGCCCCGCAGGTTGGCGAAGGCCACAGCACTCTCGAACGTTTCCGTACGCGACTTGCCCAGCAGGGTGTTGAGCATGCGCTCCAGCTGGATGGCTTCCTCCGCCAGCTCCGCCTGGACATCCTTCTGGCGCGTCTCGTCCTGGCCGAGGTCGTCCAGGAACGCCTGGAGCCGCTCCTCGTTCATCTTGAGGTTGGCCTGGAGCTGGGCGGTCTCCTTCTCCTCCTGGGCCAGCCGCACCACGGCCTCCTGCAGCTCCTTCTCGCGCAGCAGCAGGTCGTCTTGGAGCCGCTGCACGAGCTCCAGCTTCCGCCGCTCCTGGTTGCGCCAGTAGGCGAGGTAGCGGCCCTGGACAAGGTATTCCTCGAAGTTGGACAGGGTCGGGAAGAAGCTCAGGCCGCCCCAGGGGCCCAGGGCCTGCATCCAGCGCACCTGCTTCCGCAGCTCCACTCGCAGGCGCAGGATCTCCTGGTGGATGCCCTCCTTCTGCTGGCTGATCTGCTTCACTTCCGCTTCGGTCTGGTCCCGCTTGATCTTCGCGCCTTCGGCCTGGGCCCGGGCCCGCTCGGCCTGCAGGGAGATGTCCTGCAGCTCCACCAGGACGCCCTTGCGGCGCCGCTTCAGCGAGCCGAGCTGCTGGTCCACCTGGGCCAGGCGGGTCTGCACTTCCGCCAGCCGCCGCTTCACCACCGCTGGATCCTGCGGCGCAGGCGCCGGAGCCTGGGCACTCAGCGCGGCCGCGCAGAGCAGCGCCAGGGGCAGGAGGGAGCGGTGTGCGGTCACGCCTTGGCCTTGCGGGGGGTGCCGGACTTGGCGGGGGCCTTGCCGGGCAGGAAGAGCAGCAGGGCGCACAGGAGCATGGGACCGCCGAGGGACAGCGGGAGGGCGGTCCAGGCCAGGGCGTCACTGGGCAGGGACTCCGAGGCCAGGAGATGGCCCAGGAAGGCTGCCGTCTTGACGGAGAGCCGTGGCAGCTCCAGGTCGGCGCCGAACGCGCCCACCCAGGTGATCCCCTTGCCCAGGGCCGCGAGGGCATAGGCCCCCAGGATGCCCAGGCCCCGGTTGGACTTCACGACGAGGCCCAGGGCCCCGGCCCAGAGGAGCAGCTCCATGCCCAGGACCACGCCGTTCAGGTCCGCCTGGAGGAGCCGGTTCCAGGCGCCCGCCCCGGGACCCGAGCCGAAGGGCGGGCCGAAGAGCTTGAAGGCGGCCGCCAGCGCCGGAAGGAGGGCCACCTGGCTCAGGAAGAGACCATGGACGAACGCCAGGAGTGCGCCCAGAAGGAGCCCCTTGAAGCGCTCCCCCCGGGAGCCCGAAGCGAGCCAATCCCCGAAGGGGCCGAACCCGCCCAGCACGAAGGTGGCGGGAACCAGCGCATAGAGGAAGGCCCCCAGTCCATCCGCGGCGATGCCCGCCGCATTGGAGCCCAGGGGGACGGGCGTGCCGAAGACCACCACGTGCGCGCCGTCGGAGCCCACCCCCTGGACGGAACCGAAGGCCAGTCCCGCCAGCAGGAGGCTCGCCAGGGTCCAGGCGATGCGCAGGCGTGAACTTCCGAACCGATTCATGAGGTCTCCGTTTGAATCGATTCTAACCGGGCTTCATCATAGGTACGCCGCAGCGCACGCCAGGAGACCCATCCCATGGATGCCGAAACGATGACCCGTGAATCCCTCCAGGCCTTTGCCGACCGCCGCCGGGAAGGCTTCGAGTGGGAACTGCGCAACCTCGTGGAGATGCCCACCATCTCCTCCGATCCCGGCTGCCGGGACCACATGTGGCGCTGTGCCGAGTACGCCCGGGACATGTTCTTCCGCTATGGCTTCGAGGGCGAGATCCTCGAGACGGGCGGCCATCCCATCGTCTTCGGGGCCATGGGGCGCGACCCCCACCTGCCCACCGTGACGGTCTACAACCACCTGGACGTGCAGCCCGCCAACGAGCCGGGCTGGCACACGGACCCCTTCCGCATGGTCATTGACGGGGACGTGTTCCGGGGCCGTGGCACCACGGATGACAAGGGTCCCGCCATCACGGCCTTCTACGGCGCCATCGCTGCCAAGGAGGCGGGCCTGCCCATCAACATCCGGTTCCTGTGGGAGATGGAGGAGGAGGTGGGCAGCCCCAGCTTCCGCAACGCCATGGAGCGCCACCGGGGTAAGCTCGCCACGGACCTCGTGGTGGTCAGCGACACCATCTGGGTCACCCGCGGCAAGCCCAGCACCCCCGCGGGCCTGCGGGGCCTCATGACCTTCGCCATGACCCTGGAGACCGCCGAGCACGACATGCACTCGGGCCTCGTGGGGGGCGCGGCGCGCAACCCCCTCTCGGAGCTCATGAAGGTCGTGGCCGAGATGATGGACGGCGAGACCGGGAAGGTGAAGATCCCCGGCTTCTACGACGACGTGGTGAAGCCCGAGCCCGAAGAGTTGGAGCACTGGCTGAATGCCGGCTTCGACGTGGACGTGTTCAAGCGCGACCACGGCATCAAGTCCCTGCGCACCGAGGATCCGCTGAAGCTCATGAAGCGCATCTGGGGTCGTCCCACCATGGATGTGCATGGCGTCGTGGGCGGCTACACCGGGGTAGGGATCAAGACCGCCGTGCCGCCTCGGGCCGAAGTGAAGATGAGCTGCCGCCTGGTGCCCGGGATGGATGCGCACCGGACGTTCGAGCGCATCCGCGCCTTCGTGGCCAAGCACTTCCCCGATGTGGTCGTGCGCGAGGACCACAGCCTGGCGCCCTTCCGCGGGCACGTGAGCGGACCCTACGCCGAGGCCGTGCAGGATGCCTACCACTTCGCCTTCGGCCATCCCTGCGTCTTCACCCGGGAGGGCGGCTCCATCGGCGCCGTGACGACCATGGAGAACGTGCTGGGCGCGCCCGTCTACTTCCTGGGCCTCAGCCTGCCCAGCCACGGC
>Ga0129297_10001927_pt1 | contig 10585 bp, 8 predicted proteins | sample I18A1metaG_FD_94708 | JGI IMG/M metagenome (GOLD analysis project Ga0129297, IMG submission 94708) | Lake sediment bacterial and archeal communities from Gulf of Boni, Indonesia to study Microbial Dark Matter (Phase II) - ​I18A1 metaG | ecosystem: Environmental > Aquatic > Freshwater > Lake >... | reverse complement strand
ATTACATCCAAACGGACATCAAGCGCGTCTTCGTCACGGCCATGGACATTACTCCCGAAAACCACATTCGAGCGCTGGCCGCCTTCCAAAAGTGGGTAGACTCGTCGATATCAAAGACAAACAACTTCCCCGCCGACGCCACAGTCGACGATATGAGAGAAAGCTACCTGCTTGCCTACAAGCTTGGATGCAAAGATGTAACCGTCTTCAGAGATACCTCAATCAAGGGACAGGTGCTGGTCGCACCCGGGAAAGCAGAGAGCCGCAAGACCTCAGAAGCTACAAGAGATACAGCGAAGCGAATTGGCGGAACACAAGCCTACACCGCAAGAACGAGACAGCGCATGCAAGTCTTGGCAATCGGTGCACCAATAACGGGCCCCGACTCCGAGAATTTCTACCAGGGAAGAAGGGAGAACGGCGGCCGTACGGACGTGTGCCCACAGTGCTACGGCTTCGTTGTCTTTCAGGAAGGATGCTACATCTGCCCCGAATGCGGCTGGGGAGCATGTGGCTAATCCGAAAAACAGCCTACCGCGGTCTTCCTAGTGCGGAGTTGGCTTCACGCCCAGAGACCGGTTCGAAGGTTACGCAGATCACTTGGCTAGAATCACATCTAGCCCACTCATGTAAGGTCTGAGAACTTCAGGGATGAGTATCGAACTGTCAGCTTGTTGAAAGTTCTCCATGATTGCGACCAGCGTCCTCTCGGTAGCAACGAAGGTGCTGTTGAGTGTGTGTACGTACCTAGTTGGCTCGCTCGTTTTGTCCCTGTATCTGACGCTCGACCTCACGGCCTGATAAGAGGTACAGTTGCTGCAAGACACCGCTTCCCTGTACTTTTGCTGTCCAGGCAGCCAAACCTCGAGATCATACTTCTTAGCCGCAACTGTTCCTAGGTCACCGCTGCAAACATTCACTACTTTATAGGGCAGACCGAGCGCTTGGAAGATCTCTTCAGCATTCGAAATGAGTTTCTCATGCTCACTCCATGAGTCTTCTGGTTTACAGAAGACGAATTGTTCCACCTTTTCGAACTGATGAACGCGGAAGATGCCTTTCGTGTCTCTGCCATGAGCTCCTGCCTCCTTTCTGAAGCACGGGCTGACTCCGCCATATCTGAGCGGCAACGTCTTCCCGTCGAGAATCTCTCCGAAGTGAAGAGCGCTCAGCGCGTGTTCAGACGTAGCAAGCAGGTAGAGATCTTCGCCTTCGATTTTGTAGATGGTGTCTTCAAAATCTGATAGCGCAACCGCGCCCGAGAGTACATCCCTTCTCAGGAGGTAAGGCGGCTGCATTAGCGTGTAGCCTTTCCGCTTTATGAAATCCAGAGCGAAGCTGATCAATGCGTAGTTGAGTCTCACTAGTTCGTTCTTGAGATAGTAGAACCTGGCCCCGGCAACCTTCGCCGCCCTCTCCAAGTCGATCAGGTCAAGTTTCAGCCCGAGGTCGATATGGTCAAGAGGCTTGAACCCAAATTGCGGCGTCGTGCCCCACCTGCGAACCTCCACATTGTCGTTCTCGTCCTTTCCCGCCGGGACACTTTCATGCATGATATTCGGAAGCTGCATGAGGACCTGGTCGATCGCATCGTGTAACTGCTCAGCCTCTCGCTCGCAGTCTCGGATCCTGTCAGGGATGGTTTCTGCTTCCCGGACGATTGCCGTCGGATCGCGTCCCTCTTTCCGAAGTCTCGCTATCTGTTCCGTCAGCCTGTTCCGCTGTTGCCTCAATGCGTTTGCTTGGCTCTGTAGAGATCTCCATTTCTGATCTTTCTCTAGAACGTCATTAACCCAACCTAGCTTCTCGTTGTTTTCGCGCCTATTCAGGTCCGCCCTCACTATGTCCGGATGTTCGCGAACGAACCTCATCTCAAGCATGTCGCCGTACTCCTTGTGATCCCTTCGCATCGTTAACATATGGGTGCGGTCGAAAGAAGCTGCTGGTCTCCTCTATCAAAGTCTTGCATCATGGCGTATCCACTATCGAGTTTTCATGCAAATGTTCTGCGCTGTCCTGATCGCTTTCTTGACAAGGCTGGAGGACTTGGAAACGAGCTGTCGCAATCTCTCGGTCGATCGCCCCTCGCAGTAGACTCTGATTTTAGGCTCAGTTCCGGACTTCCTAACCAGTACCCAACTATTGTCAGTGAAGTCTACTCTGACTCCGTCTAGCATCGAAATATCTCTAATGTTTTTCTCGTTTGTCATGGCTTGCGAAACTTCTTTCATGGCGGTGTCCTTCGCCTCATCTGGGCACGGGAAGAACAACCTTTCTTGAGGATAGTCAGGTATTCCGCGGAATAGAGAGCTTGTCCCCCGTTTCGACTCGTCCAAAGCCTGCGCGACTTTGCATGCGGCGTAGATGGCGTCCCCCCAAAATCCCCAAACGGGATCTATGATCTTCCAGGGTTCGCAGCACAGCCTTATGCTAGCTCGATCGTCTCGGTTGAGGAGCGCATGGGTCTTGCCGAGTCTAGTTCGTTCCACTGTTCCTCCGTATGAGTCTACGATCCTGTCGATCCGCGAGGAGGTATCCACGGTCGTGATAATTCTGCCGGGCCCATTCTCTGTAAGGAGCAGGCGAGCAAAAAAAGCCAGTAGCGTATCATTGTTGATGTACCTTCCTTTCTCATCGATCACTGCTAGACGGTCACCGTCGCCGTCATGAGCTAATCCAAGGTCCGCTTTCACACTACGTACAAACTGGCATGTTGTGACTAGATTAGTGGGATTCGGTTCAGCCGGACGGCCGGGAAAACGTCCATCCGGGTGAGCGTTTAATGAGATCACGTCACATCCGATCTGTGATAGTAGCAGGGGCGTGAGATTGTACACGGTGCCGTTTGCACAGTCGACGACGACCTTCAGTCGTCTCCGAAACGGCTCCAGCTGATCCAGAACTCGCTCAAAATAAGCGTTGGTGATATCAGAGGCCTTTGCCAACGCTCCCATTTGGTTCCAATCAACAGTGGTGAACTGGGCTTTACTAACGAGGTGCTCAATGATCTGTTCTTCCTCTGGAACATATTCTCTGCCCTCGTGAGTGTAGCATTTCATTCCATTGTCTTCCGGGGGATTGTGTGATGCGGTGACCATGATACCCGCTTCCGCTTCCATATGCCTGACGCCAAATGCGAGGACCGGAGTCGGCACGAAACCTGCATCAAGCGCATCGATTCCCCCGCCCATCAGGCCCCCGAGCAGGGTTGCCCTTAGCTCCGCTGAAGTGGTTCTATAATCCGACCCTAGGACGACCCGCCCGCTGTTTGCGAGCATTGCACTCATTGCTCGCGCCAGGTCGAGGGCAAATCTCTCGGTTACCTTGTCCCTGACACTTCCCCGTATGCCGGCCGTACCAAACAGCTTCGGGCTTTCTGGTCCTCTCAATTGTTTCACCTCACGTTTGCTATCATCAAGGCTTAGTTCAGGGACCGAACGCCTAAAGCTTCTTTCGGAAAACTACCACCGCCAGAACAAGCATGATCACGGTATATGCTAACAGAAAGAGAAGGTCATTTGTTACGACTTAGGCCGGCGCCTTTGACGATCACGCCTCGCAGTGCATGAATCATGTAGGTGAGCGGGAGGACATACGATATTGGCTGCACGAGCGGCGACATCGCCTCGATCGGATAGAATGTCCCTGATAGGAATATCATGATGTAGATCATCGGCATCACGGTCTGTACGGCTTGCATCTGAGTCCTCGATCCAGCAGAAACGAGCGTTCCCAAGCTCAGAGAGGCCGTTAGAAATACCGCGAGAAAGAGCACTATCAAGAGAATACTCCCCCGAACTACGAGACTGAAAGCGTACACGGCGACAATGAGCATGGTTGTTGCACTGAGAAACCCGAATCCCATGTACACCAAGAGCTTACCGACCAATATCTCGAAACCGCTGACTGGAGTTGCAATGAGTTGCTCTATTGTTCCTCTCTCTCGTTCCCCAGCAATCGCCATGGAGATCAGGATCATCGGGAATATCTGCAGAAAGATCCCCACAATAGCAGGCGCGATGAAGTCGACGTACCGCAGCGAGGGATTGTACAGGATCAAACGCTCGACCTGAACGCGCAGGTTCGGAGTGAACTCAAGTGCTATCCCTTGGACGACTGGGACGACTGCGCCTGCTGAGACGGGGTCTGATCCGTCGACCATGACATAGACAACCGCGCCTGACAACTTCACGTCATCCTCGAAGGTTGCGGGAATAACAACCGCCACCTTTGCCAAGCCGTTTCGAATAAGGGATTCCGCCTGCACCTCGTCGTCTGAGTAGAATCTTATTCGAAGCGTGTCCGTCGCTCTTAACCCGTCAACGAAAACCTGACTTACCGGCCGTCCGTCTTTATTGACGATGACGGTTGTGATGTGTTTGACCTCACCGGTGAAGGCGAGTCCGACGATGGTCATCAAAAGAAGAGGCATGAAGAGGGTAATAGCGAAGACACGGCGGTTCCTGATGAGGTGCATCACTTCTTTTTTCATCATCACGAGAACTCTGTCTATCGCCGTGACTCCTCACCAGTCTCCTGAACAAGCTTAATGAAAACGTCTTCTAGGCTGGGTTGCAGTTGTCTTACTTGGAGTACCTCGACGCCGCGTTCCTTGAGGAAGGATGTTAATTTCGGGATCGCCGAAGCCGCCTCATCAACGATCAGTCGTATGACACCATCTGAAACTTCGATCCCCTGAACGAATCCGGAATCTTTGAGCGTCGCCTGAGTCTTTGACAAATCCGCCGTCACTAGTTCGATTCGCTCGCCGCCGACCGCCTTCCTCTTCAGCTCCGTTGGAGTGCCGACGGCCACCAACCGCCCGTAGTTGATCAGAGCGAGCCTATCACAAAGCTCCGCTTCATCCATGTAGTGTGTGTTGATGAAGAACGTCACACCCAGCTTGTTGAGCTTTCTGAAATATTCCCAGAAGATCCTCCGAAGAGGTGGGTCGATTCCAGCAGTCGGTTCATCCAAGATGAGCAGTTCGGGGTTGTGGATCAAGGAGACAGCGAGCGATAGTCTGCGTTTCATGCCGCCCGAAAGCTGTCCAGCGAATTGTTTGCGGAATTCGTCAAGTCGGACTAGCTGCAAGACATCGTCAGCACGTTTGCGTCTTTCGTCCGATGGAACCCGGTAGACGCTCCCGAAGAAATCCAGATTCTCTTCGACGGTCAGATCATCGTATAGCCCGTAGGTTTGGGGCATGTACCCGATCCGCTGCTTCACTTCTTCAGGTTCCCTGACGACATCATGACCCACAACGAGCGCGCTTCCGGATGTTGGCGCCATCAGGCCGCAGAGAATCCTAACAGTCGTTGTCTTGCCCGCCCCGTTTGGGCCTAAGAAGCCAAAGATCTCTCCCGCCTTGACCGAAAGGTCCACATGGTCGACAGCGACCAGACTGTCGAACTGTTTTGTGAGTCCGGAAGTCAGCACCACGTTGCGCGTCATGTGGCAAAGCCGACCTGACAGAGGCAATGTTTCGTTCGTTGGCGGGTGAAATAGATAAGAATACGGCCTCTACTGTCAGGGCGATCTGCAGCCAGGACGCCTCTTGCGGATGAATCTCATCAACTTCCCTCGAGAAACGAGGATCGTCTTAGATGACATTGATTGAGTTTCGCGGAAACAAGCCGAAAGTCAGTCTGAGCGCGTATGTCTCCCCAAGGGCAGTCTTGATAGGGGATGTCGAGGTCGGCGAAGGTAGCAGCATCTGGGAGAATGCGGTGCTGCGTGCAGATATGGGAAAGATAAGAGTCGGAAAGCAGAGCAGCATCCAGGACAACTGCACTATCCATTGCGACATCAAGGCGGAATGCGTGATAGGCAATTATGTGACCGTCGGGCATAACGCCGTGATTCACGGGTCGAGGGTTCATGACTACGTAGTTGTGGGAATGAACTCCACAATCCTAGAGGGAGCTGAGGTTGGCCCCAACTCGATAGTTGCCGCGGGTTCAGTGGTCCTCGAAGGAGAGAAAATGCCTCCAGAAGTTCTCTTGGCAGGGATACCAGCCAAGCCAGTTAGAGAACTAGATGACTCAGATCGCGCGGTGATCAAGTATGCGGCTCAAGCGTACGCGGAGCTGATCAAGCTGTACAAGGGGAAAGCCTGAGACTTCACGCCTAGGGTGATCTGCTGAGACCCTTCTGGGTCAGTCAGCTTCGCCCCAGCGCGGGAACAGGCTGTGAGGCAAATTCAGCAGATCTAGGATTCTCCCCACGATGAAGTTCACTATGTCATCGATGGACTTGGGCTTCGTATAGAAGGCCGGCATTGCGGGAAGCACGATGGCCCCCGCCTCCGCGACTCGCAGGAGATTTGTCAGATGAACTATGCTAAGCGGAGTCTCTCGGGGGACTAGGATCAACCGTCTGCGTTCCTTCAATGTCACGTCCGCCGCTCTCGTTATTGCGTTGTCAGACAGACCGTGAGCGATACAAGAAACCGTCTTCATGCTGAAGGGAACGACTATCATCCCGTCGGTCCTCACCGAGCCGCTAGAGGCCGGGGAATCCATTTCACGCTCAGAGAAGGCTCCAGATGCTAGCTCCGTGAATCTCTCGATGTCCTCCTCCTCATGTTTCATGACGTTCTTCGCTTCGTCACTCACCAAGAGGAGTGTGTCGTGGCCGCCGCGTTTCAGTTCCTCAAGGAGGCGTCTTGCGTAGATCGATCCGCTCGCACCCGTCACCGCGACTACGAACAGCATGAAGCAGATACCTCCACCAGATTCAGGTTTCTTTTACGAGATAGCGTCCGCTATATGGCTTGATCTCAGCATGATCAATGCCACCGTGGTGATTTCCGAAGCTGAAAAAGTGGAGGAGGCGGAAGGGTCAGTCTAGAACTCTTCCCCGCCAGGTGGAGGCATTGGCGGCTTGCCCGGAAGGCCGCCCTCTTTCGCGCCCTTCGACGAAACAACATCATCGATTCGGAGGATCATACAAGCCGCTTCGGTTGCTGAACGAAGCACCTGCTGCTTCGTCCGTAGAGGTTCAACAACGTTCTGCTTGAGCATGTCTTCAACCTTGCCAGATGTGGCGTCGATACCAGTCCAGACGTTTTCCGGCGCTTCGTGCTTGGATCTCAGCTGGACCATGATATCGATAGGGTCGAGGCCCGCGTTTCCCGCAAGCGTCATGGGGATCGATTCAAGCGCTTCCGCGAATGACTCAATGGCAAGCTGTTCCCTTCCGCCGACCGTCGTTGCGTAGCTCTTGAGATCTTTCGCAGCCTCCGCTTCAGGAGCTCCGCCGCCTGCGACTATCTTTGCATCTTCTACAGCATTTCTCACGACGCATAAGCCATCATGCAAAGAACGCTCAGCTTCGTCGACCACATGCTCTGACCCCCCGCGAAGGACTATCGTGACAGCTCTGGGGTCTTTGCATTCTCTCACGTAGATCAGTTTGTCCTCGCCGATCTTTACCTCTTCGACGCGTTTGGCTTCGCCCAATGCATCCGATGTCAGGTCTTTGGTGCTGGCAAGAATCTTCGCCCCGGTAGCCTTAGCGAGTTTTTCCATATCGCCACTGCTCAGGTTCTTGGCTGCGAGAGTGCCTCGCTTCGCGAGGAAGTGCAGCGCGATATCGTCTATACCCTTCTCGCATAGAACTACGTTGGCTCCCGCGTTGGCAATCTGATCCACCATTTCCTTCAGCATGTGTTCCTCCTCGTCAAGAAACATGTGCATCTGTTCCGGATTCTCAATGTTGATCTTCGCGTCAAACTCAGTCTTCTCGATCTCCAGCTTCTGGTTCAGCAGAGCGATCCTCGCGTTGTGAACGTCTTTTGGCATCTGGCTGTGCGCGACTTCCTTATCGATTACGACACCCTCGACAAGCTCGGTCTCCTCTGTGCTCTTCCCATGCTTCTTAACGATCTTGACCAGGTCGATGTCGGCTTTGGTCTTGCCGTCTCGCTCTTCTTTGATTCGTTGCACTGCCTTGACTGCAAGCTTTGCGAAGTACTCCTTCTCGGCCGAGATGTCCTTTGTTCCCATTGCGGTGGCAGCGACTTGACGTAGACGCTCTTCATCACCAGCGTCAACGGTGAGCGCGATCTTGCTGAGGAAATCTGCCGCGCGATCAGCGGCTTTCTTGTATCCGTCGACGATCACGGTGGGATGCACCTCTAGGTCCAAGAGTTTCTCAGCCTTCGAGAGAAGCTGCCCCGCCAGAACAACGGCTGTGGTTGTTCCGTCGCCGACCTCGTTGTCTTGGGTCTTCGCTACCTCAACCAGCATCTTAGCAGCCGGGTGCTGGACATCCAGTTCTTTCATTATTGTGGCGCCGTCGTTTGTGATGACTACGTCGCCTATTCCGCTCACGAGCATCTTGTCCATGCCGCGCGGTCCAAGCGAACTCGCCACAGTTTCTGCGACGATCTTGGCCGCCATTATGTTGTTTCGCTGGGCGTCTCTGCCCGTTGATCTGCCTGTTCCTTCTTTGAGGATGAGTACGGGGACCGTCCCGCCTGCTTGTGCCATTTCATTCACCTATCAATCTAGTGAGGCAAGACCGCGTGGCAATCGCCGTAATAAATTTTTTGAGGACTGAATGAACTCAGACCTGCCGGGATCGTCTGAGGACAGGCGAGAACAGCTTCTCGGCCCTTCTGACGGCAGATACAGCTAAGTGGTGCGCTGGTCAGTTGCTTCGTTTCCTGTCGAGGCTCGCCGAGATCCCTACTCCTTATTTGTCCCTCTCAAACGGTTGCCTACTGACACTAGGCTAGAACTCAGGGAGGGTTTCCTTGCCCCGCCCAGCAGTTGAAGTTCGTAACCTGACCAAAGTCTTCGAGAAGGCGCAGAAAGCCGGGAAGGGCATAGGAAAAACTCTCCGGGCCAAAATCCATCCTCTGAAAGAGAAGATCGCTGCCGTGGATCATATCAACTTCGAGATTGGAGAGGGCGAGTTCTTCGGCCTGCTTGGTCCGAACGGGGCGGGCAAGACAACAACAATCAAGCTTCTCTGCACCTTGCTGGTCCCGGACGACGGGACTGCTGTCGTGAATGGTTTCGATGTCGTAAAAGAGCCTGAGAAAGTTCGAAAGTCCTTGGGCGTTGTCACAGGAGGAGAGCGCGGCCTTTATTGGCGCTTGACGGGGCGCGAGAATCTGTGGTTCTTCTCGCAAATGTACAACGTTCCGGCGCATATAGCCAGACCACGCATAGAACAGCTATTGAAATTAGTTGAGTTGCAGGATCGAGCGGACGAACAGGTTGAGAAGTACTCGAGGGGGATGAAACAGCGGCTGCACGTAATAAAGGGACTCGTGAACGATCCCCCTATTCTCTTGCTGGATGAGCCTACGCTGGGTCTAGATCCTGCATCCGCGAGGGCAATTCGAGATTTCATCAAGGACAAGCTCCAGAAGGAGCAGAAGAAGACCATACTGCACACGACGCACTACATGGAAGAGGCTGATCAGCTATGTGACAGGATCGCTATCATCGACCAGGGCAAGATAATCGCGCTTGACACCCCCGGAAACCTAAAGAAGAAAATCCAGAGGCTAGAGGTCGCTAAGATCCAAGTTACTCAGTTCGGCCCACACGTCCACGACAGGATCAGAACCATCGCGCAGGTGAAAGAGGCTGTCGTTGAATACACAGACTCGACGGTGGGCGCGGCGGAAGTTACAATCCATACCGAGAATCTAGACGAGGTAATCCCGCAGCTGACGGAACTACTCGTCAATGCAGGAGCGAGGATAATTGCGCTGCAAGAATCCAAACCCACGCTCGAAGATGTCTTCATATCAATGACTGGCAGGAGGCTGAGAGACTGAGCCTGGCGAAGGAATGGCGCACATTCAAAGCCGTCTTCCTAAGGAACTTCAAACTCTTCACCTCATACAACGCTTGGATAGTCGCGATTCTGATCTGGCCGATCCCGTTGCTCGCGGTGAACATTTACTCCTACAGGGCGCTCGGCACTGACGCCTCGATCTCCAGCATCATTTCTCGCGACTTCGGCATCTCCAACTTTGCGGGAATGATCATCATAGGAACCATCGTCTACCAACTCTACAACCGTCTGCTTTGGGGAGCTGGAATCTCATTACAGAGCGAGCGCTGGATGGGAACAATCGAGGCGCTATTTGTGACGCCCGCCAACAGGATGACCGTGCTATTCGCTTGCGGAGTATCCTCACTCGTGGAAGGAGCGTGGTGGGTCGGCTGCATATTCGCGACAAGCTGGATGATCTTCGGGGTTGAGCCTTCCATAAACAGCTGGGTTGCGATCATCGCGGGAATCCTTTCAACGATGGTAGCTTTGATCTCAGTAGGAGTATTCTTCGCGAGCTTCTTTGTGCTGACCCGAGCTGCAGATCAGATGGCGTCCGCCCTGCAGGCGCCGATCAGATTCTTCTCAGGCGTTGTCTTCCCTGTATCAGCGCTGCCTCAACTTCTCCAGTTTGTTTCTTACGTTCTGCCAGTCACATACGGTATTCAGGCAATGAGGAAGGCTGTGTTGACGGGCGGTGATCTCTCATCCATCTCCTTCGAGCTGGCGTCACTTTACGTCTTCGCTCTCGTCCTGACAGTTGCCGGCTACTTCACGTTGAGAGCGT
>Ga0129297_10001926_pt1 | contig 10589 bp, 8 predicted proteins | sample I18A1metaG_FD_94708 | JGI IMG/M metagenome (GOLD analysis project Ga0129297, IMG submission 94708) | Lake sediment bacterial and archeal communities from Gulf of Boni, Indonesia to study Microbial Dark Matter (Phase II) - ​I18A1 metaG | ecosystem: Environmental > Aquatic > Freshwater > Lake >... | reverse complement strand
TATCGACGAGAGCGACATGGATGTGCTTACGGCGAAGAACCGCCAAGCTAGAAGGGCTGGCAGTAGGAAGACTGGGAAGTTCTCGATCCCAGCCCTCAGCAGGGTTGAGAAGACAAGCGTCAGAATGATCATCATAGCCAGCGGATTAAGAAGGGACCAGATGAAGCCCAAGACGGAGTTTCGGTATCTAAGCTTGAACTCCTTGATCGTCAGATTTTTCACAAGTTCGTTATACTGAAACAATCTTACAGATTCCTCTTCGAATTATCTTCCTCTATTACTGGAGCATTTCTTATGCCTAAACTCAGAAGGCGCCGAATAAGACCTTATCGACTATTGCTTCTGGCCTTCCATGCCGTAGGATGAAGGCCTTTTTTCAAGGCTTGACTTTTCATGGGTTTTCCTTGAGGTTGATAAGTTTGACGGCGTGTTTTTCAAGTTTGAGGCGGTGGCGGCCCTTGGATAGAAAGAGTAAGGGTCTTCGCGGAATCGCTTCATATATTGTTCGTATGATAAACTTTCGCCATGAAGTGGCGGGGTTAAGAGATCCAACAACTTATTTGGGCTGACGATGTCTGCTATCTTGCTTGAGTACTTGTTGATAAGCTCTGCGGCACAGTCGGGAAGCGAAAATAGCTCAAACAGACAAGCAAGTTTGAGCAGCTTCGTTGTAGAGAGTTCTCGAGCCCAAATCTTGGGGTACTCAGAGGAAGCTGCATCCCTAAAATACACCAGATCGCCCCATATCGGCTGGCCGGACACAGTCTTCGCTAACATTGGGTACTCGAATTGCGACGGGAGATCAGCCCTTGAGTAACGGTGAACGCTCATCGCAAAAAGGCAATAACCGTTTTTTCGCATGAATCTGTCGATGTTCGGGAAGTTATTCTCCGTGTCACGGTAAGATCCTATGTAACCCGCCTCGATCATAAAGCCGAGAACATCGCACTCACGGACAACATCCTCACAAGAGATGGCAACTTCCAAATCACTGCCGTCGGTATCTATCTTAATCATATCAATGTTCTTTATACCTGCTTCTCTTACGAATTTTGAGATGCTTATCTTCTGGTCAGTCAGATTGTCGCCAGCCGTCGCCACCATGGCGTCTCTTTGCTGGAGATACGGAGTCTGCGGTTGCCGTAATAGTTGCATGGCGCAAGTGCAACTCAGTCTCATCCATGGATTGAAGTAAGCGGCGTAAGACGAGTCCTCCAATTGTTGAGCTCTCTTGCGATTCAGGAATTCATGACCATTGTGTAGACCGACCCAGTATGCGAAGTATCGCACGTTTGGATTTTCTTCCGCCGCCGAGAGTTTGGCGATCTCGCTCTTTTGAGGATCAAAACCGTAGGCCTCCAATTGATCCTTGAAGAAACGCCATGAATCGTGGATCCCCCCACTGCAGCCAACATCGACCAAGAGAAATCTCTCCTGACGAAAGACACCCAAATCAACTAGGAGCGGTACCATCTTCGGGCTGTTATTGATATTTACCATGGTAATTTCCTCATCGGGTCGCGGAATCACTCATTTTGTGATCTTTTCATTTTTTGATGTAGGTAAAACAAAACGTTTAAGGATGTCGGTCAAAGACAGAAGAGTAAGAACTCGGAGATGTTACGTGCTCCTACTCTAAGGCGCGAACAGAAAGGGAATCGTCGGGGAGACGTACTGACTTTGAGAACTAGTCGCAATGTCGGACTGATTCTGATATTCCTACTGTTTAACATACAGTTCGACTATGTTCGCTCCGCTGCTGAACCAGAGGGTGTATTTTCGACGGATAACACTCTAAAAGCGTCGATTCTACAAGAGTTATCCAAATGGGATGACTTCTCCGACTGGGAAAGGGTCAGTGCCTTGCGCAGTTGGGCTGCCGAACGAATTGACACGACCTACTCGCCTGGTCTTTATTTGCACGACAATGCATCTTTTCACTTCTTTTACCAGAATGTCTCAACGATATTTTATGCTTTTTACCATAACTGGGGAGGAGTTGCATGTGGAGGTACAGCTTGGACGCTTATGAAACTCTACCAACTTTTCGGCTATGAATCCTACTATCTTGCCAGCGGAAGAATTGGCATGGTAACACACGCAGTAACACTAGTCTACATAAATGTTGACGGACGCAGGATCCCGTCAGTCCAAGATGCTTATTTTGATATTTCATATACCAACGAGGACGGACATCCGCTAGACTATTTTGAAATGCTACGTATACTTCGAAACCACAAACATGAGGAAATCAGAACCGTTCCTTCGTTTGACTGGAAGGTTCAGCGAGACCTGATACTAAGGACAAATGACACGTTGCCAAGCTGGGGAGAGGTCGGTGGCACTTCCGTTCCTCTAGGCGACGATAAGAGAGTATATAGGTGGAGTTTCAGCATAGCCATGTATGAAAATGCCTCGAGTGCCTCCAATGAAGTAAGGATATTCAACGATTTCCTCGTCCGTGAAGGACATCCTGGAGAGCTGCTTTATCTATATTTATATCCTTACCAAGTAAACACATACACTTTAGATGATCTCAATAGCGGTTCGAACGAAGTGGGTAGCATTAATGAATCAACTATTCTGAAAAAGGCCGTTGAGATCGCTCGAGGTGAAGAATCCTCTGATAATAGATCAAGCGGCTTTCTAGGACTGTTGATCGGCAGCATCACTATTCTTCTCATGTTTTCTCTCTTATACAATAGATTGCGCAAGAGCTCAAAAAGTCAAGGCAGGAAGTGGGGGTCGTTGGCAGTGAGTTCCTGTAGATATGTCTTCCCTCGTGGTTGGCTTGCTAGTTAGAGGTTCATGCGCTGAAGACTCCCTTATGAGCTATGGAACCTTCAATGAGCGACAAGATATCCGGAACTCTCTCAGGCGGCTTTATGGCAATAAGACGCAGATATCGTCGATCGGCTGTTCCGCGAAGCAGATTGTTTCTGGAAGCATGAGACCCTCGTGCTCTGCCCTATCCGATTTGTTATGACTAGTGATTTTCTGGCAAACAAAGCTCCAAAATAGATTCAAAGTATGAATTTAAGAAGCGCAAGAAGGCTTACTAGGTCTGTATGCGGGATGAGGCCTATCAAAAACTGCCCCGAGCGTCTTATGAGGCATTAAGAGATGTTCCTGTTTGAACAGGTCGTCATGGACTTATTGTCAGGTTCTCCCGTTTCAATCTTGGCAGATCTTTTAAGGTGAATCACGGGGAATATTAATGAGCGCATCTGCAGACACAATGGGCTCGTCTTCGCTGGTTTTTCCCAAGCTTCCCTACTCGGCCTTCCGTTCTGGTCCTTTGACGATTCGCGAGACGGTATATGGAATCGTGAAACGCTTACGATTCTTCATCTCACACATCGAAACTGAGCGGAAAAGACGCCTATTGGAAAAGGGACGGGTAAGGGTTCTGGACGTAGGCTGCGGGACCGGCGTCAATGTGACAATACCGCTAGCTGGCATGGGATATTGGACTGTTGGAGTTGATCCGGATCCAAGCTCGATTGTTCGCGCCAAGGAACTCTCATCGGACTTGAGAAACGTGGAATTCATCTCTGGCAGACTGGAAGATCAAGTATTCCCTAAACCGTTTGACGTCATCATTTGTTCAGAAGTCTTAGAGCACCTGGAAAGTCCGGCGAAGCTCCTAGCTCAAATTGCTACAAATCTTTCTGATGAGGGCTTGTTGCTGCTGAGCGTTCCAAATGGTTTCGGATATTTCGAAATAGACAGTGTGCTCTGGCGGCTTATCGTTACGAACCGCAGGCTGGAACAAGCTCTATACTCTGCGGAGTACCGCTTTTGGAGAACGTTTGGCACGTCAGACCTGCTGGCGCGAAGGTCAATGGAATATGATCCGAAGAGGCGTTCTCTCACGCAATCGACCTTGAGCATCGACCAGTCCCACTTTCAGTCCTTCATGCTTTCGAAAGTATTTCGCTTGCTCTCGGATCAGGGATTCAGGGTTCTAGAAAGACGAAACACTACGTTGCTTGCGGGGAACCTGATTGGGCTTCTGTTGCGAGAACTTGATTTTTTTCTTCAGTTGAATTCAGAGATTGCTGATAAACTCCCTGCATTTTTAGCATCGGGATGGCTTATCGCAGCTCGAGCAAACAATCGCAGTCATGTGGCGGATATTTTCATCTGAAAAAAGTCAATCTACAACGATATACTCCTTTCCGAGGTGAACCACAGCTTTATTACTTCAATCCGGTTTATCGCGGGCGTAAAAAGACCACTTGCTTTGCTGTCATGATTCGGCGATGTCTTCGCCATTCGAGAACACATTTGTGGAGAAACAGAATATCCGAAGGCGAGGGAGTCGATGCAAAGAAGACAAAGACGCTTACGCAATAGAGTTTGGATAGGTGAGAAAGTCCGGAACCAAGTACATTCGGCACATCAGGTTAAAAAGGATTTAGAAGGATGTACTAACACTCTTTGGTTAAATCAGCCATACGCTCTTGCAGCAAGAGCGCACTGTCCCAGCTAAACAATCATCTGCGTTTGAAATGTGGAATGGGATACGCGTCCAGACTTTCGCAAAGTCCATAAGTGATCTAAGAACTGCACCAGCCATTCGTGGGCGACGCCTAAACTTATAAAAAATGGGACCAGGCTTAGCGCCACCGAGTAAAATCAAGGTTATACAATTTTGAGTGACAACAGCTGATTACAAGACTGCATTATCACAGGACATTTTGCACATCTATGGAGCATACACTTACCGCGGTAGATGAGGGCCTCTTCTGGTTTGAAGTATTCATCAATGGCATCGTCAAGCAATCAACCTTCGAATGGTCTACTTAGATTTGCTAACGTTAAATAATGTTTTCTTAATCTTGAGATCATGTTCTGATTTAATGGAAAGGGGCTTGCAGTTAGCCATGGTTCGGGATCCCACTGAATTGGACGCCAATGACTAGTTGTCTCTATAGCCAAATTCTGAAAATCAGTATCAGGAGGAATATGCATGAGATAATCAATCTTCTTATTGACCGATTGATAGAAATCGTCAAATTTGAAAGAGAGGGGCGGCTCCACGGGTTTTACAGGAATTCCGAAGCTCTCCGCTAGTATGGTTACATGTAGGCTGGCTGAAAAAATAACCTTATAGCTAGTCAATTCAGTAATGAGGTCCTGAATCTTATCATAGCTATTAATCCCGATATCAATCACTTTTTCTTTTGGAAATCGTTTTCTCCACTCCGAGTATTGAGTATGATGCGGTACTAGACAGTACTCACTCGACTGTTCAGGAGATCTGTGATAGAAATACGGAATTAGTAGTGCAGGATCTCCATATGGTATATTGCTCGGAACAAGATAATTTTTCTTGAGTAGCTCTTGATGAGTTAAGGGTCCACGAAGAGCTCGAAATTCGATATCAAGCCCTTCCTGCATAGGCTTACATCCATGATGTGCTGGTCCTTCTTGCGGCGCTATTCCGAAACCCCAGAAGACAAAGTGATGTGGCCCATAGAGATGGTGCGCTAGCGTTCCTAGAAAACAGTAGATAGTTCTTGGTCGTCCTTCATGGAAAATCAAACTCAAGCCTCTGGCTTCAACATAGACTGGTCTTTTAACAATGTCGTGGAAGAGGGCCGGGCCTACTTTGTCCCCAAAATTATTACATTCATGCCACGCAAATAAAGAAACAGAATCGCTCTTTTTTTCATAACCGATGTCATAAGTCAAATTTTTCCCCTGTGAAGCAATGATTTAACGTACGATCTATGTGGTCTGTTTGAACAAGTATTATTTGAATATTGATTTGGAGAGCTGCTTAGCTCTTTCGACTGAGTTTGCGTGAATGTCGATCACAGCCTCGGAACCTGCGACGGACTCGGTTGTCCCTTTTTCGGCTTGACTTCTCTCTAGTTCAAAAAAAACCTGAGTCTCTTTACCATCGCCTAAACTGTTTGGCGTTTGAGGTATCGATCTTAGCGGATGTAGATAGCTCTCAGCCGGCGACGAACACGATGTGCAAACGACTTCAGAGTTTCAACAGCTTAGCCCTCGTGCGGCGATTCACGCGTTTGCAACTCCGGAAGCGTTTCTGGCGGGGGAAAGAGAACATCTTTCAGAGCGGAGTGAGGCTGCAAACGCACTTTAGAGCTATCATCCCCTGATTTACGAAATATCATGCCGATGCTCGTAGACCGAAGATAGTCATCTGAAAATGAGAGGATGCCTTCTGGTTGCATGAATAGCGTGTCTTCATGGTTGTAAATGTACGTACGGCTTCGTAACAAACGTTTCCTGGTCAGCAAGGAGATGCCGCTGAGTTCAAGCATTTGGATATCTGCCAAGTAGTCCCAGCCGCGCCAGTGGGGCATATCGTTCAAAAAAAAGTCGTAAGTCAATACGAGCACTCCTCCCGGTTTCAGCATCCTTAGCATATCCTGCAGTGCATCTACATGTCGCATCGGATTCTCAGGGTCTAACGTGAAAGTTGAATCGTAGATGTGTTCAATTGTAGAGATGCAAGTAATTAAGTCGAAGTGTTTTTCCGGTCCTACCTTTTGACCTGCCAAACCGAGGTGAAAGGTTATGTTCGGATTCTTCTCGATTGTTTCTGCAGTAATGCCCCATCCTTTCTTCATCCCTGTTGGTTCATAGGCCGCATCCATTGCATGTGCCTCGCAGCCCTGCTGGGCGAAATAGCTCGCATAATATGGAGTGGTGCCACAGCCAACGTCGAGAACGCGACTTCCGCGAGGAGTTTCCAGCAACGCTACGGGCCACGCGTGAGCCCAACCTTTTAGCCATGTGTCGTACGAAGCAAATGGCACGTTATTTTGGATCATCTTCTTCAATACGGAGCCGCGCGCCCAATCGAACATTGTTAGGTCAATCCTGGTATATCCGTGTTTCCAATAGGTGTTCCAATGCCAACCCCATCCGAATTTGTCTTTCCAGTTGCTTAGAAATATCGTGGATCACGTCCTTGCTCCCACTGATGGTTTTCAAAGCCAGCTTCACTGGGAAAAGTTTTGACATATAACTTCTCACTGCATGATATAACGCTTATTCTAGTACCTTGCTCTAACAAAAGTTCGTTAGCAAGTAGCGTGAGCAACTGGGTCATAATACGTCTCTATCGTAGCCCTACGAAGGCACCCTTGGTCGCCATCAGTCGCATCAGCGTCAAAAGCATCGTGAAAGATTCCTGTCGTGTTATGTGGGCTGAGAGTCCATGCGTGCGTTTATCGCAGCCTCTAAGCTGTCATGAAATTGGATGGGACGATCATTGGTAAGAGTTGCCAATAATTGGCCAGAATCAAGTAGTTCTATCTGAAGCCGAATCTCATCCCGAATGAGATACTTGCCCGATATCGCTGGATGAGATATGTCTCAAGGTTGTGTTGGAAGGATGTTTCGGGCTACGGAGGCTGTTTCAAAGACTTGGATGGAAGACACAATCGACTATCCGAGTATGAGCGAGAGCGCCACACCCTTGGGTACGATCAAACTCGAAGATGGAGTACAGAGCTGGATTGGTCCTCGCCAGCCTTATTTAAAGAGAGCAGAAAAACGTGAAAAGTGGTTTTGTCTCCTCGGAACAGATAATTTCTGCCTTACCCGGAATTAATTTGAATTTCCATGTCTAGGAAAGTCTATGTGTGAGCCCGCTCCTGTTCCCCGCGAATCTTTTTTGAGTCCAAAAGCTCTTTAAGCTCTTGATTCATCCTTAACTCAAAGTGCAGAACTAGGTTTCCCTCCATATTTGCGAATTCTGGGCTTCACGTCGAAGATTCTCGGCAAGAGCCTTCATTTCATTGAAATATCTCAAGAGGATGGTTGACGGAACACCGGAAAAATTGGGAGCATTGGGGTTGTTTACTTCACCTATCATACGCCAAATGCGAGGGTCTTCTACTTTGATTCGACCCGTCATTTTCAATTTATGGTAGTCCTCGCAACCAGGAAGAGGTACATAGGTGTTAATACCAACTATCGGAGGGCGCACACGTTCGAGCCATCTTACGGTCATTTCCAAATCTTCCACTGTTTCTCCTAGGAATCCTATAATTATGCTGGCGTGATATGGAAATCCGAGCTTGGAGTGTAAGTATGCGGCCTTTTCATTTTGCTCAACTGTGCAACCCTTTTTCATAGCATTAAGAATATGTTGGCTTCCGGATTCAAAACCATAGAACAGCTTTCTACATCCGGCGCGCCACATAAGTCTAAGAAGCTCTTCGTCTACTTGGTTAGAACGCATGTTAGCACTCCAACAAAATCGATTACTAAGACTCTTGTCGATGAGAATTTGACAAATGGCTTCAAGTTGTTTGCGATTGTTGCTAATCGAGCTATCAAGAAAATAGATACTGTCGATATTGAAGCTGTCAAGCATATATTCAACGTTTTTGACCACGTATTCCGGAGAATTCCAACGATACTTCATCTTGTTATAGGCGCAAAAAGTACATCGATAAGGACACCCGCGGGAAGTAATAATGTCTAGGGAACGTGCCGGACTCGCCGTTCTCGCATGAGCAGCGTAGTTTGGAGCAGCGTAGAACCCAACGTCAACAAAATTCCAGTCTGGAAACGGAAGTTCATCGAGGCTAGGAGCGTACCATAGCGGCCTGACAACTACTCTCCTGTCCTGTCTAAATGCAACGCCAGGAATTTGTTCAATAGGTTCATCGTTAGCTAAACATAGAAAAGGACCGTCTGCTTCGCCCAAAAACGCTACATCAATCGCCGGATTGTCTTTTAAAGTGGCTTCAGGTTCCGCCGTAGGATGAATATTGCCGACGGCAATTTTAAAATGATGCGCCATATTACAGCGGAGCTTATCGCACAGCTGAACAATGCGTTGTGCCTCAAGATAACGTACAGACAGTATTGTTATGCCAACAAGATCAGGCTGTGTTTTTTCTAATAGTTTCTGGAGCCCCGCTAGTGTGACTTTAAGATCACCTCTATTGACTACTAAATCACGCTCTAAATCACAAATTGTCACATGGTGACCAGCTTCATGTAACTCCGTTGCGAGTACTACTAAACCCATAGGAGGATTTCGCCATATGTGCATCAATTGCTCAGAATCATAAGCTACGCCTTCTTCGTGAAAATTCCAAGGATTGATTAGCGTGATGGACGCCATCGGGGGTCATTCCTAGTAAGTTTTTACACCACAGGCAGAACCTTTGACTATGAGCCGCATTACGATTGCCACCAGTTTTTCGGCCATTTGGAGCTCTTTGAATTTAAACTATTAAAAGATAATAGGAGTATAAAGCAATTGAAGACTATGAGCGATCGATGAAAGCGGTCTAGGAAGATGAAATGAGTTGGATTGGAGCAACCCGTTTGCATTTTTGCGGACGAAATGGAGCGAAGTCCCGGCTGGGAATAGGAGACTGAACACAAAACATCTCTTAGATGTAAGCGACCAAGACCTCTTGAGCTTATGGACAAAAGCAAAGTTCGAAGCGACTACTGGTGAAAATTTTAGCGTGCGTGGCTGGTATCATATGCTGTACACGCCAATATTAAAGGGTCTAAAAGTTCTTGACGTTGGAAGTGGGTTCGGAATTGACAGCATTACATTCGCGCAGGCCGGCGCCGAAATGACCTTCTTGGATATCCTAGAACCCAACCTACTCGTTATACGCCGAATTTGCGAACTTCTTCGTCTAAAGAACATGGATTTCTTATATCTTGAAGACTTCTCATCATTGTCAAACCTGGAGACAAACTATGACGTCATCTGGTGCCAAGGTTCCCTTAACACTGTGCCCTTCGAAATAGCAAGGCGCGAAGCCCAAGAGTTGCTTCGACACCTGAAGCCCAATGGCCGGTGGATTGAGCTGGCTTATCCGAGAACTCGTTGGGAAAGGGAGGGAAAGCTCCCGTTTGACAAGTGGGGTGAACGAACCAACGGAGGAGCACCTTGGGTCGAGTGGTACGACTTGCACAAGCTGCTCGTGCGGCTGCACCCCTCAAGGTTCGATGTCATTCTTCATTTTGAGTTCCATAACAGTGTTTTCAACTGGTTCGATCTTCTTAGACGACAATCGGCAATGGACCCAGCAAGCGACATTGCCGGGCCCGCCATGCACAAACAGAGGAATGGCAATAATCGAGCCCAAGAGAGAAGCCGAAGGCTGCTAGAAGACGGGACTTAGCCTTTCATCTCTTTTGATCTATGAGTTTTCCAAACGTATGTAGAGATGTAATGGTCATGTGTTCACTGATAAACGAAGGGATTCTCACGCAACATACAGGATTTTTACCGAGTTTATATACCAAATTCCTCCCGCATAAGCGGGGTAGGTTTCGAACATTACCCCAACAGTAGTTGACCTAGCGCGTCTCATTCTTGCATTATCGACTGCCAAGACATCGTCCACATATATGTCGCAAGTATCAGATGTGAAATCTGTTAGTCGAATGCTATACCATCTGTTTGCACTGTAGGTACTAAAGTCATGCCAATTTGACCCATCGTAATATGAGATCATTCCATTTTCGCGAAATGTCAAATGGAAGGCTATCCGAAAAGCCGTGGTAACATAGAAATTTAGAGGCGTATTTTTCTGCGCTGGCAATATCTGAAATTCTATTGC
>Ga0129297_10001924_pt1 | contig 10597 bp, 11 predicted proteins | sample I18A1metaG_FD_94708 | JGI IMG/M metagenome (GOLD analysis project Ga0129297, IMG submission 94708) | Lake sediment bacterial and archeal communities from Gulf of Boni, Indonesia to study Microbial Dark Matter (Phase II) - ​I18A1 metaG | ecosystem: Environmental > Aquatic > Freshwater > Lake >... | reverse complement strand
GGTCGTTCGCTGTGGCCCGTCCTCCGTGATCCGGCACAACTGCATCGCGATGCGGTCTTGAGCGAGATTTGGCACGATGGTCACTACTGCTATATGATTCGCACCGAGCGGTATAAGTACGCGCTGGATGAGATGGGCGCAGGCTATATGTTCTACGATGTGAGAGAGGACCCGCTGGAGCAGGGAAACCTGGTTGGCCATCCGGCGATGAAAGAGGCGGAGGCTGAGTTGCGTGCCAAGCTCCTGGGTTTGCTCGTCGGCACACAGTATCGTCTGCATTGAGACAGTAGAGAATCTCATCACGGAAGCATAAAGGGCATGGAGAAAGCTATGTCTCTGTGTACCCTGTGACCTCTGTAGTGCAAACATGGAGGAACGATGGCAGGGAAAACGACGGTTGCGATTAAAGGAGAGGATTTCTGGATCAACGGCGTGCCAACCTATGCTGGTCGCTGGTTTGCGGGAAAGCAGGTGGAAGGGTTACTGTTCAATGTTCGCGCTGTGCAGGCCACCTTTGACGATGAGAACTGGCCGAAGGTGTCCTACTACGACACAGAAGTGGGCCGCCGCAGCTTTGCTTATCCAGACACTGGCACTTGGGACGCGGAGCGCAATGTGGCCGAATTCGTCGCCGGCCTGCCCGCCTGGCGTCGGCAGGGGCTGCTGGCGGTGACGCTCTGCTTCCAGGGCGGGCGGCCCATCAGGGATTCCTGGCGGGGACGGGCCGAGCCGCAGCCCTGGGCCAACAGCGGTTTCACCTCAGAGGGCGTGCTCAAGCCGGCCTATGCCGAGCGGATGGCGCGTTGCCTGGCGGCTCTGGACGAGCTAGGGATGGCCGCTATCGTAGGCTCCTTCTACTTCGGCCAGAGCGGGAGGCTGAAGAATGATGACGCCGTCCGCCGCGCCGTCCGCGAAGGGACAGAATGGCTGCTCGGCACGGGTCGGCGGAACATCCTCGTCGAGGTCGCCAATGAGGTAATGGCCGTCTCCAAACCGCAGCACCACTATGCCGAACACCCCATTCTGTACAAAGGGCGCGTGCGCGAGTTGATCGAGTTGGTCAAAGAGGTCAGCGGCGGGCGTCTCCCCGTCTCGGTCAGTTTCAACGGAGGCGACCTGCCCACGCCGCAATTGGTGGAGGCTTGCGATTTCATCCTGTTGCATGGCAACGGCCAGACCGCCGAAGGCCACCAGAAGATGGTGCAGGCCGTGCGCGCCATGCCCGCTTGGCAGGCCAATCCCAAGCCGATTGTCTTTAATGAGGCCGACGATGACGTGACGCATCTCGACGCCGCCTTCGAGGTGCACGCCTCCTGGGGTTATTACGATTTCGGGGAGAACGACTATCGCTACGGGTATCAATCGGTGCCTTCCAATTGGGGCATCATCTCGCCGCAGGAACGCGCCTTTTTCTCGCGCCTGGCGGAGATTACAGGAAAGTGAGCACGCACCCTCATCCCAGCTCTCTCCCTCCTAGGGAGAAGGCTGGGTGAGGGTTAATCGAAAGGAGCCAACTTTATGCCCAAAATCGTCTTGATCGGTGCGGGAAGCATGGTCTTTGCCAAGCGTTTGATCGGTGATATCTTGACCTTTCCCTCGCTGAGCAATGGCACCATTGCGCTGGTGGACATTGACGAGGAGAAGCTAGAGGTGATGGCTGGTGTGGCGCGGCGGATGGCGGAGCAGGCCAAAACCGGCACATGCATTGAGGCGAGCACCGACCGTCGCCAGGTGCTCTCTGGAGCAGATTACGTCATCATCTCCATCCGCGTGGGAGGCACGGACGCGGTCGTCAAGAACCACGAAATCCCGCTCAAATACGGGGTGGATCACTCTGTGGCTGATACGATGGGGCCGGGAGGGGTCTTTTATTTCCTGCTCAATGGCCCAGCGATCCTAGAGATGCTGCGCGATGTGGAGCGGCTTTGCCCGCAGGCGTTGGTGATCCAGTACACCAATCCGATGGCCATGAACTGCTGGCTGGCGAACGAGGCGACGAAGGTGCGCAACGTGGGCCTCTGCCACAGCGTGCAGGGAACGGCTTTCCAACTGGCCAGCTACATCGGCGCTCCCAGGGAGGAGATCGCCTATTGGGTAGCAGGGATCAACCACATGGCCTGGTTCTTGCAGTTCCTCTGGAAGGGCCGGGACGCCTACCCCTTGCTCTGGCAGACGGTGGAGAATCCCGAAATCTATGCACGCGATGCGGTGCGCTTCGAGGTCCTGCGCTATTTCGGCTACTTTGTCACGGAATCCACACGGCACATGTCTGAATACGCGCCTTATTTCCGCCGCACGCCGCAACTGGTGCAGCGCTTCGCCCCTCCCTCCTCGCGCGACCTGCGCAACTGGAATGAATGGGCCATCCGCCGTCAGGAGAGATTCCAGGAGATGAAGGAGTTAGTGGAGAGCGGCCAGGAAATCCCCTTTGAGCGCACGCACGAGTATTGCACCTATATCCTCAACGCCATCGAAACGAACGAGCCATTCTGTTTTAATGGGAACGTGCGCAATACCGGCTTGATCCCCAATCTGCCGCCCGGCTGCGTGGTGGAGGTGCCTTGCCTGGCAATGCGCAGCGGTGTCCATCCCTGCTATGTGGGCGACCTGCCAGCGGAGCTGGCTGCGCTCAACCGCAGCAACATCGCCGTGCAGGAACTGGCAGTCAAGGCGCTCCTGACGCGGGATCGGGAGTTGGTCTACCGCGCTGTGCAGTTGGACCCGCTCACGGCGGCCACCGTCTCCCTGCCCGACATACGCAAGATGGTGGACGAGCTTTTCGCGGCTCATGCGCCGCTGCTGACTTTATAGGAACCATAGATAAACACCGATTAACACAGATAAATGATGTTTTATTTTTATCTGAGTTCATCTATGCTCATCTATGGTTTCGTCAAAGGGGGTGATAGTATGGCTATGCCGGAGGTGTTGCAGGTATCATGTGTGCAGTTACATTGGGCCAAGACATTGGAGCGTAACCTGGCGCAGACCCTTTCCTATATCCGCCAGGCGGCAGAGGCAGGAAGCCGCGTCGTCTGTTTCCCTGAAGCCACGCTGACCAGCTACTATTTCCCCTATGTCATCACCCTGCCCCGCGAGCGGGTGCGCGAGGCATTGGGGGAGGTGCAGCGAGCGGCTGCAGAGGCAAATATTTGGGTCATTGTGGGCACGATCCAGGCCACGGCGGACAGGTTGCTCAACCTGGCGCATGTCATCAACCCGCAGGGGCGCATCACGCACGAATACGCCAAGGTGCACATGGCTGGGGCGGACGAGCGGAAATACTGCCGTCCAGGCAACAAGATCTCCTTTTTCGAGATAGATAGCGTCCCCTGCACATTGGTCATCTGCCGCGATGGGCGGCATCCGGAGCTTTATCGGATACCAGCGATGGCTGGGGCCAAGATCCTCTTCCAGCCCTCCTGTAGCTCCGACTCGCTGGAGGCAGTGCATTGGAAGCGGGTCTCCGGGCGGGCGCAGCAGCCAGCCGGCCCCAATAGCTCCATCTACCATTGCGTCGCCAACACCGTGGGCCAATCCCCCGATGGCGAGCAGACCTCCAGTGGCCAGTCGTACATCAGGGATCCGACCGGTCTGCCACTGGCCGAAGCGGGGTATTACGAGGAGGGGATCATCACCGCCATCCTGAAGCTGAGCCACGCCACTGGCTCTTACGCGCGGGATAGCTTCGAGCATCCCGCCTTCCTGCGCCCCTATTGGGAGCAGATGATCACCGAAATGCGGCGGCGGGCGGATGAGACGCCGGAGTAGAGAATCTCACCACCGAGAACACGGAGGTCACAGAGAGATGCATGTTTCCGCGATCCCCCTGGCCTTTGCGATAAGTTCGCTGCGCAGGGCCGGAAGATTTTGGACTTGTCTTGGATGATGCAGAAGAGTATAATTAAGTGGGTTGCTGGTGTGTTTACGTTTAGAAGTAGACTCGTGTAGCTTGTGACAGGGGTGATCTTGTGGAAATCGTCAAGATTGTTCCAGAATTTGACCCGACGGCGGATTTCATCCTGTTTGAGGGCGATTGTCTTGACCTGCTTGCATCTATGCCAGACAGGTTTGTCAGATTAGTCGTGACCTCGCCTCCCTATAATCTGGGTAAGCCTTACGAAAGCCGCCTTGATCTCGAGGAGTATTTGGCTCAGCAGCGCCAAGTCATTGATGAGTGTGTGAGAGTACTACATGACAGGGGAAGTATCTGCTGGCAGGTAGGCAATTATGTCGAGAACGGTGAGATCATTCCCCTCGACATCGCCTTGTATCCGATATTCGCCTCCTTAGGTCTTCACTTGCGTAATCGTATTGTGTGGCATTTTGGGCATGGGCTGCACGCTTCGAAGCGGTTCTCTGGCCGCTATGAGGTCATTTTGTGGTTCACAAAAGGCGAGGATTACACGTTCAATCTGGACGCCATTCGCATCCCTCAAAAGTATCCCAAAAAGAAGTATTTCAAAGGCCCTAAAAGAGGGCAACTATCGGGGAACCCGCTGGGCAAAAACCCCAGCGACATTTGGGAAATCCCCAACGTGAAGGCCAATCATGTGGAAAAAACGATCCACCCCTGCCAGTTTCCTGTTGAACTGATCGAGCGCCTTGTTTTGGCACTAACCGAGGAAGGTGACTGGGTTCTGGATCCATTCATCGGTGTAGGCACCACAGCGATCGCGGCTTTGATGCATCAACGCAAGGCCATTGGTGCTGAGATCATACCTGAGTACGTAAAGATAGCGAAAGAACGTGTACATCTGGCCGAAAGAGGGCAACTGCGTGTTCGGCCAATGGAGAGATCTGTTTATGATCCAGATGCGCCTAGTGCGAGTTTGCCACCGCAGATTGTGCGACTAGGAGCAACACCTCAACAGGCCAGGCTGCTTGAACAACAGACAGAATACTCTAACAAGGAGCCAGAGGCATGAAAGTTGTCTACGAGTATTCGCATCTTGGCGGATCAGAAATCCTGCACATGCGCTATCCGGAATATGAGCGCGAGATCTATGAGATTATTGCTCAGATAAAGGCTCGTAGGATCAAGATTAGCCAAGAGAAGACCATGAAAGGAAAAAGCCTGTATTCACCTACGGACATGAACAGGCAGTTCCACATATCCTTTGCCGCCAGAGGCTATCGTGAACTGCGCGATACATATGCGATTACCTTACCTGACAGTGATAAGGTCATCGCGGGCTCATTCAAGCAAATTGACTTTGTAAAAGGGAAAGTGCTGGTTGAGGTTCAATTGGGTAAGTACGCTTTCATGTTCTATGACATGGCCAAGTTTCAATACTTCTTTAATGAGAGTAAAGCCGACATTGGTGTTGAGATTGTCCCTTGTCACACTTTGCACAGACAGATGTCTACAGGGACCTCCTATGGAGAACAACTCATATACGACATCGAGCGTTTAAGAAGACATTTCCCTGCCGTATCCGTCAAAGTAATCCTCATTGACGCAGATGATTAGGTTCCTCAGATCTGATAGTTTCTTCAAACAGGGAGGCTCACTACAAGGAGCATTCTGCGGTGATTTGTGGTAGGATCAACCAACAAAGGAGCATGAACCATGACTGAAAAACTAGCGATTGATGGCGGCACGCCGGTGCGCAGCAAGCCTTTCCCCTCTTGGCCGATGTGGGGCAAACGGGAGGAGGAGTTGTTGCTGGAGGTGCTGCATTCCGGCAAGTGGGGCACGCTCAACGGCCCCAAGGTGATCGAGTTCGAGAACAAATTCGCCGCCTTCCAGGGGGCGAAATACGGCGTCTGCGTCACCGGCGGCACGGCGGCCCTCGAGCTTGCCCTGCGCGCCATGGGGATCGGGCCGGGGGACGAGGTGATCACCTCCCCCTATACCTTTGTGGCCACGGCCAGCGCCATGTTCAAGGTTGGCGCAACACCGACTTTTGCCGATGTCGAGCCGGGGACGCTCAGCCTGGATGCCGCGCGGGTCGAAGAGGCGATCACGCCGCGCACCAAGGCCATCCTGCCGGTGCACATCGGCGGCTGCCCGACGAACATGGATGCTATCAACCAGGTTGCCAGGCGCCACAGATTGCTCGTCCTGGAGGATGCCTGCCAGGCCTGGGGCGCGGAGTGGGGAGGGAAGCGCGTCGGCCCGCTGGGAGACCTGGGCGGCTTCAGCTTCCAGGCCAGCAAGAACATCAACGCCGGGGAGGGGGGCATCATCGTCACCAATGACCCTGAGCTATACGAGCGCGCCTGGGCCTTGCATAACGTCGGGCGGACGCTCGGCAAGTCCCGCCACGAGCAGGACCTCCTGGGCTTCAACTACCGCATGACGGAGTGGCAGGGGGCGGTGTTGCTGGCGCAGTTGGAGCGCCTGCCGCAGCATATCAAGCTGCGCGAGGAGAGTGCGGCCTATCTCACCGATCTGCTGGAAGAGATCCCCGGCATCACGCCGCGCACGCGCGACCCGCGTGTAACGCAGCACGCCTGGCACCTGTACATGTTCTTCTACGATGGCCAGGCTTTCGGCGGACTGCCGCGCGAGGATTTCATCCGCGCATTGCAGGCGGAAGGGGTCCCGTGCAGCCCTGGCTACAAGCCGCTATACACCTCACCTGCCGTCCGCCGCGCCTGGGCTGAGCAGCAGGGGCAGATCAAGCCGTGGCAGAAGGAGGCCGCCTCTCTGCCGGAGGCGAAGCCATGCCCCGTCTGCGAGAAAGCCTGCCAGGAGACGGTGTGGTTCTACCAGAACATGCTCCTGGGCGACAAGCGTGACATGGAAGACATCGCCACGGCCATCCGCAAAATCCAATTGGCTAAGGCCAAATAGCTCACCGGAGACGCAGAGGACGCGGAATTATTATGTTAACCTCTGCGTTCTCTGCGTCTGCGATGCAATATCCCTAGAAAGGAGCGAGATGGGGAAAATCGAACGTGCGCCGCGCCCGGAGGATGCGGATGCCTACTTCCCGGTGGCCAAGATGCTGGTCAGCTTCCGCCACCGCGATGGGCACGGCGAAATCTTGAGCGTTGAGGGACACAGCGGCGTAAGCCGCTATCCCTTCATGTTGGGTTTTTGCGTTCCCCGGCGGCTGCGCCATGTGTATGAGCAGATCCTGGCGCATCGCGGTTTCGCCATGAACGTGCCGGATGCGAGCATGGCGGAAGTGGTAGCGCGTTGCGAGGCGATCCAGGGCGCGCCGGGTGACAAATTCGCCGCCCTGGGCCTCACCCCGCGACGCGGCCTGATGACCGACACGGTGATGATTGACGAATGCCCGGTGGTCATGGAATTGCGCCTGCGCCACTATTGGCCGGTGGAAGAGTACGATTTCATCGTGGGCGAGTTGCTGCTGGCGCATACTGACGTGGACATCATGGAGAGGTGTCGCACCATCGAGTGGCAGCAGACGCCGCTGCTGCGCGTCGTGGGGGATGGAAATGTATAAATACAAAGTCAAGAAGGAACCGCGCGGGCCGCAGCAGGAAACCGACTGGCCCCTCTTTCTGCCCTCCACCGCGGCCATGATCTCCTGCCAGGGGTGGGGTGGCCGCCCGAACATCATCCCGGTCATCGCCGTGGCCGTGATGAGCCGCAGCCCCCTGACTATTGGTACGGGGATCTGCCAGGACCACTACAATGAGCGCTATTGGGAGCGCCGCTCCTACCGCATGATGCTGGAAAGCCGGGCTTTCGTCTGCAACATCCCCGACCGCAGCCTGAGCGAGGCCATCACCCTCACCGGGCGCATCTCCGGCTGGGAGATAGATGACAAGTTCGCCATGGCGGGCCTGCACGCCGCCCCGGCACGCAAGGTGCCCGCGCCGATCATCGTCGAATGCCCGGTGAACTTCGAGTGCCAGGTGCGCGCCATCATCAACCTGGGCAGCCATGACTGGTTCGTAGGGGAAGTAGTCTGGGTGCACATAGATGAAGATATCGTCGCAGGCCGAAAGGTATTGGCCTGGGATCCTTTCCCCATCATCCGCGAGCGGCAAGGAAGATAGACTCACCACAGAGGGCACAGAGATGGATGAAAAAGTGGTGAAATATGCCCTTCAGGAGGTAGAAGTGTTCAAGGCGGAGGATTTCGTCTATTATGACTTGCAACTGCGGCGAAAGAGCGGGCGTATTGACCTGCTCTTTCCCGGCTGGTGCGCTGGCGATGAGCGGGTGGCCATCTTTTGCCCCCACGATGACGATGGCTTGCTGGGGGCGGGTTATGCGCTGCTCGCGGCGCTGGCCAATGCCGCGCAGGTCTATGTTTTTATCTTTTGCGATGGCCGCGCGGGATATAGCGTGCCGGAGGATCGCGAGACCATCGTCGCCCGGCGGCGCGCGGAATCCGCGGCGGCCTACAGCGCTCTGGGCGTTCCGCAGGAGAACATCATCCGCTTCAACTATCCCGACTTTAGTATCATGGGCTGGCTGGGCTGGATTCTGCCGGAGGGGCAGCGCGGCACGTTTTACCAGACCCTGCCGGCCCTACGCCGCCTGAAGATCACGCGGCTGCTCGTGCCAAACGGCTACCGCGAGCACATTGACCATGAGGCCACCTTTCGCGCCGGAGCTTATGATGGCCCCCAGGTCGGTGACCCTGTGCTGGTAGATTGGGGGCGCGCCGCGCCGGTGCGTTCCACGGCCATCTATGCTGTGTGGGGCGACCTGTCGCCGGAGGACGCACTGGTGTCCGGGCGGGCGACAAACCTGCGTGGCAATCGCGCCATCGCCGTGCCGTTAGTTGTGGAGGAGGCGGTCATGAACAGCCTGCGCCAGTTCGCTTCGCAAGGGCAGATCATCGAGGGACTCGTCGCTGCCAGAGCAGGCCGTCGGCAAGGTGGGCGCGCTATCGAGGTCTATCTGGCCTTCGATCCGCGCCCCGCGCTGGATTATCGGCCCTATCATGCGGCCATCGCCGATATTGATGGGATTAGATCGGCCTAGAAGGAGAAGCTATGGCGGGAATCGGCAAAGGGCGAGCAAGCGAGTTGCGTGCGGATTTCGAAAAGGTGCTACATGTGCTGGAATCCTATGACATTGTGGACAAGATGAGAGAGGTGCCCACGAGCGAGTTTCTGCGGCGGCAGAAGGCAGTGCGAGAAGGGCTGGCCGCGGCGGGCCTACCGGTGGGGTTTGTCTTTTCCGACGAGCACTACGATGGCGATGTCCCCTATCTGGGCGGCAACACCAACGTCAGTATCGAACAAGTAGCAGGCGTCATCGGCCCCACGGGATTCCACATCGTGGCCGGGTTGGAGGGGGGATACGTCGCCGAGCAACTCGCCCCACGCGCCCAGGCCAGGGTGCATAAGGTGGAACTCCTGCAACTGGCAGACGAGAAATACCCGATCCAGGCCGAGCGCCTGGAAGATATCCTTGTCGCGGCGGCAGGCGGGCCGCTGGATAGAGTCGCGCTGCTCACGCCCAGGCAGGTCATCCCCGATGCCATCGTGCGCTATCTGGAAGGGATCGTCGGCGCGGCCAACGTCGTGGACGCCCAGGGGATCTATTACCGCATCAAGTATGAGAAATCGGACATCGAGATGGCTCTGATCCGCGATGCCAACGTCATCGCCGACGCCATGCTGCGGGCCATGCTCGCTGTCCTGCGCCCCGGCCTCCTAGAGACGCAGGTCGCGGCCTGGGGCTACTTTGTTGGCAAGGAGCTTGGCTCCGCGGAGAATGGCTGGGATATCATGGTCGGCGCCAACGTCGCCAACCGCACCCTGATCGGCAAGGCGCTCAACCGCCCCATCCGCGAGGGGGACTATGTGCATCTGGGCGTCGCCCCCAAGCGTGACGGCCTCAATTCCTGCGTGCGCCGCTCCATCATCGCCCTGACCGATCCCCGCCAGGTCACGCCGGAGCAACAGTACTGGTTCGACTTTATCGAGGAAGCATACAAAGTCGGCTACGACGCCTACTGCAAGGTCGCGGCGGAGAATCTTCCCGCCCGCCTGCAGGAGCAGGCCCTGGTGGACTACTTCCGCTCGCGGCAGGAGGAGGTTTCCCGCCGCATCGGGCGGCCCATTGATCTGGTGCGGCAGAAGCCCTATACCGGCACGCACAACGCTGGCTACACCGAGTGCCAGGAGTTCTACGGCGCGATCACCCTGGAGTCGGACGCGCCCCTCGGCCACCAGATCGTCACCATGCTGGATGTGGCCGTCCGCGGCGTGGGCGACTATTGGGACGACGTGGTCATTCCAAGGATGGATTATGTCGTCATCGAGAACACGCTGGGCAAGTTCGGCCGCCATGTAGAGACGTTCAACAAGCTGCCGCTGAATGTGCAGCAGATGGTGGGGAATGTGGACGAACTGCCGGAGTGAGTATAATAGCTAGGGAAGTTTTGGCACAAAGACGTTAGTTTGATCCTGGCAACTGCATGAGGTGTGAAATTATGGAAGGCATGAAACTGACTCTGGAGATACCGGCTGAGGTTTTGGACGCGGTAAAGCTGCCGCCGAAAGAGATCGAGCAAGAATTGCGCAAGGAATTGGCTCTGGCTTTGTACCAGCGCGGGGCACTCTCTTTTGGCAAGGAGGCACCATGAAAATCACCGACCTACATATCATCCCCGTCGCTTTCCCCGACCCGCCGCTGCTCAACTCCTTTGGCGTG
>Ga0129297_10001922_pt1 | contig 10610 bp, 11 predicted proteins | sample I18A1metaG_FD_94708 | JGI IMG/M metagenome (GOLD analysis project Ga0129297, IMG submission 94708) | Lake sediment bacterial and archeal communities from Gulf of Boni, Indonesia to study Microbial Dark Matter (Phase II) - ​I18A1 metaG | ecosystem: Environmental > Aquatic > Freshwater > Lake >... | reverse complement strand
GCGGAGTTCATCGCTGAGAAGCTCCGGCAGCATGGAGCACAGGCGGATGTCCGACCCGTCGACGCAGTCCATGATCCCGGAGACTACGACGCCCTCGTCGTCGGCAGCGCCTTCTACATGATGCACTGGCAGAAGGAAGCCACGGAGTTCGTGCAGAGAAACCGCGCCGTACTGGCTAATCGGCTGGTGTGGCTGTTCAGCAGCGGTCCGCTGGGCAGTGATGCCTCGGCGAATGATCCGAAATTGGAGCCCAAAGAGATTGCCGAGCTTAGGGAGGCCATCAAGCCCAGAGATCATCGGGTCTTTTTCGGAGCGCTGGACGGCAGCAAACTTCGGTTCGCTCACCAGATGATGAGGAAGCTGCCGGCCGCCCGTGCATTGTTTCCTGAGGGTGACTTCCGCGACTGGAAGGACGTCGAGGCGTGGGCAAGCAGCATCATCCGGGCGCTGAAAGCTCCGCAGGCCGCGCCAAGATCTGAAATGGGGGCTTGAAGAATGACCTTCGATTGGACTACTCTTGCGGTGCCCGGCGTCATCATCATCCTATTCGCTTTCCTCTTCGCTGTCCTGACTGTCATCATACGGCGAACATTCAAGGTAAGCACCACGAGAGCTGCCGCCTCAACAATCGGCGTTTTCGCGGGAATTACGGGTGCATCTCATGGTCTTGGTGAGATCCTTCAGGGCAACGTAGCTCCAAGCGGAATCATGATACAATCTTGGCCTGGATTGACACAGTTAGGGGGTGAGCCTGCTATGACTATCATGCCCAACTTCCTCGTAAGTGGTGTCCTTACGATCATCTTCGGCCTCATAGTGACAGTATGGGCGGCTGCGTTTGTTCAGCGGAAGAACGGCGTCCTCGTCCTCATTCTGCTCTCAATCATAATGCTCCTTGTAGGCGGAGGCCTATTCCCACCAGTGTTCGGGGTCGTAGCAGACATAATCGGCACACGGATCAAGCAGCTCCCTCGCACCGCATAAATGGAATCAGCAGAATCTCGCATGAGCTCACGCACAAACAAATGTTTCGTTAACACTCGCTATGCTTTCTCTAGATGAGAGGTTCAATAGGCCGATGGCTTATTGAACTCTATGACTATCCATCTACCACTTTGAACTGGGACAGTTTGCAGTTTTCTCATGTACCTTTCGACTTGCCAGAACATGGAGTCTGTCGGCATATCGTCACGAACGTTGCTTGCGTATGCCCCGGACGATCGGAGAGTTCTTTTTGCGGAGTTGCATCTCTTGAGACTCAGGCACGCAGCTTCTAGAATATCGCTGGTCCCAACGACAGTCTTGAGAACGCGAAAGTGGCCTAGGTTTGCCGTCACTCAATCATCCAGGTCGTGATCTTCATTATTTGCTCCTTGAATCTCTCTCTAATCTTGTCGATAACGTTTCTGCCTTTGAAGTCCCTAAGTCGAGTTAGAATGATCAGATCGACATCCCCGTAGACCTCATCTGCTTGAACCACTTCTTTCCACTCAGTGAGCTCGTCCACGATTGCTCGACCGTTGTACTGAGGCTTGTAGTTGATCGCAACATAAGCGTAGTCCGAGTCTCGTATGCATTTAGATACGATTTCTGTCGGCAGGGAAATGCCGGTCTTTGTTTTTACTATGTCCCTGACCTCTTGGCTAGTCAGTTTCCTTTGCTTCAATGCAGACCTGCTGGCGATTGCTTCTGTGACTTCCAATTTCGACCTGTTGCTGAGGCGATACTGTTTCAGGAGTTGTCCGATAACACGCTTACTGATGAATTGACTTGCTTCAAAATACACCTTTCCGCGGAAATCGAGAGCCAGTTTTCGGGGCGGTATGTATCCCTCGGGGGCCTCCACTATTTGGGCTTGATGAGTCCCCGCCTTTTCTAAGTTTGCCGAGAGCGACAGGGGATGCCTCCAAGGGATAGGTATGCCGGTCAGATGGTCAAACTTCCTGTACAGAGCCATCAGCCGTTCCCGCTTTTCGCCAGTCGAAACTCCGTAAAGATCCTCAAGATTGGAGACTAACTCATAGTGGTCTACTATGCCGTTCCTAGCGCCTAAGCCGTATATACTGACGTGAATCTCCTCGACCCCCGCGTGGAATGCCTCTATCGCGTTCGCCAGCGCGTTTCCATAATCATTATGAAAGTGACCGGCCAAGGGCAGATCAACCATTCTTCTCACCCGCTTGACCATATCGGAAACGCTGCCCTGCGGCAGTATGCCACTTGTATCCGGTATGCTAACTATCGTTGCACCTGCCCTACGAACCGAATCGAGAAGACGCCTAAGATAGGAGAGTGTATCTCGAGAACTCTTCTCGGATGTAAAGAACCTTGATACATCCTCAAGTACGGCCCTCCGATACTCGAATCCAGAGTCTTTCAAGATCTCTATGCACTCGCACAGTTGCCCGATTGCTGCGTCCTTGTGCAGGCCGTTGAGTTTACCCTTCCTGTGCTTCTCTGTGACGCCCATGAATACGGCGCAACCATCTGCTCCGTATTTGGGCGCATTCCTAACGTCGTCCTCGTACGCTCTACACTGAATGATTGCCTGTGCATCCTCAAAAGAGTTCTTCATTTCTTTTATGACGGTTTGAATATCCTCTATTCTCCCTCCCCTGTTTGGATAAGTTATTGGGAATTCGATCCTTTGTGTCCCGATTTCAGCCAATGCCAAGCAAACATCTTTTCTCGTCTTAGAATCGAAGTAGACGCCCGGCTGTAGTTCTCCTTCTCTGAGTGTGCTATCGAGTATGATTACCATTCTCGGGGTTTCCTGACCTGCTCAAATCAAGCTTGCATAATCGAGACACAACCGCACGAGTCATGCGTATTGCCAGAGCATCTGTGAAGATTGACAGTTAAGCTACGTTCATTGTCTTTTGTTATGTTCGAACGACTGCAAAGCGGAACGGACTTGCACGTATCCTATCGGAATGCGAGCTCAAACGTGATACCTCACCCTATACACTGGAGACATGGAGGATGCGAGAAATGAAGCAAGTAGCAGTAATCGCAGCGACTACACGACAGATAGATTCCGCGACACTCGGAGGTCTCGTGTTCCAGACTCGTCCCACGACCTTCTTCCACTTGGGAGGCCCTCCCCGCACAAACCGCAGTGAACTGCTGTGGGTAAGTCGTACCAGCTATAAACATTTCGGAAAAATGGAGTTGCGGAAGTACGTAATTCGTTCCGCATGGACGATTTTCGGACGCAGTACGTTGGCAGCTGCAGGGCTGACTGGATAGCATGACTCTGAACAATTCTACAGGTGAAGCCGGCTGCGCGCCGAGGTGCTTCCAAAGATCGCTAGCGCCACAGGTGCAAATGCCAGGCTATTGCACAAAGAGTCAAGCACAGCTCGGCCTGGGTTCCTCATGCCTCGAACTCGAGCCCTACTTGGGGATGCTTTGATGCGGCGGAATGCGTCTAGCATCAAGTTCAGCGACTCTGTTCAATGCGTCTTCGAAAACTCGTATTGCCTCGAGATACTCGTGTACGCTTACGTACTCGTCAGGTGAGTGGTCCAGACGAGAGTCTCCTGGTCCGTATGCTATCATGGGGCGCTTAACGGCCGCCGCGAAGGCGTTAATGTCGCCTGTTCCTGTCTTTCTTATCAGCACAGCAGGCCTTGACGTAACTTTCCTGATAGCCCAGATGAAGGATCGAACAAGCGCGGAGGATTTGTCTGTTTCGAACGGTTCCTCTTTGCCTTCTAACTCAATTGTGACACCTGTTTTCGGATTCTGCGCACGGAATTGTTCGATGCAATCTCTGGCTCTGGCTAAGAACTCCTCCGCGGTGATTTGGGGAGGAATCCTCACGTCTGCGCGAAAACTGCACTTTGATGGGATCTTCCCGAAACCGTTTCCCCCTTCGATTGCAGTTAGGCAAGATGTGGTTGAGTAGAACGGACTCTGGACGTCTTCCTCGGCAAAATGGATACTCCGAATCGCTTTCCAAACTTCAAAGGCCCTCTCAATTGCATTCTCAAATAGCCAGGGTGAGGCTGCGTGCCCTGTCCGCGTTTCGCAGGTTATTTTCAAACGCAGATTTCCTTTGTACGCGATAGTGATGCTTCCGACCCCGCTCGGTTCTCCGAAAATGGCGTAGTCGGGCGAGATGCCTTTCTTGATTATATTCCTGATTCCCGTACCCGTCCCTTCTTCATCGACCACAGCAGCGAGGAGGAGCCGGCCGCGCCATCGCCTCTTGATCATCTCCTTGGAGGCAGCGATCATCGTCGCAAGGGAAGACTTTGCGTCCACGGCCCCCCTCCCGTGAATCTTGCCTGCATCAATTCTCACTGGAATGAAGCCAGGAACTGTGTCCATGTGTCCGCACAGCATGACGGACGGGGGTCCCACCCCGGCTTCCCCTATGACATTTCCGACTTCGTCTCTCGAAACGCTGAAGCCGATTCTGTCCATTTCTTCGGTTAGGAAATCTGCGATCTCCTTCTCCTGTCCCGAGGGGCTATACGTGTTGAGCATCCTATCCAATAGCTGCACTGGGTAGTCTTGCATGCTCCTCTGTCCCCACAGCTGTACCGAGAACCTTGACTGCCTGATCGATCTGCTCAGGACTAATTACCACCGGAGGCAAGAAACGGACGACGTTTCTCCCTGCATCAAGAACCAGAACGCCTGTGTTCATGCATCCGGTTATGATATTGAGTATATCGAATTTGAATTCAACGCCAAGCATAAGACCGAGTCCCCTCACTTCTCTAATGATGACGCTCTTCGACTGGAGGCTCTTGAGACCTTGCTGAAAATGCTCTCCCAGTTTCGCGGCTTTCTCCCACAACCTCTCCTGAGTCATAAGGTCGAAAGATGCTTTACACGCCGCGCACACAACGGGGGCTCCTCCAAACGTGCTTGAATGTTCACCGACTTTGAGAGTCGACACAATCTCACTCTTTGCGACCGTAATGCCCATCGGTAGACCGCCTGCGACGGCTTTTCCTAGACATAGAATGTCGGGGATTACGTTCCAGTGTTCGAGGGCGAACAGTTTTCCAGTGCGCCCGAACCCCGTTTGTACCTCATCGAAAATGAGGCAGACGTTCCTGTCGTCGCAGATTTCTCTTAACTCTCCAAGATATTGCGTTGGTGGGAGTCTGACGCCTCCTTCTCCCTGAATCGGCTCGACTATGATCGCGGCCGTCTTTTCGGAGACTACTTGCCTGACTTTCTCGGAGTTGCCGTATGGGACATGTCTGAAGCCGGGGATTAGGGGCTCAAAAGGCTCACGGTACTTCTTATCCCAAGTCGCGGACAAAGCTCCCATGGTCTTGCCGTGAAAGGATCCCATCATCGCGATGATCTCCGGCTTTCCGGTTGACCTACGTGCGAACTTGAGAGCGGACTCTACCGCTTCGGCCCCGCTGTTGGAGAGGAAGACTCTGTCCAGACCTTTAGGAGAGACATCAACGATCTTCCTGACGAGTGCAGAGCGCACATCGTTATGGAATGAGCCATGGCACGCGATTAGTCTCTCAGCTTGCTTTTCAATGGCCTCTACGACTGCGGGATGACAGTGTCCGAGGAAAGAGACTCCGTAGCTGCTTGTACAGTCGATGTACTGTCTGTCGTTAGCATCCCAGACTAACGCACCTTTGCCTCTAACGAGCATCAGTGGTCTCTTCGCGTAGACGTTCGGCATCAGCGTTTGTTCGTTTCCCATGATCTCGCTTGAATTCATGGAACTATCACTGTGCCTGACTCGTGAGCGAGAGCTGATGAGATAGGGCGCTTCCCGAGACCGGAGCAGATTATCACTTCATCTACGCCCATCTCAAGGGCTTCCATTGCGGCGTAGATCTTTGTGATCATCCCCGCCCCAACATTGGATAGTTTCTCTTTCGCTTCCGACAGACTCATTCGAGGAACAAGCTTGCCGTCAAGGGTCACACCGTCGACGTCAGTCAAGAGCACGAGTCTGTCTGCTTCAACGGACCCGGCAATGTACGCAGCAGCCCGATCACCGTCAACATTCAGAGGTTCGAATTGCTCGCCTATCGCAACGGGCGCCACGACGGGGAGGTAGTTATTGTTGACCAGAAGTGTCAGCAGGTGTCCGTTTACTCTGGATATCTTGCCGGTGTACCCACCGTCTATGACTCTCTTTCTCCCTCTCTCGTCGACGATGACCAAGTTCTTTTTGCGCTGTGCTTGCACCAGAAGCCCATCTAGACCTGACAATCCTACAGCTGCCATGCCTTGCGACTGAAGAGCCAACACTAGCTGCTTGTTGGTTCTTCCCGACATCACCATCATGTAGATCTCAGCGGTCTCTTTGTCAGTATATCGGCTTCGAAAACCTCCTGGCGATACGATGAATTGTTGCTCCTTGTTGAGTCTGCTCGCAATATCGGTGACTTCCCTCCCTCCGCCATGAACGAGGACGGCCTTGTCCTTCGTCGACACCAGCTTCAGGTCATAGACCAAATCTGGGGGGACGCCTGATGCGAGAATGCTTCCGCCAATCTTCACAGTTACGAGCATTCGAATCACATCGGGTGGAACCCTGGACTTTCCAGTGCAGTCCGTTCGTCAATGCCAAGCATTATGTTGAAGCATTGAATTCCTTGACCAGATGCACCCTTCATGAGATTGTCTATGGCTGAGAACAACACGAGCCGGTTAGCATGAGTGTCTAGTTCAAAACCGATATCACAGAAGTTGGATCCGACAACGACCTTGGGATCCGGCAGCTGGTAGAGGCCCTTGCGATCTCGAACTAGTCTAACGAAAGGCTCACTCTGGTACGTCGATCGGTATGCCTTCCAAACGTCCTGATCCACCATAGGTTTCGTCAGAAAGCAGTGCACTGTCGCCAATATGCCGCGTACCATATTTACCGCGTGAGGTGAAAATCCCAACTTGATTTCGGTTCCGACAGCAGTCTCCACCTCTTGCTCGATCTCCGCAATGTGCCTGTGGCCGACTGTTTTGTAGGGCCTTACGCCGCCGGACCTCTCTGCATGAACCGACGCTGGCGTCGGCCTAGCTCCAGCCCCCGAAGACCCGATCTTCACATCCACGGCTATTCTGTTCCCCTCGATCCCTCCCTCCTTCAACGCCGGATATAGCGCTAGGATCGTTGCAGTAGCCATGCAGCCAGGGCAGGCAACCAAACGCGCGTTTTTGATTTCGTCACGGTGTAATTCCGGTAGCCCGTATACAGCCTCCTTCAAGAGTTCAGGACTCGGATGACCCCATCCGTACCATCTGGGATAGGCGTCTGGGTTTCTAAGGCGAAAATCTGCGCCCATGTCGACCACCTTCAGTCCTTGTTCGAGGAGATTCGGCACAAGCTTCGCAGATGACCCATGCGGCAACGCAGTAAAGACGAGGTCACAGTTCTCAGTGAGATGCACCAAGTCTAGAGGAATAAATCTGAGATCGGTTATTCCTCTTAGATTCGGGTGCGTTCGGAACACGTATTCGCCGGCTTTTTGACGCGACACTACCGCTGTGATCTCGACTTCAGGGTGGTGAAGGAGTAGTCGCAGCAGCTCAGCCCCTACATATCCTGAAGCCCCGATGATTCCCACTTTCATTGAGTTGACCACCGTAGCGCCCAGATCAGGGACGCGCTGCCATCAGCTCCGAATCTCATAGTCAGATTGGTTGATGGTCGATGATGCTCTGCGCACATTCCAGTAGGGGCTCTGCCACGTTTATTCCAGCGATTGGTCGCGTCTGTTCCCAGAACTCTGGGCAAGCGTTTGCCTCATGGAACAGGATGCTGCTGTTCGACCTTCTAATGCTCTCCTGTATAATCTCCTTGACCTTTTCGTACGCGTCAATAGTTGTGTAATCGCCATAGGCAGCTTCCAGATCACGATTCCAAGCAACAAAGTTCATGATCCTGTCTTTCTTCTGCTTTATCTTCTTCACGGCGTCGAAGGGTTTTTTCAGCTTCTTGAGCTCCAGTTTGATCTGTTCGTCATCGATGAACTTGTTCTTGGCAAGGTTAAGCATCGCGTCGAACGCTAATACCCAGGCCTCGGTGCCTTGGCCGATCGCGTTGCCACATTTCTCAGCGAGTTCGAGGATTTGGGGGGGTAGGTCAACTCCGAACACCATGTTTCCTAGGTATGTGTTTGTCCTGAAGTCTTTGAATCCCGCTCGTGCCAATGCGGTCGGATAGCAATGCGAAGTTGCTCCCCACTTCTTAGCGACGATGATTCTGAGATCGAAAAACCACTTCGGAACTAGCTCCTGAGCGACGAAGCCGGAGGGGTTAAGGGTGGAGGGTTCGGTCTCTCTCAAAAGCTTAGTGAGCTCCTGCCGGTTCTTTGCCAGCCTGACCATTCGGCCATGCGTTCCTGCATCCGGCTTAATGACAATGGGGCCGTCGCCTAGGCTGCCTTGAATTAGATCAGCGATGTCATCTTCGTTATGAAGAGTCAGAGCGCTGCCGGACACCCGATCATGCGCGTCGCACGGAACATAGACTGTTCGCGGTATTTTGATGCCTGCCCTCCAGAGCCGCAGGAGAGTTCTCAACTTGCTGAAACAAGTGAATTCAATCGATGAGGAGTTTATCACATGCTTGCCGAAGGCCTCGAGTATACTGCCGGCATATATTCGTCGGTTCTTGCTCTGCGTCCTGTTCAATACGACCCTGGTATCTCGAATTATGTGAGCGTAATCTCTACCCTTGGTTCTGAACGAGTAGCCTTCATTGGTTATGGAAGCTGAAACTTTGCGAAACGGGATGAAAGCTAAATCTATGCCCATCTCTTTGGCTGTCAGCCTTATGCCCATCTCATCGGTTTCGGGCGCCTCGTAGGTAATAGCAATGTTCACCGCTTTCTCGATCTCACGTGACTCGGTAATCTTGAACTTAATCTATGCCCTTCATCCTGATAAGAGGGAGTATTCACCCTGATCGCTGCGGTTCTACGGCAAACCGTTCGTAGCGGCGGGACTATTCGCCCCAGTCCTCTTTCTCGATAGAAAGCTCCTTCAGGTCGACTTGGCTACCGTTAATCTGCTTGACCTCCAGCTCCAGACCGCAGTCCGGACAACTCACGATCTCGCCTGCAATTGCGCCGTCTGGAAGCCTTATTTCACCTTGACAGTCTGGACATGTCGTCAATTCTTGCGCGTGCACCTCCCCGCCGGGCAGCGATGAACCGCGTCAGTAAATCGTATCCGTTATAAGGTTTACGCATTTGACCGACCTATCCCGCTACAGATTTCGGTGCGATTCGACGATTTTCGGATAGGCTCAACATACTGCCTCGTCCCGGTGTTGGCTTGGGCTTGGAAGGCGGTGGACCGGGACGAAATTCGCAATGGATTGGCTCTATCTGAACGGAAATCGTTAAGTTTGTCTGGGATCTCAACCGCTACTGAACGTGGGCCGCTTGGACGATCTTGACGAGAAGATCTTGGAAATGCTAAGGGACGACGGAAGAGCGTCGTACATGGACATCGGCAAGAGAGTTGGGCTGTCAGAGGGAGCGGTGAGGAAGAGGATCAAGGCTATGGTAGACTCGGCGGTTATCAGCAAGTTCACAGTTCAACTTGGATTCACGAAAGGGGCAAGAGCCGTGGTTTTGGTTTCAGTGAATCCCCGACTGCCGACATCCGCGGTCTCTGAGAACCTGAAGAAGATATCAGGAGTGGAAGTGGTGTATGAGATTACCGGCCAGTACGACATTGCCGCAATAATCTCAACATTGAACGTCGCTGAAGTCAATAGGTGCATCGAGGAGATTCGCACGGTCAAGGGGGTCTTGAATACTAATACGATGATTATCCTCCGACAACGGTAGCCCAAGAATCCTAAGGGCCTCAGTGTTGCCTCGCTGAAGGTTCACATGTTGATGCCCAGCGCCACCATACCGCCTGCTGATTCACCCGGATTCCGCTCGGAAACCTATCCCATAGGGTAACGGTCTCACGCCAGGCATGGGGCGTTCGGGGTGTGGCTTAGCGTATTGTTTTCCTACTTTCTTCTGTATTGGCCCATCAATTCTGCTGTCGTGATAGTGTGCCTCTCTACAACCTCGAAGAAGTTAGTTTCGGCCATCTTGTCCAAGCTATCGGCGTCAAGCGCGTAGAGCTTGAAATAGTATCTGTGCGTTCCAGATGGAGGGCAAGGGCCGCCATATCGCTCTCTACCGAAATCGTTCCTAAGCTGCCTGGCGCCCGCCGGGAGCCCACCGCGCTCGATTCTTCTGACGTCCTTCCCTATGTTGTAAATTATCCAGTGGACGAACGTCCCGCCGGGAGCGTCGGGGTCGGTCATGCTCAAAGCAAAACTCCTAGCCGCTTCAGGTGCATCCTCCCACGTAAGATGCGGAGAGATGTTCTCACCATCACAGGTGAAACGAGAGGGAATGAGGCCGTTCTCCTGGAAGTCTTCACTCGTCAATCTCATGCCGACCAGACTCCAGAGTAAAGGTGCTCCAACATCCGTGATAAAGCTTGATCTCTTTCAATCATTGCAACGAGGAGCGGGAGGTTCATGTCTTGCTCGGGATCGGAAGACCGCCGTTTAAGCTTCCACTGAATGTCCGCCTTCGGCTATCTACAGTCATGAAACTCAAACCAACAGGCCTACCACACCACTGTCTCTATTCTTC
>Ga0129297_10001921_pt1 | contig 10614 bp, 8 predicted proteins | sample I18A1metaG_FD_94708 | JGI IMG/M metagenome (GOLD analysis project Ga0129297, IMG submission 94708) | Lake sediment bacterial and archeal communities from Gulf of Boni, Indonesia to study Microbial Dark Matter (Phase II) - ​I18A1 metaG | ecosystem: Environmental > Aquatic > Freshwater > Lake >... | reverse complement strand
GTGGTACACGCACTCCACCCTGGGCGGCTGGTTCGGCCCGGAGCTAAAGTACGCTGGCTTCGACGCCATCATCGTCTACGGCAAGGCCGCTTCGCCTGTTTACCTGGAAATCCGAGATGGCACCGCCCGGCTGGTTGATGCCAAAGACCTGTGGGGCCTAGGGGCCAGGCAGACACAACTCGCGCTCAGGAGGAGATTCGACCCGCAGGCGCAGATACTGGCCATCGGCCCGGCGGGAGAGAAGCTGGTGCGCTTTGCCACTGTGCAACATGCAGAGGAAAACGCAGCCGGCCACAGCGGCTTTGGAGCGGTCTGGGGCAGCAAGAAGCTGAAAGCGATGGCCGTTCGCGGCACAGGAGGTGTGTCCGTAGCCCACCCGGATGATTTGTTGCGGGAGGTACTTCAGGCGGGCAAGTTCAAGATCACACCCGCCCCGGCTGTCTTGCGCCAGGTCGGCACGGCGCGAAGCGATGCTCCGCCCAAGCCGATCTGCAGCCAGGCCTGTACCTTCGATTGCCACGTCGTCAACACCTATGGCCGTGCTGCCGATGGGCGGCGCACACCGGGCCTCTGTATCGGTGGCGTGTACTTGCGCAATAGAGGCATGGAGGGCACGCAGTATAGTGGCGGTGGAGTGGAGATACCTCCGAGCACTCATTTCGGGCCTCGTCAGGAGCAAGTGCTTCACGAAGCGTGCAACGAACTGGGCCTCGACCTCTGGTTCCGCCTGGTGATGCAGCCCTGGCTGATCCGTTGCCAGCAATTGGGCATCAATCAGATCAGAGGCTATCCCATTGAGCCGCAGGATGGCACATGGTTTGAGTGTTTCACCCACCAGTTGGCTAGGCGGGAGGGCTTGGGCGAGTTGTTTGCCGAGGACTTGAGGCGGGCCATGGATGAGTTAGAGGGGGAACTACCGCAGGAACTGATCCGCCTGGGGCGGGAACTGGAATTCGACTTTGGCTTTCCCGCGCACCGCGAGGGACGCTTCTGGGACGAGGAGCCACTGCCCTTCTGGGTGATCTCGGCCATGATGCACATCAGTACCAGCCGCGATCCAACCATCGGCACCCATCAAAGCTCGCTCATACAGGCGGATTTCCTGCTGGCCGACCCCCAGTTAGCGCGCCGCCAATTCCGCATCCTGTCGGAGAAGGTCTGGGGCTATGCGGGCGCGCTTGAGCCGACCTTTGACAACAAAGCTCCCGTAGCGATATGGAGCCAGGATCAGCACATGCTTATTGACTCGCTGCCCATCTGCGACTTTGCTTTCCCGCAGTTGGTGCGACCGATGAAGGATCGGCAAACTTGGGAAAGAAGCGAGGACATCGTCGGCGATGTGTACCTTCATTATCGCTTGTTCTCCGCGGTCACCGGCCTGGAGCTGACTCACGAGGAGATGACCAGGATTGCTGAGCGCGGCTTTAACCTGGAACGGGCGATGTTGGCACGAGCCGGACGCGGGCGACCGATGGAAGAGGCGCTCGTGTCCCATTTCAAGCTGCCGTGCCGGGCCGATGGAACCTCCATAGACGAAGCAGGCTTTTCTCAGTTGCTGGACGAGTATTATGCCGCGCGTGGCTGGGATTTGGAACTCGGCTGGCCGCAGGCGGACAAGCTGAGGGGACTCGGCCTGGAGGAAGCCATCCCTGAACTAGAGGAACGTCGCTCTTCGCTGCGTAGGGCCCCTCGCCTTCTATGAAGCGCACCGGCTGGAGATCGAAGCCCATATTGCCACCGAACAGGCCCTGGAAAAGGCTCATGCCCAGGCCTAAACTACACCTGGACCAGGTTGCTGATCCGCTCCAGCAGATCGCCGTTAGCGGAGCGGAGTTCCACTACCAGGGGTGTCTGGCCCAGGGCGTGCGTGGCGCAGGCATGGCAGGGGTCGTAGGCGCGGAAGGCCATCTCGATCATATTCAGAAGCCCATCTGACACCTTTCCCCCTTTGATCAGCCCCCTGGCGGATTTCTCCACGCTCATAGCGATGGGAGCGGCGTTGTGGTTTGTGGCCACGATGAGGTTCACCTTCGTGAGAATCCCCTTTCCGTCGGTCTGGTAATGATGAATGAGCGTTCCACGCGGCGCCTCGACGATGCCCACCCCCTCTTGCGGGGTCGCCGTGGGGAGATTCCGAATGTGCTCACTGGTGATTTCTGGGTCCTGCAATAGCCCCCCCATACGCTCCGCCGCATAGAGGGCCTCGATGAGCCGTGCCCAGTGGAAGGCCAGCGTCGCGTGCGCCGGCTTCCCGCCCAAGACCTGGTACATTCGCTCGTATGCCTGCTGCGCCAGCGGCGTGGCCATGCCGTCTGCCACGTTGAGCCTGGCCAGTGGCGCTACCCTGTAAATCCCGCTGTTAGCCCCGTCCACAAAGCCCTTCCAGCCGACGCTCCGCAAATAGGGGAAAGAGATATATGTCCACGGCTCCACGTGCTCCCGGATATGGTTGACATAATCTCTCGGAGCGAACTCTGCTACCTTCTTGCCAGCCGGGTCTACGGCCCGTACCTTCCCATCGTAAAAGTTGACCTTGCCGTTATCATCTACCAGGCCCATGTAATGCGTGCGGTGGCTGTATGTATCAGAAAGGACGAGATCAACATATTCCTTGTTTTTCAAAACCACGTCGTCAAAGATTTGCAGAGCAAACTGGGCGAACTCCACGGCGAACCTGGCAGTCGCCATGAACTTTTCGCGCTCTTCCTCAGTCATCCCTCGGGAGACACCCCCTGGCAGGCCGAAGACGGGATGGATCACCTTCCCGCCGAGGGCCTTGATGATCTCGCGGCACTCTTTGCGAACGCGGATAACCTGGCCCGCGATCTCTAGCCCTACCTTGGCGATCACGCCCAGGATGTTCCGCTCGGCTGCTGGGGCCTGGGGCCCGACGACGAAATCCGGGCCACCCAGGAAGAAGAAATGGATGTAATGATCCTCAACCATGAAGGTGTTATAGATGAACTCGCGCAGCAGTTTCGCTGTCCTGGGAGGCTCGACTTTCCACAGGTCATCCAGCGCCTTGGTCGAGGCCATATGATGCGCCGTGGGGCAGACGCCGCATATCCGTGGGGTGATCCTGGGCATCTCCTCCGCTGGCCGGCCTTCGCAGAACTTTTCAAAGCCGCGCAGTTCGGGAACCTGGAAGAAGGCCCGCTCCACATCCCCAGCCTCATTGAGGAATATCTCGATCTTGCCGTGGCCTTCCAGCCTGGTGATGGGATCAATCGTTATCCTCTGGGCCATGGATCAACCTCCTATTCTTGTGCGCCCCAAAAGGGAGCTAGGCAGAGCGAATCTGTAGAAGGTTCCAAGCGGATCAGCGATGGTGTTGACGATACCCTCGATCTCTTGCGCATCGGAGGAATCAATAATGGAGGCGATAGCGGAGAGCATTTTCGCCCCCTGGTCAACCACCCCATCGGGAGGGCCGAAGCAACCCCGGCATGGCATGTTCGCACTGATGCAGCGCTCGCCGCAACCCGACCGCGTCGCGGGTCCCAGGCAGATATAGCCCCGAGCAAGGAAGCACTCCTCCGGGTCAGGTGTGCCGGTGGCCACTCGCTGGAACTCTTTGATGGCAAGCTTCTCCGGCTTGGTCTGATTCCGTGAGCAGGTGTCGCATAATGCCTTGTTCGGGGCCAGCACAGAACCCTTCTCCGGGAGCTTCCCCTCCAGGATGGCTGCGACCGCATTCCAGACCAAATCCGAGGGAGGTGGGCAGCCTGGCAGGTAGTAGTCCACGGGGATGGTCTGATCCAGAGTCTTGACCGTGTCGTAGAAGCTCGGTAGTTCGAGTTCATGGCCGTCGGCGGTGACCGCCACAGTGGGGAAGACCTGGGCCGGGTTATCCACAGTAGGCACGGCGATGTACTTCCGCTGAAAGATCAGCTCCCTGGTGGTCACATTGCCCAGGCCGGGGATGCCCCCCAGATGGGCGCAGGAGCCAAAGGCAACGACGAGTCCCGATTTTTGCCGCAAGAGCTTCACCCAGTCCTCCTGCTCGGAAAGCCTCACCGCGCCGTTAATGAAACTCACTGCAATCTCGCCGTCCGCCATGGCCTCTATATCCTTGCGCTTAAAGTCCAGAGCGACAGGCCAGAGCACGATATCCACCGCGCCAACGACCTTGAGCACATCCTCGTTCAGGTCAACGACAGTCTCCTCACACCCGCCGCAACTGGCGCACCAATAGAAGGCTACTTTCGGTTTATCGCTCATTCGCCCGCACCCTTTCCCCACTTCAACGGCCCCAGTTGCTTGATCGTCTCCCTCATCTCTTTGACCACTTGAGCGAATTTCCCGCTCTCTGAGGCCGAGATCCATTCTAGCCGTACCCGCTCCTTCTCGACGCCAAATTGCTCTAGTGTCTTTAGCAACAAGGGATAGCGTCGCATGGCTTTGATATTCCCGCTCTGGTAATGGCAGTCGCTAGGCGGGTGACAGCCGGCGATGAGCACTCCGTCCGCCCCATCAGCTAGGGCCTTGATGACAAAGGCCGGATCCACCCGCCCTGAGCACATCACACGGATGGGTATCATGTTGGGCGGGTACTTTATACGGCTGGTGCCAGCCAAATCCGCTCCTGGATAAGAGCACCAGCGACACAAAAACCCGATGATCCGTGGTTCAAAGCTCCCTTCGCTCATAGCGACTCCTTTGGTCAAATCAGAAGCTCTCCAAGAACTTGGAAAGCTCAGCATAGCTAAACACAGGGCCGTCGGTGCAGACGAATTTCTCGCCCAGGTTGCAGCGGCCGCACTTCCCCACTCCACACTTCATTTTGGCCTCAAGGGTGACAATCATCTGTTCGGGGGTGAAGCCCAGTTTCGCCAGGGTGAGCAGGGTGAACTTGATCATGACGGGAGGCCCACAGGTGATGGTCATCGCGTTCTCTGGGGAGGGGGCGACCTTTTCGAGGAGCTGAGTGATAAGCCCGACATTGTTCGTCCAGGCCCCATCCCCCTGGTCAACGGTGAGGTGAAGCTCAGTGTTCAGAGCAGCCCGCCATTCGTCAAACTCTTCCGTAAAGATGAGCAGGGAAGGCAAACGGGCCGCCCATAGGATGGTCAGCTTGCCATAATCAGCGCGGTTGTCCAGGATGTTATGGATGACCGGCCGCAGAGGTGCTCCGCCGATGCCCCCGCCCAAAAGGATGACGTTCTTCCCCTTCATCTCATCCAAAGGGAACCAGTTTCCATAGGGGCCGCGCACGCCAACCATATCCCCCTCCCCCAAACGGTGCAGGGCGCTGGTGACAGTGCCCACCTTGTTCACGGCGAACTCCAGAAGCGGGCCGCGGCGCGGCGTGGAGGTCAGGCAAAAGGGAGCCTCGCCCACGCCAAAGGCGGAGACAAAAGCGAATTGGCCGGGCCGATAGGTGAAGCTTCCCACCTCTGGATCGCTAAGCTTGACTCGGAACATTTTGATGTCCGTCGCCAGATCCCTGACTCCTACCAGGCTACCGAGATATGGACGATATGGATTGCTTGCCAAGGCCATCCTCCCTCCTCTCATAACGCAGCTACGCCTTCCAACACCTCCGCGATGTCCACATTAACCGGGCATTTAGCGATGCACCGGCCACAGCCGACGCAGGCCACTGGCCCGAAATCTCGCGGGTAATAACAGAACTTGCAGTAGAATCGGTTGCGCAGGCGTTCCATCTTCGTCGGACGTGGATTGTGGCCGCCGGCAATGCGACGATAGCCTTCCGCCATGCAACTATCCCAGGCGCGGAGGCGCTCGATGTCCCCGCTCGGAATCTCATCATCGCGCACATCGAAGCAGCGGCACGTGGGACAGACATAGGTGCAAAGGCGACAGCTCAGGCAACGGTCAGCCAGCCGCGCCCAAAAGGCGTGGTTAAAGCGTTGCGGCCAGGCCTCCACCTCTGGGATCGGTGTCTTTTCGCGCATGGTTGGCTTAGTTGGGATTCCCTCCATCTCCTCCAGGGCCAGGCCCTCCAGGATCGCCCTTCCTTTCTCGGTAACGACCTGGATGGCGTACCCTTCCCCCATCTCCGTCAGCATCAGGTCAACGTCCGTCGCGTCATCGGGTGCCAGGCCCAGGCTGGTGCAGAAGCACTCTTCGCCCATTTCCTGACAGGCCAGGCCGATGAGGGTTGTCTTTTCTCGTCGCTCGGCATAGTAGGGGTCAACGGGTTCCTGTTGCAAGAAGAGCGCGTCGAGCACGCGCAGGGCTGCGGCGTCGCAAGGGCGAAGGCCAAAGATGACCCGCTCATCTTCTACGGATGGCTCGTCTATCCTGACGCCTTCCTTCTCCCTCTCGATGGAAAGGAGGGTGTGAGTGGAGGGCAGGAAATGCTCCTTGGCCGGCAGATCGGTCTTGTCAAAGTCCAGGGCGATCTCTGCGCTTCCTGCTACGGGCCGGTAGAGTATCTGTTTCTCCATAGCTTTGGGAGCGATGAGGGTAAAGCTTCTCGACAGCATATCCAGCCAGGCGGTCAAATCATCTCTGGTCGCTATTCTCATGGTCTTTCCTCTCCTCCCCTGTGCCTATGCAGAGCAACCTTCCCGAAAGCTCCGAGCTTTCAGGAAGGTCCCTCGTTGGATAGGCTCTCATAACGGGAGTTCCTCTTCCTTCTTGAAAGTGGCCAGCGGGGGCGGCGTCCCGGCGTCCTGCCCGGCCTTGTAGCCGAAGAGAGCCTCCACCTCCCTGGCGATCTTGCGGTTCAGGAGGCTCAAAGGGATGTCCATGGGACATGCCTCTTCGCAGGCGTTACAGCCTGAGCAGCGCCCCGCCAGGTGATAGGCGCGCATGACATGGAAGAACTGCTTTTGGGGGATGTCTATGGCGATGCCTACCCAGGAGGGGTCCAGTTGCTCCGCCACGCACTCAAAACAATAGCAGGCCGGGCAGGCCTGGCGACAGGCATAACAGCGGATGCAGCGGTCAAATTCCCTCATCCAGAAGGCCAATCTCTCCGCAGGCGACATCCCCTCCAACCTCGCCACGTCCGCATAGTCGTCCCGGCCAATCGTCTTGGGCACCTCGCCCACCACCAGGTTATAGACCAGGGGTACACGTTCGGAGCAGCGCTGGCAGCGCTCCAGTGGCTGGCCGTTGACCTTCAGCTCCTTGCAGGTCACGCCTATCACGTAAATCCTCTCCCGCGCTATCTGCTCCTCGTGAAAGAGTACGTTCAGGGCACGGGAATCGCAGGGCTTAACCAGGATACCCACCCGAGGGGGTTCCTCTCCCCGCTTCAATGGCTCCCGGAACTGGTGCAGATAAACGGTCAGGTTATGAGTGCAACGCTCATCCCAGATCAGGCGGTCCACACCTTGGGCTTCGTAAACGAAGGCCGGCCGCACCTTTCCCCTGGGGCCTTCTTCGTAGCCGATAAAGCACCTCACCTGGCCGCTTTCTAATAGCTCTCGCGCCTTGGCTCGAATCTTATCTATCAATTCGCTTTCCTCCCCACGGGCCCAACTCTCTCACCTGCGCCGCGAATTGCGTTGTCATCTCGGCGAAGCGCGCCCCTTCTGCGGCGGAGACCCATTCAACGAGAAGCCTCTCCCTCTCGATGCCCACATAGTCCAGGAGGCTGTGCATGAGGGCATAGCGACGGCGGGCGTGGTAATTGCCCTCCAGATAGTGACAATCACCGGGGTGGCAGCCCAGGACCATAACGCCATCCGCTCCGTCCTGGAAAGCTTTCAGGACAAAGAGCGGATCAACCCGCCCTGAACAGGGGACGCGGATCACCCGCAGAGAGGGCGAATAAGTGAGTCGGCTGGTGCCTGCCAGGTCGGCCCCCGGATAGCTGCACCAGCGGCAGAGAAAACCAATGATCTGAGGTTCGAAATCTGTCATCATCACAATCCTCATCAAATAAGATGTTTACCTACTCATCGCGCATCGCCTTATGCCGCTACGAGCAGCGCCCTCATCTCCGCCAACAGTTGCTGGTCGTTAAAGCCGCGCAGGGAGATGGCCTTGCCCCTGCAGGCAGCGGCGCAGAGGCCGCAACCCTTGCAGAGGGTATCGTTCACTACAGCTTTCATCTGGAAGGGACGTCGCTCAACCAACTGGATGGCCCGGAAGGGGCAGACCTCCACGCAGAAGCCACAACCTATGCACTGCATCTCCACGACCTGTGGCACGAAAGGCTCCATGGTCACTTTGCCGTAGTCTATCATGGCCAGGGCCGCCGCCGCCGCCGCACCCGCCTGCGCCACGGTGTCGGGGATATCCTTAGGCCCCTGGCAAGTCCCGGCGACAAAGATGCCATCGGACGCCGTGTCCACAGGGGCCAGTTTGGGGTGCTTCTCCAAGAGGAAACCATCTCGGCTACGGCTGATGCCGAAGAGGGCCGCTACATCGCCCGCATCCGGGCGAGGCTCGATCCCCACGCCCAAGATGACCATGTCCACAGCGATGCTGTCCGGCTGCCCGAAGAAGGTATTCTCGCATTTGACCACCAGCTTCCCATCCTCCCCGAAGACCTGGCTCACCTCGCCGTGGATGAAGGTCACCCCCTCCTCCTCAATTCTATTGTGGAACTCCTCATATCCCTTGCCGAAAGCCCGAAGGTCCCTATAAACCTCATAGACTCTGGCAGCACTGCTCTCCCTCACCAGGTGGGCCAGTTTCAAGGAGTACATGCAGCAGACCCTGGAGCAATAGTCGTTGTACTCTTTATCTCGGCTGCCCACGCAGTGCAAGATGGCCACGCTTTCAGGGGCCCGCCCGTCCTTGAGGAGAATTTTGCCCTCTGTCGGGCCGCTGCTATGCACCATCCTCTCGAATTCCAGCCCCGTCAGCACGTTGTCCAAACCGTAGCCATACTTGGCCGCCCTGGAGGGGTCAAAGGGGTTATAGCCCGTGGCCAGGACGATGGTGCCCACATCCAACTCCATGTACTCGTCGCGCATCGTGTGGTCAATAGCCCCTCTGTCACAAAGGGCCACGCATTCGCGGCACTCGGTACAAACGCCGCAACTGATGCACCGCTTGGCTTCCTCTATCGCCATTTCCTGGGTGTATCCCAGTTCAGCTTCGCGGAAATTGTCTGCCCTATCCTCTATGGGCAGGAAACGCATGGGCACCCTTCGTTTGGGCTTTATGCCTTCTGTGGGCACTTCCACCGCTTTCACCTCTTCTCCCCGGCCTGCCCGTAGGTCCTGGCCCCTGATATAGCGGTCAATGGAGATCGCCGCCTCTTTTCCAGCGGCGATGGCTTCGATGACCGTGCCTCCACCCACGATGGCATCGCCGCCACTGAAAATGCCTGGTACGCTGGTCGCCAGCGTAATGGGATCTACTTTCAGGGTGCCCCACGGAGTCATTTCCAGGCCCGTGCCCTCGCCGATGACGGACATATCCACCATCTGGCCGACAGCGAGAAAAGCGTTGTCCACATCCATGGTGAACTCGGAGCCAGGGATGGGGATGGGCCTCCTGCGACCCGTCTCATCAGGCTCGCCCAATTCCATTCTGATGCATTCCATCGCCGTGAGCTTGCCATCCCTGCCCAGGAATCGGGTAGGAGTGACCAGGTGCATGAACTTGACACCCTCATGCTCCGTTTCGTCAATCTCCCATTTCGGTTCAGCCGGCATTTCAGCCCGCGTGCGGCGATAGATGATGGTCACTTCCTTGGCCCCGGCCCGCAAAGCGGATCGGGCTGTATCCAGGGCAGCATTCCCTCCGCCGACGACCACTACCTTCCTTCCCAAGCGGACCCCTTTGCCAAGGTTCAAATCCCGCAAAAAGACGATAGCCTGCGAAACGCCCTCCAAATCCTCACCTGGGACGCCCAGCGTCCGCCCTTTTTGTGCACCGACAGCCAGGAAAATCGCCTTATAGCCGCGGTCGAACAAATCGCGCAGGGTCAAATCTCGACCGATGGTGATGTTGCGCCACACCCTCACTCCCAGCTCCACGATGTCGTAAATCTCCCGGTCGAGGATTTCCCTTGACAGCCGGAAGGCAGGGATGCCGAATCTCATCATCCCGCCCAGGACAGGCGCGGCCTCGAAGATGGTCACATGGTAGCCCATCATGACCAGGTCGTGGGCCGCGGTCAGCCCGGCTGGCCCCCCGCCAACGATGGCCACCTGTTCGTGCCGTGTGGCGATGGGGGGTATCTGACGGGCGGGGACCTTTAGCTCAAGGTCTCCGATGAAGCGCTTGATATAGGCGATGGCGACCGGGTCATCCGTCTTGATTCTCGTGCAGACCTTTTCGCAGGGACGGTGGCACACTCGACCGCAGATGGAGGGAAACGGTAGTTTCTCTTTGATCACCTGGAGGGCTTCGAGGAACTTGCCCCGGCCGGTCAGAATGACGTATCCAGGAGCGCCGACATGGGCAGGGCAGGCCGCCTTGCAAGGGGGCATCTTTTTCTCGATCACAAAGGCGCCGGGCACGGCCTGCGGAAACGAGCGATAGATGGCGTGACGCCTGCTCAATCCTAGATCGAACTCATTGGCAACCTCAACGGGGCAGTTCTCAACGCATCGCCCGCAGCCGGTGCACAGCTCCTCTTTGACATAACGTGCCTTCTTGCGCACCTTCACCTTGAAGTTGCCAACGTACCCCGATACCCCCTCCACCTCGCTGTAGCTCAGAAGCTCAATGTTCTTG
>Ga0129297_10001920_pt1 | contig 10620 bp, 13 predicted proteins | sample I18A1metaG_FD_94708 | JGI IMG/M metagenome (GOLD analysis project Ga0129297, IMG submission 94708) | Lake sediment bacterial and archeal communities from Gulf of Boni, Indonesia to study Microbial Dark Matter (Phase II) - ​I18A1 metaG | ecosystem: Environmental > Aquatic > Freshwater > Lake >... | reverse complement strand
TTCAACCCATTCGCTCCAGAATTGCTTCAGGGCTTCTTGGGATGTTGCTATGCCATGTGGTATGACATGGACTCTCTCAGCGTTCTGGAACCAGTCTGCTATCTCTTCGAGTTTCCATCGGTAACCTTCGCTGATGGGTAGCTTGTTGACTTCTATGAGGTCGAAGACCCCTAGCTTCACTCTGTTCTTGTCTCCAGCCTTGACTTCGTGGATGAACTCTGGAAGACGTAACATTCTGCCCATCTTATCTACGCCGTACAGCTCTGCGAGTAGTTTTGCCTGAGTTATTCCCTTGACGAGCAGGGCTTGACGACATTCTCTGATGCAGGGCAGTTGGTACTGCATGGTGTCCCAAAGGTTGAGTGTGTAGGTTTCGACTTGAGTGTGAACGATTAGGTTGAACTCTCCATCGAGTTTTGGGCTGACGATGGAGCCTATTGGTATGTCAGAAAAAGAGAGGAGTGACCGCATTTGAGGCTTATACGGTCTGGCGGATTCCATAGCCTATTTCGCCTCTACCTTGATCTTCTCCAGTATGGTGGTGAGGTCTTGCACCTTCTCGCTGAGTACCTTTCTCTCTTCGATTCCGATGGTTCGGTAGTCGTGTACGATGAGTTGCTCGTCGTTTGCCTCTGGAAGCCTATTTACGAAAGCCTTAGCCTCCTCGATGTCTCTCTCCGTCAGTCCTCCAAACTTGACTTTGAGTGTCTCTCTGACCTCTGCGAGGTTGAGTGGTAGGATCTCGCGGAGAATCACGGTGTTTGCTTCGGATGCTGTGAGGAGACTTATCGTCTGTTGAAAGGTGTCGTTGTAGGTCACTATGATGACGTAATCCAACATCTGCGACGCGATTAGGAGCTTCTTCAGGTTTAAGGCTCCCATCTCATCGCTGACGGTTACGCCATATTCATTTGCGGTTCCATCGGTATATTGCGCGAAGTCTTCTCTCTTCATCTTCCAGAGGTGCGCGTGGATCTCCTCTTTCTCTGCGATGAGCCTCTCGGCTTTGATCCATTCTCCTGTTGCCTTGACGATCTTCTTGAGATGGCTCCAATGTCCGTACTTTGCTCCGCATGGTTCTCCATTTGGCATCGTTCCACCGCAATCGTATCCTTCATAGTGCTTTGGTACGGCTCCGCATTTGGGACAGGTCAGCTCGGTTACAGGCTTGATCTGGTCAACGAGCTTCACGATCTTCAGTTTAGCTATGGGTACGTTCTGGAGCTTGGTTACTCCCATGATGTCTATGGGAACAACCATCGACAGGTTGATGTTTCTTGGCCTCACTTCCAAATTCCTCCTCAAAAGAATAGGTCAGTAAGGGCGTGGGTGTTCTCAGCGGAGTCAGGCCGGAGTGCTTCGTCCCTTCAATGTAGGTCATTCTTCTGAGCCAATAGCGCGGGCTATAGCGAAGAGGCGGGTAGAGGTCGGGCATTATCATCCCCGCAATCTCGTAGCCAACGAAGCACCCGAAGATGAACCGTAGGATGGTTTGGATCATGATTTCTCAACCTCGTTGCGGAAACACTCTTCATGATAGAGATTGTCAGCCCAGAAGACATTTGGTTTCTTGCCGTTCCTTAAGCGTCTACCGCACTTCGAGCACTTCATCGCTTCCTCAGCCTCTTATCTGATCTAATGTGACTGTTCTCGTCCAGAGGACGACTGGCCTTCTGTGGCACTCTTCACGGCTGGAGTGGACTATGCGGATCTCCTTGATGAGTCCTCGGATGGCAAACTTTCTGAGGATAGATCCTAATACTCTTCTGTCTCTCCCCTTGGCTTCGATCTCATCTTCAAGGCTGTGCAGGTCATCGACTGTGAACTCGTTTTTCGAGCGTATGATGTCCCAAGCCATCCTCTCAAGGTCAGGGTCGCCTCTGACGGGGAATCCGTCTTTGGTGCGTCCTCTCGGCGGAGCCAGATACTCCCACTTCTTTGCGAAGAGCCAGTCTCGACCCTTCACGGTCTGTATCCGCGCTCTCACATCTCTCCTAGGAACTTTGAGATCCTTGGTGAAGCCTACCCAGTAGTTTCCTCCGTCAGTTTGGACTAGTGCCACGTTTCCCTTGTCACTCCACTTTCTGCGCTCGATGACATGGCCTTCGATGATGACTTCTTCACTCATGACTCATCGCCTTCGACTCCGACGCTTCTTACGCCTATCTCGTTTCAAGGTTACTTTGACGACGTAGGCCATTACTGTTCAGCCTCTTCGACTGATTCTTTGAGCTGTTCCTCAAGCTCGTCTATGGCTGTCTCAGCCTCATCTATGGCATCCTTGAGGATCTTTCTGCGCTTCTCCTCTTCGACTTTGACTTCTTTGTGGATCTCTGGATCGAAGTGGACTTCGACTGCTTCCTTGAGTATCTTGTCGAACTCTTCTGGCTGTCTGGTTCTAAGTGCTGCTGTCTCGACGCGGTAGAGTCCGTAGGGCCATGTCTTGAAGCGGGGGTCTTTGCTGAGTTTCTCGATCTCCTTCGCGTCCTCTGGCTTGTGTGGTAGTTTGAAGCGTTCTATCTGCTCCTTCGTAACGCTGATCTTGATTACGTCAGCCTCAACGTCGAGCCTCTTCATAGCCTTGAGGACGAAGCTCACCATATCCTTTCCTTCGGCCTTCGCAGCTTCTCCGCCGCTCGGATCGAAGTCGCTTAGAGCTAGAATGACTGGCTTCCGTCCAGTCTCCTCGAAGGCTTGTTTAGCCTCGAAGAGGAGTCTCCAGCCCGAGTACCCGCGCATATAGCCCGTATCGATGTTTGTTCCGTTGAGTATAGATTTGACAACGGGGTAGTCGGCTTCCTTCTCACAGAGGACCGCCACGTGTTTAGGTTGCTTTAACCATCTTGGCATATAGTAGTAGTTCATGATGCTCTTGAAGAGGCTGATCTGTCCTTCTATGAACTTAGAGAGGCTTCTTTCATGCCAGTCGCCTCCCTCGTACTCGCGTCCGCTTCCGTCCCTAATGATTGTCCAGTCGATCTCGCCCTTGATTCTCTTCTCTCTGAGCCATTTGGATAGTCCCTGATAGACGGAAACCGTGTTGGGCCAGAGTACGTCGACGAAGGCGTAGAAGATGTCTCTCAGAGAGGGGTAGACACCGTAGCGGGTTGCTTGGCTGAGGCAGAAGTCGGTTATCTGCTGTATGTCGAGCTTACTCCACTTGACCATGTACCTCGCCTCTTATGGTGATACCCATTGGATTGCAGTATGGACACTTGCGAGGCAACAACCTCTTTGGAGGTCTTCTCTCCCACTTGAGTATGCGCCAGACTTTTCCACAGGAGGGGCATTGAACTCTTTTGCTGTTCTGAACAAAGAGTTTACGTAGATACTCTTCCGTCTCCTCTCTCGCCAGACCCAGACTCATCCTCTTACCTCTACTCTAGTAGTATGCTAAGGATGTGGGTAGAAAAAGTCTTCAAAAAAATTGGGTAGGGTAGATCCGCATGGGTGTTTGAGTTCCGGTTAGCTCTGAGCGGCCTCCAGCCTACGGAATAGACGCGAGGAAGCCTCAAGGGAACTGTCGTAGGCTGGAGACCTCTGCTCAAACTCGTTTTGGAGTTCTATGTTCGTAGATGTGTCTGAGGGCGCAGTAGTATCCGCAGTATTGACATGGATGGCCCATGCCTCTCTCAGCGTACCAGCAGTCTGTGGTTCTTCCCATCTCGTCTCTTTCGCGTGGAATTGTGGGGCTGAAGATGTTGGCTAGAAACTTCTTCGGGTCGAATACGGTGGCTTTTGGGCAGGTCTTTGGATTTGCAGGGCGGCCTCCGAAGGGGGAGCCGCAGTAGCCTTGATCGGAGAAGTAATGGTTAGGACATCCAAGACAGGTCTTGACTTGCTCCTTGCTCATGTTCATGATCTCCCTAGTTTTATCTGTGATATGACTTTCTTGCTATCTCCGCAGGTGCCACAGTGACACGTCTTGATGATTCTTGATGAATAGGGTCGGTGGACCGTGTGTCCACAAGAGAGATTGTAGATCATTCCCGTAGCTTTTTGGGCGGTTTTTCTTGTGCTCCATTCGACTTCCTTCGGGTCGATGAGTCTTCGACAGTCAGGACAAAAATACTCTCCAAATCGGATCTCCAAGCTATCTACGCGATGTGGATTAGAGCAGCAGCTCATGTCTTTTCATCTCTTGGTGGGAGTCGGCGGGATTTGAACCCGCGTCCCTCTGACCTAGGCAGAGGAGTTGGACCGGACTTCAGCGTGCTCGCGCACGCTCTACTACGACTCCCATCACGGTATTCCTCTAAATCTCCCAAATCTCCCCTTTAGCTTCTTCTTTACTGAGAGTGAATGTCTTCGATTCGTGCCAATCGCTTTCTTTCTCCATGACTAGGAGGATGGTTGCGTGTGGGCCTTCCTTGTTGCTGAAGGCTTCCTCCTCTGTGAGCTCTGTTCCAGATAGTTTGCCTCTGAACTGTCCTCCCTGGACGAAATACTGTCTTTTCAGGACTTTGAAGTTTTGGATGATTCTGTGCTGGAGTGCCTGTCTGTCATAGACGCGCCAGTGGGGTGTGTTGTCGAGCCATTCTCCTACTGGGACCGTTATGTATGCGTGGCCTTTTGGCTCTAGGATGTTCCATATCTTCGCCATCGCGATGACGTCTAGGTAGGGGTTTCTGTACTCTTCGGGTTCAACTCCCTCGGTGGCGTAGGTTCCTATGCCGAAGTGTTCTATGGTTGATGTTGAGATGACGGCTCTGAAGTAGTTGGCTGGGAAGTTCATCCTTGTGAACTCGCCCTGTATGTGACGGAAGAGGTGGGAAAAGACCTCGCATCCTTGGGGTGGAGACTCTGGCCGTCTGAGGTCGACGGCTGTTACAAAGAAGTGTTCTTGGGCTAGGAGGTAGGCTATAGGCTCATCGTGTGCTCCGACTTCAAGAACGTGATTGTACGGCTCCTCATGAAAGGCGTGTGCGAAGTAGTAGACGTCTGCATCGCCCTTCCACCTCTCAGTCTTCAACTCATCGAGCATACTTCAGCCCCCACTATCAAGTTCCATGCGAACGATCTTTCTCAACTGTACCTTCAGTCTTCATTTCCTCTTCTCCCTTCTGACTGTTTAAGGAACGAGATAGCATCAGCTTTGGCTATGAAAAGTATCTGATCACATCGGGGACACGCAAAATCTGTTATTTTGGAAGGGCCTTCTTCATCTGTGCAATATTCGAGATAATAGTCAAAATCGCCATCCGTTCTCAACGTTGCCACGAATGTAGCTGTCTCTTGAGAATAGGCGCTAAAATGGTCGATTGTCTTCTTACATTTTGGACAGGTTGGCATATGCTCAAGACTTACCAGCCCAACAAGATAGAGAAATCGGCTATCTCCGGCCTTTTTCCTCCACTCTTCAACGCTTCGGAAGCCGGATCTTTCAACACGTGTCTGTAACTCCTCGTCGCTCTCTATCTCTTTCACGAATCGGACTTGGAGTTCACCTTTCTTCCCAAAGCCTTCATACATTAGGGCTTCGCGTCCCTCTCTTCTCTTCTTCGGGCGTAGAGTGTAGACGAATCCATTCGTTAGAAGGAAGTCTCGGGCTTCTTTTACGTTAAACCACATCACCATAAGGAGTCCTCACTAGATACGTCGCTAAGGGCGTGGGTCAATTGTTGAACAAGTAGGAAATTATTTGGTGAAGTATCCTTCGAGGCTGCCTAGGGTCTTGACCTTCTCCGGGTCGTATCTCCACTCAATCATGTCTTCTGTGATTGGACGTCTGGGATCGAGTATGTATCTCGCCCTATGTGGCTCTTTGAGGATCACATAGGGAAGTCTCTGCTTCTCGCCCAAGATCTCGGGGAGGTAAGGTGTCTCGACTGTGAGTATTACGCCCTTTCTGACGAGTTCTCGCATCGCTATGTCGGCTTCGTCTGGACTCATCTCTGTGAAGACCGCCGCGATTGTATGTGTCATGCTCTGCTTTGTTGCCTCTAACGCGGCAAGGATCCTTTCTTGATTTCCGATCGGTTCTGTCCGCTTGAGTGCTTTGAGCTCACCTATCAGCTTGTTGTAGACTTCGACTTGAGGGCGTGCTAGGTATCGTTGGTATTCGTGGGTTTCTGTCCAGGGCTCCACGAACTTCTCCCATCCGGCTCTTGGCTCTCTGCGGTATTCTCGGCTGAGAGTGAGTACGACTCCCTGATCCCATGGTTTCTTTCCTATGGTGACGTAGTTGAGGTAGTGTCCGAGTCGTCTCTTCGCGCCTTCCTTAGTCTCCTCAGTGTAGTATTCCTCTCTCTCCTTTGGGGCTGGGTTGATGATGGTGAGCCTTAGTGGAGGATAGTATTGACGCATGGAGACGATTTCGGGTTTAAGCGGGATCTCGGCTCCAGTCGGCGGCATAGGTGGTATGATTCTTTTTGGCGGTGGTGGTCCACGCTCTATTCTGAGGGGGTGCTTGTAGTAGGGTTTCATGAGGTCTATGAAGCTTCGAACTCCAGCTTCTGTTGGTGCTTTGTAGACGGTCTTATCCTTGAGTCCCTCTGGCGTCTCCTCCTGCGTCAGAACGTGGAACCATAGTTCTGGTGAAGCCATGGGCAATCGATTTAAACTAAGTTCTCTCCAGATAAAGCAGTTGTGAGTGAGTTGATCTCTCCCAAGGAGGCTGAGGCGAGGCTTCGCAGAGTTCTTGAGCGTCTGGACAAGGCTGAGAAGGAGCTTGCGGAGTTGAGGAAGCAGATTGTCAGAAGAAGAGCAGCTTAAGCGGCTGTGGACGCGGTATCACATTCAGCTTCAGGGTAGGATGGACTATATCTCCTTCAGCAACCTCTTCAGGAAGTTTCGGAAGGAGTTCGTCGACCGTGGCGAAGACCCTGTTATTTTGGAGCAGATATTGAGCGACATCGATCCTCAACTCGACTACTATGAGGCTCAGAGCTGGCTGGAAACGCAGGCTGGAAAGGCTGGATATGAAGAGAGCATGATGGAGCAGGCGTTAGTTACTGCTACAGACGAAGCTGAAGAGAAACTGAAGGCGCTGCGAGAGATGTCCCAGAAGGCCTTCAAGGGAGTGTTGGGCAGGCTGGATCTCGTGGAGGCGAAGGATACTGAGGACTATGACAAAAAGGCAGCGGAGCTGGATAAGCTTCTAGTGAAGTTGAAGGCTCTCCAGTCTGAACATCAGTTACTCAAGGAGAAACTCCAGAAAAGGGAAATTGAGCGCGACCAGTATAGAAGGCAGTTGGAAGATCTGCGGGCTGAAGCTGATAAGGTTAAACTCGAAGCTCTTCAAGAAGAAATGACGAAACCCACAGTTCAGCTTTCTCTCTTCGGTCCAGCAATACCTAAGGCTCCACCAACAGAGTTCAGAAGTGTCACTAGAGGTCCATTCAGGTTTGTGTTGCTTGAGAATGGTGAGATCAGAGTTTCTAGTGAAGGAAGATTTCTGACGAAGGAGGAGTTGCAGAGAAGGCCAGAGCTCTTCAAGGAGGCTTATGAGCTCTTTGCGAAGGATCTTGAAACTTTGTTGGGTATTAAGGCAGAGGAGAAGCCTCCACCTCCAAAGCCTCGGGAAGTGCCTGCTCCTAGGCTCTTGCCGCCTACTCCTGAGGTCTGTCCGATAGATGGAACTGCTCTTGAACAGGTTGCGTGGGTTCCGATACTTGTTAGAGATCCGTTGACGTTGAGGCTGACCTCTGAGGAGGAGTATTTGAGAGCCCGGGAGGGTCTGCCTCTTCCTACGACTGTTCAGATGCGGATCGACATTCCGGCTACCATGAAGGTTTGGATGTGTAAAGGTGATGAACCTCACTACTTTGAGAGGGATGAGCGTGGAGCGTTACTTCAGAGAACTTCTGAGGATATGTATAGGAGAATCTTGCGTGAGCGGGCTAAGGTTGAAAGAATCGCTCTTCCTCCAGTAGCTAGACCTGTGCCATATTGGGTTTCGGCTCCACCAGTTACTCGTAGGGAAGAGAGAGCTGTTCTACCGAACTTCTGGGACTGGCTTAGAGAGATGAAGAAGATGACCATGCCCATGAATCAGTACATAGATCTGCCTGAGAGTGAGAGGAAGGCTCTCTTGAAGGAGTTTGAGGTCTGGGCGAAGCAGGTCATAGAGGACGCTAAAAGACGAGGAATCTTATAAAAAAGGAGAGGAGTGGGCTACTAGCCCTTGGCAGTGATCAGGGCTTCAAGGACCGCTATGCGGGTTGAAGCCATCTCGTGGGCTGCTCTCGCTCTGTCTGCGGCTGTCTTTCCGCCGACCGATCCAGCGATGTCCTTTGCGACTAAAGCTGCGACGGCTGGCATTGAAACTCCCTTGTAGCTCATCTTCCCTTTGGTTCCATACTTGGCGGTTGCAGCCCTCGCAAGCTTAACGCACTGCTTCAGCTGGAAGACACTGCACGCTGCGGCATTTCCCGTCCATGGTGCTCCCTGCTTGAAGATCACCGATCGTCTAGACCAGGGAACTCCCCACGCTATGTGTACTCTACCGATGCCTATCTTAGCCATCGTTGACCACGCGGAGTGACTTCTCGTAGTTAAGATTTAAATTCTGCTGAGAAGAAATAGCCTAAAGAGAACAATGGGCTATAAAGCGAAGAGGTCGAAAGATTCTAGGCATTCTAAGGATTCGATGCAGTGGCGTGACATAAAGGTTCGTCCAGACACTTTTAGTGATCTGCTTCGGTCTAAGGCTGCTTATGAGTTTCGTCATGGTAAGCGGCTGTCCATGGATGGGCTCTTAAAGATTATGATTGCTTCGCTTCCTAAGGTGAACATTTCAATAGAGCCGCAGCGAGGTAGTACTGAAGAGGAGTGATGGGATGTGCGCCGCAGAATGAAGAGTGACCGTGATGAGGAGGACGCAGAACTGTATCTGAGAATCGCGGATATGCTGTTGGGAGAGAAGGTTGAAGGCGGAGCAACGCAGATCACCCAAGAGTTGCATGTCAGTGGCCAGACCGTGAAGGCGGTCAAGGATCTCATCGATAACGAATATATTGCATTGAAAGATGGAGAACCCGTCTTTACGAAAAGTTTCAAGGACGCTAAGGCTTTCCTTGAGGAATTCAAGGAGAAGCGACGAACCCTGAGGACATCAGCTGAGTCCTCTGAGACGCCTGAGGAGGCTGCTCAAAAGGCTGTCAGAGAGGCTGATAGGATAGACTCTGCTGAAGAGGCGGTAAAGCTTGATCGACTTTACAAGGAGATTGGCAAAGCTATCTATACGAGATATGCTCAGTGGGCCGCGAGACGAGGCATGGACGTCACGAAGATAAAGGAAGCCCGTATTGATGAGGCGGTGATGAACGCCTTGGACAAGGAGGCTGAATTTGACAAACTGGTGAAGCAGTTGGATGAAACTCAGCAGACATTAAAGGTGTATGCGCAACAGGCCGATCCTGCTATGCGTGCGGCGGAGGCTCTTCGAATCGTCGACCGATTTGCTCAGCTGGTCATCTATGCAGAGGCCATGGAAGATGCTCTTGGCTATCCGCTTCTCAATCTTCAGCCTGTAGCTCAATACTACAATAAACTTCTAACTCAGTACATGAAGGGCGAAGTCTCGTGAGCCGTGAGAGGAGAAGACCAGTTCAAGCTCAACCAGAGGACTATTGGATAGCGTTTCTGACGTCTCAGGGCCTCGTCAATCCAGCTATCCGTGAAGAATATGCAGCACCGACGACTGAGGAGATTGCGGAACTCCCTACGGATCCGGAGTTCGTAAAGTTTCTGAGGATTGCGAGTCAGTATGGTGCTCCAAAGTCCATAGAGGAGTTCACCAAGCTGCCTCCAGCTGACAGACAATACTACCTTAAGGCGTATCAGATATATCGTACAGGTCGTAGGACGTCATGAGTGTTAGAAAGGTCTACTGTCCCATCACCTTCTGCCGTCGGCTTGGACCTACCTGTAGCAACTGTGACGGCTACAAGATTATCCCTAAGGGACTAAGAAGGTGGAAGTATCCGATACTAGCCCGCGCCAGCAGGCGAGATTGAGAAACTCTTAGATAGAATGTCGGCTGAGATCAGGATGAGCATGGTATAATTGACGTTGGATGTCTGGCGTAAGGCTTACGAGATTATCGAAAAGAAGGCTCCTCCTGCCCAACCTCAGCTTGCTAAGAAGGTTAAATGCCCTCACTGCCCTCAGGAACTCTCCGCAGAGGAGTATTCGAGACATATTGAAGAGCACATGCGCAAGAAGAGGGAGATCGAGGCGCTCATTTCTACAGTTCAGAGGCCAGAGCTTCAAGAAAGCCTTCGACAGAAGTATCTCCCACGAGTCTTTGAACCGAGTGTGACCCGACAGGCTGTGGAGACCGACATTAAGATAGGTCTTGGCATACCGATGGGGCCAAAGCTGTTTGAAGAGTGGGAAAGGATGGAGAAGAAGGTCTGGGGAGTGCGGAAGGACTACATGGATAAGAGCCTACTCACAACTTGGAGGAGTGATGACCGCCGCTTCATTCAGCTGACGATGTGGATGGATTTTGGAGTTAAGGTGCCAGCTCTGGTGAGGCAGGACTTTCCAGAGAGCAGATTTAGGAGCTTCACTGAGGCAGATCAATATGCGAAGGAGCATGGCGGATACTGCTCAGGGATCGTTGAGATAGCTGGGAAGAGGTACTGGCTCCTATATGTGAAGGAAATGAGGTGA
>Ga0129297_10001919_pt1 | contig 10623 bp, 8 predicted proteins | sample I18A1metaG_FD_94708 | JGI IMG/M metagenome (GOLD analysis project Ga0129297, IMG submission 94708) | Lake sediment bacterial and archeal communities from Gulf of Boni, Indonesia to study Microbial Dark Matter (Phase II) - ​I18A1 metaG | ecosystem: Environmental > Aquatic > Freshwater > Lake >... | reverse complement strand
GCTGGCCGCGGGAAGTGTACCGTCAGCTCATATCAAATCTCCATCCGTTACCCCCCTCATCTCTTCAATCCCCATCTCCCCCTTGAGAAGCGCCCCCACGAAAAGCTCAGTCCGTCAAAGCCCCTGCCTCTTCCACCCCAGCTGCGACGAGAGCTGTGCGCTCGCGTAGCGGGCGGCGTTCACGATCTTCTCGCGCTGGGTGCGGATGTTGTCTGCGTTGCCGGTGATGGAGAATGCGGCGATCACCTGCCCGCGGTTGTTCCGGATGGGCGCGCTCACGCAGGAGAGCCCCGTGATGGACTCCTCGTCGTCGAACGCGACGCCCTCGGCCCTCACCCGCTCGAGCTCGTCAAGGAAGCGCGCGGGGGTCGTGATGGTCTTCGCGGTGAAGGCTACCATCCCGCTCTTCGCGAGGATGTCCTTCACGCGCGCGCCGTCCATGAACGCGAAGAGCAGCTTCCCGATTCCCGACGAGTGGAAGGGGATGACCGATCCCACCTGCGGGAATACCATGAGCCTGGATTCGGGCTCGACGCGGAGCACTATGACGATCTTGTCGCCCACGAGCATTCCCACGTGGACCGCCTCGCCGAACTGCATGCAGAGGTTCTCCATCCACACGCGCGCCACCGCGACGAGGTCCATGTTGGTCACGTACTTCATCCCCAGCTGGAAGAGCGCCGGGCCCAGGGTGTACTTGAAGGTGTCGGGGTTCTTTTCCAGGAAGCCCAGGTGCTCCAGGGTCTGGACCAGGTTCTGGACCGTGGGCTTGGGGAGCCCCAGCGCGCGGGCGAAGTCGGTGATGCCGTGCGGGGTGTCGTCGCCTATGAACACGTTGAGGATGTCCGCCGCCTTGCCCACCGACGAGATGATCTTCTTCTTCCCCGCCATGGCCGGGGACTTTTTCGCCTTCTTCACCGCCATCCGCGCCATCCATAAAACAATAGTTAAAATCAAGAAAATATTGACATATATTGCAGTGGATGCAAGCATAAAGCGTATGACATCGTCATACATTGTCAAGCCATTTTACATTCCATCAAGCGCTTCCGGCGACCATGCCGGGGCGCACCATCAAGGGGGGACGCCATGAACATTACGCTTCCATGGGGGCCGAAAAAGCTCGAACTCACCGTGCCCGACGGCTGGACGCTGCACTTTCCCAAACCCGAATCGAAAAACGCGAAGCCGCCTTCCGACGAGCTCGCCCCGGTCAGGGCGGCGCTCGGGAAGCCCGTGGGCATGTCGCCGCTGGCAAAGATGAAGCTCAAGGGCAAGAAGGTGGTCATCATCACCGACGACAACACGCGCCCCACGCCCGTTCACAAGTTCCTGCACCTGGTCCTCAGGCAGCTCGCAGGCGCCGGCGCGAAATCGATCCTCGTCATCCCCGGGCTCGGGATACACACGCCCATGAAGGAAGATGAGATGGCCCAGAAGCTGGGGGCCGCGAACATGAAAAAGGTCAAATGGGAAAACCATTTCGCCTTCGACCCCGCGAAGAACACCTACTTTGGTACCACGCGCCGGGGCACGCGGGTGTTTCTCAATTCCCGTCTCGCCGAGGCGGACCTCATCCTGTCCCTGGGCATGGTGGAGCCGCACCTCTGGGCGGGGTTCGGCGGCGGGATGAAGAACATACTCCCCGGGGTCGCCTCGGTGGACACCATCGCCGCCCATCACTCGATCATCGCCGAACCGCCGTACCGCTACAACCGCGTGGGCATGATGCCGGACAGGAACTCGTTCCGCGCGGACCTGGAGGAGATCATCTCCCTCATCAAGGCGCCCGTCTTCTGCCTGAACGTGGTCGTAGACCACAAGCGCAGGATACTGGCCGCCTTCGCGGGGCACCCCGTAGACTGCCACCGGGAGGCGATCGCGCACAACGTGAAAATCGCGGGCTGCCGCCTGCCCCGCAAGATGGACGCGATCATCGTCAACTCCTTCCCCATGGACCTCAACTTCAAGCAGAGCATGAAGTGCGTGGGAAACAGCCTGCCCGCGCTCAAAACTCGAGGGACGATCATTGGCTTCCTCCGCGCCGAGCGCGGCATGGACGACATCGTGGTTCCGGAGAAGAGCAAGCCCATGTGGCTGGTGAAGACCATCCTCCGGGTCCTGGGACCTTCGCGTGTGCTGGGCTTTCTCGAAAAGATCCGCCCGGGCCTGAACGTGGAGGAAAAATTCCTTCTTTACTACTCGATGCAGCTTTTGCGCGAGTTCGACCTCTACTTCCACGTGCCCACCATAAAGGACGACGAGGTGAAGCGGCTGGGCTTCTTCGTCCACGCGCATCATCCGCAGGAGATCGTAGACATCGCTGCCGCGAAAATCGGCGCGCGCGCCCATGTCGCCGTCTTTCCCGAGGGAGGCTCGACCTTCCCTCTCCTGGACGAATAAGGGGTGCGGATTTGCCGCCCAGGCGGGATTCCTGGTTGGTGAGAGATCCCCTGTTTGGTGTTTGACATTTCTTCCATTGCGTGCTATACAGCAAGCAGGTGGATCCGCAGCATCCTAACCACAGAGAGGCAGGCTCCATGAACAATCTCCGGAGAATCTTCCTTCACAGGTACGATAATCGCGACTACAGGGAACAGCAAAGGGCCTTCGTTATCATCATTCTCTACTTCGTGCTCGCCGTGCTCATGCTGTTGAACGCCCTGGTCATAGCCGTGGTCCGGGAGCGCGGATTCGCGGACATGTCGGTGCTCGCAATTTTAGCGGTCGAGTTCGTGCTTCTGGGGGCGCTGCTCCTCACCATAAAAGGGCACGCCTCCGTCGCCGCCCACTTTATCCTGGCGCCGCTCACGCTCATCCTCTGGGGAATCATCTTCATGCTCACCCGCACCAAGGACATCCTCATCGCGGCCGACACGATCGTCTACATGATCCCGCTCATCATCATTGCCATGCTCATCTCGGGAAAACGCTCCGTGGTGATCTATACCTTCCTGCAGATCGCGGGCCTGGTCGCCTACTCTCTCGTGAACGAAAAGCTTGGCTTTCTCACGCACGACCAGGCGATCGACTTCATCGCCGACTGCACCGTGAGCTTCATCATGGTGGGCGTGTGCTGCGTTTCCGCGCTCGCGATGAACGAGCGCTCCCACAGGATCCTGGAGGGCTCGCTCGAGGATTCCAGGAAGCAGGGAGAGCACATCACGAGCATGCTCGCGGCCACTGGAGACGCCTCGTCCAAGGTCGCCGGCGCCACGGACGTGCTCGTGAGCACCACCCACTCGTTCTCCAACAACGCGCAGACCCAGGCCGCCACGGTCGAGGAGGTCACGGCCAGCGGCGAGAGCGTGTAAAATATGGCCAGGAGCCAGTGCGACCTCACCGAGCGCGTCAAGGAGGAGATGGCAAACCTCTACCGCATCGTGTCCGAGGTGGGAACCGAGGTGGGCAGCGCCCTGGCCATCCGCGACCGGCTCAACGCCATGGTGGAAAAATCCAAGGGCGACATCCAGGACACGCTCAGGGTCATGTCGACGGCGACGTCCAGGTTCCGCGAGGTGCAGGACACCGTGGGCATCATCGAGGACATTTCGGACCAGATCAACCTCCTGTCGCTCAACGCCGCGATCGAGGCGGCGCGCGCGGGCGAGCACGGACGCGGCTTCGCCGTCGTCGCCGAGGAGATCGGCAAGCTCGCCGACAACACCACAGGCAACCTCAAGACCATCAACAGCCTCTTTTCCGGGAGCAACCAGGAGGTCCAGCGCGCGCTCCAAAGCCTGAACCTCTTCATGGAATCGCTCAATTCCATGATAGCATCCATCGCCGAGTTCGGCCTCAAGATCGACCGCGTGGTCGTGCTCGCCCGCGAGGACCTCTCTCTGAACGAGAGGGCGCGGGTTTCACTCGACAGCGTGCTCGCGGAATCGCAGAACATCCTTACGGCCGCCGACGAGCAGAAGAACGCGCTCGAGGAGATATCAAAGAGCATCCAGGTGATCAACACCACCACCCAGGAGCTGGCCCTGAGCACCGAGGACGTTTCCAGGTCCGCCGGACAGCTCTCGATGGCGGTGGAAAAGCTTACTTCGATCTCGTCGGAAGTAAAGACGGGCGTTCCCGCGTGACCATGGCAGTGTGGACAATGAATGCATCCATGCCGTCATGAACCCGCTTCGTACCCGCGCTTTCGCAACTCCGTAAGGAAATCTCACGGCCGCGCGATTTCTTCTTGCGCGGACCGGGAATCCGCGCTTTATTGACGACGAACCGGACAGAACGACGGAAAGGCCGCGGCGGCATCGTTCGGCCGCCACGCCGGTATACACACCCCTATCACACAGGAGTCATCGTCATGAAGAAAAAAATCGCCCTGGGCATCGGCGGCGCACTGTTGCTTGTAATCATCGTCCTCCTCCTTCTCCCCGGCCCCTCCCGCACGCGTGTCCCGGACCAGGCATATATCCTTTACAACGCAAACGTCATTACTGTGGACGCGAAGAACCCTCGCGCCGAGGCCGTAGCCATGAAGGACGGGAAGATCATATTCGTGGGCTCCTCGAAGGACGCGCTGGCCATGGCGCTTCCCGGTGCGAAGAAGGTCGACCTCAAGGGCAGGACCGTCATTCCCGGCTTCAACGACAACCACACGCACGCGCTCGCCGCGGGCAATTTCTACCTGCAGCCCCTGCTCTGGGGAAAGACCTGCGAGGAGATCGCGGCGATCGTGATGGCCGAGGCCGCGAAGAAGAAGCCGGGAGAGCCGGTGCGGGGAAACTCCTGGGACTACGACAGGTGTCCCAATCCCGACAGGGCAATGCTGGACGCGGCGGCGCCCGACAATCCCGTGTTCCTGATGCAGTACTCGGGACACGCGGCATGGGTGAACTCGTACAAGCTCAAGGAGATGGGGATCGACAGGAACACCAAGGACCCCAAGGGCGGGCAGATCGTCCGCAACGCGCAGGGCGAGCCCACCGGCGTTCTCCGCGACGAGGCCATGGGTTCATCGCCCTACGGCGATTTCGTCAAGGCGTGGTTCTCCGAGGATTTGCACCGCACCATCATGGACAAGGCGCTCCAGCTCTTCCGCGAGAACGGCATCACGAGCGTCCAGGACAACACCTGGGAGCCCTTCACCAACAGGCTCCTCTACCGCTATGACATGGCGGGGACACTCACGACACGCTTCGACTGCTGGCCGCAGGGAGGCTCCATCCTGTACACCCTCTTCAACTGGTTCGCGAAGTTCGACCCGCCCATGATGACGCGCGGCCCGGTCAAGTACTTCGCCGACGGGGCCTTCTCCACGCGCACCGGCTGGATGATCGAGCCCTATGCCGACGAGCCCGGAAACCACGGCTCGCCGCGCTATTCCGTCGAGGAGCTGGAAAAGATCGTCACCGAGGCCGCCGCATCGAAGACCCGGCTCTCCTTCCACGCCATAGGGGACCGTGCAGTCACCGAGCTCCTGAACGCGTTCGAGAAGGCCCAGGAGAAGTATCCCTGGACAAGGGAGTTGCGGATGCGCATAGAGCACGTCCAGATCGTCAAGCCCGGAGACTTCGAGCGCATGAAAAAGCTGGGCGTGGTCGCCTGCGTACAGCCCTTCGCGGCCTACAATCCGCCAAAGGACGAGAAGCTCCTTGGCCCCGAGCGCGCAAAGAGGGCCTATCCCTACAAGTCCCTGGTACGGGCCGGCGTCCCGGTCGCGCTGGGAAGCGACAATCCCGCGGAGGTCGACTTCCAGCCGCTCCTGAACATCTACTATGCCGTGACGCGCAAGAGCAAGGACGGCACCGCGGGACCGCTTAATCCCGACGAGCGTCTCACCCCGGAGGAGGCGCTCTACTGCTACACCATGGGCTCCGCCTACGCCGAGTTCAAGGAGAACGAGAAAGGCTCCCTAACGCCGGGCAAGCTCGCGGACCTGGCGGTGCTCTCGAAGGACCTTACCCGCGTCTACCCGGACGAGATCAAGGGGATCGAGGTGCTCGCGACCGTGACCGGAGGGCGCGTCGTCTTTGACAAGGGGGCGGTTTTCTGAGCGGTTCCCGCTCACACGCGTCCGCGGAGAATGCATGTGAACAAGGCGTGCAAGAACAGGAGATGGGGAGTGAGATCCGCCCCCGCACCCCCGGAGGGGGCAAGGAGGGCGCGCCGGGCTACGCGTACATCTTGTCTATCACGTCCCTGTACGCCTCCAGGATGGGCTTTTTCTTCGTCTTCTGGGTGGGCGTAAGCTGGCCGTTCGCCTCGGTGAAGCGGCTCGAAAGCACCGTATATTTCTTGATGCGCTCAAAGTCCTCGAGCTGCGCGTTGGCCGCCCTTACGTCCTTCCCTATCATGTCGATGAGCGCGGGAACACGGAGAAAATCGTCGCCCACCTTCACGCAGATGGGCACTCCGGACGCCGTTGACCACTCCAGCGCACTCTCGTTGAATGAAGTGCCCTCCTTGCGGTACAGGTCCGCAAAATAGTTGAAATTGGGGACGATGAGCGCGGTGATGAAATTGCGCTCGTCGCCCACCAGGAATATCTGTTCCACCGCAGTGCTCGTAGAGAACAGGTTTTCGATCTTCGCCGGCGCGATGTTCTTCCCCACCGCGGTGCAGATGATCGCCTTCTTCCGGTCCACGATCTTGAAATAGCCCTGCGCGTCCTGCCGGACCAGGTCTCCCGTCATGAACCACTTGTCCGCGGTGAACGATGCCGCGTCCTCCTCGGGCTTGTTCAGGTAGCCGGCGAAGAGCCCCGCGCCGGATATCTCGAGCTCGCCGTCGGGGGCCACGCGCGTGTAGCTCCCGTTCGCGTTGATCCCCATATAGCCGGGCTTGCACGCCGTGAGCGGATTGAGTACGCAGGCGTTGAAGCTTTCAGTGGAACCGTACCCCTCCACCACGGCCAGGCCGAGCGTGTAGTAGAACACCAGCAGGTCGGGCGCGATGCCGGCGCTCGCCGAAAACGAGAGGCGGAACCGATTGCCAAAAAGCGCGCGCACCTTCGCGAAAAGCCTGTCGGCCATCCTGAACTTGAGGCGCAGTCCCAGGGGGAGGCGCGACGCAAGCTCGAAATCCGCGCTCATGTTGTAGCAGCCGTTCGCGTCCTTCCGGTACTCCAGCGCCCTCCGTCCCACCCCCAGCGCCCAGTCGAAGAGCCTTTTCTTCACGGGGCTCGCCGACATCTGCTGCTGAAACGTTACGTATATCTTTTCGTAGAGCCGGGGCACGCAGTTGATCCAGGTGGGATTGTATTTCTGCATGTCGGCGAGCAGGGTCCCGGGCTTGTCCGCGTAGGCGATGCAGGCGCCCTTGCACAGCGCAAGCAGCTGGCAGGAGCCGCGGTCGAAGATGTGCGAGAGCGGAAGGAAACACAGCGTCACGTCCTCCTGCGTCACGCCCATGTGGTAGCGGTCCATGAACTCGCTGGTGCCCTCCATGCGGGAGGCCGCGGCCCAGTGGGTGAGGATCACCCCCTTCCCCCGGCCGGTCGTGCCGGAGGTGTAAAGGATCGTAAAGACGTCCTCGAGGCGCACCTCGCTCCACCGGCGCTCGTAGGCGTCCCTGCCGGACTTCATCCATTCCTTTCCCCGCTCGATGAGGTCGGCGAGTCCCGTCACCCGGCCGTCGTCGGACCTGAACGAAAGGTCCAGTACGATGACGCGCTCGAGGGCGGGCATAGAGTCCCATCCCTTCTTCACGAGACCGAGCGTCCCCGCCCCGTCCACGAACAGGAAGCGGCTCTTCGAATCGTTGATGATGTAGCTTACCTCGCCGATCGAGAGCGTGGGGTAGATCGTGACGCTCGCCGCGCCGCAGTCGCTGACGGCCATGTCCGTGTGCGTCCAGTAGGGCGAACTCGCCGCCATGATCGCGACCTTTTCGCGCGCCGCCAGCCCCATCGACATGAGGCCGCCGGCAATCGCCTCCACCCGCTCGAGCAGCGCCGAATAGGTGAACCGGTCCCGGCCCTCTGAGGGATAAAGCGCTGGGTTGAAGAGCTGCGCATCCCTGTCCGGGAAACGTTCGCAGGTCGCGTGAAAATACTGCGGCACGGTCTTCAGCTGCATCGAGGTCCATTTCCATTCGGGCATGGTGGTCATTTCGTTCCCCCGGTTCGCGTAAGGTATCGCCCGGCTGCGCGTCGGCGCCCGGGCCCGGGAACAACTATACCTCGATTCCGGCGATTTGACCGTAAAAGGTTGATGAAACAGCGGGCATGATCATCGTATAAGTACAGCATGACGGCGGGCCGACACGCAGAAGGCATGAAAATATGAACTATCATTCTTTTGATTAACCACGAAAGAACACTAATGAACACGAATTTGATATTCGTGTCGATGCTTGGTTATACTGAGCTATTACGCGAAACAATGCATTTTTTCACGTTGGATTTTACAGCACAAGGGGGCCGATGGGCGTGCCGGTTTTCCGGCGCCTGATCCCCGGCGGAGCCGGGAGACGACATATGAGAGGGGATAAAGTGTCAGGAGGCATGCTTCGACGGAGTTTATCCTGTGCCTGCCGCATGACTCACCATGAATGGAGGGATGATGGATGGCGTCAAACGGGCGTCCCAGACGGACGAAAAGCCCCCCGGGGCCCGCGTGATGAATACAAACAGGGGACGCTCGAAGATGCGTCCCCTGCCGGTACGGGGCCCGCGCGCGCGGCGCGGGCCGGCGTGATTACGACTTGTAGAGCCTGTCGATGTCGGCCTGGTATTTCTGCAGCACCGCGCGCCGCTTGAGCTTGAGCGTCTGGGTGAGCATGCCGTTTTCTACCGTGAACCCTTCGGTCATCAGGAGGATCTTCTTGGGCACCTCATACGTGCCGAACTTGCCCTTGAGCTGGCTCGCGATCGCGTCCTCGAAGAGCTTCTGCACGCGCGCGTCCTTGATCAGCTCCGCTGGAGCGGCGGGAAGGTTGTTTTCCTTCGCGTATTTTCCCAGCACGATGAAATCCGGGTACACCAGGGCCACGGTGTAGGGCATGTTGAGCCCGTAGACCATGGCGAACTCGACCAGGGGGATGAGCTTGATCTCCTCCTCGATGGACGCGGGATACACGAACTTGCCGTTCTCCAGCTTGAACTGCTCCTTGATACGCCCGGTGATGTACACGAACCCGTCATCGTCGATGTACGCGCGGTCGCCCGTGCGGAGCCCGCCGTCCTCGGTCATGGTTTCGGCCGTTTCCTTGGGCTTGTTGTGGTATCCCTTCATCACGTTGGGCCCGTACACGATGAGCTCGCCCTCGCGGCTCTCCGGGCCGGTTTCGGTCTTGTCGATGACGAAGGTCATCTTGTCCATGGGCTTGCCTACGCTGCCGATCTTGTACGCCATGGGCGTGTTGCCGGAGCCGGCCGGCGAGATCTCGGTCATGCCCCAGGCCTCGTAGATGGGAAGGCCTATGTCGAAGAAGAACTCGGCTATGTTGGGACTGAGCGCCGCGCTTGAGCTGATGGTCATCTGGAGCTTCCCGCCAAAACGCTCGCGCACCTTGGAGAAGACGATCTTGTTCGCGAGGTTGAACTTGAAGTTCGTCCACCCGCTCGACTTGCCTTCCCGTGCGAGCGCGCGCCGCTTGATGCCCGCGTTCTTTCCCATGAAGAAGAGCGCCTTTGCGAGCCCGCCCTCCTCGTTCATCTTCGTGTGGAGGCCGTCGTACACGCGGTTGAATATGCGCGGCACGGCGACGAGCAGCGTGGGCTTCACGAGGAGCAGGTCGTCCACGATCGTCGCGGGGCTTTCGGCGAACCCGCACGAGCCGCCCATGCGGATGAGGGTGTTCAATTCCGCGGTCTGGCCGTACGAGTGCGCCCAGGGCAGGAAGGAAAGGGTCACCGTGTTTTCGTCGAGCATGGGCATGTTCTTTATGCAGGCGTGCACGTTGCTGCTGAAGTTTCCGTGGGAGAGGAGCACGCCCTTGGGATCTCCCGTGGTCCCCGAGGTGTAGATGAGACCGGCAATGTCCTCGGGATCGGGATGGATCGCCGGCACGGGATTGGCCGCTCCCAGCTTTTCGAGCTCGGCGAGCGATTCGGTGCCCGTTCCGTCAATGATGAATACATTCTTGAGCGAATCGATCTCGTTCACCCAGTTTTTCACCTTCGCGTAGGTGGCTTCATTGCGGACGAAGAGCACCCGCGTCCCGCTGTCGGTGATGATGTACTTCCAGATTTTCTCCAGCTCCGCCATGTACATGGGAATGAAGCGCGCGCCCAGCCCGTAGGACGCGTAGCAGCAGGCGGCCCATTCGACGCTGTTGTTGTCGATGATCGCGACGCCGTCGCCCTTCTTCACCCCGATCCTGGCGAGCCCGCCGCGGATGTTGTCGATCCTCTTCGCGACCTGGCCGTAGGTGACCCAGTCGAACGCGTTCGTCGCCTTGTTCTTGGTGCCCATCCACGGCCGGTCCGCGAAGCGGGCCAGTGTCTCCTCGAGGATCTCGACCAGGTTGTCGGGCTTGTCCAGGGTATACGCCTTCATAAAGTCCTCCATATAGTGTTAGTTTTATGTTCACGCGTACGGTGCGCCCGCGCATGCACGGGGACGCGCCTTGAGACAACGAAACGACCGGTACGTACTTTAAAAAAGGGATCTCTCGGGGAGATGGTTGTTCATACAACACTATTGTTATTTTGCAAGTATTTAATTC
>Ga0129297_10001915_pt1 | contig 10631 bp, 10 predicted proteins | sample I18A1metaG_FD_94708 | JGI IMG/M metagenome (GOLD analysis project Ga0129297, IMG submission 94708) | Lake sediment bacterial and archeal communities from Gulf of Boni, Indonesia to study Microbial Dark Matter (Phase II) - ​I18A1 metaG | ecosystem: Environmental > Aquatic > Freshwater > Lake >... | reverse complement strand
GAGGATCCCGACAAATCATATGATATGAAGGAGATTCTGACAGCTGTCCTCGACAGGGACACTTTTCTCGAGGTTCATGCGCTCTGGGCGCCAAACATCATCGTCGGCTTCGGCAGGCTCAACGGGCGTTCAGTGGGCGTCGTCGCAAACCAGCCAAAGTTCTTCGCCGGAGCGCTTGACATAAGCTCTTCAATAAAGGGAGCCCGTTTCGTACGGTTTTGCGACTCATTCAATATCCCTATCGTGACCTTCGTGGATGTTCCTGGGTTTCTTCCAGGTCTCGAACAGGAACAGGGAGGGATCATCAGACAAGGGGCCAAGCTGTTGTATTCGTATTGCGAGGCGACTGTGCCGAAATTGACGGTCATTGTAAGAAAGGCTTACGGTGGCGCGTATGATGTTCTCGGAAGTAAACACATTCGGGCTGACTTTAATCTCGCATGGCCGACGGCTGAGATCGCCGTGATGGGGCCCGAAGGCGCGATAAACATAGTTTTCCGAAAGCAGCTAGCGGAGGCGTCCGACAAGCAGGCGAAACGCCGCGAGCTGGTAGCCGCCTACAGAGAGAAATTCGCTACCCCATATGTCGCTGCCGAGCATGGCTACATTGACGACGTGATCGAGCCCCCGGAAACGCGATCACGATTGATTAGCGCGCTCGACGCGATATCAACTAAACGCGAGAATCGACCAGCGAAGAAACATGATAACATGCCATTATAGCGTAGGTCTTGTACACGTTGACCTCACCGCCCTTCAAGAAGATTCTGATTGCAAATCGCGGCGAGATAGCGCTTAGAATCATTCGAGCCTGCAAGAAGCTTGGCATCAAGACCGCGGCAGTCTACTCGGATGTCGACATCGAGTCAATGCATGTGAGGGTCGCGGACCAGGCTTACCGAATTGGCCCGGCGCCATCAAGTGAGAGCTACCTAGATCAGGAGCGTATCCTCGCCGTCGCGTCCAAATGCAAAGCGGAGGCCATTCATCCCGGCTACGGCTTCTTGGCAGAGAATCCCGGATTCATCCGCGCCTGCGAGGATAGGGGACTGCCATTCATTGGCCCGTCCGCTATGAACGTGGAACATCTCGGCAGCAAGCTCGAAGCGAGGAGGACCATGGCCAAGGCTAGAGTACCTGTCATTCCGGCATCTGAAGAAGCAATTGGGTCGGAAGAGGAAGCGGTAGCCGTTGGGAAAGATCTCGGCTTCCCAGTCATCATCAAAGCTGTCTACGGAGGGGGTGGAAGAGGGCTCCGCGTCGCCCGCAACGCCAACGAAGTCCGCAGGTTCTGCAAGATCACCGAGACTGAGGCACGATCAGCCTTCGGAAGGCCTGAGATCTACATCGAGAAATATATCGAGAGGCCTAGGCATGTGGAGGTTCAGGTTCTCGCGGATAAGCACGGCGGCATCGTTCACTTGGGAGAACGCGAGTGCTCAATACAGCGACGACACCAAAAACTGATGGAAGAAGCTCCATCACCGGCAGTCGACGACGAGATTCGAAGAAGACTCGTGGCTTCAGCAATTAGAGGACTCCGCGCAGCATCCTATGAGAACGCTGGCACGGTCGAGTTTCTCCTCGATTCCAATCAAAGGTACTACTTCCTAGAGGTGAACAAGCGACTTCAGGTCGAGCATCTCGTAACTGAGATGACGACGGGCGTTGACATAGCCGAGCAGCAGATTCGCGTGGCGGCGGGACAGCGGCTACCGTTTCGTCAAAGAGATGTTCGCGTGACGGGCTGGGCCATCAGTTGTAGGATAAACGCTGAGGATCCCGCGAGGGCGTTCTCTCCCTCCCCAGGAAGGGTCCTGTCTTACATACCTCCCGGAGGGCCGGGCATCAGGGTCGACAGCGCGCTCTACTCAGGATATACGATTCCTGAATACTATGACTCTCTTATCGCAAAAGTGGCGGCCTGGGGATCAAACCGTCTAGAGGCGATCTTGAGGCTGAGCGCGGCCCTGGACGAGATCGTGATCGATGGAATTCCGACAACTGTTCCAGTCCACGCGGCAATTCTCCGCAATCACGCATTTCGCCGTGGCGAACTGGACACACATTTCATACAGGACCACCCCAGCTTGACAGTTGGAGGCCCCGCGCTATCAGGTGACCAGGCAGCAGCTCTTTCAGTTGCTATCGCTAGCAGCTTGGGAATCCTGCGAGCGGCGGCGCCGAGCGTCCCGTATAGAGCGACCCCGCAACCGGCAAAGTGGGTCATGACCGGTAGACGTGACGCTGGAGAGCCGAGACTGACGGCGGGTTCGAGGTATTTTGAGCCGATATGAGATTACGGTCGACGGCAAAGCCCACTCAGTCTCCCTCGACTCTCCAATCGTAGAGGGCTCAAAGATCCGGGCGAGAATTGACGGGATAGAAGTGACCGCGGCTTTCTCATTCCACTCCAGAGCGGAGCCTAGTGGAATACTGCGTGTTCAGAACAGGAACTTTCACATCGACCTCGGTGGAATGAGAGATCCTTCTTCGCCGACGATTCGGATAGACGGGCGTAATGCTGTTGTGGAGCTACGCTCGCTACCGATCCAACCTCCGCAGGAGAAGCAGGTTCCAAGTCTCGCAAAACCCACCACTGTCGCGCACGGGGTCATTGTTGCTCCTATTCCCGGAAGAGTCATGTCTGTGCGAGTTCGGAAAGGTGACCCCGTAAAATCTGGGCAGCCGCTCCTCTTGCTGGAGGCGATGAAGATGGAAAATGAGATCAACGCTACCGAGGCTGGTACCGTCCGAGACGTCTGGGTAACGGAAGGGGCCGGGGTGAAGAAAGGGGAGAGGCTACTAGAGATATCCTAGCCGACAGAATAGATTGGGCCGGACCTCTCACGTCTAGAAGACACAGACTATTCCTAGTGCAAGCACAGGCCGACACTACTCGCTCAGCTGGAGTATCCGTCGACGGAGCCTGCTGTTCGCCAAGACAAGCCGGCTCCGTCTTGAGTGCTGTCGATTGATCGTTCTTCGAAGACTAGCGGTTCGCATCTTGAGCAGCCGAAGTGTCTCCCTCGGCGCAGTCGATCCGAGGGACCTCTTGCGTACAACAACGAGTGACGGGTTTCCTACCTGAGCCAGCTTGACCCGCAAGTTCTTCGATCTGTCTCCGGCTGCGATCTGCGCCTTGTGAAAGACCAAGTCCAGCCACGAATCAGCGTCCTCCGATCCACTCTCGGAAAACTCTCTTGCGGCAGAGGCTACAATTTGGTGAGCAACACGGAAAGGAACTCCAACGTCGGTTACCAGCAAGTTCGCGATCTCTGTCGCCGTGATCATGGCCAAATCGGCACGATGATTCCCGATTTCTCTCACTTTTATTCGAGAGACCAAGGTACGGAGGATCGTTGCCACCTCCTGCATAGCGACGGACGAGACCCAAAGGTTCGGCGTTATCTCCTGAAGGTCCAAGTTGTAACTCGTGGGAAGTGAGTGGAGAATTGTCGCGGTTTGTGAGAAGGCCCCAATAGGGACCGCGCATTTGGCCCTGACTAGCTCGATGATGTCAGGGTTCTTCTTCTGTGGCATGATGCTGCTCGTGAATGAGAGATCGTTAGGCAGTTGTAGCTGATCTATCTCAGGGGTCATGTAGAATACGAAGTCTTCAGCGAGGCGGCTGATGTCCACGGCCAGCTGCGTCATGGCAGCCAAGAACTCGAGCGCAAAATCTCGGGAGCCGACAGCGTCCAGAGAGTTCTCAACGAGCCCGTCGAATCCCAGGAGCCCCGCAACGAAGTTCCGGTCGATTGCGAAGCTCGTACCTGCGAGAGCGCATGCGCCCATCGGGGATAGATTGAGCCTAGCGTAGAACTCCTCAAGTCGGTTCAGATCTCGAGAGATCGCGTCATGGAATGCCATCAGGTAATGGGAATAGGTTATCGGCTCGGCGGGTTGCAAGTGCGTCCTACCGATCATGACCGTCTGGTGATGCTTTCGGATAATCGTCTGGAGCGCCGCCAGAAGATCGACCAGCAAATCTATGATCTGCAGAACTTCGCCTCGCAGTCTCATACGTATCGCCGTTGCGACTTGGTCGTTTCTGCTCTTTGCCAACTGGAGATTCCCTCCAGCTGACTTATCAGCCCGTTTCACTACGGCCTCTTCGATCGCCACATGGACATCCTCGGCCTCCGAGGATCTTGGCATGTCGCGAAGCTGTGTGAGCGCTTTCAGGATCTTGCGGGCGTCTCGCGCAGTAATAATTCCCCTTTGCCTGAGCATGAGGACATGTGCTTGGTTGATCTGGACCACCGATTCGAAGAGGTAGTTGTCGGCTTCGATGCTGGAAATGAATCGTGTTGCCTCTCTCTTCGCGGGCCCGAGGCCTGAGGCCCGATACAGCGAAGACACAATACTCCCTCTGACCTAGATACTCCCATAACGATTAAGGCTCTCGCTCCGATTCTCTTGTGTTAGAACTCAGACAGCTTCGCAAGCCATTCCGACGGCAGGGTCCGGGCCTGCGTCCTAGATTTGCCTTATCGGCTCCCGTTCAGTCAGTCGTTGTGGCTGCAATCGGTTGAGAGCTCTGTTTAGTCTGCCCCTTCATGTAGTGGGCGACCCTTGTGGGTAGCCCCCATATCTCGATGAATCCTTCGGACCAGCCTTGGTCGAACTTTGAGCCTGCCTCGTAGGTCGCAAGGTTCGCGTTGTACAGAGACATCGGTGACGAGCGGCCCACAACCGATGCGAGCCCCTTGTAGAGCTTCATTTTGACGGTGCCAGTCACTCTCTCCTGCGTCTTGTCTATGAATGCGTCAAGATCCTCGCGCAGCGGGTCGTACCAAAGACCAGTGTAGACTAGGAACGACCACTGCTGGTCGACTTGCTGTTTGAACCAGACCTCGTGCCTGGTCATGACGGCTTTTTCGAGATCACGGTGAGCTTCAAGTAGCACAGTTGCCGCAGGGCACTCGTAGACTTCTCTGGACTTGATTCCCACAAGACGATCTTCAAGGTGATCAATTCTGCCCACGCCGTGACGACCAGCAATTAGGTTTAGGCTCTCGATCAGCTTCACGGGGTTGAGGGAGGTCCCGTTCAGCGCCACCGGCGCGCCTCGGTCAAACTCGATCTCGAGGTACTCAGGGTCCTCAGGCGCCTGCTCCGGCGGAATCGTCCACTGGTAAACGTCTGCAGGCGGTTCTTGGTTTGCGTTCTCGAGAACGCCCGATTCGATGGAGCGCCCGAATAGGTTCTGGTCGATGCTATACGGTCTCTTTAGGTCAACTGGAATTGGAATGTTGTTGCGTGCTGCGTACTGAATCTCTTCCGCTCTCGTCATGTTCCACTCGCGGATCGGGGCTATGATCCTCAAGTCCGGCGCGAGCGACTTAATGCCCACGTCGAATCTGACTTGATCGTTACCTTTGCCCGTGCATCCGTGCGCTGCTGCAACAGCCTTCTCTTTGCGGGCGATCTCAACAAGCTTTGAAACGATCAGGGGACGCGCCAAGGCAGTGCTCAAGGGATATTTGCCCTCATACAGTGCATTCGCTCTGATTCCCGCGAAGACGAACTCCTTAACAAACTCGGGTCTGACATCGATAGAGTAGTGTCGAACCGCGCCACTCCTCAGCGCTTTCTTCTCAATGGCCTGAAGATCGTCGCCCTGGCCTACGTCGGCCGTTACTGTAACGACTTCTAGGCCGTACTTCTCCTTGATCCATGGGATCGCAACGGAGGTGTCGAGACCTCCCGAGTACGCAAGAACTGTTCGTTCAGCCAAGTGCTGTTCACCTATTCTTAATGAATTTCTCACGAAAGCCGCATTGTTGAAGTTGATCTATTAATAAGCCTTATTAGAGGGCAAATGATTTCACACAAGGCTGTGTTTAGCAAACCTAAGAATCCTTCATATAGCTGCTTAGCCGACCTTATCGAGACAGTCTTGCCCGAACTGGACGACACCGACAAGGCGATTTTGAGGAGACTCCAACAGGACGCGCGAATCTCATTCAAAGAGATCGCCAAAGAAGTTGGGACAAGCGAAGCAACGGTATTCGTTAGGGTCAAGAAACTTCAGAAGAACGGGGTCATCAAGGCTTTCCGCGCAATCGTGAATCCTGAAAGCGTGGGTAAACAAGTGACCGCATTCGCCCTCGTCAGGGCGGAACCTAGATCGTACCCGAAAGTGCTCGCGCAACTCCAAACCTTCGATGATGTTTGTGAGGTCTACGATGTGACTGGCGCATACTATTCGATTATCAAGATGAGAGCCAGCACATCGGAACAGCTGGCGAAAGTGCTCGACAAGATTGGTGAGATCGAAGGCATCGTCGGTACCGAGACTGTAATCGTCCTCAGAACCATCAAGGAAGAAACAGAAATCAAGTTCTGAATCTCCAAGCCATTCATGAGAACTCTAGGCTAGACTTGCGGACCCGGAGAAGATTGTAGAATCGGGTGTTGGCAACGTTTATTTCAGGGTCGTTCCGTGAGTCCAGTCGATCCCGCGGTAGCTCAGCCTGGTAGAGCTTCCGAGTCAGGCGAATAGCGTGACGGAGACGCTGTAGACCTGTGCCGATGGCATGGGCCGCTCAGCCTATCAGGCTTACAACAGACACCGGAGTCTGGCGCGATGTCAGATGGAGTGTCGCCTGTTCAAATCAGGCCCGCGGGACCAAACATCCCTTTCAGATCTGTCGAGTCCTGGAAACCTAGGTCAAACAGGTCAGACCTATGTTGAACCTTCGAGCTAGCGCCCTCTCCCGGCCTCAACAATAGAGAGAATGCGTGTCTGTTCATGCTACGCGGCGCCCTCTTCCCGAGAAACAAACAATACTTGCACGATTCTCCCCCGGACTACCAGCAATTATCGTCCAGACCTCGGTGTTCGGATCTGCCGTGGGACCTATGTTGAACCTTCGTTCCTGAGCCCGCCCGAAGCTCCAAACCCCAGGTTCATAGTCCTAACCAACCGAGAGTAGCACTACTCATCGAATCTACGATTGAAATCCTCTTGAGCTGAATGAGGTCAAGAGACACTCGGTGAGGTAACTCTTAAATGGACTATTGGAACACAAGTTATTGTGAAGCGTATGCAACCATTCTGCGGTGCCTTTCCTGTTCTGCCTGGCAAGTCTGAGGCCGCCAAGGAGTTCGCCAACTCCGTCGCGACTACCCGACGCAAGGAGTACGAAGATTCCCTCAAGCGGCAAGGAATAACGAGAGAAGCATGGTTCTTACAGAAGACTCCCCAAGGCGACATGATTGTCGTCTACTTCGAGGCTGCCGATGTCAAGAAAGCCTTCGAGGCACAAGCGAAGTCTCAGACGCCATTCGATCGGTGGTTCAAGGAACAGGTGAAGGCCGTAACCGGTGTGGACATGGAACAGGAAACGCCACCGCCCGAGATGATATACTCCCACGGCTACTAGGCACCAACCCTCGTTTTTCAGTTCGATCCTACGATCAGACTAGCAAGACCCGCAATGGCTTGGCACTCGTGTCCGCGTATCATTTAGGGCAGGCATACTTTTCAGCAGATCGACGCTTGAATTTGCATGTTCGAGGCAAGCCCAACATCGTCGCTCAGGTGACTGGTACCCCTATCATCCGATCTTCTCGAGGGTGAAGGGTAGACGGGGACACGGACGCTTCTTTTCGCATGGTCGATCCGGTGGACTATCACGTTCGCGGAGTTTCCGCGCTGAACCTTCATGAATTCTGCTACCTTCTGTTCGACGAACATACGCCATGACGGTATGTTCTACCCATCATTGCTCCCCCCATGCGTCGGAGAGCCTAGTGGATAAGACGAGCAAGAGATGTGAACCGAGTACTCGAACGGCTGAGGGTTGAACCGTCGTTCCACGTTGGGCCCTCGGGACCAAACTTTCGTTTCAACTCCGTTCCTTTACGAGCCTGTAGCAGATCCCGACGAACTGACGACGATTGAAGGCCAGCTTTGATCACGTCCACGACTGTCTGCGAAGAATGCAACTCGCAGTCAAGCGACCGGAGGAGAACACAAAGGCGGACTTCAACGTTACAAGAGGTTGAGACGATGCCGAGTATCCGCTCGGAGTCATGGATCGGGACGACGCTCAGGGATAGACAGAGCTTCCTCCCAGAAAAGCTTTTGACCGAGTGATCCGACATCGCCAAGGCTCCGACGAGGGCGGGAAGAACATGCGTGAAATCAACAAGATCGCCAGCCCGAACGCTAGTGTCATCCCGCTGATGAGGGCTACATTTCTGGGCCCCGGACTTTCCAGGCCATCTACTGAACATACGGGCGCCTCCGGGCCCATGGATCTCGTACACCCTAGAATACGCCAACTGGTCGTCAAGGGCGGATCCCACCTGATTCTATCGGGGAGCTTGACGTAGATCGTATGCGCCAGAGCATACAATTTGACCCGGGAACCTGGTACAGCCAAATCGCTTTCCCTGTGCCTGTCCAAACCGAGCGAACGTACAGGCATCTAGCAGGCAGTGAATGTTGTCAACTCGTTGATCTCATTCATGAGCCTGATCCTGCTTGGAGGTTACGGATCCTTGTTAGCACTAAGCTCGGACAAGCGGCCAGAGGTCACATCAAAGCGTCCGGCTCTACAGCTGGCGAGGTTCCTGCTTGGTTGCAGCTCTATTGCGGTTGCTTTCTATCTGACGCTCAGGGACTGCTAGCATGTCTGACATGAATGATGAGTTTTCTCAATTCTCTGTCTCTGCACCTTGCAGGGACGATCCTTGCCAGGCAATCCGACCGATTTGGCGAGGAAGTTATCTCTCTAGAATGGTGGCTTTGTCTAGTTTTCTCCAATCATTGGTGAATGCGTAGGCCGTGTACCATAAAGCCATCACCAACAACGTTCCGAGCATGTAATCGATGGAAGCTGTGATTCCTCTGATCTGATAGACCCCGATTAACGCCGTAGCCACGAAATATAGGAACAGAAGAACTGCCACGACACCTAGCCCTCTAGGCGTTCTAACGAGCAGGCCATTCCGGAAATAGTTCGTCCCTCGGATTATCCAAAACAGAATCGCTGCAGCAATAGTCGCGTTTAGACTACTGGCAAAGACCCAACCTATGTCAGTCACCGTACTTCTCTCCTCCGGGAGAGACGCACCATCGCTCCTGCTATTGTTGGGTGGCTATACGGTCCTGTAAGTGTCCTGTGACTGCACTTGCCATGTTTCAGTGACTTTCAGTAACACCCAGACAACTGTCTGGCGCCCGATGCTCCATTTAGAAGCGAAAGCTAGAGACGCGGGGCCGACGTTCAGTGGTCATCCTTCTTGGTTTTTTGGACACTGACACGATGAGACGGGTTCCACTATCTTTCAGGTCTCCCAGCGGCCTTTTTTCTCGCTCCATTTGTCGAGGAGCCGGACTCTCGGCCCTGGTGTAAACCAAACTTCATCTCCTCAAACAAGTTGCCTTGGGACGTTCTTCGGATCATGCGAAACAAGAGGAGCAAGGCCGAACCTTTGAAGCCGACGTTCTACTCTGGGATAACGTATCACCTCCTCGATCTCGAGATCGTCGACAAGTTTGGAGTCGATCGCTGAGATGCGGTCATATAATCCATGCATGGAGCTTTCGGTCGAGAAAGAGGACATCACCGCTGGATGGCAACTTACTCCCGCGTCCAGTAAATGTCTCAGTGCATCAATCTGCAACGAGAAGCCATCTCCATGAGCGCCTGTCAGCAACTCGAACTCGCCCTCGCACGATCCTTTCAGTGACACTCGAACATGCAGGCAGTGAAACACAGCCAACGCGTTGGAGTAAGATGGATCTGCCCCGAGCAGTATCCCGTTTGTTTCGAGGATGAATCCAAAGCCGCCTGCTCTCTCAACTTCTGTAAGCACACTCAACAGATGGGATTTTCCGATCGTCGGCTCTCCACCGCTCAGCCTCATTTGCGCAAGATGTCTGCTTCTAGCCACTTCCATGAGCTTCCGGGCGGCTTCCTGTGGAGCAAGAAACTCGCCCGAAGTGCCGGGTCGCTCAACAATAGCGTCGTGCACCCAACAGAATCTACACAGAAGGCCGCATCCGACAACATCCCCCGTCGCTATCCCGCCATACCACCGATCAGCCCGAAAACGATAGTATTTTCGAAGCTGCCCCTGGGGACCATCACGGGTCGCACGGAACTCGATGGCCCGGTGGCGGCTGAGCGCATCGTACATCTACAGTCAGACCGGGATTTCTGCTTCGGGAGCTATCTTCGTTGCGATGCCGAGGCAGAATCCACGAGACGACCATAAGACCTAGCTAAGAGAAGAGAGCTGAGAGAATACTCGAGTTACCACTCGATGATGCTACGATGCGCAGCCTGATGGAATTGTTTAAGTGGTTCATAATGTCACATATGTCATGTGACAATCATGATACGGCCGTTCGTTGAAGCTGTGAGGGTGTTCAAGTCGGAGCCGTTCCGGTCGGCAGATCTCGTGGAAAAGCTGGGCTACGCGACCGGCTACGCAAGGAACTTCCTGAGCCAAGCGGTGAGGCAGGGGCTGCTAATAGCCGAATCGAGAAAAGGAAAGAGAGAGAAGACCTTCAAGGCCAACCCAAACGTAGTCAGAGAGATCGTCCTGAGAGGCGGAAAGGAAAAGGAGGAATTTCTGGAAGCACTGGGGCTTCACTCAAGATATCT
>Ga0129297_10001914_pt1 | contig 10632 bp, 10 predicted proteins | sample I18A1metaG_FD_94708 | JGI IMG/M metagenome (GOLD analysis project Ga0129297, IMG submission 94708) | Lake sediment bacterial and archeal communities from Gulf of Boni, Indonesia to study Microbial Dark Matter (Phase II) - ​I18A1 metaG | ecosystem: Environmental > Aquatic > Freshwater > Lake >... | reverse complement strand
CTCTTTGATAATAGATTCAGAAATGACCTGCTCTTCCGCCAAGAGCTTGAGATTTGATTCTATCCTGTGGGTTGCTTCTCTAAGGAGCTCCCTGTTGACATCTTGGATTGTGACTGAGTAGCCTTTCATGGCGAAGAGCGTTGCCCAGCTGTGACCTATGAGCCCGGAGCCTACGCACGCTATCTTCTCAATCATATTTTGATCTCTCCGTCACGCAGCGCAGTTACTCTCTCCTGTCATTTCTCCTTAAGAGTTGAGCAGCCATTCGAATTTGGAAATGCCGCCAAGTTCAAGCTCGCTCGAGTCAGGCTCTTTTCATGACTTTTCTTCCCAAAAAAGAGGAGGTGTGGGCTGCCTAGGAGCTCTCTTTCTCTACCATGACCGCGGTTCCATATGCCGAGATCATAACAAGGCTCTCGAATACTTCGGTCGTCTCAAAATCAACGCTAATGACCGCGTTCGCACCGACAGTCCGAGCATTCTCTTCGAGCCTAGCTGCGGCCTCTCTCTTCGCCTTCTCCAGCTCAGATGTGAAGGCAGTTACCTCGCCGCCTGCTATACTCTGCAGTCCAGCGATAATTTTTCCTCCGATTCCTCGGGTTCGTGCGGTCAATCCGTGGACTATGCCGATTACTCTCACTATTTTGTATCCCGGAACCGTGGGAGAGGTCACGATGATGATTCCGCTCTGCTGCTGAGTGGCTCCGAGGCTGTAGCCGCAGCTTGGACAGAAGGCTGCTCCGGGTGCGATTTCTCTTCCACACTTCGGACAAAACGGCACTCTGATTCCTCCTGATGTCCCTGTTATGAATCTGCTCTATCTGCATTTCTATAAGATTTTGCTTAATGCGAGCTTCGTCCAAAAGTGTCTGATCCGTAGCTCGGTGCTCTCAGCACCGCGACTGAACCGAATACTGCAAGGCCCATATGCAGGAACCTCAAGAGATTGCTTCGGCAATAGTCGCTGGAGTCGACTGGGTGTCAAATATGTGTTCATCATCTCCGAGCCAAGTCTTATCCGTGAAACCAACTCTCAGAGCAGAATCCATTGAAGGAACAGGAGTGATCAGAGTGCTTGGTATCTCGGGAAGCCCACGAGAGAACGGAAATACTGCGGCGGCCGTCAAAGAGTGCCTGAAAGCGGCCGAAGGCGAGGGAGCTACTACATCCTACATGTCGCTGGCCACAAAGAGGATCGAGTCTTGTGACGGCTGTCGATCCTGTGCAGCGACGGGCGAATGTCGTATAGAAGACGACTTCATGGAGGTCTTCGATGCGATGAAGGAGGCTGACGCGGTCGTGCTCGCGAGTCCTTCATACTTTGAGTCAATTACACCTGTCATGAAATCTCTCATCGATCGGGCTGGCTACTACAACATCAATGCTCTTGGACGACTTTGCTTTGCGGGCAAGGTCGGCGGCGCCATCTCGATTGCTAGAAGGACCGGTCATGAATCGGTCTGGAGTCAGATGATCCTCTTCATCACCTCTCAGAGGATGCTAATTCCCGGCATCGCGGGATTCCCGAACGTCACGGCCCAAGACCCCGGAGACTTCGAGAGAGATTCCGAGGGCGTTCAGAAGGTACGGGAGCTTGGGCGAGCCTTAGTTAACGTTGCCAAGAAGGTGCGAAGTCTGTGATTAGAGTGATCGGCCCGAAGAGTGTGAAGATTATTGTGCGGGGTCTAGGAGTTGACGGCTGCATTCAGTGCGCGAACAATTGCTTTCAATCTTCGTATCACGGGGTTTCGATTGTCAGCCAGAACTAGCCGGTTTGAAGCCTCTAGAAGCAGACCAGGCACTTCAGGAGGTGGGGCCCAAATCTCTAAGAAGATTGAGGTTTTCGATCACAATACAGGAAAAGCCCTTTAGGTGCAGAATTCGTCCCTAAGAGCCTTGAACCTCCTCATAATGGGTTCTTCAACTAGTATTCGATTTTTCGAACCCTTCTCCCCCTTTTCGGTATCGCCGTTGATTCGTGACTTGGGGTTTGGATTGAGAACTGGCAATCGCCATGTCGCCACTTTCATCAACCTTTCTATCCCAAGTTTCATGGAGTTCTCGATTGCCCGATCTATCTGAGCAAGAAGTACAACGACGTGACCATTTTCAATCTCTGTATTGGCTACTTCCAGATCATCGATAGCTCACCCAAAAACAGGCTGTAGGTCCGTCTGGGATCGAGGGCTGTATTTAGATTTCTTCATATTCCACGGAAACCATCCACCACATCCCATTCGGTTCACGGTAAGACAGCAACGGAGAAGATGGGTATATTAGAGAAGCTGAGATGCTATTCGTTGAGGACCTCCAGATGCCGACCGCGGCAAGCCGCAAGACCTCGCTATCGGCTCACAGATGGCTACGAGGGGCTGTGGCCGTCGCTCTCGTTGTGACAGCTCTCGTTCAGCTATCGATAACGGCGTCTGCCGCCCAACCAGCAAGTACCGTTGTCACAGTGAAAATCACCTCCGAAATAGCGAGCCCAACCGTCGAACTCACTCGACTCGCGATCGAAGAGGCGTCCTCCATCAAGGCACGTCTACTTATCGTCGAGCTGAACACTCCCGGAGGCGAGGTAGCCTCCGTCACAGAGATTATGAACCTAATCGACACCTCGACGGTGCCAGTCGTCGTCTTCGTCTATCCTATCGGTGCCCAAGCATGGAGCGGCGGAACCTACATCCTCATGGCCAGCCACGTCGCGGCTATGGCTTCAGGCACAACCATCGGCTCCGCCCAACCCGTTCTCTCTACTGGGGAGGTCATCAACGCCTCAAAGTACGTGAACGCCTTAGTCGGCCTTATGAGAAACCACGCTAGGCTTCACGCCAGAAACGAGACCGAAGCTGAACTTTTTGTTACAAGAAACGTGAACTTGGGGCCTGAAGAGGCGCTCAAGTATCATGTAATAGAGCTCATTGCGGACAACGTTCCCCAGCTCCTCTCGCAGCTCGACAAATACACCCTGATCCAAACGGCCACTGGGGAAGGCCCCTCTGTCTGGAGGCTGATCCCAAACGATATCGCGCAGCAGTACCCGTCAACCCTCAGGTTCGACTTTGGAGGCATATCTGGGTCGGAGGTGACCGAGTACCAGCCCGGCCTAAGGATAGCCTTCTTCAGCGTCCTATCGAGCCCACTCGTCGCGGCGGTCCTGCTCCTCGTAGGGATCTATGCCTTCCTCATAGGCCTGAAGACTCCAGGCTTCGGCCTGGAGATCGGTGGGATGGTCGCCGTTCTCCTTGGCCTGATAGGCTTTGGAGTTATAGGGATAAACGCGGCAGCTGCCCTACTCTTCATCGTCGGCGTCATACTTACGCTGGTTGAGCTCAAGACCCACGTGGGAGCCTTTGCTATAGCAGGGATAATCTGCATAGTTATAGGAGCCTTCCTAGAGTTTCCGCTACCCGGCTGGGAGCTTCTGTCTTACCAAGCGATCGAATCTATGAGGTTGACCTTCACAGCGATAGCGGCCGCCATCTCCGCATTCTTCGCGGTGGTCGTCTACAAGGCGGCGCAGGCGCGCAGGGCAAGGGTAAAGACGGGAAGTGAGGCGCTCATCGGACAAGAGGCCGTGGCATCCACAGCGTTGTACCCTGATGGAATCGTCAAGTTTGAGGGTCAAGCTTGGCATGCCAAGGCCGAGAATGGAAGAATCGAGCCCAGCGAGGTGGTCGAGATCGTGGGCCGTCGAGGGCTAACATTAATTGTGAGAAGGAAGCCCAAGTAGTATTGAGAGGTTCACATCTTGGTGGAATTGATCGATCCCGTGACGATAATTGAGATAGTTCTCGTAGTCTTTGCATTGGCGATAATCCTGAGCGGAATCAAAGTGATCAGAGAGTGGGAGCGGGTTCCCATCCTGCGCCTCGGACGATACACAGGCCTCAAAGGACCAGGAATCTTCTACATCATCCCCTTCATCGACCGAATACCCGCAGTGATATCGACCAGGATACAGACGACACCCTTCAGAACTGAGCAGACCCTGACGAAAGACAACGTCCCGGTGAACATAGATGCAGTGATGTACTTCCAACCCATCGACGTCGAGAAGGTGATTCTAAACGTCGAAAGACATATGGACGCCACGACATGGGCCGCGCAGACGACGCTTAGGGAGGTAATCGGGAAGATCACACTCGACGAACTGCTCGCTGAGAGGGAGAAGATTGGAGTCGAAGCGAGGAACATCATCGACGAGAAGACCGAGCACTGGGGAATAAAAGTCACCTCAGTCGAGATCAAGGACGTGGCGATACCCACGATCCTGCAGGAAGCGATGGCGAGGCAGGCACAGGCTGAGAGAGAACGGAGAGCTAGAGTGACCCTAGCCATGGCAGAGTTCGAGGCCGCACAGAAGATGGTTGATGCCGCCAACCTGTACCAACAGAACCTGAGGGCACTAGAGCTGAGATGGATGAACATCCTCTACGAACTCGGCCTCCAAGGAAGGGGAACCCTGATGCTCATACCAACTAATACACCCGTGGCAGGTCCAACCACAGGCCTACCCCCTCTGGGCGTATTGGGCGTCCAGGAACTCACAGGCACTCAAGAGAAGAAGACCTCCGGCAAGAGCAATGAAACCGGGAAGAGCTAGAAAGCGAGTATTTCTTCGCACGAGCGCCTCTCATAACCGCAGACCACCCAAAGACAACAGCCTCAAGCCAAGACGGAATCACAGGTTCGAATCTAGAGAACCCGACTCAAGCATACAGCTCGACCAAGATTTCGTGACCAGAATATCAATGTAAAGAGCTCCGGCGAACTTTAGCCCGGAGACAGACGAAGCTCATACCTTCGAGACTGTACGTGGGATCTTCGGCCCGCTCCAGCTCGAGAGGGCTGAAACTGAGCGTGCCTATGCTATCTACCAGTCTGAACCTTGCATCTTCGAGGAGACGATGTAACTCTTGGACTGTGTGGAGCTTTGCTCTGCTGTAGAACCGGTGTCCCTTCTTGCCCTTTTCTTCGATGGCTTTTCCCCACACAGAGTCCTTTGGCACTTCGCAAACGATTAGACTACCATCAGCTTTCAGCACATCTTGCGCCTCCTTCAAGGTCATTGCGGGGTTATCCAAGAAGCAGAGGGTGCCCGCCAAGAGCACATAGTCGAAGCATCTGCCTCTGAATGGGAGATGCTCCCCCACCGCTCTGAGCGTCTGAATCCCTCGACGCTTGGCGAACAGGAGCATGGCAGTGGATGGATCCACGCCGATTTCGATTCCCAACCGGCTCGCAAAAGCACCTGTTCCGACGCCGATCTCAAGGCCAAAACCATCAGATAAAAGGGCCTCAACTGCTCTGGCCTCTGACTCGAAAACTAATCTGTGTTCGTCGTACCATGAATCGTATTCAGAAGCGCACGTCTCAAAGGCTTGGATCGATGAGCCTTCGAAGGTATCTATTCTCTCACCCAGATGCCGTCCCCATCCTAGCCAGTCTTTCTCTCAATTACAATGATGCTGCTGTTCCATCTACTCCAATACTCTCTTGGTATCCTCTTGTCATACGAAGGATCGGCGACTTCCAAGGCACCATTCTGACTTTGGCCTCTCACAACTACGTAGTGAGGTGTAGTCTCAACGTCCTTCCCATAGGCTTCCTCCGCACTGGGCAGCCGAACTATGGCCGGAACACCCTTCCGAAGCAGCCCAAGTATCATCCGCAAGTCAGTGTGTCTGGGGATTAGCTTTCCACCGAGCTTAAGAAAAGTCTTCGTTGCCTTCGGATTCTCACCATATATTACGACCTTGAAGCCTCTTTTGAGCGCGAGAACACCAATCTTTGCCTCAGGCAGTCCTCTCGGATCCTCGCGTTCGACGAAGTTGCGGAGCCTCTTGTCGGAGTTCAAGAAGTCCAGTTGTCCGGCATCGGCTCCATAGTATCTGAGAACCATTTCAAGAGCTGCAAGGCCGCACCCGCATGGATTGATCTGCTGGGCGAGACGAATTCGAAGATGCAGATGTTTTCTCATCTGCCTGAAGTTTCCAGTTCTTGGAAGGATCTTTGGGTCCATGTCTCCCCAGGCCATCAATTGAACCCTTGCCGCATATCAATTCATAAGAACATGCCGCTCTTCTGACTGATTGTGGCTGGCCACGGCAGAAATTCCTGACGAAGTCCAAATGTTCAAGCTGTCGAGAACTCCTTTGCTCCACCAAAAAAAGCTTGGCAGGATCTGTTAAGAGCCTCCAGCCCCTATTGACAGAAGGCGAGACCCGATGAGGATCCTATCAAAACAAGAACTCATCGATTTCATGCACGGTGCCGCTATATATGGAACCGGCGGCGGGGGCACAGTACAAAGTGCCATGAAGCTTCTCGGAGAAGCGGAAGAACGAGGCCTGAAATTCGAGCTGGCCGAACCAGAGGAGATTCCAGACGACGCGATCATCGTCTGCCCATATGGCGTGGGCGGTGGCGTGAGCGAGGAGATAAGACGACGCTTCGAATCGCTGCCACGTCTCCCCCAACGTGAGATCATCCTCATGGCGGTCGAAGCCCTCGAAAAACACTTGGGCAAAAGAATATTTGGATTTGTACCGGGTGAGCTCGGCGCCAGCAACTCCTTCTTGGCCATGTATGTGGCTGCGCTAACCGGGACACGCGCGATCGATGGCGACGCGGTGGGCAGATCCGTTCCTGAGGTTGTCCACTCCACCTTCACCATCTGCGATGTTCCCATAACTCCCTATGTGATTGCAACGCCGTTCGGCGATTTGATGATAGTCACCAAGGTACTCAACGATTCTAGAGCGGAGGACATAGATCGTTTCATGGCTGTAGCATCGGGTGGAGGAGCTACGGTCATCGACCACCCAGTTGAAGGCAGAAAACTTCGGAAATCGATAGTCCCGAATACTGTTGAGAAAAGCATCGAAGTCGGCCGCAACATAAGGAAAGCTCGCTATACTGGCCTCGACCCGATGAAAGCTCTAATCGAATCTACGAAAGGGTACGTGCTCTTCCACGGTAATGTAGAACTGAGGAAGAGGGAGGGAAGAGAGGGATTCATGTGGGGTAGCTTTAGGCTGAAGGGGATGGACGTTTACCGCGGAAAGACCTACGAAGTTTGGTTCAAGAACGAGAACCTCGTGACTTGGCTGAACGGGAGCCCTCACGTCACCTGCCCAGATCTCGTCAGCATCGTCGATGCGAAGACTGCAGAGGGGCTTTCAAACTGGGGAGATGACATCGCTGAGGGGAGAGAGGTCGTCACTATTGGAATAAAGGCGCCCGACATATGGCGGACGAGACGTGGACTTGAGCTGCTAACCCCGAAGTACTTTGGCTTCGACATTGAATACAGGCCGATTGAGGACATCTTGTGAGACAAGTCTTCATACTAGATGTCAGATCACAATGGACAATCAGACTTTGGACAGTCTGCATCCTTCCACATTTCGTAGCGTACATCTTGTCCTGTCCATGAAAACCATCTACCTCACCACAGGCGGCTTCTTGGTCAGCTGCAAGGCGAGAATCCCCGCCAAAATCATAGCTAGTGCCACAGGAAATATGGTCCAAATCCCATGGTTCTGGGCGACAATAGCCCCGAGAGTAGGTGCCACCGCGCTGAGAGAGTATATCGGTAGAAAATAGAGCGCGTATGCCAACCCTCTCCTGCCAGTCGGCGTATAGGTTGCGACAAGAGATGTGCTCGGCCCCATTCCGCTGAAGCTGAATGCACCATAAACAAGCACGAGGAGGACTATCTGTGAAAGCGATGACGCGTACGCCATGCCAAGAAGCGTGCCAAAGGTTCCTAGGTAAGAGATGGTTAGCCATCGTTTGTCCCCGAATCTATCCCCGAGAAAGCCGCCAAGAGGTGCGGCGACGAGTCCCGCAGCCGAGATCAGTCCGAGTACGACACTGGCCGTGGCTACTGAAATTCCTCTCTCCATTACCAAGTAAGATGACATCAGGCTCGAGATCACCTGTCTACCCATCGCGTTTATTCCGAATGTCCCGACGAGAAGAATGAAAGCGCCGGTCAAGACCGATCTGACGCTCTCCTGCGTTCTTCTCGATACTTGCTGTTCTGTGGCAACTTCGGCAGAGCGAGATGTCCTAGCACGCAAGCGGAGGAGGAGTGCAATGCACATGACAACGGGTGCGACCCAGAGGAGATAGACGAACCTCCAGCCTGTTGCAACTATGAGAAGACCGAGAGAGATCGGTCCGAGAGAGAATCCCAATGTGCCTCCTGCTCCATGAACTCCCAGTGCCTTGCTCCTGTGCTGCCTTGGAAAGATCTCCGCTGTCAGACTGTAGGCGGGAGGGTGGTAGAGAGTTGTGGCGACCGTCAGCAGCGAGAGAGTTGCTATTATGGCATAGAAGTTTGGTGCCAAGAATGTGAGAGCCGCTGCTACTGCGGTTATCGAGAGACTCACTACTACTTGGTCTATGTGCTTCATTCTATCCGCGAGGAGACCGCTCGGAATGGTTCCTACCGTCTCGCAGATGAGAGGTATAGTGACCATCAGTCCAGCAGCGACCAGACTTATTGAAAACTCGTTGATGAAGACCGGTATGAGGGCGAGGTGAATCTGGAGAAAGACATGGTTAACGAAGTGCGCCGTCGATATCGTGAGTAGACTGGCTTTCTGCAACGACGGAGACGAATTCAAACGCGCAACTCCCAAGGGCCAGGAGTGATTCACAACCTTTCATCGCGTTGATAATGTTTGTGCAGCCTCGCGAGTAGCCTAGAGCTGAATTCTCTCAGAGACCTTGTAACTGATAATGAACCCTGAGATAGTCGTGGCGATGAAGCAGATGAATCCCACAGAGGGATACCCTAGAGCGGTCCAGACGAAGCCGTTGACGAAGGCTCCCGAGGCGGCTCCAAGCGAAGTTGCAGCGGAGTTGAGTGCCATCATCGTTCCTCTGGCCTCTGGCACCAGCTCTGTGAGGAGTGGAAGCCAAGCGGTCATAGCAAAGTCGAATGTGACTCCTAGCAGGATGAAGGCTAGCACTGCGAGTGACAGTTGATGCCCGAGGTTGGGTACGGCCATCATTAGGAATGCTGAGACGATGAGGCCAGTCCATGTGCTTCGCCTCTTTCCGGCCCGATCCGCATACCAGCTTGCCAATAGTGTGCCCATCACCGAGGCGACCGAACTCAAGGAGAAGATTACACCGATCACCGTCTCTCCGAGCGAAAAGACATCCTTCATCCATGGGGTCATGAAGATCCAGAAACCTTCTATCGACCAGATGGCCAGGAACGATGCAATGAGACATGGTGTCACCCTTGGGTTTGTCACTACTTCCTTGAAGCTCGGTAGACTCTGATTCTGATAGGCTTCTGCGCCCTTCGTTGACCCTTCTGGAAGCTTCAGCGTCAGCAGAACGATCGCAAAGAGCGCTATGACATCCATAGTGGCGAACGGTATTCGCCAGCTCAGTTTTTCGATAGAATAGCCTGCAAAGACAGGTGCGAGAACTCCGGAGATAGGGAAGGCTAGTCTGACGAGTCCCATAATTCGAGCGCGTTTGGAGTATTCGAACTGATCTCCAAGGTAGGCGGACTGGCTTGGAGTGAAGATCGCCGAGGAAAGTCCGACAAGGGTCCTGCCGCTGAGAATCAAAGTCCAATCCGCCGCCAGAACGAAAAGCGTCTCCGCAACACAGAAGACTCCAAGCCCTAAGATCATCATGATCTTCCTCCCGATACGGTCTGAGATCCTGCCAAAAATTGGGCTCGCCAAGTTCACCGCGGAGTAGACTGTAACGAGTAGTCCTGTCTGCCAGAGTTGAACTTGGAACTCTTTGGCGAAAGTTGGAAAGAATATGTAGATCATGTTGTGTTCCATGTCTAGAGCTGTTCTGCCGATGAAGAGTGTGGCTATCACAAGGCCAGGGCCTGCGAGCAGGCTGCGGCGCCCTAATCTTGCATCGTGAGAGGTCTCCATCGGTTTGACCCTGAACTTGAGAGTCGTCGCTGCCAGTTGTATCTGAGGCTTTCGCCCATCGATACTCCAGATTTGGGCTGCAGGATCTTCGTCAAATTGAAACGTTCCTGCTCTTGTACTATCAATCTTTATCGCGGCTTTGATTGGGCTGTTTTTCCTTCTTGCTCAGGCGTTCTTTTTTCTAAATGATCATGAGGGTTCCTTCCTCAACTTTGCCTTGGCCTCGCCGCTGAGGATACTTGTCAAACCTGATTCGTCTGAATCAGTGACAGCGTATCGAAGCTCCTAAACCCCCCACTCATCCATGACTTGGGAACCTTTCCAGACTGCTAGGTCCGTCAGGCGAAGTTTCATGAAAGACTCTTTTGATACACTCCCACACTAAATAGAAGACTCCAAAGACTTCCGTAACCGCAAGCATCCGGAAGAACAGCGAACTGGGAACGCAGAACGTGGTTCGGCTCTTGGATTTGAAGACGAAGGCGTCCATCGTCCAGTTGATCCTCTCAGGCAGTGGTGAGAGAGCGGTTGAGTTGCTGAGTAAAGAATTCGGAGTCAGGCCTCCAAAACTCGTCGTAGGCCTACCCAAGGGACGTTCAAAGAGTCTGGGGTGCTACGTCGCACGGAACGAGACGATCTATGTTCGAGACCGGCGAGCTCTCTTTGATCCCTACGTGGTCCTGCATGAAATGTACCATCACTTGAG
>Ga0129297_10001913_pt1 | contig 10633 bp, 13 predicted proteins | sample I18A1metaG_FD_94708 | JGI IMG/M metagenome (GOLD analysis project Ga0129297, IMG submission 94708) | Lake sediment bacterial and archeal communities from Gulf of Boni, Indonesia to study Microbial Dark Matter (Phase II) - ​I18A1 metaG | ecosystem: Environmental > Aquatic > Freshwater > Lake >... | reverse complement strand
AGAGTTGATGTGGGCTTCACAATAACCACGTTCAACGGCAACGCGCAACTCTTCTTTGAACCTCACTCATCCCCTGTCCAAGAACGAATTGCCGCTCTTGGAAGACTGAGCGGGGAAGGGATAGACACGTGGGTTTTCGTTGCGCCAATGCTTCCACTCGTCACGGAGCAGGGGCTTGAGCAGGGGCTACGCCAACTGTCGGAGGTTCATGTCAAAAGGTTACTGACCGATCGCTATAACGCTAGGGGTATGATAATCAAACAGACTTTGCAGGCATACGAGAAGTGGAGACCGGGTCTCAATCTTGAAGAAGTGTGGCGTCTTCTTTGGAATGGAGATGACTACTATCGGCAATTGGATAGAAAGATCGCCCGTGCTTGGAAAGCACTGGACCACAGCGCGGCTCATGAAGCAGTATTTTGAACAATAGATTGTTTCCACCTGTCGCCTAAGTCTTGAGTTGAAAGCGCTGAGAGGAACATACTAGCAGCAACGGTGAGCCACGGAAAAATGGAGGGGCTCAGGGCCTGCGCCACAGGCCGATGCTTCTGCCCTTTAATGACCCCGTTTCCCTTGTCAACAAACAATGTGCATCATATGCTGAATGAACTACTCATGTATGAGAGGGCTCTGCATCGAGAGCTTAGGATTCCGATGGAAGCCATATGCGCCTACGACGACAGCATTGTACTTGGAGGAATCGAAGAGGACCGCTACCTCAGGCTCTACCTAGACTTGATCACGGCTCATGGCACAATCCTATTCGTGGGTCCAGAGGAGGCAGGCGTGGTCAGAACTGTCTAGGAGCTGCGGAACTGAAATCACGAGCCCTGTGAGTTCGCTTCATGTAGCGCACGTCTCTCACGCCAGGAAATCCTCGGTGATGCTCGACCACGCGTCATATCAGGCGCTCAAATTCCTCAACCTTTTCAGGCTTGACCTTGTAGGTACGCACCTCCACGAAATTCCCCAACCCTCCACTCATGAATCAACTTCTTCTTCACAGTCGGGCTCTCCGACGGGGCAAGATGAGTCCAGCATGTCATCTGTCATCCCTACGATACGAGCAGGATTCTCACGGCAGAATTGATCACACGGCAAAGTATGTAGCAAAAATTAATCTACACCGACGATTTCTCTCGCCCAAACCGATTGGATGTGAATCTGTGACTCTCAGCGAATTGAGAGCTCTCTCGGAAAGCTCAGTCCACGAGCTGGAAGCGCAGCTCCAAACCATAGGGATCGACAGACTTGCGATCGTGGGCGTGGGCAATCCTCTGAAAGGCGACGATTTCGCAGGATCGTTCGTCGCCAAGAAGCTGATGAGCAGGCTCCCCAAGAACGCTCGTCGACCTCTGATCCTCGACGCGGAGAGTTCACCTGAGAACTTCACTGGGAGGATTCGCGTCTTCAGGCCCAAGACTGTGATCTTCATCGACAGCGCAATAATGCGATCTTCGCCCGGCACGATCAGACTGATAGACTTGCAGGAGACGGATTATCCCTACTTCTCCACCCATAATCTGCCCTTGCGACTCTTGGGAAGCTTGATGGCCGGCGTCGAGCGTTTGTTTCTTTTGGGCATTGAGCCCAAGAGCACGATGTTCGGTGATGAGATGTCATCGGAAGTAAGGCGCGCTTGCGATTCAGTTGTCGACGCGGTCTGTGCAATCGTAGGGAAAGAGCTGGGAGTTCAATCGTGATTGAACTGAGAGTAGTCTCAGTTGTTGCTGTTGTTGTTTTTGTCGTCATGCTTCTCTATTACTTCGCTGGTTTCGTGGGCAAGATGTCTCACGGAGAGGGACCAAAGTACGAAGCGTTCGCAGGCGGAGAAGCGTTGCCGCCTGCGCGGGGTAAGTATCACTCGGAATTGTTCGTGTATGCGGCACTTTTTGTGGCTTTTGAGGTTGTGACTTTGCTTGTCGCCGCGTCGCTGCGGTTAGGCAGCCATCTCTGGCCTTTGCTCTTCATTGTCGCAGGCGGTATGTCACTTTCAGTTGTAATGCTCTGGTTCATTGGGACGGGAGGAGCCGAGCTTGTCTGAACAGATCGCGACTTGGGCCAGGAAACGATCTCCATGGCTTTTCCACGTGAACGCCTGCTCGTGTAATGGCTGCGACATAGAACTGGTCGCCGCATTGACGCCAAAGTACGACGCGGAGAGATTTGGTGCTGTGCTCGTTCCAAGCCCACGTCACGCAGACGTTCTAGTGGTCACAGGCGTCGTCAATCCTCAGACCAAAGACCGGCTAATTCGCATTTACGAACAGATGCCGGAGCCCAAGTATGTACTGGCGATCGGTGCATGCGCGTGTGGCGGAGGAGTCTTCAAAGGCTGCTACAATGCCGGACAGGGCATCGACAACATACTGCCCGTCGACATGTTTGTCCCGGGATGCCCACCCAGACCCGAGGCCATCCTTTACGGACTCATCCAACTTCTGGCGAAGGTGAAAGGCAACGGCCAGTCAAAGTGATCTTGCGCACACAATCGAAGAGGCATTCAAACCCCAAGGCGCTGAAGTCCAGAGCTCAAAGCCAGACCGTGTAACCGTGAAAGTCAAGCTCGAGAACTTCAAGGCGGCCGTCAAGACGTTGACCGAGCAGTTCGGGATGTCTCACCTCTCGACGATTACTGGCATCGATTCGGGCGAGAACATAGATGTTCACTATCACTTCTGGAAGGGAGACGTAATCACTTCAGTCAAGGTCTCTGTGCCGAAATCCAGCAGACATGTGCCATCGATCATTGAGATTGTTCCAGGTGCTATCCTCTACGAGATGGAGGTACACGACATGTTCGGCGTATTCTTCGATGGAAATCCCTGGATGGATAGACGGCTTCTCTTGCCTGACAACTACCCGCAGGACCTGGCGCCGCCGCTTCTGAAGCAGACGAAGCCTGCGGACATACGGAAGGCCGTAGGAGTCGAGCGTTGATGGCAGAGCGGAGGGAGACACGGAAAGAGGCTGGCGCAGGGCTCATTCAGTACTCAACTGAGAACCTCGTCCCGTTCGGACCTATCCATCCCGCCCTCAAGGAGCCCGAGTACTTCAAGCTCTACCTCAGGGGCGAAATGATAGTCGACGTCGTTCCTCGGATAGGTTATGTCCACCGAGGGCTGGAGAAGGCAGCCGAGCAGAGGCGATGGACACAGAACACATTCATGTTCGAGAGAACCTGCGGAATCTGCAGCTTCGCACACAGCCTCGCTTACGTTCAGGCAGTTGAAGGCCTTACACCCTACGAGGTACCTCGGCGAGGACTCTACATCAGACTGATTGTTGCTGAGCTGGAGAGAATCCATAGTCACTTGCTATGGGTTGGCTTGCTCGGCCACTGGGCTGGGTTCGACACACTCTTCATGTGGGTTTGGCGTGACAGGGAGATCGTCCTCGATTTGGTGGAAGCTATCGCCGGAAATCGGATACACAAGTCCATAGCGGCAATAGCTGGAGTGAAGAGAGACATTCCAGATAGCATGAAGAACAAGATTGTGGAGAGAACAAAGTACCTCGCTGACCGCGCCTATTTCTACAAACACATAGTGGATACAGAGAGCACGCTTCTAGCTCGCACCCGGAAGGTCGGAAATCTCAAAGCGGAGACAGCTCAGAAGTTGTGTGCAGTCGGCCCGCTGGTTCGCTGTGCCGGACTCGCAAGGGATGTGCGGGCTGATGATCCATACGCAGCCTATGGGGATGTGCCCATCGATGTCGTGACAAGGACCGAAGGCGATGTCCATTCTCTGTTGCACCTGAGGTTGGATGAGCTTGTGGTGTCGGCCAATGCCATCGACTACGCCCTTGAGCACATGCCCTCAGGCCCCGTGAGGCTGAAGATTCCGCCCACAATTCCTGCCGGGGAGTATGCTTCACACGTCGAGGCCCCGAGAGGCGAACTATTCTACTTCGTGAAGTCCGGTGGAGGGCCGAACCCGGAGCGCGTGAAGGTCAGGACACCGACTCTCGCAAACTTGCCCACCGCACTTGAGCTTCTCAAGGGTTACACGATGGCAGATGTGCCAGTCGTGTTGACAGCGATTGATCCTTGTTTCGGATGCATGGATCGGCTGAGCTTCGTGGACTTGGACTCGCAGAAGCAGTGGACTTGGACAGGTGAAGAGCTGAGACAATTCGGGATCAGATACTACTTTCCCGAGAGGACGATCTAATGTTCGGTGAAGTCGTTCAAGCTCTTGTTTTTCCGGGGTTCCTCTTCACATTGGGGCTCGGATTCCTGTTTGAGTGGATCGAAAGGAAGATTTCGGCGCACATGCAGGGGAGAATTGGGCCGTTGATTGCAGGGCCGCATGGAATTCTCCAACCGGTCGCGGACTTCCTGAAGTTGCTCCATAAGGAGGAGATCGTGCCCGCGTTTGGAGATGTCACGATCTACAAGGTCGCTCCTGCGCTATACTTTCTCGCTCCAATCTTGGGAATGTTGTTCGTACCGGTAACTGGTATTGAGGCCGTGGCCACTTTCAGTATGGATTTGCTCTTCGTGGTCTTCCTGTTGGCCTATTCTGCTTTCGTCGTTGTCATTCTGAGCTTTGCCTCTGAGAGTAGCTACACCATCGTGGCCTCTGGAAGGCTCGTCCTCCAGTACGTGAGCTACGAGATCCCTCTGGTCATAGCAGTAGTCTCCGCCGCATTGTTCTCCGGCAGTCTCTCAATCGCAGGTGTGGTTCGAGCCCAATCGGCCACATGGAACATCATCTACATGCCACTGGGCTTCGTCGCGTACATTATCGCCCTCATGGCTGAGCTTGAGAAGCCCCCGTTCGACATACCGAGCGCGAAGACTGAGATAGTTGCAGGCTGGCTGACAGAGTTCTCTGGGAGATCCTTGGCTTTTCTCAAACTGACCAAAGAGGTGAGCCTCATCTTCGGAGGAGCTCTCGCTGTCGCACTCTTCCTTGGAGGACCTCTAGGACCTGTTCCGCAGGATGCCTTCCTTGCATCGATAGTTTACACGCTATACTTCTTGGCGAAGTTGCTGGCTGTTGCCCTGCTAGTCTTCGTTCTGCGTACAGCGATGGCGAGATTGATGATCGCTCAGGCGGCGGAGTTGTTCTGGAAGATCTTGACTCCGCTCGCGCTGGCACAATTGGCCTTAGTAGTTGTACTCAGAGGAGTCTAAGCATATGCCAAAGAGAATCGGGTCGGCAATTCCTGCAATGATTCGGCGCATGATTGAGAAGCCCTCCACCGAAGCCTACCCGTTCAAGAAGATTGCTCTCCCCGAGAGTTTTCGCGGAAAGTTGGACATAGATCCCATGAAATGCACCGGGTGCAGCATCTGCGCCTACGTTTGCCCCGCCTCTGTCATAACAATGGTTGAGATCGGAAAGAGGAAGGTCGGAGAAAAGGAAATGCCGGTCAAGCGGCCCAGCTTTGATCTCTACACATGTATCTTCTGTGGTGAATGCGTCGACAACTGTCCTTTCGGCGCGCTGCAGATGACCAAGGATTTCGAGCTTGCCACCCCGCATAAGGAAAGCCTAGTCATGAGGAAGGCGCTCGAGGAATGACGCCGGAACTACCCGCACTGCTCGCCGTGCTTCTCGTCGGAACCGCACTCGCGGCTCTCTTATTTGAGAGGCTCGTCTACTCCCTGATCGCCCTCTTCTACTCTGGGCTTCTGCTCGGGGCAGTCTTCCTTCTGTACGGGGCGTCATATGCAGGGCTCTTTCAGATCATAACTTTCGCCGGAGCGGTGTCGGTTATGTTCATGGTCATTCTGATGCTAGTTGGCCGTGAGCCTACACCATCTGGTCCAAGCTTCTCGCCTGAACGGTTGATTGGCTACGGACTTGCGATCGGGGGATTTGTCGTTGTGCTGGTCATTCTGTCCCAGTTCGCCTTGCTTCCCATCCGAATCGATGAGGCAGGGGTGACACAGAGTCTAGGCATTCCGACAGACGATCCGCTCATGTTTCTTTGGTCCCTCCGTTCCTGGGACCTGATGTTTCTCCTGATTCTCATCTCTGCCGCCATTGCAGGCATAGTAAACCTGTTCTCGAAAGAAGGGTTCACAGAATGATCGACCAACAGATCCTCCAGATCACTGCGGCGGCGCTGTTCTTTCTGGGCCTCGCCGGAATCGCGGTGACCCGAAACCTCGTCAAAGCGATAATGTCGTTCCAAATAGTTCTGTTCGGGGTCAACCTAGCGCTTTTCTCATCCGGCCTTGGACATAACGGTCCGTCTCTCTTCTCAACTACGCTGCTTGTTCTTTCCATCTCGATCGGTGCGAGCATAGAAGCTCTTGCGCTTTCGCTGGTGGTACTCGTCTACAGACACTACGGAACGCTCAATCCGTGGGAGGTACGGAGGCTTAGGCATTGAGCAGCTACTACGCGGAATGGCTCGTATGGCTCGCGCCCCTGATCGCTGTTCTCTTCGTCCCTGCGGTTTCGCTTCTCGGAGGAAGGGCACGCGAATGGTTTGCGACGATCACAGTGCTTTTCGCAGCCGTACTTGCAGCAACGTTAGTGCCAACAGCACTCGCAGGTGGAACACAGATCTCGCTTGCCTGGCTTCCAGTCTACGGTATTAGATTGCAGGTCAGGGTTGACGGCCTTTCAGTGTTCTTGGCTCTGATCGTGAACCTGCTCGGCTTTCTGATCGTCCTGTACTCACACGGGTACATAGGCCGACAGCCAGGGCTTACAAGGTACTACTCACTAGTTCTACTCTTCATCGGCTCGATGACCGGCCTAGTGATGGCCGGGAACTTCCTCCAACTGTATATCTTCTGGGAACTCGTTGGGATCTGCTCCAGTTTCCTCATCGCCTTCTGGTATGATCGGCCCGAAGCGGTCAAAGCGGGCTTGAAGGCATTCGTTGTCACCCGAATAGGGGACGTCGGACTACTAGTTGGGCTGATACTACTCTACGTGAACACGGGGACACTTAGCTTCGACACGCTTGAGGCATTGGCGCAGAGAGGGGAGATCGCGAGCGGTCTGCTTCTGGCGAGCGGATTCCTGATTCTTCTCGGAGCGATCGGGAAGTCAGCTCAATTTCCGCTGCACGTTTGGCTTCCTGATGCTATGGAAGGGCCGAGTACCGTAAGCGCTCTGATACATGCTGCGACTATGGTCAACGCGGGCGTCTACTTGGTTGCGAGGGTGATGCCGATCTTTGGATCAAGCAGCGCTTGGCTTACGGCCGTCGCATGGGTTGGTATCATCTCAGCCATCCTAGGATCGACTATGGCGGCCGCAACGCCCGATGTGAAGCGTGTCCTCGCATATTCGACGATAAGTCAGCTAGGCTTGATGTTCCTCGCTTTGGGCACGGGCACGCCAGGAGGATGGTTTGCATCCCAGTTTCATCTGATGAGTCAAGGAACGTTCAAGGCGCTAGGATTCCTCGCGGCTGGGTCGGTCATCCATCTCCTCGACACAAGGAACATGAACGATATGGGAGGCATTGGAAGAATGATGCCTGTCACCTTCACCGCTTTCCTATTCTCGATACTAGCGATGTCCGGCGTACCACCATTCATAGGCTTCTGGAGCAAGGATCTGATCCTCGGCGAACTCTCCAGAACAGGTCATTCTGTGCTTCTCGTGTTGGCATTGTTCGTATCGGTCCTCACCTCATTCTATGGGTTCCGAGCTTTCTTCAGAGTCTTTTACGGAAGACCATCCGACTTGGTCAAATCGAAACGAATTCACGAATCGCCGGCCACAATGGCGGTTCCTCTAGGCATACTGAGCGTGTCCGTGGCAGTGTTATGGCTCGTGGAGAGCCGAATTGTGGAGTTGCTCAGGATCAGCGAGGCTGTTGAGGCGAATGTTTGGGTCTACGGAACTTCGCTTATGGCCGTGCTGGTTGGTTTCGTGCCTGCATACGCGTTGTACTTGAGGCAAAGCCCGGATCCCAAGGAGATCTTGGAGAAGTATGGCTGGATCTCAACAGTGCGGAACGTGTTGCTCGATGGGTACGGCTTCGATCGCTTCTACGAAAGGGTCTTCGCAAGCACTGTCTCGAAGCTTGGCAGCTGGATCAGGCTGGTCCAGACCGGATCGTTGGGGAAGAACATGTGGGGCATCCTCATCTTCCTTCTCATAGTCGCTCTCGTGGTGCTGGCAATATGAACCAATGGCTGCTCTTGATATTCTGCACCGGACTGGGCGCTGCCCTTCTCATCCTGCTCGCTGATCTGGTGGCAAGGAGAGTTACTGTGCATCGCACACCAGTCAGCGGGATCGTCGCCGTCGCCGCATATGCAATCATAGGATACTCAATATTGGCAATGGCGAGTGAACTGCCACAAACCGGACAAGTGACGATTTCCCTTGCCCAGTCATCGCTCGCGACCACCCTCGTCATCAATCGACTTAGCATCTACGTCTCAGGAATAGCGGTGACCCTATGCGTTCTGACCGCCATCTATACGGTTGCGTACCTGTCTAGGGCAGGAAACGCGGCTGTGTTCTACGCTCTTACGCTTCTCTTGGCGTTGAGCATAATCGGAGTTACGATCTCAGGCGACCTCCTAACCCTCTTCATCTTCTGGGAGGCGATGAGTGTGTCCGCCTATGCGCTCGTAGCCTTTCGGAAACGTAGTTGGGAGGCTGTCGAGGCGACGATCAAATACATTCTTCTCAGCGGTGCCGGAAGTCTGACAGCACTTTACGGGATCGCGTTACTGTACGGAATAGCCGGCACGCTTAATCTGGAAAGCCTGGCCTCGCTTCTCACACGTCCTTCAATCACCGTCGGCCTTGCCCTAGGGCTGATCTTGGCTGGTTTCGGTGTCGAGGCTGCCATCGCACCTATGCACACTTGGCTCCCCGACGCTCATCCAGCGGCGCCAAGCCCTATGAGTGCGCTACTGTCAGGCATAATCATCGAGATCGGAAGCTTCACATTCATGCGGATTCTCGGGCCACTCTTCGCAGGGCCCGCATACGTCGCGTATCTGCAGCCACTCATGGCCGTTTTTGCAATCGCAACGATGTTTGTGGGCAATCTGTCGGCTCTGCACCAAGACGATCTGAAGAGAATGCTCGCGTACAGCAGCATCGCTCAAGTTGGCTACATCCTCTTCGGCATCTCCACATTTACCGTGGCGGGCTTCTCGGCCAGTCTCTTCCACATTTGGAACCATGCCCTGCTCAAAGGGCTCTTCTTCCTGCTCGCTGGGATCGTCTCGTACATGATTGGAACACGGAGCCTGACATTGATGTCGGGGATTGGGAGACGATACCCTGTTCTGGCGGTTCTATTCGGTATGAACGCCCTGGCGATGACGGGGGTGCCTCCGTTCGGCATGTTCTGGAGTGAATTTCTGATCGCGTTCTCCGCCCTTAGCGTGCGCTCAGCCTTGCTCACGACAGGAGTCGTCATGATGCTCATCAATATTCTGATCTCGATCGTCTACTACTTCCGTGTCATCAGGATCGTCGTCTTCAGCAAGCCTAGTGAGATCGTTACAGCAAATCATGCAGGACAGGCGTCGCTGTTGATGTTGGGACCTGGAATCGCCCTGATCGCGCTCAGCCTGATCACAGGCATAGTGCCCGAATTCTTCTATGCCCCCGCCGTTAGGGCAATCCAAGTCCTGATGGGAGCCGCATAGTTGCCCATGAAATATTAGAGGGAGTCCAATAACTGACTGAACGGAATGGTCGAGAATATGAGCCGATCAAGGATCATCAAGAGCATCGAGAATTTCGAAGAGGCGGCCAAAGTCGAGAAGAGCGTAGAGGCCGGCTACCACGGGGTGATTGACGAGCATATCTCATACTGGATAGCCGTTGAAGAAGATGTTGCCGACAGCTACAGCAAACTCATGGAACGCACAGACAATCCGAAGGTCAAGGCTGTTCTGGAGAAGATCGTGAATGACTCGCGGAGACACGCCGAGATGCTGAGAGCTGTCTCGGACACAATCGAGAAGATCATGAAAGATGAGGAAGAACACGCGAAGCTGATTGAGGAACTGGCGAAAAAGACCTCAAAGAAGTGAGACACGCACCTCGAGCAGCGGCCGCGAAGAGGCTGGTCAACGAGATGATCAGTGAAAGGGACAGTATCTCTCCGAACACACTCGCTTGATCTGATGAACCGTTGCGCCTAGTTGAATTGAAGGTCCTTAAGATTGCGTCGCCCTACTGATCTGAAGAAGTGCAGAATATCGTTTATCATCCGTTTGACATGAAAGGTTGGATCAAGGTTTCGTCGATTGGTTTCTTCGCGTCCTATACTACTACAGCTGTCTTAGGCTTGGCTTTCCCTAGCGATTGCTGCGTACCATGTAGAAGGCCACAATGCCTGTCTTCTTCATGAATGGCGCTAGGAGGATCAGAATCGCTACGATGACCGCGGCCGCGATTGAAGTTGTAAAGATCAGAGGGATGGCGATTCGATTGAGTGCAATACCGATCGAAGCCCAAATGACGACCAGTCCAAACACAAAGTCTCTCCGAGTCAATACCATGAGAACAGAAATCACGAGAGCGACAACGACTACAAGCGCGGTCCACAGCGCTTGTGTCGGCTCTGGGATGCCCGGAATTAGCACATTCAAGGCTGATGCGATGTTGGCTATGATGGCAAGCGAGATCCAGCCCAGATAGACGCTAATTGACAGGTGGACAGCCAGTTTCTGGTT
>Ga0129297_10001909_pt1 | contig 10641 bp, 10 predicted proteins | sample I18A1metaG_FD_94708 | JGI IMG/M metagenome (GOLD analysis project Ga0129297, IMG submission 94708) | Lake sediment bacterial and archeal communities from Gulf of Boni, Indonesia to study Microbial Dark Matter (Phase II) - ​I18A1 metaG | ecosystem: Environmental > Aquatic > Freshwater > Lake >... | reverse complement strand
GAAGGATTTCATGGCCGCCTTCGGAGAGTGGCCCGTTGTGCGCGTCCCAGGACGGAGCCACCCGGTCACGATCGAGCACCGCCCGCCCATGGGAAGCGAGAAACTCGAAGAGGGCGCGGCGCGCCTCGCGATGGAAGCCCTGTCCTGCATGGGCGGCGACCCGGGGGACGTGCTCGTCTTTCTCCCCGGCTACCGGGAAATGAAGCGCGCCGCGGAGGTCCTGGCCGTGAGGGCTCCCGCAGTAAAGGTCGAGATCCTGCACGGAAGGCTCGCGCCCGAAGAGCAGCGCCGCGTGCTCCTTGGTTACGACCCGGCCGTGCGGCGGATCGTCCTCGCCACCAACGTCGCCGAGTCGAGCCTCACCATCCCGGGCGTGCGCGCCGTCGCCGACTCGGGGCTCGAGCGGCGCGTGCGCTTTTCGCCGCGCACGGGCATGGACCACCGGGACACGGCCCGCATCAGCGCCGACTCTGCGACGCAGCGCGCGGGACGCGCCGGCCGCATGGGCCCGGGGCTCTGCCTGCGCTGGTGGAGGGAGGACGAGAAGCTCGACCCCCATACCCCGCCCGAAATTCTTCACGCCGACCTGTCTCCTCTGGCCCTCGAAACCGCCGCCTGGGGCGCACGGGACGCCCGTAACCTTGCCTGGATCGATCCCCCGCCGGAGGCGCACCTCGCCCGGGCACGCGCGCTTCTCTCCTCGCTCGGGCTCATGGACGCCGGCGGCAGGACGACGCCTGAGGGACTGCGCGTCGCGCGCATGGGCCTGCACCCGCGGCTGGGACGCATGGTCGACGCCGCGTCGCGCATGGGGCTGGTCCGCACCGCTGCCCTCGTCGCCGCAATCCTCGAGGAGGGCGAGGGCCCCCGCACGGGGTCCGCCGATTTCCGCGACAGGATCGAATCGTGGATGGCGTGGGAGCGCGGCTCACGCGGCATGGCGCATAACGGTAGCATGCGCCGCATCGCGGACGAGGCGCGGCGCATCACCGGCATCCTGGCGAATGAGCGCGCGCCCCTGCGGGCCCACGACATTGACCCTTCTAGGGCGGGAGCGCTCCTCCTCCTTGCCTACCCGGACCGCGCCGCGCGCATGACTGACGCCGGCGGGGCAAGGCCGCGGTACGTGACCGCGGGCGGACGGGGCGCCTCGGTCACGGGGCACCTGGGCAACGACGAATTCATCGTGGCGCTCGAGCTCGACGGTGGTGCGACCGACGCGCGCATCTATTCCGCCGTGCCGGTGGACCGCGCGGACGTGGAAAAAACGCTCGTACCCCTCGAAGAGCGAAGCGAGGTATCATGGAAGGACTGGTCCCCCAGAATACGCACGGTGGTATTCGCAGGAGGGCTTCCTATGGGAGAGCGTCGCGGGACCATCGCGGGTGAAGCGCTCGGCGCCGCGGCGATGGAGCGCCTTGCGGCATTGGGCATCCCCGCGCTTCCCTGGGACGAGGCGTCCTCGCGGTTCAGGGCGCGCTGCGCCTTCATCGAGCGGCGCGGCATCGTTTCCGACTGGCCTGGTTTTACCGACGAGGCGCTCCTCCGCGAATGCCGGACATGGCTCCTCCCCTTCGCGGAAACGGGAGGCGGTGAGGTGTTCACGGGCGCGCTGCTGTTGAAAGCGCTCGAGGCACGGCTTGCGCGCCGCCTGCGTGCGGTGCTGGAAAAGGAGGCCCCCTCACACGTGACGCTTCCCTCGGGCACGAACCGCGCCGTCGACTACTGGAGCGGCGACGTGCCCGTGATCGCCGCGCGCCTCCAGGAGTTCTTCGGGTGCAGGGACACCCCAGTCATCGGAAGCGAGCCCGCCCTCCTGCACCTCCTGAGCCCCGCGGGAAGGCCCGTGCAGGTCACGCGCGACCTCGCGGGCTTCTGGGAGCGGACCTACGCCCAGGTGCGCAGGGAGCTCATGGGACGGTATCCCAAACACTACTGGCCCGACGACCCCATGCAGGCCAAGCCCACGGCCAGGGCGAAGCCGCGAAAGAAGTGAGAGGGGGACATGCCTCCGTCAGGTCGAAACACGACACCGCGGGCGCAGGGGATGGGAGATATGGGGATTGAGGAGATGGAAGAGATAAAGGATTTATTTCGGATAACGGCCTGAAAAACGCCGTTTTCTCTTCAATCTCCCATCATCTCTTTTTCTCCCTTGAAAGGCGAACCCACGACATGCATGGATTCGCGATTCAGCGCTAAAACGGCAGCGCGACGCCCATCATCACCTGTCCCGGGAGCGCCGCGAAGAGCACCTGCGGCCTAAGGTCGGGATCGTCTTCCCGCGATGCGCGGCGATACCTTGACCTGTAAGCGCTCCAGTCGTCTATCGCGCGCGTGGGCTGGGTGAAAATCTGGATCTCGCTCACCGCCATGCCGAGCACGAAGCATGTGAGCGCCTCCTTCCCGGGTTTCTTGCCGTTGTTCCGCAGACGCTCGTCGTAGCCCTTCCAGATGACGAGGGCGCCTCCCCCGTTCACCGCCGCGCTCAACGCGTGGCTGATCCAGGAGCGTCCGAACTCCTCGTCTTCCGCGGCGCTCGAGAGCAGCCCCTCGGCCCTGGCGAGCCTGGCCGCGCGCTCGTCGGCCGTTCCCGAGGGCATGGCCCTGAGCTCGCCCGCCCCGTAGATCGAGGCGAAACGGGACGCCAGAATGCCCGCCATCCCCAGCGCCGACTGCACCCCGTACACGTTCTGGATGACCTTCGTGCCCCCGTTGGTCGTCGTGGCCGCCGTATAGAAGCTGGCGCCCGTTGACACGCCGTAGATGCCCAGCCAGCTCCACCACCACAGAGTCGCGCGAAAATCCCCCTCGTCAAGGGCGCGCTGGATATATTCGATACGCTCGACCGCGTCTCCGGGAACGGCATCGGCCGCATGAAGATCGAGTGACATCGCTGCAAAAACAAGGCACACGCACACTATTCTCGCCATAACGCGGTGAAGCATTGGTGATTCCTCCATTCGTCTTTTTATACATGCGGCAATATCGCGGGCGGACGGGATGATGCGGGGAGATCCCTCCGCACGGGCGCGACCGGTAAGGCCTAGCACAAGTCTCCCGGATGGGCAAATACTTTTTCCCGGGAAGCCCATAATGCGCGCGCGTTAGAAATTATTCCTTGTGCGGCGGCGCCGGCCGTGCTATCCTCCCGCACGGAGGACCGCAATGATACAGGAACAATACAAAAATTTCGCCGCCTACCTCGAACGGGGAATCGAGGCCGTCAGGAAAACCGGCATACGTGTCGTCGAGTGCCGCGACCGTTATGTGAAATTAATGCTCCCGCTCCAGGGCAACGTGAACCACCTGGGAATGATGTACGCGGGATCAATGTCGACGCTCGGCGAGCTTTCCGGGGGAGCTGTCGCCGGAGTCTCCTTTGGCGTTACCGAGTATTTCCCCATCATCAAGGAGCTCAAGGTCCGGTACGTACGGCCCGCGCTGAGCGACGTCACGCTCGAGGCGGCCATGAGCGAGGAGACCATCCGCGAATGCCGCGAGAAGCTCGCCGTGAAGGGCAAGGCCGATTTCGCGCTGGAGATCAAGATGATGGACGCGCAGGGAGAGGTCGTCGCCCAGGTGAACGGCCTGTACCAGGTGCGCCCCATCCCGGAGGGCATGGTCAACCCGGTGGTCAATTTTTCCGGTTAGGGATCCCGCCGGCTTACTGCGTTTCAATCCGCAGGCCGCCCGGTTGAGAGCCTTGTTACGCGCTCCCCTTGTCCCCGTCGTCGGACACGAAGTAGCGCCGTTCGCTCTTGGTTTCGCCCACGAAGCCGTTGAAGAGCACCTCGAGGATGACCGGTATCTCGTCCGAAAGCGGGTAATTCATCCCGCAGCGCAGCCATTTCTGCACCACGCCGTCAATAAAGCCCAGGATGCCGTAGAAGACCGTGTAAAAGTTCGTGGTCTTCAGGCGCTTCTCCTGGTTGATCGCGATTATGCGCTCCTTGATCATGGGCAGCGACGAGGCCAGGAAACCAAAGAAGACGTCGCGCTTGCCGGAGCGGTGGATCATGGCCTCGCTGTGGATGAGGCGGTACACGTTCTGGTTGGATTCAACATACTTCACCCAGAACTCGATCGCCTCCTGGATCTGGGAGAGGATGTCGCTGCCGCGTGTGAATATGAGGCTGATCTGCATGCCGATCTCGCGGTACTTTTCCGTGAGGAGCTGTTCGAGCAGGTCGTCCTTGCTCCTGAAGTAGCGGTAGACCGATCCCTTCCCCACCCCCGACAGGGCCGCGATATCGTCGATGGTGGCCTTCTGGAAGCCCTCCATGGCGAACACGTGAAGGGCCGCGTCGAAGATCTGCTTTTTCTTGGAGTCGGCGACGGTGCGTTTTTCGCCCTTGCCCTGCTGCACGGTAATCCGGGACATTACCCGCTTCAAAAACAGCGAGGGCACGTGGATGTCCCTCACGCCCATACCGGCCGCCTCGTCGACCGCCACCTTGAACAGGCGCACCGACGCGTCGGACATCCCCTTCTCCTCGAGGTAGCCGGTTACGTTGGAAAGGTAGGTGGAGAGCCACTGGCCGGCCTTCTCCGAAAACGCGGACCTGTCGGGCTGCTTTTCGGCGATCAGCTCCAGGGACTCGCGCATGCCGGCGCGAAACGCCATCTCGTCAAAACTGCCGTCGATCGCAAAATACTTCCCGATCTCCGCGTACAGCGGGATCCTCCTGCTCCGGTTTCTGCCCTGTCCCGCCTCGTCCGCCTGCATAATCGCTCGCTCCCGGTCCACGCCGATGTCGTTCACAGCCTTCCTTCGATTAGCCAGGATGCACCGCACGTGTCAATCCATTTCCGGCCGCCCGCGCCCCTAACGGCGTGGACCGGCGCGGGAAGAGCTGTCACGGCAGGAAGCGCATGATGTCCTCCACGCTCATGTTCCGGTCGACTTCCAGGGAGCACACCGGTCCGCACCGGCCCGCGAGCGCCGGTTTCCCGAAGACGGCCATGCACAGGAGGTCGGCGCACCGGATATCGCGCATTGCCTCGTCCGGGTTTACCACGGGCGGATGCAACCTGAAGGCCATGAGATACTCCATGCTGTTTTCCCTGAGTGCACGGCCGAACTCCTTCGCCCTTTCGAGGAGCATGCACGCCTGTTCTTTTCTCGCCGAAATGCTCAGGTAGATGTCGGCGTCCACCGCGGTTTCGCCGAACACCCTGAGCGCAAGCGCGATGCACCCGGCGAAGTCCTCCGCGGGCACGTGTTCCTGCACGAGGGCCGAGGACATCACTCCCGAAAAGAATCGCTCCCTCGCCGGCGTCGCGACCCACGGATAATGGCGCATCATCACGCGTGCGCGCATGTACCGCTCACGCGCGGGCGGATTCCACGCGGGCACCGGCGGACAGCACCGCACGGGCCGGTCGAGCCCCAGGGCGCGCATGAAACCCCCGATGATCTCCGGGCCCACCGCAACATACACCGGCCCGGCGCCGGGAAAATAGACCGCTGTCCGGCCGACCTGTCCGAGCAGCGCATCAGACACCCGGCCGATTGCGACTGGATTAAGGCCATCTTCGGGGATGTACGGTTCAAGGGCAAGCTCAAGGGAGAGCGGGGGCGCGAACAGGAGCCTAGCCAGCCCCTCGTCCAGGACGCCATTGGCATCGCCTGGCAGGAGGAAATCCCCTTCCGGGTCATTGATGCCCAGGACGCATTCCGCGTAGCGCATGACGGGCAGGTCCGCGCGGATCCCCGAGTGAAAGAAGCCGGACACGAGACCGGTTATTATGCCTGCAGGATCATCCATACGGTTCAAGCCTCCCCGACCCCGCGCATGACGTCAATCACTTCAGCATATCAAAATCCGGCTCACCGTAGGCGTGCCGCTTCCATCTGTACGGCAGGTCGATGATCGTGCCGGGAACGGTGCATTCCCGCGCGAGGCGCAGCGCCTCGAATATGAGCGTGAGCTGCTGCGGCCTGTTGCCCGGCTCGCCCATGGGGTGCCCGAACGGCCACTTGAGGAAGAGCGCCCTGGGCGGCCTCACCGATTCCAGGTGGTTGCGCGTGAGCCCCAAGGTCACGGTGACGATCCCCCTCTTCTCCATCTGCCGCGCTATCAATCCCACGGATTGAGTGCACATGGGTCAGCAGGGCGTCAGGATGGCGATGTCCACCTTCGCGCGCGCGAGGCCGTCAGCGACCTCGGGCGCATAACGGCGTACCAGCGGCCTGCTCCTGGGGATGTAGCCCATGAACGAGTACACGACCGGGTGCAGCGCGCCCACGACGCCGCGCGCGGCGAGCTCCTCGATGCGGTCGCCGGGGATCGCGACGTTCAGGTCCTTCATGATGTCGCGCGAATCGAAGTGCGAGTGCGACACCACGTAACCAGCGGTGATCTCGTCCCACAGGAATTCGCGGTAGGTGGGGTCGCCCCCGCGCGCCTCCATGTTGAAGCGTTCCTGCGACTGCAGGTGCACGCCGCACGAGGTGACGAGCGCCACCGTGCACTCCGCCAGGGGCTTCGCGAGGCGCGCAAAGGGTATCTCCCCGCCGTCGTCCGCCGGTCGGAGCGGCAGGAGCCGCATGAAGGCGCGCGTGAGCCCGCCCAGCTTCACGACGGTGCGCGCGTTGAACCGGTCAATATATTTCCAGAACTCCATGGCTTACCGCTTCGAGAGCAGGCCGTCTCTGATCACCACGGTCTCGCTCCCCGAGGCCTTCACCGAGCCCACGCCCTCGACCTCGATTTCACAGCTCGAGCATATGCTCGCCATGGTCGTGCTGCTTCCAATCGAGGTATGCGTGGTGCCCACGTCGTGGACGCGCACCGTGTAAGACTGCGAATCCTCGTTCCTCAGGTCGACCGCGAAGGCGCCGATGCCCGATACGGCCAGGATGAGTGTTGCGATTACGATTCTCCCCATGTGAGACCTCCTCGTTTTTAGTTCCGACTGCAGCGTTGATTAAAGCCCCGAACCGGCATCAAGACAACTCTATCAACGGTTCCATTCGCGTCAATCCGTGCGAATCCGTGGCTGATGTCGCTGCTCAGTCCTCTTTCATCATCGCTTGAAAACCACAAGATTCCTTCCATTTTTTGGCCGCGGACGCGCTCATCGGCCCGCGCTCACCAGCGCTCCCAGTGCACGTTTTCCGCCCTGTACTTGTTCTTTGGCTTGTCCTCGCCGGTGGGATACCCCAGCGGTATCACGTTCAGCGGGACCGCCGTGTCGGGAATGCCCAGGACGGCGCGCACGCCCGCGATCCTCTCCGCCGAGGGATACGCGGCGGTCCATACCGCGCCCAGGCCCATCGCCTCGGCCGCGAGCAGGATGTTCTGGGACGCCGCCGAACAGTCCATGACCCAGTAATCGCTTCCCGCGCTCCCTGACGCGATGCCGCACACAACGATGGCCGCGGGAGCCTGCTTGAGCATCTTCGCGAAGGGAAGCGCTTCGGCCAGCCTGTCCAGCCGGGCGCGCTCGGTCACCACGACGAAGGCCCAGGGCTGGCGGTTAAGCGCCGAAGGGGCAGCCATGCCCGCCCTGGTGAGGTGTTCCAGCGTTTCCCGCGGCACCCTCTGGTCGGTGAAATGCCGGACGCTCTTGCGCCCCAGGATCGCCTTCATCACCTCGTCGGGGTCATAGCCCGCACCGCCGCCGGGATAGTATCCGGTCGCATGCGCGAAAAAGACTTTGTAGCTTCCGATTCCAGCGACGGCGCCCATCAGGATGCCCGCGAGTATAATTGAAATTGCCGTCTTCTTGTTCATCATGGTCTCCCGGTTTCACTCCAGAATGCCCCGGGATCACGCGAAAAGCAAGCGTAAATGCCTGGATTTTCCGCGGGCCGCGCCATGCAGGCGGGGTCACGCGACCCCGCCTGCATGGTACGAACGGGAAAACGTGTTCGCATGCAACCCGTCCCGAAAAAAGCTTGATGTTTTACCTAACGGCGGGTACATGCTTACAGAGTATGAAGGGCACAGGAAAAGCCATTCTCATCGTTATCGCGATCGTCGCGACCGCCGGCCTGGTCCTCGCGTGCGACGCTCCGCGCATAGCCTTTACCGTATACGAGCATGACTTTGGAGAGGTCGCCCCGCGGACCTCGCTCAACCACGTGTTCGTCTTCCGCAACACCGGGAAGGCGACACTCACCATTACCAGGGTAAGCCCGGGGTGAGGCTGCACCAGCGTCCTTCTCACCGAGAAGGACATCCCCGCCGGCGGCGAGGGTAAAATCGAGGTGAGCCTCACCACGAGCGCCAAGTTGGAAAAGATGAGCAAGACCGTCACCGTGTATACCAACGACAAGGCGAATCCCAAGGTGTACCTCAGGGTAAGCGCAACCGTCACCGCCCAGGGAAAATAGGATGCGTGCACCCGCAGCATCGACGCGCGCAGTCCTGCCGGGGTATCCGCTTCCCCTGGGGGTCAAGCTCGACCGCAACGGAGCGCAGTTCTCGCTGTTTTCACGAAACGCGACCGGGGTCACCCTCGTCCTATTCTCCCCGGACAACGGCCCTTTGGAGGACATCGCCTTCGACCCAAGGAGGAACCGCACCGGGGACATCTGGCATATCTGGGTCGAGGGAATCCGCGAGGGCCAGCTCTACGGGTACCGCGTGGACGGGCCGTACGAGCCTTCCCGGGGGCATCGCTTCAACCGGAACAAGCTCCTGCTCGATCCCTATGCGCGCAGCGTGAGCGGAAACTTCAAGTGGAACCTTTCCGACGCGCGCGGCTTCGACACCTCCAGCCCTGTTCAGGATCTTTCATTCTCGACCGTCGACAGCGCGCCAGGCGCCCCCAAGTGCGTCGTGGTGAACACGGACTTCGACTGGTACGACCAGCAGCCCGGCACGTCCATGCGCGACACCGTCATCTACGAGCTTCACGTGAAGGGCTACACGGTTCATCCCTCGTCGGGCGTGACCCACCCGGGCACCTTCCGCGGTCTCGCTGACAGGATACCCTACCTCAAGGAGCTGGGGGTGAGCGCCGTGGAGCTCATGCCCATCCAGGAGTTCGACGAGGAGGAGAACGTCAACGTCAATCCCCTTACCGGCGAAAAGCTCAAGAACTTCTGGGGGTACAGCACCATTTCATTTTTCGCCCCGCGCGGGCGATTCTCCTCCACGGGCCGCACCGGGGAGCAGTACCAGGAATTCAAGGAGATGGTGTACGATTTCCACAAGGCCGGGATCGAGGTGATCCTTGACATCGTGTTCAACCACACCGCCGAGGGCGACCACCTGGGGCCCACCATGTGCTTTCGCGGCATCGACAACTCGGTCTATTACATCCTTGAAGAGCACCGGCGCTTCTACAAGAACCTCACGGGCTGCGGCAACACCTTCAACTGCAACCATCCGCTCGTGCGCGATTTCATCCTGGACTGCCTGCGCTACTGGGTGATCGAGATGCGTGTGGACGGCTTTCGCTTCGACCTCGCCTCCATCCTCGGGCGCGACCAGGAGGGAAACATCCAGGCCGACCCGCCGCTCCTCGAGCGCATCGCGGAGGACCCCATCCTGAGAAATGCGAAGATCATTGCCGAGGCGTGGGACGCGGGGGGCGCCTATCAGGTGGGAAACTTTCCGGGGAGATGGGCCGAGTGGAACGGCAAGTTCCGCGACGACGTCCGGCGTTTCTGGCGCGGCGAGGCGGGAAGCGCGGGCCGGTTCGCGACCAGGCTCATGGGCAGCCGCGACCTGTACTTCGGCAAGGAGAGCCCGCTGCACAGCATCAATTTCATAACCTGCCACGACGGCTTCACGCTCAACGACCTGGTCTCGTTCGCGGGGAAACATAACATTGAGAACGGCGAGGACAACCGGGACGGGGAGAATTACAACCAGTCAATGAACTTCGGCATCGAGGGCCCGGGGGCGACGCCGCTCATCGAGCGCCTCCGCGAGCGGCAGATAAAAAACCTGCTTACCACGCTCTTCGTCTCCCAGGGCGTACCCATGCTGCTGGCGGGCGACGAGTTCAGGCGCACCCAGCGCGGCAACAACAACGCCTACTGCCAGGACAACGAAATCTCCTGGGTCAATTGGGAAGACCCTGCCCGGCATCCCGGCATCTCCCGCTTCACGAGGCTCATCATCCGGTTCCGGCGCGACAACCCGCCGCTCAGGCGCGGCGACTTCTTCACGGGCGACACGGCCCACGGCTTCGCGGCCCCCGACGTGAGCTGGCACGGGGTGCGTCCCGGCGAGCCGGACTGGTCCCAGGACAGCCTGTTCACGGCCTGCCTGCTGTGCGGGGCGTACGCACTCACCGAATCGGGCCGGCCGGGAAGCGACATCTACATGGCCTTCAACGCGTCCCTGTACGGCCGTATGACGATACTGCCCCAGGCCCCTTCCGGCGGGCGGTGGCACGTCGTCGTGGACACATCGAAGCCCTCCCCCCATGACATCAGCGAGCCGGGGTCGGAGCCCCCAATCACGGAGGACCGGTATCACGTGCAGCGACTGTCGGCGGTGGTGCTCGTTGCCCGGTAGCCGGAAAAGGCGCTCATCATGACCGCAAAAACTGTCGAAAATGAACCCGGGGACATGCCTGCGTCGCTTCGCCGTGCGTTATGTGCACACGCCTCGCGGAAATTTGGATATATTATAAACATATGAATATTTTTCTCATCGTCATCCTGCTCATCAT
>Ga0129297_10001908_pt1 | contig 10643 bp, 8 predicted proteins | sample I18A1metaG_FD_94708 | JGI IMG/M metagenome (GOLD analysis project Ga0129297, IMG submission 94708) | Lake sediment bacterial and archeal communities from Gulf of Boni, Indonesia to study Microbial Dark Matter (Phase II) - ​I18A1 metaG | ecosystem: Environmental > Aquatic > Freshwater > Lake >... | reverse complement strand
TCGCCCAGCTCCACAAAGAACACCGCCACGCCCGTGTCCTGGCAGATGGGGATGTTCTGCGTCTTCGCGATGTCCGCGTTCTCAACCAGCTTCGCCAGGATGGACTTCCCGAGGGGCGACTCCTCCGCTTCCTGTCCCGCTTCAAGGGCCTTGTAGACATCGGAAGGCAGGACGCAGGAAGCCGACCTGCAGAGCTTCGCCACCGCTTCCACCACGGTCGCATAGGGGATCGTTCGTTTCATGGATGACCTCGGAATGCAAAAGACATTGAGCCACGAAGGGCTTGCTGCGCAAGCCTACACGAAGACACACGAAGAAAAGCAACGCATATCCGAGACTGCACTCCGGCCTGGTTCCTGGAGTTGCAGGGCCTGGATCCACGCGAGTGTGCAGCCAGGCTCTGCGCCTCAAAGAACGTGCTTGGCCTTGCCAAGCACCCCGCGAAGCGGGCGGGCCGGAATGCTGGATTTTCGAATAGAGACCCTAGACACTTCGTGTGCGCCCGGAGGGCGCCTTCGTGTGTCTTCGTGGCTAAATCCATCATCGGTGGTTCCAAAACTCAGTGCAGGTCGAAGTCCCGGATGCCCGCGGAGACGGGCGGAAGCTCGTCGAAGATCTCGATGGCCTCCTCGCCCACGATGCCCACCAGCAGGTATTTCCTGGACGCCGGATCGTACTTGTAGTCCTTCATCAGGCGGAAGTTCTCGATGTGGGAGGAGCGCTTCACGTGGATGCGCTTGCCCGTGCAGTGGAACAGCTCGTCGCCCATCAGGATGAAGTCCCCGTCCGAGGGGGCGATGGGGATGTCCTTGCGGATCACCGCCAGGGCCTTGGCCTCCAGCTCCTCCAGGTCGATGGCGGGCTTCTCGTTGAAGCCGATGATGAAGCCGTGACGGACATCCGAATGCTGGTTCCCCAGGTCGATGCCGTAGTCGTCCTTCAGAAGCTTGCCCACAATGTCCTCAGCGGAGTGGGCCATGAGGCGGAACTTCAGGTTGTCGTCGGCCACTTTCTTGATCTTGAGGGGGGAGGGGCCGAACACCGAGGGCCGGTAGACTCGCACCTCCTCGCCGATGCCGAAGATGATCTGGGCGTTGAAGCCCAGCATGCGGTAGATCAGGTCGAAGTGCTCCACGATGACCCGCCGCCGAGCGGTCAGCACCGTCCGCACGGCCTCCACGATCTCGTGGAGCTGGTGGAAGGCCAGTTCGTAGCGCACGTCGATGTGGAAGGTGTGGCCTGAGAAGTAGTCCCCTTCGCTGAAGTCGAAGATGGGCGCCGAGCGCTTGTTGATGCCCTCGTCATCGTTGGTGAGCTCGAGCCCCGGGAAGAGCCCCTTGATGAGGGTGGACTTCCCGGAGCCTTCCGCGCCGATGATCCCGATGAGGAGATCCGTCGGGTAGAGGTACTTCTGCGAGAGCTCCCCCGCCAGCGCATAGAGCCGCATGCGGCCCCGGGGCGCATAGTAGATGGCCATCCGCAGGCATTCCTTGATGGGCATGTTCAGCATGGGGAGCCTCCCGGGTTCGGGACTACAGGTCCAGCTCGATGGTCAGCAGCGGCCCGTGCTGCTGGGCACCGTAGACATCCGTGTCCCCCGGCGACCCGGACTTGATGAGGCGCTTCAGGCCGATCTTCACGGCCTTGGCGGGGGCGAAGTAGAGCACCTTCTCGATGGCTTCCACGGGGAGCTGGTAGGCCTTGGCGACTACCTCGGCGTTGATGAGGTTGCGGCGCTGGACCTCGTCGAAGATGGCCTGCTCCTTGAAGATGATGTCGAGGGTCAGCTTGAAGGGGCTGGAGTTCTTGCTTCGGATGACCTTGGCGAATTCGCGGATGTTCCTCATGGCCTACCTCCCGACCTGGATGATTTCGCTGGCGAAGGGGGCGGCCGGATCGCTCACTTCCATCAGGTGGTACATGGCGAACTCGTAAGCCTGGCCCATGGGGATGTCCGAGGGCGAGAAGGGGAAGGCCAGGTTCCCGGCGGTGGAGATGCGGCCCGCGTAGCCGTAGTGCAGCATGGTGGAGCGGGTGATGGAGCAGATGGTGTTGGCCTGCTCCTGGGTGTCCGCCAGCACCTCGATGACGATGCCCAGCTCGTGGGGCGCCGGGTACGTGCCCTTCTCCAGCTCGCCCATGACGCCGTTCTTGCCGTAGGTGTGGATGAAGACCTGGCCCTTGGTGCCTTCCTTCTTCAGCAGCAGGTCCACCCGCTCCTGCACCTGCCGGATGATCGTGTCGATGCCCTCGATCATGATGGGATCGTGGGTGCCCGCGATGGAGATGGTGCGGAAGCCCACGGGCAGCGCGCCCTCCAGCTTGATCATGTAGGGGTTCGTGGGGATGAACTTCGTGCCCTTCACCTCCACCGTGCCATCGCCCCGCTCCGTGAACGTGACGTTGGTGAGGTCCAGGACGCCGCCGGGGCCCGGGAGCCTGCTGGGGTCGGACTTCTCGTAGAGGGTATGAGCAGCCGTGGACTGGGCCGTGAACTTCCGCTCGGAGCTCAGGGCCTTCAGGATGAAGGAGTCCTCGGTGAGAATGCCCAGCACCGCGTCGGAGCCGGAGCCGGGGTCCGCGGCGATGGCGGCACACTCCAGGATCTTGCCCATGTGGGTGGCGAGCGCCGTGTCGAAGCCCTTCAGGATGGGCAGGGCGGCAAAGCAGGCGGGGTCGTAGCACCGGCCCGCGAGCACCACCTGGCAGCCCTGCTGCAACAGCCTGGCCAGGGGCTCGGTGCCCATCTGGGCCACCACGCGGGGACAGCCTTCGATCTGCTCCTTCGTGAGCTGAGGGATGTCATCCAGGGGCACGATCTTCCCGGCTTCGAGGGCCTGGATCACCTGATCCTTGGGCACGTCGGCGTAGACGATGCCCATGCTGAAGGAGAGCTTCTCCTCGACAGCGATCTCCTCGATGATGGCCCGGCACCACTCCACGTGTTCCCGGGCACCGGAACCGCCGGCGGTGCCGATCACCACGGGGATGTTGCGCTTCACGCCGTGGGTGATCATGTAGCGCAGGTCGCGCTTCACGCCCACGCGGTCCGTGAAGGACTTGCCGGAGCCCAGGTAGTAGGGGCCGGGATCCGTGGAGCCGGCATCCACGGCGATGAGGTCGGGATTCTCCTCCATGCCGCGCAGGAAGGAGGCCTCCGGGAAGCCGTAGCCCAGGATGGCCGTGGGGGAGAGAACTCGGAATTCCTTGGCCATGTCAGCTCCTCTTCGCCTTGAGCAGGGCGAGGGTCCGCTCCATCTCGTTGTTGACGATCATGTAGCCCTCGTCGAAGCCCATGCCTGGCTTGGCCAGCATACGCTCGGCGCGGGCGGCGATGGCGACGTGGACGCAGGCCTTGGCGGAGAGGTCCGTCTCGTTGCAGGTGCCGCCCTGGTAGGCCTCCATGCCGTGCTGCTTGCAGTAGAGGATGCTCTCCACGATGTTGTGGATGCTCCCCAGGTCCGGGGTCTTGATCTGCACCATGTGGCAGCTCTTCCGGTCCGTGAAGTCCACCACGTCTTCGTAGGTGTTGCACCACTCGTCCGCCACGATCTTCACGGTGCTGCCCAGGGCCTTGAGCTCCTTGCAGATCTCGGCGAGCGCGTCGATCTGGGCCTCCCGCTCGCCCATGTCCACGGGGCCTTCGATGTAGAGCTGGAAGGGCTTGGCGGGCGCTTCCAGGGAGTGGATGTACTGGGCGATCTTCTTGGGGTCGTGGTCGAAGGCGATCCCGATGGTCCCGTAGACGTCGATGTGCAGGACCGGCGCGTAGCTCGCATCGGGCCGCAGCTCCTGGATGCGCTTGGAGAGGTAGGCCACGTACTCGGCCAGGATCTCGCCCTGGCGGCCCAGCTTGGTCTCCACGTTGTTGATGAGGGCGTGGGGCAGGACGTTGGCCTGCTTGAGGATCATCTTGTCCACGTTGTTGTAGCGGTCGTCGCCGCTCTGGGCGAAGACGGGGATGCGCTCGGGCACGATGGGCAGGCCGTATTCCTCGGCCACCACCTCCGCCATGAGCTTGCCGGTGCTGAGCGCCTGGGCGTCCAGCAGGGCCTGGCTGAGGCCGTAGCGGATGGCGGTGTGCAGGCGCTTGCCCTCGATCTCCAGGCCGTCGAAGAACTTGGCGGCTTCCGTGAACGTGGCGAAGGTCTTGCCTTCGAGCAGCGGCCTGATGTGCTTTTCCAGGAAGGGGATGTAGGTGTCCGCCAGGAAGAGGGGATCCCGTCCGCCCGTGCCCGAGTACTGCACGGCGGCGCAGTCGCCCATGGCCACCTGGCCCGAGTCCAGCACCAGCATGACGGAGATGGACTCGCCCGCCTGGCGCACCTGGTCGAAGCCCGGGGTCACCGGCTGCCCGGCGTAGACGAAGCCGTTCTGCTTCAGCCCGCCCTTGATGGCCTTCTGGTCGTCGAAGAAGAATCCCGTGACGCCCTTGGAAAACAGTGCCTGCCTGATCTTCATCGTGGCCTCCCCACAAGACGTCCCTTGCCCACGGCGTAGATGTCGTCGATGAGCATCTGGTACGTCGGTTCCCGGTGTTCGAACTCGGCTCTCTGCGCGATCTTCTGCTTGTGATAGGCCTCCACGTCCGGATCCATGGGCACCTTGGCCTTCTCCAGGATCCGCACGGCCCCTTCGTTGTCTCGCACGGGCATGAGCTTGCCCGCGTTGTGGATGGAGGGTGCGAAGGGCACGTCCAGCACCCCCGCCTCGAAGGCCCGCACCGCGCCCTGGGCGATGTCGCCCTCGCCCAGCTCGTAGACCTTCTTCATGACCACGCGCACTTCCTTCTTGATCATCTCCACCTCCACCGCCAGGCGGCTGATGTCGGTGAAGGTCTGCTCCTGGAGCATGGACACGATCTGCCGCGTGGCCTTGAGCCCCTGGAGGTTGGCTTCCTTGGTGGGGATGCCCGAGGCCTCGTGGGGGGTCTTGACGATGACCTTGGTGGCCCGGGCCAGGGTGGCGGCCGCACCGCCCCAGGCGATGACGCTGAAGGCCTTGGCTTCGTCCTCGGGGAAGCCGCCCATCCACTGGTGGAGCACCGTGGACAGCTCGTAGCCCTGGTAGCCCGCAGCGGAGAAGAACTCCTGGGCCAGCTCCCGCAGGGAGATGATGGCCGCCACGTCCTGCACCAGGTTTCCCAGCTGGCCGTAGCCGAGGGTGATGCACCGGCAGCCCTGCTCGAGCGCCAGCAGCCCCTCGATGAGGGCCACGCTATGGGAGATGAAGGGCGGCACCAGGGAGCCGGTCAGGGGACCGAAGGGCTCGCGGTTGATGCGGATCCCGGCCTCCTCGTACATGCCCACCAGGCGGTCGCAGTACTGCCAGTCGCGGATGGACTTCTCGAGGGGCACCTTCTTCGTGTAGGGGATGTTGTAGGAAATCCCTCCACCTTCATAGGAGGTAAACCCACCCGCCAGTGTGATCTCCCCGAGCAGCCGGGCATCCGGTGTCCCGTGGCGCACCTGCACGGGCTTGGTCAGGGCCTCGGTGACGCGCCGGCATTCCAACAAGCCATGGTTCACCGCCGGGAAGCCGTTGAGCACGGAGCGGCCCGCCTCCTTGGAGCGGTCGATGCCCTTCTGGGCCTCGGCGTACTGGTTCTGCCGGGTGTAGGCGTCGATGGTGGAGGGCAGCAGGTCCGCCTCGGTCTCCAGGAACTGGAGCAGGGCGATGTGCTCTTCCACCAGGGCCACGCCCGCCCGGGGCTGGATGAGCACCCGGGACTCCGCCACGGCCTTCTTCAGCGTGGTGGAGAAGCGCTTGGCTTCGGGGATGGTCCGCTGATACGCGATCCCTTCCGCCAGATCCAGGCCTGCGCCCGTGTGCCAGCCCTTGAGCACCTCCGCGCGCTCCGCGAGGAAGGCGTCCTTCTCGATCTTCTTGTTCTGGATGGCCATGGGCCTCCTCCGTGGGTGAGATGCGTTCAGTCCGCGATCGCGGCAAGTCCGTCGTGCACGAGTTCCAGGGCGGCGAGGGCTCCGCGGGCGGCCTCGCGCTCGAAGTCGGGGACCAGGTTCCCCAGCAGGGGCAGCAGGTAGTCCTTGTCCCGGTAGTACGAGAAGGCCTGGGGCACCAGGGCGATGGTCTCCTGCCGCTCGGCCTCCGGCTGCAGCACGTCCATGGGCGTGAAGCTGGGGACGGAACTGAGGTAGCCCCCGCTGCCGATGAGCCGCGTCACGTGGCGCAGATCCTTGCCCGTCTGGATGAAGGTCTCGCCGCTGGCGGTGAAGGTGCGCTTGAAGGTGCCCGCGTGGCGCCGCACCGCATGGTGGATGCAGGCCGAGGCCAGGATGAAGTCGAACTCCTGCTCCTCATCGCTCTCCCCCAGGTAGTCGGGCTCCCGGGCGATGCGGTCCAGGAAGGCCTCGAAGCCTGCCTTCCGCTCCTCGCCCAGCAGCCAGTCGACCAGTGCCTGGCCGGACTTGGCCGTGGCCCGGGCGGAGACGCGCATGCCCAGGTCCCCTTCCACCGTGCGCTTCACGGCCGGGTCCTTCACGCCCCGCAGGATGATGCGCTCGTCGCTGGCGTGGTCCATGGTGCTGGAGTAGACGTCCGTGGTGGCGCCGCCCATGTCCAGGAGCAGGAAGTCGCCGAAGTCCGGGGTGTGGCGGCGCATGGCCTCCACCAGGGAAAACATGGCGTAGGGCGTGGGCAGGGGCGACCGGCCGGTGCGCGCCACGATCTCGTCGAGGCCCTTGCCGTGCACGATGCGGTCCAGGAAGACCTTGCGGATCTCCTCCCGGGCGCCCTCGGGGGCCAGGCGGTCCACCTCGGGCATGAGGTTGGGCGTGGCCACGGCCGTGTGCCCGGCAGCGCTCAGCTCCTCGCAGACCTGGTCGGCCAGGACCTCGTTCCCCGCGTAGATCACCACGGGCCGGATGGCGAGGCTCTTGAGCATGGCCAGGTTGTGCAGGACGTAGGTCTCGTTGCCGCCGTCGGTGCCGCCGCTGAAGAGGATGATGTCGGGGTTGGCCTGCTCCAGCTCCTCGAGATGCCGCTTCGAGAGCTTGTAGGGGAAGACGGAGGTGATCCTCCCGCCGGCCGACAGCGCCGTGAGCTTCGCGGCCTTCAGGGTCAGCTCGGGCACGATGCCCAGCGCCGCGATGGCCAGGCCACCTTTCGCGGAAGACGAGAAGTAGACCGGCGCCCCCTTGGGTCCCTTGAGCCGACTCAGCAGCCCGAAGAAGCCCTCCGCCAGATGGTCCACGGTCGTGGGCACCACCTCCCGGCACACCGGGATCAGGCGGCCGTCCTTCACGCGGAAGCGGGCGCCCTTGGTCCAGGTGGAGCCGATGTCGATGGAGGTGACGGTGTCCATGGTCGGGGTCCCGGCTCAGGCGGCGAGGTCGTTCCGGAGAAGCTGGGCCACCTCGTGGAGGTCCACGGAGGGCCGGAAGACGCGGTTGTAGCCCATGGCCTTGAACTTGGCTTCGGTCTCGTCGTAGTCGATCTTGCCAATGACCAGGTTCCCGCCCACGTAGAGCAGGATGTCCTCCAGGCCGCGCTCCACGCAGCGGTCCCGCAGGCCGTCGCAGTCCAGCTCGCCCTGCCCGTAGAGGGAGGACACCAGGATGGCCCTGGCGCCCGTCTCGATGGCGGCGTCGATGAACTCATCCTGGGAGACCATGACGCCCAGGTTCACGACCCGGAAGCCTTCCTCCGTGAAGATGCGCTCGAGGATCTTGTTGCCGACGGCGTGGCAGTCGGCGCCGATGACTCCGAGGACGATGGTGTTCTGCGGCATGGGCTGCTCCTGGAAAACAAGGACAAGGCTTCGCCGCGGAGGGGACTCCGCGGGTTTTCGCGCGATGGAAGGCTCCACGAACCCGAGCATCGGATCGCACGGACGACAGGAGGTGCGTCCGGCATGGGAAGCCGCCTTCTACAAAGCGAAGGTCATGCCAATCTCAACATCCTTTTCCCCCACACTCGCCCAAAGCCGCGCCCCAGGCTCCTTTGAGGTGGGATTCCATCGCCCAGAGGGAATCCGCAGGATCTCTTTCCGGGTTATCCATAGGCTCTATTGGTTAGATGTCCAACCCATTGGACGACCTATTGAGGAAGCGTTGGCCCCGCAGGGTCAGCTCGCTGCCCTGGCGCCCCACCTTGGAGGTGATCAGCTCCGCTTCCGCCAGGAGTCCCAGCACCGTCCGCACCTCCGCTTCGGTCCAGCTCTGCCCGCGCGCCCGCAGGGCCTCCTCGATGCTCTTGCGGCCCGCCTTCAGGCCGCGCGCGGCAAAGTCCGCCAGCACACCCAGCACCGCCCGGGCCCGCTCCAGCCCGCATCGGGCCTCCAGCAGGGCCTCCTCCCGGGGAAAGGCCTCCTCCGCGCCCATCAGGTAGTGGGGCAACAGGTTCAGGGTCACCCGGTCGTCGGCCATGAGGGACAGGTGGTTGGCCACGTTGCCCAGCTCCCGGATGTTGCCGGGCCAGCCATAGCGCTGCAGCGCGTCCCGGGCTTCCGGCGCGAAGGGCAGCTCCCCGGGCCGCTGCTCATCCAGGAAGTGGCGCAGCAGGGGGAAGATGTCCTCGGGCCGCTCCCGCAGGGGCGGTACCACAAGGGACAGCGCGTTCAGGCGGTAGTAGAGGTCCTGGCGGAACTGACCGACGCGAATGCGCTCCTGCAGGTTGTGGTTGGTGGCGGCGAGCACGCGGATGTTCACGCTGATGAGGCGTTGGCTGCCCACACGCATGACCTGGCGCTCCTGGAGCACCCGCAGCAGCTTGGCCTGCAGCATGAGCGGCATGTCCCCGATCTCGTCCAGGAACACCGTGCCATTGTTCGCCTGCTCGAAGAGCCCCGCCTTCCCTTCCTTCAGGGCCCCCGTGAAGGAGCCGCCCTCGTACCCGAAGAGCTCGCTCTCCAGCAGGTTCTCCGGCACCGCCGCGCAGTTCACCGCCACGAAGGGCTGGATGTTGCGGGGGGACTCGTTGTGGATGGACTGGGCGATGAGCTCCTTGCCCGTGCCGCTCTCGCCGGTGATCAGCACCGTGAAGTCCGACTTGGCGATGCGCCGGGCCAGCTCGAGGCACGCGCGCATCCGGGGGGACCAGGTCTTCACGTCGGCGAAGGTATAGCGGGCCGTGAGGCCCTTCTCCCGCAGCTTGCGGCTGAGGTTTTGCTCCAGCTGGCGGATGTAGGTCACCTCCTGCACGTTGAAGCAGGTGCCCTCCAGCACGCCGAAGTGGGCGATCTCCTCCCGGGTCACGATCAGGGAGCGGCCCTTGTACTCCAGCAGGCTCTGGTCCTGGGCCAGGGCCTCCTGCACCTCCGGCGGGAAGACCGTCAGCGCCGCGCCCGTGAGGTCCTTGGTGATGCTCAGCATCTCCGCCAGGGGCTGGTTGTAGAGGGCGATGCGCCCCTTGGCGTTCAGCAGCAGGATGCCTTCGTGGGCCAGGTTGATGACCGTGTCCAGCTCCGTGTTCTTGACGAAGAGCTCGCGGTACTGGCGGTTCACGCCCATGTCCAGGTTCACGTTGTTCTCGGAGTAGCGGTAGAGCCTCCGGTCCACCTCGCGGTCCGTGATGCGCAGCCGGCCGATGAGCTCGATGAAGGTGGAGATGTCGATGCGCCGATGGCCCACGTCGATCACCTTGGGGATGCTCTCCGGCACCCGGCCCGTCTCCCCCGGGGTGATGGCCACGGGGATGTCTCCCAGGTCCATGCCCTCCTCGAAGGGGATGAACTCCAGGTGGTTGAACTCCATCTGCTGGAGCAGGGCCACCATCTCCATGGTGGTCTCCGGCAGGTTGTTCACCACGAGCACCTTGGTGCCCGCGGGGATGGCGGAGATGCGCACGGCGTCCTCGGCCCGGATGGTGCGCTGCATGACCAGGATGCGCCGGGCTTCGGCCACGTGGGTGCGCACCTCCAGGGCCTTGCTGGGGATCGTCACCAGCACCGCGTCCGCCTCGATCAGTTCCTTCGGCTTCAGGTCCTCGAAGAAGACGCCCCGGATCTCCGCCCGGCCCCCCAGGACCTCCTCCAGGTCCTTGATGAGGATCTCGCCCAGCTTCGGATCCCGCCGGTTCGTCATCAACGCGATGCGCTTCATAGGCCTGAAGCGTACTGTGGATGCCCCCGGTCAGCCAAGGATCCGCGCGCCGGAGCCGCGCAGGGCTTCCTGCACCTGCGCGACCCGCGCCGGGTCCGGGGGCTTCAGGTCCCGCAAGGGTGGCTCCGCGCCGATGGCCTGGTGCTTCGCCACACCCAGGGCATGGCAGGGGAGCACCTCCACGGGGCTCTCCAGCTCCGCGGCGAAGGCGGCCATGCGCCGAAGGTTCTCCGCGTCGTCGTTGACGCCGGGGATGAGCGGCAGGCGCAGGATCAGGGGGATGCCCGCCTGGCGGAGCCGCCGGGCGTTGGCGTGGATGAGGGCCGTGCCCACGCCCGTCCAGCGCCGGTGCTCGGCCTCGTCCATGTGCTTCAGGTCCAGGTAGACAAGGTCCATGCAGGCCAGTGCCTCCGCGTTCTCCTCCCACGCGAAGTGCCCGCAGGTCTCCAGGGCCAGGTGGACACCCCATTCCCGCAGGCGCTCCGGGGGTGGCGTCACCTTCTCCGGGGGCGAGGCCACGGCCCAGCCGGAGTTCCTGCGCCATCTCGCGGAGCGCCCGCGGGAATGGGGTGTCCACCTGGC
>Ga0129297_10001907_pt1 | contig 10643 bp, 7 predicted proteins | sample I18A1metaG_FD_94708 | JGI IMG/M metagenome (GOLD analysis project Ga0129297, IMG submission 94708) | Lake sediment bacterial and archeal communities from Gulf of Boni, Indonesia to study Microbial Dark Matter (Phase II) - ​I18A1 metaG | ecosystem: Environmental > Aquatic > Freshwater > Lake >... | reverse complement strand
GAACAGGACGCATTTTTCGTCCTTGATCCCGCGCACGCGCAGCAGCCCGTTGAGCAGGCGGATCAGCCGTTCATTAGCGACAAGGATGAGACTCGTGTTTGTCTCCATGGCGTCGCTCAGGCGAAGCATTGAAACCCGAAGCCGCGCCCGGACGATCTCCCTCACGGCGGCGATGCCGCGGCCCCATTCGGGAAAAAAGATCCCGTGGAATGTTTCCAGTTGAGGCAAGGGACTCACGCGCACAAAAGCCCTGGTGATGATCCCCAGCCGGCCTTCTGACCCGAGGACGGCCTGCCGCAGGTCCGGGCCGGCGGCGCTTGCCGGGAAGGGGGGCATTTCGAGTAATCCCGCCGGGGAAATCATCCTGCCGCCGGCGAAAAGGTCCTCGATGCGGCCATAATAGAGGGACTGCTGCCCGCTTGACCGAGTGGCGATCCATCCTCCCAGGGTCGAGTATTCGAAGGACTGGGGAAAATGGCCGAGCGTGTAGCCGTGAGCCCGCAACTGGGCTTCAAGGTGGGGACCGGTCACTCCGGCCTCAAACGTGGCGACGCGGCTGTCTTTGTCCAGCCTGAACATCCGGCGCATCCTTTCCATATTGACGGTCAAGACAGGATGCTCCGAAGGCGGCGGGTTGATATGCCCGACGACGCTTGTCCCCCCGCCATAAGGAATCAGCCGGGTCCCTGTCTCGCCGGCAAAACCGATGATCTTTTCCACGTCCTCTTCGGTGGAGGGCCTGGCCACGCCGTCGGGAAAACGGTCGATCGCGCCGAACCGGAGGGCGATCCAATCAGGAAGCGACTGTCCGCGCGCATGCCAGAGTCTTACGGCCGGGTCGCGGTCGACGAGCGGATGACCGGGCAGGCGGCTGGCTGGGATCCGCCGGACGATATCTTCAAAGCGTGTCGAGGGCCCGGGTTGCGCGGGCCCGATGAGCTCGGCAAGGTAGGCCTGGGCAGAAGCGGAAACGGGATGGTCGATTTCGGCGCTTCCCCAACCGTTCCATCGTCTCATGCGCTGCCCTCTCTGTCTCTGGCCATCGGGCTAAGACTAAAATACCTGCTGTCTAAACCCAGGTCAAGAGCGAAAAAATGGGGACGGTTCTATTTTCTATTTTGAATGGCATGGGATGGGGCAAAAACGAGCAGAGAAAATAGAACCGTCCCCATTAGTTGTTAAAAACGTTGAAAAAAGATTAATTCTAAGGCAGTATATCGCTCTAATACCTGATTTTGCTAGAAAGGAGTCATTATCTATGAGAAAAACAATAGCCCTATTGCTGGTCCTGGCGCTGTGCGTTTTTGCTTGCGCTAAGAAGGAAGCGCCGGCGCCTGCCGCCGCGGCGGGGGCGAACCCGTTTTTTGCGGCCTGGACGACACCGTTTGAGACGCCACCTTTCCCCGAAATAAAGGAGGCGCATTTTATGCCCGCCTTCAGGGAAGGCATGGCGCAAGAGACAAAAGAGGTTGAAGCCATAGCCAACAGCACGGAGGCGCCGACCTTTGCCAACACCCTCGAGGCCCTGGACTGCGCGGGTGACTTGCTCACCAAAGTCAATAACGTTTTCTTCTGCCTGACGGAAGCCAATACCAACGACAAGCTCCAGAAAATCCAGAACGAGGTCGCGCCGCTTCTGGCCAAGCACGCTGACGACATAGTCCTCAATAACAAGCTTTTCGAGCGGGTCAAGGCCGTCTGGGACGAGAGGGGCAAGCTTACTCTCACGCCCGAGCAGGCCCGCCTCCTCGATAAGGCCTACAAATATTTTGTGCGCAACGGCGCTGCGCTCGACGAGACGAAAAAGGCCGAGCTCCGCAAGATCAACGAGGAGCTTGCTGTGTTGACGACAAAGTTTGGCGAAAACGTCCTCAAGGAAGACAATAACTTCTTCCTGACGCTGGAGAAACAGGAGGACCTCGCCGGCCTGCCCCCGGACGTCGTCACGGCCGCGGCAGAGGCCGCCAAAGCCAAAGGCCTCGAGGGAAAATGGGTTTTCACGCTCCATAAGCCGAGCTGCATCCCGTTCTTTCAGTATTCAGCCAGGCGGGACCTGCGCGAAAAACTTTTCCAGGCTTTTATCCATCGCGGCGACAACAACAATGAATTCGACAATAAGGCCATCCTGTCGAAGATCGCCGCGCTCCGGGTGAAACGCGCCAACCTGCTCGGCTACAAGACGCACGCCGATTATGTCCTCGAATTATGTATGGCTAAAACCCCCGCTGGGGTTTACAAGCTTCTTGACCAGCTCTGGGGCTCGGCTCTGGCCATGGGCAAGACAGAGGCTAAGGAACTCCAGGCCTTGATCAACAAGGAAGGCGGAGGGTTTAAGCTTGAGCCCTGGGATTGGTGGTATTACGCTGAAAAGCTCAAGAAGGCCAAATACGACCTCAACGATGAGGCGCTAAAACCGTACTTTGAGCTCGGGGCCGTTCGCCAGGGCGCCTTTGACGTGGCTGGCAAACTCTGGGGCCTCCGGTTCGAGAAACGCGCTGACATCCCGGTCTATCACCCTGAAGTCGAGGTTTTTGAAGTCAAGGAAGCCAACGGCACCCATATCGGAATCCTTTATACAGATTACTTCCCGCGGCCGTCCAAGCGCGGCGGAGCCTGGTCCGGCGCTTTCAGACAGCAATACGTCCGCGACGGCAAGAACATTACGCCGGTCATATTCAACGTCGGGAACTTCACCAAGCCCACGGCTGAGAAGCCGTCTCTCCTGACATTTGAAGAAGCGCAAACGCTTTTCCACGAATTCGGCCACGCTCTTCACGACCTACTTTCAAACGTCGCCTACAGGAACTTGTCCGGGACCAATGTCTCGCGTGACTTTGTCGAGCTCCCTTCTCAGATCATGGAGAATTGGGCTGGCGACCCTGAGGTCATAAAGTCCTATGCCAAGCACTACCAGACGGGAGAGCCAATCCCGCAGGAACTCGTGGACAAGGTCAAGAATGCGGGGCTTTTCAATCAGGGCTTCGCCACGGTTGAATACCTGGCGGCCTCCTACCTGGATATGGACTGGCACACACTGACCGAGCCAGTTGAGCAGTCCTCTAACTCCTTCGAGGATGCTTCCATGAAGAAGATCGGCCTGATGCCGCAGATCGTCGTCCGGTACAGGTCCCCCTATTTCCAGCACATTTTCAGCGGAGGATACTCGGCGGGATATTATAGTTACATCTGGAGCGAGGTCCTCGACGCCGACGCCTTCGAGGCCTTCAAGGAGACGAGTCTCTACGACCAGGCCACGGCCAAGAGCTTCCGGGAGAATATCCTGGCGAAGGGAGGCTCGGAGGATGAGATGGCGCTCTATATGCGCTTCCGCGGCCGCGAACCCAAGGTCGAACCGCTGCTCAAGCGCCGGGGCTTCCTAAAATAAAAAAAATAAAAAAATGGCGACGGTTCTATTTTCTGCTTCGAAAAATAGAACCGTCCCCATTTTGCTTGACATTTGGTTTTCCGGTTCATATATTGGGAGTCACCAGGGGAGACGCAATAGAGTAGCAAGACGCGCATTGTCTTACTTCCCTCCGGGCTTTATAACCCTCTGAGGGGTTTTTACCATAGATATCCAAGAAAGGAGGGAATCCCATGAGAAAACTTTTCTCTGCTGTGATTCTTTTTGTCATGGTCTCTTTTGCTCTGCTTCTCGTCCTTCAGACCGCCTGCAAGCCCGCCCCATCCGATGAAGTGCCCATCACCACAAAATCCAAGGAGGCCCGCAAGCTCTTTGTCGAAGGCCGCAACCTGATGGAAAATGCACACACAGAAAAAGCCTATGACCTTTTTGTCCAGGCCATCGAGAAAGACCCGGATTTTGCCCTGGCCTATCTTTTCAAAGCCGAGACATCGTCCGAGACTAAGGATTATCAGGAGAGTTTAGCTAAAGCAGTTACTCTGGCTCCGAGTGTCTCGGTGGGTGAGCAGAAAATCATCGCGGCCGATCAAGCGGCTTTGGCAGAAAATAACGCAGTCAAAGCCAACGAAATTTACCAGGAGCTGGCCGGGCTATTCCCTAAAGATCCTCGCATGCAGTTTTATTTGGGTTCGACATATTCCGGTATGCAGGAATATGACAAAGCGGTGGCCGCCTTCGAAAAAGCCATCGCCATCGACAAAAGTTTTGCTCCCGTCTACATGAGTTTAGGGTATCTTTATCGCTGGAGAAACCAGTATGACAAGGCCGAAGCAAATTTCCAGGAATACCTGCGGCTGAACCCAAAAGAAGCCAACGGTCATGACAATCTTGCCGACCTGTATCAGAAAATAGGGAGGTTCGAGGACGCACTTAAACATTATGGCGAGGCAGTTCAAATGGACCCAACGTTTGCCTTCTCGCAATTTAAAATGGGAACTACGCTGGTTTTTATGGGGAAGTTCGAGGAAGGGCGCCAGGAGATGCAGAAAGCTGCAGATATGGAGCTCAAGCCGGCGAACAAGGTCTACGATCAAGACGGAATCGCTAGGAGCTATATTTATGCGGGCGACTATGCGAGCGCCCTGCAGGCAACGGACAAGGCCATCCAGATGGCCGGGGACCTGGGCCTTCCAGACATGGTCGCTTTTGACCATCTTGTCAAGTGCGCCCTCTATCTTGAGATCAAAGATAATGAAAACGCCGATGCGTGTATCAGCGCTTGCTTGAATTTTCTGGACGCCTCTGATCTTATGAGTTCAATAAAACAAAACATAAAAGCTGCGGCAACATTCTGGCAGGCAGCAGCAGCGGCAGGGAGGCAGGATTTCAACTCGGCCCTGGCCAAGGCAGAAGAATATAAGACCCAAATCGCGGGCATTCAGAATCCCGCTATCCAGAAGTATCCGGGCTGGCTTTTCGGGTATATTGCTCTCGCCCAGGGTGACGCGAACAAGGCGATCGAATACTTCAGCCAGGGAGAGATGGACTTTCCGTTTATAATGTACTATTTCGCTGAGGCTAAAGAAAAGGCCGGGGATGCCGCCGGAGCAACTGAGCTCTATAAGAAAGTCGCCGGTTGGAACTTGGATAGCGTTTGGTACGCCTTTGTCCGGCCGAAAGCTTTAGCCAAACTCTAATCCCAAATACCGGGACGGTTCTATTTTTTTGCTTTGAAAAATAGAACCGTCCCCTTATTTTGTGGCCATGACTGCGTCCCTCTTCGCCCTGTATTCCGTGCCTTCCTTCCAGTTGGGGAACGTGGCTTCCATGGCCAGCCGGTAGCCCACCCTGAACAACACGCGCAGGTCGTCAACCGCCCCCGAGAGGTCCCAGTTCGGGTCGAACTCGTCTGAAGGCTTGTGGTAGTTTTCGGCCGTATACTTTTCTTTCTCGGCCAGAGTCCATTCTTTTCCGTGCTCGACACTGTCCGTCCCGCCGCTCGGATAAACCGCGGGTATCCCCTGTTTGGCGAAGGGAAAATGGTCGGAACGAAAATAAGAGCCCTTTTCCGGTGTTGGGTCGGGACTCACGGTCCGGCCCTGTTCCTTGGCTGCGGCTTCGATGTATTGGTCGAGGTCGGAAAGTCCGTAGCCAATGACGGTGATGTCGTTCATCGGTCCATAGATATTCAGAGCATCCATGTTGATGACGGCCGCAGTCTTGGCGGCAGGGAAGAGGGGATGAGTGGCGTAATACTCGGAGCCAAGAAGGCCCTGTTCCTCCCCGGTTACAGAGAGAAAGAGGATCGAGCGTTGCAGCGGCCGCTTCAGCTTCAGGAAGGCCTCGGCCAGTTCGATCAGGGCCGCAGTTCCGGTGGCGTTGTCCATGGCTCCATTGAATATTTGGTCTCCTTCGAGGGCCGGGTTCACTCCGAAATGATCCCAGTGCGACATATAAACGACATATTCATCCGCCCGCGTTGTTCCGGGAAGCAGAGCGGCGACATTGCGCGAGGTCACTCTTTTGACGCTGTTTTTCAGGGTGAGCGAGGCTTTGAGCCCCAGGGGAACAGCCTTGAACCCCGGCTTGCACGCAGCCGCTTTTAATTCGTCGTAGTTCAGCCCCGCGTCCTCAAAAATCTTACGTGCGGTCTCAAGCTGGAGCCATCCTTCAACAGCGCAACAGGACGCACCATCATCTTCGCTGGCCAGGTTGACCTGAGGCCCAGTGCAGCCGTTCTCGACGACAGACCAGGGATAGGCGGCAGCGCCCGCCTCATGAACAATTAAAATGCCAGCGGCGCCCTGCCGGGCTGCTTCCTCATACTTATACGTCCAGCGGCCGTAATAGGTCATGGCCCGGCCGGAAAAAAGCGCAGGGTCCTGAGTCTCGTATCCCGGGTCGTTGATAAGAACCAGCACTGTTTTCCCCCGCACGTCCAGGCCCGGGTAATCATTCCAATTGTACTCGGGCGCTATGATGCCGTAGCCGGCAAAGACCATTTCCGAATCGGCCAGCGAGGTTTCCTCCACCACTCGCTGAGTCATTGCCACAAAATCGTCTTTGTAGGCAAAGAAGATCGGTTTTTTCCCGCCCTTGATTTCAAGCCTGGCCCCGGGGTCAGCCGTGATCACGACCATCGGGATTTCCTGGAAAAAGCTCTGGCCGTTGCCCGGTTTGAGGCCGAGTTTCTGAAACTCCTGCTCGAGAAATTCGATTGTCTTGGCCTCGCCAGCCGAAGCGGGCGCCCGTCCCTCAAACTCGTCCGAGGCAAGGATTTCCGTGTCGTTAGCGAGATCCTGGGTGGTGATGCTCTCCAGGGCCGGCCGGAGGCGACGCTCCTCGCTGGAGCAAGCCAATAAGCCGAGGATGATGATGACAGATAAAACATACCTGAAAACGCTTTTTTGATCCATTTTATCCTCTGCGTTTGCCATTTACTCTTCGAGGCCGGCCAGTTTATGTTGAACCCTCCTCAACTCGTCCTGGACCTCTTTGAACATTTTGCCTTTCAGCGCGAGTGTGTCAAGTTCTTTGGTTTCGTTCATCGCTTTCTTCAGCCTCTCAAGGCGTTGAAGGAGCTCTGCCTCCCGGCGCCGCAATTTTTTTCGTTCCTCAGTATTCACGGGTCTATTCTCCACTATTCAGCCGCGCTAAGGCACACGCGAATTGCCTTGGGCATTCGCGCAAGCCGATCAGGCGGACGGCCGAAGGTGAACAGGATATAGCGGGGCTCCGCCCAAGTCAAGAAGCACTGGTGCAAAAATGGGGACGGAAATTCGGAAATTGATATTGTGTCCCCAATTATTTAAGATGGGGATAACGATGACGATCCAAGAAGCGATCATGGCCTGGGCGAATAACAGGGGCTATCGCTTTGCTTCAGGCAGCGTCTCCCTTGTCGAGGAGGTCCGGGTCGCGCTTCAAAAACGACGCGAAACGGGGGAGATTGATGCCGTCATTTTCCGGAACTACCTGAATTCGTTTTCCTACCTTGAAAAATTATCTCTGAAAAACCCGCAGTCGGTCATTATCATCGCCGTTCCCCGGCCAGCCCACATTCTGTCTTTTTTTCTTGGCGGCAGGAAAATCGAAACCATCCTCCCGCCGACTTATATCCGCTATCGAGCGATTTTCGAGGAGGGCAGGGATGACCTCGCCCAGGCCGTCTCCAGTCTGGACTGCCGCCTCGAAATCCTGAGCGCGCCCCTCAAAGCTCTCGGAAACCGGCTGGGGCTCCTTGCCTACGGCCGCAACAACATCGGCTACATTGAAGGCCTTGGAAGCTATTTTCAGCTGGTCGGACTCGTTTCAGACAGGCGCCTCGGCGAAGAGTGCGCTCCTCACGGCAAGCCTGCAGAAACGCTTCTTCCGAGATGTCAGGATTGCCGCATCTGCGCTGCCGCCTGCCCCACAGGCGCTATCGACAGGGCCAGGATTCTCCTCCGCACAGAAAAATGCTACACCTTATTCTCGGAATCGCTGGAGCCGATTCCAAAAGGGCTCAAACCTCCGACTCCAAAGTGCCTGATCGGATGTATGAGGTGCCAGCAGGTCTGTCCCGAGAATAAAGGCCTGTTGCGACATGAAGAAGCGGCTGTGTCCTTCTGCCCGGAAGAGACCGAAGCGTTTCTCGGAATAGCCAGAAGGCGGCGGAAAGAATTCAGGCGGGTTAAGGCAAAATGCCTCAGGCTCGGAATGACCGAAGGTCTCCCGGTTTTATCCCGAAACCTCCATTATATGCTTGAGCTCCAAGGGATCACGACTCCCGGCAAACCCTGACTCGTCGTCCTGAACGATCTTCACCGGATTAGCCATGGAATTCGAGGAAAGAGCGAAGAAGGTAATTAAGGCGATCCCCCGGGGCAAGGTGGCGACCTATGCTCAGATCGCCGCTCTGGCTGGAAATGACCGCGCCGCGCGCCAGGTCGTCCGCGTTCTTCACGTTTCATCAGATAAGGAGGGACTTCCATGGCACCGCGTCATCAACAGCCGCGGCGGCATCTCCCTTCCGCGGGGCCGTGGGTTCGAGACGCAGAAGCGCCTGCTTCTCGAGGAAGGCGTCTGCGTGGATAGACGCGGGGGGATTAACCTTGAGGAATTCCAGTGGGAACCGGCGCGAAAGGGGAGATCCCGGGCGGCCAAAGAATTCCTGCGCGCCCTCAAATAGGGAGACACAATACGCATTTCGCTGAGTGAAGCATGAGTTCCTCGTTTTATTTTCCGGAAACAAGTATTGTGTCCCCAAAAGGGGTTGACAAGGAACTCTTGGTCGCGTATAATTCGGAATGATTCCGAATTAAGATCATGAAACCCGAAGAAACTAAGAGACGCATTATCGGAGGGATGAGGCAACACGGGCTCAAATTGACGCGCCAGCGGCTCACGGTCGTTGACGTCATTGCCGGCGATAAGAGCCATCCGAGCGCCGCCAGCATTTTTGCTAAAGCCAGGAAAAGCGTTCCCCACATCAGTCTGTCAACGGTCTATAACATATTGGACGTCATGAAACGGGCGGGGTTGATCAAGGAACTGGAGTTTGATGACCGGGACAGCCGCTACGAGGGAGATATCTCCAACCACCTCAACCTGGTCTGTACGGCGTGCGGAAGTATCATGGACTTCAAAGCGCCCTCTCTGCCCGTTCCTTCGGAAAACGTCGAGAAATCAACGGGATTCAGGGTTGATAGCATGCGGTTGGAATATTACGGTTATTGCCGCGCCTGCAGGATAAAGGCGGGCTGATTTTTTTTAAGCCATAAATAGGAATGATTCCTATTTATATACATCAATGGAGGTGCCTATGAGCAACACAAAAAAAACTCTCACCAACAATTTCGGCATGCCGGTGGACGATGACCTAAACTCCCTTACCGCCGGCATTCCAGGGCCCGTCCTCATGCAGGACGTCCATCTTCTGGAAAAGCTGGCCCATTTTGACCGCGAGCGAATCCCCGAGCGTGTCGTCCATGCCAAGGGAGCAGGGGCCTACGGGTATTTTGCGGTCACGGCCGACGTCACCAAGTATACGCGGGCCAAGTTTCTTTCGGCGATCGGCAAGCGCACCGAGGTTTTCCTTCGGTTCTCCACTGTCGGTGGAGAGAGGGGATCCGCCGATGCGGAGCGCGACCCCCGCGGTTTTGCCCTCAAGTTCTATACCGAAGAAGGAAACTACGACCTCGTCGGAAACAACACTCCGGTTTTTTTCATCCGCGACCCCCTCAAATTCCCTGATTTCATCCACACCCAAAAGAGGAACCCGGCCACCAACCTCAAGGACCCGGACATGTTCTGGGATTTCCTCTCCCTGACTCCCGAGTCCATTCATCAGGTGACCATTCTCTTTTCAGACCGCGGCACGCCCAGGACCTATCGTCATATGAATGGCTACAGCAGCCACACGTTCAAGTGGTACAACGCCAAGGGGGAATATTTCTGGGTGAAATACCACTTCAAGACGGAACAGGGGATTCAGAACTTCACCCGGCAAGAGGCCGACGCCATGAAAAGCAAAGACCCCGACCACGCGACGCGCGACCTCTACGAGGCCATCCAGAGGGGCGAGCATCCTTCCTGGAGGCTGGAAGTCCAGATCATGACACCGGAAGAAGCGGAAAAATACCGCTTCGACCCGTTCGACATCACCAAGGTCTGGCCCCATGCGGACTACCCCCCGATGACCATAGGCAGGCTCGTCCTGAACCGCAACCCGGAAAACTATTTTGCCGAGGTCGAGCAGTCGGCTTTTTCTCCCGCGAATTTTGTTCCCGGCATCGGCGCGTCCCCTGACAAGATGCTCCAGGGCCGTCTTTTCAGCTATCACGACACGCATCGACACAGGCTGGGCCCCAACTATCACTTGATACCGGTAAATGCGCCCAGGGCCTGCCGGTCAGACAATTACCAGCGCGACGGGTTTATGCGCACCGACGGAAACTTCGGCGGCAGCCCGAACTACTATCCCAACAGCTTCGGCGGTCCGGAACCCAGGCCTGAAGTGGCGGAGCCTCCGTTTAAGGTTTCAGGAAAAGCGGCTCGCCAAAAGTATATTCACCCTAACGATGATTTCGTCCAAGCCGGGGTTCTCTACAGGAAAGTCATGACTGAAAACGACCGCAAAAATCTCGTAGGCAACATCGTCGGGCATCTTGCCGGGGCCCAGAAGCGCATCCAGTACCGTCAGTGCGCCATTTTCTGCAAAGCTGATGCGGACTACGGCAAGCGCGTGGCCCAGGGGCTCAACCTCGATATCAAGGAAGTTGCTCGCCTGGCCGAGATG